>Ga0302123_10002812_pt1 | contig 11762 bp, 10 predicted proteins | sample CB21_321_MG_FD_203109 | JGI IMG/M metagenome (GOLD analysis project Ga0302123, IMG submission 203109) | Marine microbial communities from Western Arctic Ocean, Canada - CB21_32.1 | ecosystem: Environmental > Aquatic > Marine > Oceanic | place: Canada: Western Arctic Ocean | collected 2017-09-28 | reverse complement strand
GGAGAACATGTACGACTTCGACATAATCTCCCAGTGGGATGATGCTTCCGAAGACGATCAATGGCGGGACTGGACGCGCGATTACTGGGAGTCGGTCGAGAAATTCTCCGCGGAAATTAGCTACATTAACCACCTTATGACGGACGATGTTGAGCGCGTACGCCCGTCCTTCGGCCCCAACTACGGGCGGCTGGTTAAGCTGAAACGCGAGTGGGACCCGGACAACCTGTTCCGGTTGAACCCAAATATCAAACCGGCCTAGTAGGAATCGGGCGGGACCCGCCAATCGACCAACGACCCATTCCAGTGGCATCGTGACCAAGATAAAGTTCTTCAGCATATGAAAATCACAGATGCTGAAGTAATTGTTCTGAGACAGACGCCCGCAGCGATTGAGAAGCATCAGGTTTCCTGAGCGCCAATCATGACTATCGACGATCCTAATCAGTTCCCCGAAACGTTCGCCGTCATCAACGCTGGTATGGCAGGCGGCCTGCACCTTGGAGCGCAGGTCTACGCCGCGATTGGCGATGAGATTGAGATGTCATTTGCCGTGGGAGAGTCCGCTCCCGGCATGCCGCTCAGGGTGGACTCAATTGTGCCGTGGATGTCCAACTCCAAGCCGCTAGGAGCAATCGCTATCGGGCAGCTTGCGGTCGCAGATGAACTGGACTGGGATCTGCCTGTAGCAGAGGTGATCCCGGAGTTTGAGGCTCACGGCAAATCTGACATCACCATCAAGCACATCCTCACCCACACAGCAGGACTCAACGGCGCGCTAGAGACGCGTCCGGGAGAAGCAATACAATCATATGAGGAGTCCGTCGCCAGGGTCATTGGCCATCGGGTACCGGACGACTGGGTTGTGGGCGAGACGGCTGCATATGACCCGTACTCAAGCTGGTATATCGTATCGGAAATGGTGCAACGAACCACTGATCAGGATTACGCCGACTACGTGCACCGCGAGGTTCTGGGCCGTCTGGACATCAGTTCAAGCTGGCTCAAAATGACCGGCGCTGAGTTTGATGAGAACGTAGACAACGTCGTAGCGATCCCCACTGCAGGCTTTCCAATCAGCGCTGATAATCTTCGTCAGTCGTCCACTCAGACAGTCCCGCACGGCGGAGCGCGTGGTCCGATCCGCGACATTGGCCTCATCTACCAGTCCTTACTCAGCGCCCACATGCGCGAACGCGGCAAACTGCTTCCAGGCGGGGTGGTCAGGCACATGACATCTCGCCATCGGGAGCGGCGCCAGGATATGACGATGGGCTTCATGATGGACTGGGGCCTTGGGTTCACGCTGGACTCCAAACGCTACGGTCTACCGCACCCATACGGCTTCGGCAAACATGCGTCGGATTCATCGTTTGGACACGGTGGAATGCAGTCGTCCGGCGTCTTCGCAGACCCGGATAAGGACGCGGTCGTCGCGTACTATTTCAACGGCATGCCCGGCGAGGCTGCGCACTACAAGCGGTCCCAAGCGATCTGTGCCGCCATCTACGCTGATCTAGACCTGGCAGGTTGAATCACCCCGGTTCGCCGTCAGCATAAGCGCAGGCCCAGTATGTGAATGACGTTCCAGTACCCCGCCTTTTACAGATCGAATTCTGACCGCTCGCGAATAGCCTGAAGAGATTAGAACCAAAGCGCCTCTTCAGGGAGTTGCACAGGGATGGGAATCCCCCCACTGCACATAGCGAATGACGTTGCACACATTTTTAGCTCGCGCGAACCGGCCCGAATACGCGGTTTGGTATTCGTCGCGTCCATCTTTGCGTACATCGCCAGCCTAATTCTCATCGCACCTTCAGTGGGTGATACCGCTGAAGTTCTGGTGTTGTTGCCGGTAGTCACAGGCTCATTTCTCTGGAGTTGGAAAGGTGGACTGACCACTTCTGCAATTCTCATCCCGGTGAACATCGTGCTGATTGAAACTCTCGCCAACGATGCCTCATCCGCCGGATTCTCAGAACTTCCTCGACATCTGCTGATTGTGGTGGCTGGCGTTGGTGCCGGAATCATTGCCGGACTCACAGAGCAGGTCTCCAGAATTGCCGGTGAACGACGCGAGGCTCAGCGCTCGCTGGAAAAGGAGCATCGACTGAGGGGACATCTCGCGGAGATATCGAGGTCGCTCTCAGAAACTCGATCCCTGGATGAACTCGTGTCATCGCTAAATCTTTCGCTCAAGGGAGTCGCCGAGTTTGACCATCTGCTCATGGGAATCAGGAAGAATGCAGGCGGCGATCTGAAGATTTCTCACTCCATGGGCAAGTTCATCGCAGACATTCCAATGACTACAAGACTGCCTAGGTTGAACAACGACACATCGATAGTGACCGGTCATCTGAGTGATTTGAAGCTACCAAATGATGATGGTATTGCCGCAGCCTTCAATCGGGTTGGTCTTCACTCCTGGATCATGACACCTCTTTACTCTCGCGACCGCCTAGTTGGTCTTCTCATCATTGCCTGCGAACAGCCCGATGCTTACGCAGCGCACACCGGTGAAGTGTTCGATGGAATTGGCGCGCAGGTTGCGCCTGTGGTCGACAACGCGGTGACGGTGGAGAAGGAAAGGTCGCTGTTTGGCCACATGGAGACGCAGAACTGGGATCTTCTGCAGGCCAAAGCGGAGCTACAGGTCATAGCAAATGAGCTTACCGCCAAGAATGAAGCGCTTGAAACCGCCAGCGAAACCCGCACCGCATTTCTATCCATGATCTCTCACGAATTGCGCACTCCCCTGACGATCATGAATGGCTTTGCCGAATACCTCACGATGAACAGCGATAAAAATCTGACTGAATCGCAACTTCAGTACGTTGGCGTGATGCAGAAGAACGGCATCCAGTTGAGCAGGCTGGTAGACGACCTGCTGGACGTTGCACGCCTGGAGAGCGGCCGTTTTGAACTCGATTTCAACGAGGATGATGCTGTCACACATATGCAGGATGTTGTACGCGGATTCAAGACGATTGCATCTGAAAAACAGCAGATCCTCAACCTCAATGCCCCTCAAGACGAGGCCTGGGCCATGGCCGACCGCGGTCGACTGACACAGGTCGTTTCCAACTTACTATCCAATGCCTCCAAGTACTCAGCTGAAGAAACAGATATCGACTTCTCGATTCAGATAGATGCCACTCAGGTCGTATGCGATGTGAAAGACCAGGGCATCGGCATGTCAAAAGAAGCTCTGAGCAACATATTCCACACGTTCTACCGCGCACCCGAGTTAAAGTCACAAAACGTACCGGGCACCGGTCTTGGGCTGGTTATCGCCCGCTCAATTATCAATCAACATGGTGGAGACATCAGCGTTGAGAGCACACCGGGAGGAGGTTCGACCTTCAAGTTCTGGCTACCGCTCTCAACTGCTGATTCCTGGACCAACACACACCCCGAACCTGCAACTCATGAAGCCGCATAGTCTGAGGAGATACATCAGATGGCAAGGATACTGGTAGTGGAAGATAACCCGGAAATGCGCATGATGATGATGGCGCTGCTGGGGACGATGGGGCACGAGGTCGTTGAGGCAGTCGATGGCACTGATGTGCTGCGCTGGGCTCTGGATGAGGAGCCTGATCTGGTGATGTTGGATGTGATGATGCCAAATGTCGATGGCTGGGAAGCGCTGACGATGCTGCAAGAGGATCATCGAACGGCTGACATTCCAGTGATAATGGTCACGGCGCGCAAGTCTGCTGAAGACATGGCGAAGGCAGAAGAGCTTGGCGCTTCAGACTACGTTGCCAAGCCCTGGTCTCTAGGTGAGCTTGAGACGCGCGTGAACTGAGCACTTCGTAAGAAGGCTGTCCCGCAACTCAGCGAAGAGTTCGGTCGGCCCAACGGCTACTTTGAGTGCGGCTGCCCACGACCATATGATCAGTCAGATGATGAGCACATCGCACCTGATGCCTGCTTTGGCTACCGGGTTGTTGGCAATGATGATGCGAACTCCACTGAAGATGCTGGGGATTACAACTCAGAGTACGACGAGGTTGCCAGCTAGACGCTCTTCAACGCCTCTGTAGCGCCGTCAATAGTTGCCTGAATGTCTGCCTCAGTGTGGGCAGTTGAGATGAACCAGGCCTCATAGTCTGACGGTGCTATATAGATGCCGTTTGCCAAAAGGCCGTGGAAAAAGCGGCCAAACGCTTCGTGGTCACCGGCTGATGCGTCGACCATATCTTTCACAGGGCTACCCGTGAAGAATGCTGTCAGGAGCGAGCCAACCCGGTTGATCGTCACAGGGATCTCAGCGTCGTTGAATACGCGAGTAAGCCCGGTCTGCAACAGAGCGCCCAGACGCTCTAGCTCATCATAAACACCCGGTTCTCTGAGCCGCTCCAACGTGGCGACTCCCGCAGCCATCGCCAGCGGGTTTCCTGAGAGAGTACCCGCTTGATACATCGGTCCAAGCGGCGCTACCTGTTCCATGATGTCCTTGCGACCACCGTAAGCCCCCACCGGAAGTCCGCCGCCCACGATCTTGCCCAGACATGTCAGGTCAGGCGTGATACCAAAGATGCCCTGAGCGCCGTCAAGGCCAACCCTGAACCCGGAAATCACCTCGTCAAATATCAACAGAGCGCCGTCATCTTCCGTCAACTCGCGCAGAGCACCAAGATAACCGGGTTCGGGCAGGACTATCCCCATGTTGCCAGCGATCGGCTCGATGATGACCGCGGCGACCTCGCCGGCATGTGCAGCGAATGCTTTGGTGATTGCTTCGGTATCGTTGTACGGCAAAACAATGGTGTCTTCAGCCAGGCCGGGGTGAATCCCTGCGCTGGTGGGAACACCGGACGATGCCAGCCCGGAGCCCGCTTTGACCAGCAGTGCATCCGCGTGCCCGTGATACCCGCCATCAAATTTGATGATCTTCGACCGGCCCGTGAATGCGCGAGCGAGCCGAAGCGCACTCATCGTCGCTTCAGTTCCGGAGTTAACGAAACGCACAACCTCAATTGACGGGACAGAGTCGACCACAAGCTCAGCCAGCCGAACTTCGCCTTCAGTGGGAGCGCCGTACGAGGTGCCCTTCTGCGCGGAGAGTGTGACCGCTGCAACCACATTAGGATGGGCGTGGCCAAGGATCATTGGCCCCCATGAGCAGACGTAGTCAATGAACTCATTGCCGTCCGCGTCCCAGATTCGAGAGCCAGCGGCGCGGCTGATGAAAAGTGGATTGCCCCCCACGCTTCCCCAGGACCTTGCAGGGCTGTTCACCCCACCTGGAATTAGTTCCTTGGCTCGCTGAAACAGTTCCTGAGAGTTGGCGGTGTTCAACTATTTCTCCTGTGGCCCCCGTCGGGAGGCGTCAATTAGATAGAGGCGTCAATTAGCCTGAGCTTTGTCAAATAATGAGTTCGGATTCACTCTAAAAATTGCGCGGCAATGAGGATACGTTAGCAAGTGACTGTATGCCAGACGGGGACGGAGAGAATCCGACTAGTTGAGGACTCTGCTCGGCATCCTATGCGTCGCTATTTGAATCCTCTGAGAGATCAAAGGCTCTGGCAACTGCAGACGATGATTCAAGATCATCGGACGTCCGCAGGTACGCAATTGGATCAGCCAGCAACTTTTTGACGATAGAGCGCGACATGGCTTCTATCACCGCACGATCTGCATCGCTCATGTCAGGCAAGCGCTTGAGCGCCCGGGCCATCTCCGCTTCTCGCATCCCATCGGCCTGCTCACCCAGCGCTCTGATTAGCGGTTCTGATGCCGCGCCAACCAGCAACTCTTTGAAGTGGGTAAGTTCGCTCGCAATAATCGTCTCGGCATCATCTGCAGCGTGGGCGCGTCCACTTCGGTGGACTTCAGCGATCTCCGTGAGATCACCAAGGCCAAACACGGTTACGTCACTGATCTCTCGGACGCCTGCCTCAACATCAGCAGGAAGCGCCACATCAAGGAAGAAGAGGCCTCGCCCATCTCGTCCGGCCATTGCCTTGGTGACCATGTCCGTAGAAATGATGCTGCTCTCTGCTGCCGTGCATGTCACCACAGCATCTACGGTCAGCAGTGCCTCGTGAATATCGTCAAACTCAACATACTTGCTGCCCAGTTCTGCGGCAGCTTCAATCGCGCGCTCACTGCGGCGGGATGTAACGACGATATCGCCAACCCCGTTCCGTCTGAGAGCCCTGGCAGCCTGCATACCGGTCTCACCAGCGCCTACTACGAGGACGGAATGATCCTCCAGCGAGCCAAGGGAGCGGGTAAGCAGATCAACGCCGATCGAGCTTACGGACACGCGAGCACGGCCTATGTCAGTAGTACTGCGAACCTTGCGTGAGGTGCGAATGGCGTGGTGGAACAGCCGGGAGAGGTGCGGTGAGATGGAGTTTGATTCGCCAGCCATTCTCAGCGCAAAAGCAACCTGACCCGCAATCTCTGGCTCACCAAGAACCAGAGCATCCAGGCCAGAAGTCACCCGGAAGAGGTGCCTGATGGCATCGTCGCCTGAGAGTGAGTAGACATAGGGAGCAAGCGGAGCAGTGCCAGATTCAAGTCGCTGGTCAATGATCTCCAGGAACTCCATAAGTTGCCGTTCGCCAAGTTCTTTGTCAGCGTTGTAGGAGTAGAGCTCCGTGCGGTTGCAAGTAGAGAGAATAGCGATATCACCAACAAGCAACGTTCCCTGTTGAATGAGATCAGGAAGAGACCGACGATTAATCGCCAGTCTTTGTAGGCGCTCAATAGGCGCCGAGTTATGACTTACACCTGCAACCAGGAAGTGCAACGGATTCTCCTAAGGGACAACCCTCTAAATTTAGCACGATGTGATTATTCTCACAAAGGTATCTCCTGTGTATTGATCTGACGAGTGATGATCTTGTGAGTATCTATGATGGCATTGAGCGTGAACGTACCGCGTGGATCCCATCCTAAGAGCCGACAACTATTATGCCTCACAGCTTGAGCAAGTTCGCCCTGCACCCGGCAAATTGCGATCGTATGTCGCTCCGAGGGTATGAGTCTCAATAGGGGGCAATCCCCCGTGCCTTATTGCGTCAGTACAACCAAACAGAGTTGGGGCACCTACAAATAAGCCTGCGGCGTGCACGGTTATCTATTTTCACTCCAATTCCTAATGTTGTGTTTGGGGAGATTAATGACAGCGGTTGCCCCACATGGCCTGAGACTCTCCCGTGGCCCCACCCTGGATGAGCGTCACCTGAAATGTGGATCAACCGATGTCATGACTCAACTGCGTGGACATAAATAATTGGGGATCAGGATTCTGATCTGATCTGATCTGATCTGATCTGATCTGATCTGATCTGATGGGGGATTATCGTGAAACTGAAAATTGGTATGAAGCTGTACGCTGGGTTTGGTACAGCTCTTGTAATCATGGCGGTTCTATCTACTGTGGCTTACAACAACATTTCGAACCTGACCAGCACAGCGTCGCAGGTGGAACACACTCACGAAGTGCTCGGAGAACTGGAAGCAGTTCTGAATTGGTTGAAGGACGCTGAAACCGGTCAGCGGGGCTACGTTATTACCCGCGAGGACCGTTATCTGGAGCCCTACAATGCGGCCTTGGATGGGATTGCGCACGTCAGGGAACTCACAATTGACAACCCTGTTCAAACGCAACGCATTGACGATCTAAAGCCGTTTGTCGATGACAAATTCGAAGAGCTGCTTGAGACGATTAATCTCCGCCGGAACGAGACTTTTGAGGCCGCCAGAGATGTGGTCCTGACCGATGCGGGCAAGTCGATCATGGACAACATCCGCCTGTTGCTGGATGCGATGTCATCCGCGGAAGAGGTACTGCTAGTTGAACGATCCGCTGCAGCAGAATCAGCAGCATCAACAGCAAAGACCATCCTCATCGCCGGAACCGTTCTGGCAGTAGCAGTTTTGGCCGCGATCGCGTATTTCCTAACCAGGGGAATCACCGGTGGTGTCAACCAGATCGGTGCAGCGCTCAAGCGTATTAGCGTTGGTGATTTGAATTCCGAAGTATCAGTCAACTCAACCGATGAAATCGGCGAAATGGCTGTTTCATACGGAGAGATGAAGCTCTATCTGGAAGGGATGTCCGGGGCCACCCAGAGGGTTGGAGACGGAGATTTGATCGTCAACATCCAGCCTAAGGGCGAAAACGACGTACTTGGTAACACCTTGAGCAGCATGGTCACCAATCTCAGGGGCATTGTCGGCGAATTCGGCGGCGCGGCTTCCAAGATCAATGCGGCCAGCGATGAACTCGCTGCGGCATCTGAACAGGCCGGTGCGGGTACTAACGGAATCTCTTCCAGTGCACAGCAGGTCGCCTCTGGATCTCAGCAGCAGGCTGAGAGCATTGATGAGACTTCGACAGCCGTTCAGCAACTGTCATCGGCGATAGAGTCGATAGCAGAAGGCAGTCAACAGCAAGCGGTAAGTATTGGACGAGCCAGCGAGATCGTTGAGCAGGTCACGTCCACTGCCTCAGATGTTGCGACCAATGCACAAGATGCTACTAGCAGCGCCCAGGAAGCGATCGAGGTTGCAGATCAGGGACTGGAGACGGTAACCAAGACCGTAGAAGGCATGAACAAGATCACAGAGTCAGTCGATCTAGTTTCACAGCAGATTGCATCTCTTGGAGAACAGTCTGCAGAGATTGGAAACATCGTCGGCGTCATTGATGACATCGCCGCACAGACGAACCTTCTGGCCCTCAACGCAGCCATCGAGGCAGCACGAGCGGGCGAGCAGGGTCGTGGATTCGCCGTTGTGGCGGATGAAGTCAGGTCGCTGGCAGAGCGGGTCACAATCGCCACGAAGGAAATTGGCGAATTGATCAGCGGAGTCCAGTCTGGTGTGGAAGATTCCGTCAAAGCCACGGAGCAGGCAGCAACTGAAATCTCTGTAGGTTCTGAGTTGGCTGGCGAATCAGGATCCGCACTTCAGTCCATCTAGGAAGCAATCGGCAAGGTTACGGAACAGATCGAGACGATTTCGGCCGCATCTGAAGAGTTGGCCGCATCCGCTGACGAGATGACAAACGTTGTTCAGACTGTCAGCGAAGTGACAGAAGGCAACACCGCGGCTGCAGAGCAGATGACTGCCAGCAGCACGGAAGTCGGCAAGTCTGTCCAAGACGCTGCATCAGTAAGCCAGCAGACCCTTGCTGCAGCACAGGAGATGTCCGCCTCTTCAGAAGAGGTTGGAGCACAGGTTGAGCAGGTCGTCGACTCCAGCAAATCACTCGCTGATCTTGCAACAGATCTACGAGAGGTTGTTGGAAAGTTCACTCTTGACACTTCCACGGACAAGAATCCAGGCTCTGTAGGGGCCTAGTTAGTTACGACACACGCAAACCTTAATTTGAGGGGCGAGCAGGCGAATGGGCGGCACATGTGCCGCCCATTCGTTTTTAATCGAGGCATCAATATCCATTCCTGGAGCTTGCAGAAGGCTACACATGACCCGTGACTCATGGTTGCCTGTGCTAGCATCTTCGCTTCTGGGGCTAACTCCAAACACACCCAGATAACCCCCTGGATCAGATTGGCGACATGAGCAATACTTTCACCACCATTGAAGAACGCGGCTACGCCAATCCTGAGTTACTTGTCTCAACCGACTGGCTTGCAGAGCACATCAATGATGCCAACGTGCGTGTAGTCGATTGCAACTTCCATGGTGAGTTTGAGAACGGTCACATTCCAGGTGCCGCTCAGCCGGAGAACAACTGGTACAAGGGCTCTGAAAACAAGACGCTCATCGCGCCTACGGCTGAGTTTGAGCAGATGATGTCAGTCCTTGGCATCTCAAACGATTCCACCGTTGTGGCTTACGATTCCGATAGCAACCATCTTGCGCCTCGCCTGTTCTGGGCGCTGCGGTACTACGGCCATAACAACGTGAAAGTTCTGGACGGCGGATACGCGGCGTGGATTGCAGAGAACCGCTCAGTCGAAACTGGCGATAGCAGTGTGAGCGCAGGCTCCTTCAATGCCACTCCACACCCGGAAGTGATCGCGCTTCGAGAAGACATCTTGGCTGAGATTGGCTCAGATGGCACCCAGTTCTGGGATGTCCGAACAGACGAAGAGTGGACCGGTGAGAACGACCGAGGAACCAAGCAGGGTGGACATCTTCCAGGCGCAACTCACCTTGAGTGGAAAAACCTGATCACTGAAGGTGACGTACCAGTCTTCAAGTCGAGTGACGAACTCATGTCGCTCCTCAACAGCGTGGGAGTCACGCAGGACAAGAATATTGTCCCCTACTGACAGGGGGGCATCCGTGCGGCGCACGGCTTCTTCGTTCTAAATTTGCTAGGCTTCTCAAACGTGAGGAACTACGACGGCTCATGGGCAGAGTGGGGCAACGATTTGACGTGCCCCATCGAGCGGTAAGCGTCCTCGGCGACAACTAAATAGGGTGTAATCGGGCATCAACCGGCTCGGTTCTCCCACACATACCATTGCTACTGGATGTGAATTCAGTTGGATCAAATTACCTTGCCCAAACAAAACTCCTTGTTGCGCCCAATTCTGCTTGTCGTTCTCGGAAGTCTCATGCTGGTGGCCATCGCCTGCGGATCTGACTCTTCAACCGCAGAGCCAACGATAGAACCCACCAGCGCGATTGATTTCGCTGCACCAACCATCAACATACCGGACAATCTCCCACCTGCACGCGCAACCGCCACCCCGGAACTGGCGCTGGACAATCTCATGGCCAACCCTCGGGGTCCGGAACTGACAGGCAATCAAGAGTGGTTCAACTCAGAGCCGACGTCAATTGGCACCCTGAATTTGCAGGGGCAAGTCGTCCTGATCGACTTCTGGACTTACACCTGCATCAACTGCATACGAACGCTTCCGTTCTTGCTGGACTGGGATAAGAAATACCGGGATCGTGGGCTCTCGATTATTGGTGTGCACTCACCTGAATTCGAGTTCGAAGAGATCGCTGAGAATGTCCAATCAGCCATCGATCGGTATGGAATTGAATACGCGGTGGTCCAGGATAACAATATGTCTACCTGGGGTGCGTTCAACAACCGATTCTGGCCTGCCAAGTACTTGATCGATACGACTGGTGGCGTGACGTACACGCACTTTGGGGAAGGTGACTACGCCGAAACCGAAGTGCAAATCAGGCTCGCCCTTGAAGCAGCTGGCAATGATGTCTCTGATATTCCACTTGGCTCTGATGAAGGACCCGGGCGCGATCCAAATGCGACCAGCCAGAGCCGCGAACTTTACGGTGGCTACGGCCGCAGCTACTCCGACCAGGGTCTGTACGCCGGGCAACCTGAGTACTACGACGAACCTGACCAGCAGGTCCTTTACACAGACAATCTCCCGCACCAGGATGGGCGTTGGTATCTGCAGGGTGCCTGGCTCAATACCGAAGAGGCAATTGTCCACGCCCGCGAGACAACCGACTATGAGGACTATCTGGTCTTCAAGTTCCAGGGGCGGTCCGTCAACGTCGTAATTAATCCCGTGGGCAAGACCGCGCCGTTCAAGGTCATTGTAGAACTCAGCGGCAAGCCCATAACAGCGGCTGATGCTGGCGAAGATATTGAGTACGACGATGATGGTAGAAGCTTCATTACGGTCGATTCGTTCGGGCGGGAATATCGCGTTGTGGAATTAGACAAGTGGGGAGAGAACGAGCTGAGGCTCCGTCCCAACAGCGCTGCATTTGGCATGTTTGCCGTGACCTTTGGCAGCAATCTGGACGGTGCATAAATGCGGATCACGATGAAACTC
>Ga0302123_10002810_pt1 | contig 11764 bp, 7 predicted proteins | sample CB21_321_MG_FD_203109 | JGI IMG/M metagenome (GOLD analysis project Ga0302123, IMG submission 203109) | Marine microbial communities from Western Arctic Ocean, Canada - CB21_32.1 | ecosystem: Environmental > Aquatic > Marine > Oceanic | place: Canada: Western Arctic Ocean | collected 2017-09-28 | reverse complement strand
GCCCTGGCTGCGGGAGTCTGGGCTCGACGTCGACGCGGGCGGGTTCGTCCGCGTCGACGACACCCTGCGGTCGACGTCCCACGCGGAGGTGTTCGCGGCCGGGGACGTCGCTGCGGTGGTCAATCATCCGCGCGAGAAGGCGGGAGTGTTCGCGGTGCGGCAAGGGCCGCCGCTGGCCACCAACCTGCGGCGCGTGCTGCTCGGCCGGGCGCCGCGGTCGTTTCGTCCGCAGCGCCGATTTCTGACACTGGTGTCGACCGGCGGTCGACACGCTGTGGGCTCGCGTGGGCCGTGGTCGTTCGAAGGGGCCGTCATCTGGCGCTGGAAGGACTGGATCGACCGGCGGTTCATGGCCAAGTACCGCGACCTGCCGGCGATGACCGCCGGCCCGCTCCCCACGGTTGATTCCGGGCTCGCGTCCCCTGAGGTCCTGCGAGAGATCTCGACCGCCGCGATGCGGTGTGGCGGCTGCGGGTCGAAAGTTGGCGCGACGTCCCTCGACCGGGTGTTGGAGCAGCTGGAGCCGGTGCAGCGTGACGACGTTCTCGTTGGGCTTGACGCGCCGGACGACGCCGCGGTCGTGACGGTCCCGTCTGGCAAGGCCCTGGTGCGCACGATCGACGCGTTCCGGGCGATTGTGAACGACCCGTTCGTGTTTGGGCAGATCACCGCGAACCACTGTCTGGGTGACATCTTCGCGATGGGGGCCGACGCGCAGACCGCGCTGGCGGTCGCGACCGTTCCGTTTGGGCTCGACTCCAAGGTCGAGGACACACTCGTCCAGCTGCTCAGCGGAGCGGTCACGGTGCTCAACGATGCCGGCGCGGCGCTGGTCGGCGGACACACCAGCGAGGGCGCGGAGCTGGCGTTGGGGCTCTCGCTCACCGGGTTGGTCGACCGCGACGAGGTGCTGCGGAAGACCGGGCTGCGACCAGGAGACCGGCTCGTGCTCACAAAGGGGGTCGGCACAGGCACCTTGTTTGCCGCCGAGATGCGGATGCGCGCGAAGGGCCGGTGGATTGCTGGCGCCATTACCTCGATGCGACAGTCGAGTCGCGCGGCTGCCGCGGTCTTGCGCGGGCATGGGGCCACCGCTTGTACCGACGTCACCGGGTTCGGTCTGCTCGGTCATCTGGTCGAGATGACCAAAGCCTCGGGTGTGGACGTGCGTCTTGCCCTGACGTCGGTGCCGGTGCTCGATGGTGCACTTGAGACCAGCGCCGCCGGTCTACTCAGCTCGTTGCATCCGCACAACATTCGACTTCGCCGCGCGGTGGCCGATGTCGAGCGGGCGGCACGCGACCCGCGTTATCTATTGCTGTTTGATCCGCAAACCGCCGGTGGGATGCTGGCCGGTGTCCCCGGGGATCGCGCCGACGCGTGCGTGGACGACCTGCATGCGCAGGGCTACGCTCAAGCAGCCGTCATCGGCGCGGTCGAGTCGCGGGGAGACGACGCCCCGATCACGATCGAGCTGGGTTGACTTCTTGAGTGAAAGGAGCGACACCACCGACGTCGAGGCGCGCCAGCCTTGAGGCGCGACGTGGAAAACACCCCCTTCACGGGCCTGACCAGGTTCATACACCACAGTCCAAGATGTTCGGAAGTCGTGCACTGTGAGTGTGTTACACTCCTGAGCTTATGCTCGGATGCATGCGTGTCGTCCCACTGTTCGTCCTGGGACTCGGTCTGGTCGGATGCGGCTTCAAGGAGTCGCCGCTGCCCGAGGCGACGGCCGGACCCGACATTTATCTCGAGCCGGACACCCGAGTTGTCGAGGACCAGGTGCCGCGCAGCGCGACGCTTGCGAGCCTGCTCGCCTCGCACGAGATGGCGGGCGGCGTCGCCTACGCTGTCGTCGAGGCGATGCGTGGGGTGTTTGACCCGCGCCAGTTGCGATCGGGTCACCCATACAAGCTCGTCTACGGTCCGGAGGGGCGGTTCCGGCGGTTCGAGTATCACGTCGACGAGGATCAGTTTCTGCAAGTCGTCAGCCAGTCGGGACCCGCGCCGGTGTTCGAGGCGGTCCTCGTGGACTACGAGAAGGAGCTCGAACAGGTTTCGATGCGCGGCGAGATCGACCGCGCACGCAATTCGCTCTTCGCCGCGATGGATGCCGCCGGCGGCCATGCGCAAGTGGCGGTCGCGATGGCCGCGGTATTCAGCGGCGAGATCGACTTCAACAACGACCTGCGGCTCGGTGACAGCTTTGCGGTGCTCTACGAGCGGTACGTGCGCGACGGGGTCCACGTGACCTACGGCGACGTGCTGGCCGCCGAGTTCGATAACGACGGGCGGCACCTCTACGGGATCCGATTCCAGATCCCGGGCGAGGCGCCGGCCTATTTCGACTTCGACGGCCGCTCGATGAAGCGCCAGTTTCTGGCATCGCCGTTGCCGTTCGAGCCGCGCATCACGTCACGGTTCTCGTCTCGTCGGATGCACCCGGTTCTGGGCGTACGTCGCCCTCATCAGGGTGTGGACTACGGAGCGCCTTCTGGGACCCGGGTCATCGCGGTCGCCAACGGCACCCTCGTGTCGGCCGCGCGGAGCGGCGGCTCGGGCAACATGGTGCGTCTGCGTCACACCAACGGCTACGAGACCTATTACCTCCACCTGTCTCGGTTTGCCAAGGGGCTGCGCCCCGGCGCCCGGATCGGGCAGGGCCAGACGATCGGCTATGTCGGGTCGACAGGGCTTGCCACCGGTCCGCATCTCCACTTTGGCGTGAGGAAGAACGGGCCCTACGTCAACTGGCTGACCGAACGTCGCAACCTTCCACCCGGTGACCCGGTGCCGCCGGACCAGATGGTCGCCTTCCATGAGGTCCGCGACCGTGTGCTGGCGCGGTTGACCGGTCGCCAGCCATGGCGCGACGACAACCCGATCAGCGCGAACACTCAGTGATGACGGCGTCGGCGTGACAGGGCTCCGTCGTTGTCGCTGACGTCACCCGGAGTTCTAACCCTCGAACGGAATTTCCCGATGGCTGTTGTCCGTCCGTTTCGCGCGCTTCGCCCGGAACCGCGTGCCGCCGCGGCAGTGGCCGCCGTTCCTTACGACGTCGTCAGCACCGAGGAGGCACGGGCGCTTGCCACCGACGCGCCACTCAGCTTCCTGCACGTGACACGACCCGAGATCGACCTGGCTCCAGATACCGATCCGTACGACGCGGTCGTCTACCAGACCGCCACAGCGAATTTGTCCAAGATGCGTCTCGCTGCCCCGCTGGTGGTCGAGGTGGAGCCGGCGCTCTATGTCTACCGCCTGCGTGACGGGGACCATGTTCAGACGGGGCTGGCCGGTTGTTACTCGCTCGACGAGTACGACAGTGGAGCCATCAAGAAGCACGAGCGGACGCGGCCCGACAAAGAGGACGACCGCACGCGGCACATGGTGGCCATTGCGGCGCAGACAGGGGTCGTGTTCCTCACCTACCGTCAGACGCCGGTTATCGACGCGGCGATCGATGGGGTCAGTCGGACCGAGCCGCTGTTCGATTTCGAGGCGTCTGACGGCGTTCACCACACGGTCTGGCGGGCGACGCCGGAGCAGATCACGGGCCTGGTCGCCGGGTTTGCCGCCGTCCCGACGCTCTACATCGCCGACGGCCATCACCGCGCGGCGAGCGCCGTCCGCGCGCGTCAGGCGCTTGGGCAACGGGTGAGCGACAGGGCCGGGCCGGCCGAGCGACATTCGTTCCTGGCGGTCGCGTTTCCGGACCGGCAGACCCGGATCCTTCCGTACAACCGCGTCCTGTCGAACCTGGCCGGGGCCACATCGGATGAGTTTCTACGGACGGTGTCCGGGCGGTTTCCGGTCGAGCCAACGTCCCAGACCACGCCAGACAAGGGGACGGTCGCGATGTATGTCGGCGGGCGCTGGCATCGGATCGGGTTGGCGGCGGGTGAGCCCGGCAGCGTACGCGACGTGGTGGACTCGCTCGACGTGTCGCTGTTGCAGGAGCGGCTTCTGGGACCGGTGCTGGAGGTGGCCGACATCCGCACCGACCCGCGCGTGCGATTCGTGGGTGGGGTGCGCGGCACGGCTGAGCTCGAGCGGTTGGTCGACTCGGGTCGGGCGGCGGTCGCCTTCTCATTGGCCGCGGTCTCGGTGTCTGAGCTGCTGGCGATCGCCGACGCCGGAGCCATCATGCCGCCCAAATCAACCTGGTTCGAGCCCAAGCTTCGTGATGGGCTCCTTACGCATTTGATCTGATATCCAAGGAGGAAGGAGGCAGAAATAGGTCGAAGAACTCCCCCGGCATTTCGCCTGAATACCTCAATGACCGAACATGGTATGTAGCCCGACGCACATGGCCCTGCGTTCCTGGACAGCGGCGCTAGCCATCCTGTTTCCTCCTGTCTCCTGACTTTTCAGAGAACATTCATGCCCCCTCCCACCCATCGCGTGCTCAACTTCGGTGCCGGACCGGCGGTACTACCGGAGTCGGTTCTCGAAGAGGCGCAGCGCGACCTCTTGGCGTTGCCCGGTGTCGGCATGTCTGTGCTCGAGATCAGCCACCGGTCGACGACATTCGACCGGATCCTCGAGCAGGCCGAGGCGGACCTGCGGACCCTGGCCGGTGTGCCAGACGACTATCACGTGCTCTTCCTGCAGGGGGGTGCCAGCCAGCAGTTTGCCATGGTGCCGATGAACCTGCTCGGGTCGGATGGCGTGGCCGACTACACGCTGACCGGCAGTTGGGCGAAGAAGGCGGCGAGCGAGGCGGCGAAATTCGGACGTGTGAATATTTGTGCGACGACCGAGGACGAGGCGTTTACCCGGGTTCCGGCGCCGGACGGGCTGCGGGTTACCCCTGGCAGCGCCTATGTCCACGTGACGTCCAATAACACGATCGTCGGGACGCAGTGGCCGGTGATGCCCGAGGTGGGTGACGCCCCGTTGGTGGTCGACGCATCGTCCGATTTGCTGTGCCGCCCAATCGACGTCAGCCGGCATGGGCTCATCTATGGCGGGGCGCAGAAGAATCTGGGACCGGCCGGTGTGACGCTTGCGATTGTCCGCAAGGACCTTGCCGAGCGCGGGCCGGACACGCTGCCGGCGACGCTTCGTTACGCGGTCGCGGCCACACACGGCTCGCGCTATAACACCCCGCCGGTGTTCGCGATCTACCTCTTCGGTCTTGTCATGCACTGGCTACTCGAGAGCGGCGGCCTGAGCGCGATGGAGACCCGAAACCGGCGGAAGGCGGGGCTGCTCTATAACGCCGTCGACCGGAGCGGCTTCTACCGTGGCACTGCCCAGATGGACAGCCGATCGCTGATGAATGTGACGTTCCGGTTGCCGAGCGAGGAGCTTGAACGGCGATTCGTGACCCAGGCGGTAGAGGCGGGGCTCTCCGGGCTGAAGGGGCACCGATCGGTCGGGGGGCAGCGTGCCTCGATCTACAACGCGTTTCCCGAAGCGGGTGTGGTAGTGCTCGTCGATTTCATGGCTGAATTCGAACGGATCCACGGGTAACGGGGGTGATTCACCTTGTGGTACCGTTGACACGCGTTCAGCTGATCGGGGTTTGTTCGCGGCTCACCGGGCGTGCTCGCCGGTGCTGGAGGGCGATGTGCTGACATCCGTGATCGTGATGTTGCTCCTCTCGTCGGCGGTGACGCAGGCCGCCACTTTCGCCACCACTATCTATCTGCACCGGAGCGCCACCCACCGCGCGCTGGTTCTGCATCCGGTCGTCGAGTGGTGCTTCCGGTTCGTGATCTGGATGACTACCGGCATGGTGCCCCGCCAGTGGGTCGCCGTACACCGAAAACACCACGCGCATACCGACGAAGAGGGAGATCCGCATAGTCCGTTGCTGCTGGGTTTCTGGTCGGTCCAGATCGGGAATGCGTTTCACTATGTCAAGGAGGCGCGCAAGCCGGAGGTGGTCGACAAGTACGCCCATGACCTGCCCCCCGATCGCTGGGACCGCGCGCTGTTCGACCACAGCAGGTTGGGGCTGCTGATCGGGATCGCGCTCTTGTGTCTCGTGCTCGGTGTCAGATGGGGATTGCTGGCGGCGCTGATCCACACGATCATGTACGTATTCGTGCTGTCGCCATCCATCAACGGCCTGTGCCACTACGCGGGATACCGGAACTTCGAGAACACCGCAACGAATATCCGGACGCTGGCGTTGCTCACCGGCGGTGAAGGACTGCACAACAACCACCACGGAAATCCTCGCAGCCCGAACTTCAGCGTGCGCGCGAGCGAGTTCGATCCGGCGTGGCCCATTATCCGGCTGATGACGTGGTTCAAGCTCGCCGAACCCTACAAGACCATCGAGCACAGCGGGCCGTCCCCGCAGAGCTAGCAGGTCCTCACTCGTGAGACAAGTTCAGGGGTCCGTGGTTTGTCCCCAGTGCAGTCGGCTGGTGGGCGTGAGCGAGGAGAAGTGCCCGTTTTGCGGCGCCTGGCGGCCGGGACTGTTCGGGTGGGCGACGGTGCTGCGCCGCGCTCTCGGCGGCCGCCTCGATCTGTTCACGCTCATCGTCGGGTCGTGCGGCACCCTGTATGCCCTGGCGCTATTGGTGAGCGTGGCCGGCGGCGAAGATATCTTGGGGGGAGGCTTGTTTTCGATGCTGTCTCCCGGCCGGGTCGCGTTGCTGCAGCTGGGCATGACGGGCGGCTTCGCCATGGACCGCGGGTGGTGGTGGACGGTGCTGACGGCGATGTATCTTCACGGCAGCCTCCTGCACATCGTCTTCAACGTCATGTGGATCCGGAATCTCGGTCCGGCGGTGACCGAGGTCTACGGGGCGGGGCGCGCGTTCCTGCTGTTTAACGTCGCCGGTGCGGGTGGGTTTCTGGCGTCAAACGTGATGACCGGCACGCCGACGATAGGTGCCTCAGGTAGCATCTTCGGGCTGCTGGCGGCGCTGATCGTCTACGGTCGGCGCCGCGGTAGCTCGGTGGTGACCCAACAACTCTGGCAGTACGCGATCCTGCTCGGGCTGTTCGGATTTATCATGCCGGGCATCAACAACTGGGCGCATGGCGGCGGTTTCGCGGCCGGCTGGATCGCCGCTCAAGTGATGAACCTCGACGACGAGCGCCAGGACAGCACCTGGGTGCTGCTGGCCTCACTTGCGCTGATCGTGATGACGTTTGTCGGCGTCGGGTTGTCGTTCGTTCAGGTACGAGGGGAACTGCTCGGCTGAGCAAGACGTCGCTCGGGACGCTAGTTCTGAGATTCCTGCCCACCGCTCTCCGGTCCTTGCTCACCAGGTCCACGTCGCGGTCGGCGACGTGGGCGTCGCCGTCGGCGACGCGGTGGTTCCTCGTGGGGGGCAGGCGTCGCAGTGCGCGCCTCGTTCCGCCAGTGTTCGAGCAGCTCCGGTGTGTGTCCGTGAATTTCCATCCAGGTGAGTGCATCGGCGAACGCCGACCGGTGCATGAGGGTCCGTCTGGCGCGCGGCGACCCGTGGCTGTCCGCCAGACGGTGCTGTAGGTCGAGTATCTGACGCAGGCGCTCCAGGTCGCGTCGCGCGATCGGAAGGAGGCCCATGGAGACCTCGAGCGGTCGTTTGGCGAGCGGCTCATGCGCCGCCCGGCGTCGCGGTCGCTCGATGGTGGCAAAGGGCGACACGATGCTGCCGAGCAGGACGGCGTTTCCGAGCGTGGGTGGACTGTCGTCAAACCGTTGCCGGTAGTGGTCGAGCGCGGCCAGCGACTTCCACAGGGCGCCCGAGCGGGCGCGGTCGAGCTCGGGTGCAATGAGCTTAAGCAGACCCGCCTCGCCTAGGTCTCGGATGATCCGCTCCGAGGCGCCGCTTCGCGCGATCTTGTAGAGCTCCTCCACCAGGCGCGCCGGTGAGCTGTGGACGATTTCCCCCCGATGCCGGCGGATCGCGGTGCGCACCGCCGGGTCGATTGACAGGTCGAGCCGGGCTGCCAACACGACCGCGCGCAGCATCCGGACCGGATCCTCGATGAAGCGCTCGTTGGGGTCGCCGATGCTCCGGATGGTGCGGCTGCGGATGTCCCGCATGCCGTCGACGTAGTCGAGGATTGAGCGGGTCGACGCGTCGTAGAACAGCGCGTTGATCGTGAAGTCACGGCGGAAGGCATCCTCCTCCGCAGTCCCGAAGGTGTTGTCACGCGGGATGACCCGTCGGGTTCGGGTCTGATTGTCACCGGCCGCGGCCGCCTGTTGCTTGGCTCGCTCTCGTTCTGCCACACGCGCCGCGCGCTCGGTATCCGTTTCCGGCGGCACCTTCTTTCGGAATGTGGCGACCTCGAGGGTCTTCTCTCCGAACTTGATGTGCGCGAGGCGGAACCGCCGCCCGATGATCCAGCAGTTCCGGAACAGTCGCTTTATCTGCTGCGGGTGTGCGGAGGTCCCGAGATCGAAGTCCTTCGGCCGCCGGTCCAGCAACAGGTCACGGACACCCCCGCCAACGAGGTAGGTCTCGAAGTCGTGCTTCTGGAGCCGGTGGATAACCTGGAGTGCGTCGTCGTCAATGTGCCGGCGGGAGAGTTTGTGTTCCAACCGAGGGATGGTTGTCGGCTCCGCCATTCGGTAGAGGATTATACAACCGCATCAGACCGCATACTGGTCATAGTCGTTCGGTTTAGCCCTGTAATTTCTCAATAAGTCATTGTTTTTCAGTAACTTAATGTGATCCACGTCACCCCTTTGCGGCCATCCAATTCTGACCAATTCCGACATCGACCCTCATTGGCACCGTCAGATCGACGGCCCGCTCCATCCGGTCGCGCACCAGCGCTCCGACGGTGTCCACCTCATCCCGAGGTGTCTCGATCAGCAACTCGTCGTGCACGGTGAGGATCATCAGGGCGGCCGGCGGCAAGACACCGTTGAGATCGATCATCGCACGCTTCAGGATATCGGCCGCGGTGCCCTGGATCGGCATGTTCACTGTCATCCGCTCGGCGGCCGCCCGGACCTGGCCATTTCGGCTGCGCAGCCCAGGCACGAGTCGGCGCCGGCCGAACATCGTTCGGACCTCGCCGCTCTCGCGGGCTTCATCGACCACCCTGTCCAGGTAGCTCCGCACCTCGGGGTAGCCCTCGAAGTAGGCGTCGATGAACGCCTGCGCGGCCTGCGGAGTCACGCCGATGTCCCGGGACAGCGTGAACGCCGTCTTTCCGTAGAGCAGGGCGTAATTGATGATCTTGGCGCGTCGCCGCAGCTCGTGCGAATCGAGCCCGCTGTCTGGGCCGAACACGCGCAGGGCGGTCTGGTCGTGGATGTCTGCGTCGCGAATGAAAGCTTCGGTGAGGGCGGTATCCGCCGAGAGGTGGGCCAGCACGCGCAGCTCGATCTGCGAGTAGTCGGCCGAGATCAGAACGTGACCCTCACGCGCCACGAACGCGTGACGGATCGCGCGGCCGAGCGCCGTCCTGATCGGGATGTTTTGTAGATTTGGATCGCTGCTGCTCAGTCGACCGGTTGCCGCGACCGCCTGGTTGAACGAGGTGTGCACGCGGCCCGTATCGGACCTGACCAGCTTGGGGAGTGCGTCGACGTAGGTGCCCTTCAGTTTTTGTATCGACCGCCATTCGAGTACCAACCGTGGCAGTGCGTGCAACGCCGAGAGCTCCTCGAGCACGTCCACCGATGTGGACGCGGCGCGGGTCTTCCCGGTCTTCTTGCGTGTCGGCAGCCCAAGTTTCTCGAACAGAATGGTCGACAGCTGTCGTGGTGAGTTGATGTTGAACGCCTCGCCGGCAAGCGTGAAGACCTGTGACTGAAGCCCAACCAGCTCGCCGTCCATCTGGTGAGACTGCTCGGCCAGCGCATCGACATCGACGCGTACCCCGGCCCGTTCGATGTCGGCCAGCACCGGAATGAGCGGATCTTCCAGGTCCCGGTACACGGTCGTCAGGCGCGCCTCATCCAGGCGCGCGGTCAATGGCTCGGCCGCCTGCAACGGAAGGTCTGCCCGCTCACAGGCGTAGGCTAGCACCGCGTCCGGCGGCAGCTGGTCGAAGTCGGGCGCTTTTGTTCCCTTGCCACGCACCGTTTCAGCACTCAGCGCCTGGTAGCCGGTCTGCTCGAGCGCCACCGTCTCGAGAGGCGGCGCTTCCCGGGTGGCATCGGGGTTCAGGAGATAGCTGGCAATCATGGTGTCGAGCTCGATCCCCCGAAGCCGTATACCGTGGGCACCTAGCCACCGCATGTCCCGCTTGAGATCGTGCCCGACCTTGCGCACGTCCGGGTCCTCGAGAATCGGTCCGAGCGTGCCGAAGACGGTCTCGTTGCTCAGGTTGCCGGTCAGGTCGAGACCACGCCGTGCCAGCGGCACGTATCTGGCCGACCGCGCTGCTGTCGAGACGGCCAGGCCGACAACGCCGTCCCGATCCGGCGAGCCGGAGACCGCCAGCACGTGCAGCCCGAAGCGGCCGGAGTTCCTCAGCGAAGCAGCGATCATCTTCAGCTCGGTGACCTCGGTGACGAGCTGGTAGTCGGTGTCGACGTTATCGGCGGTCGGCGCGAAGTCGCTCAGGAGCGACCTGAATCCGAGCTCGGAGAACAGCGCGAAGCAGCGCGCTCGGTCCGGGCCCTGATAGCGGTACCGCTCAGGCTCGTACGGCACTGGGACGTCCACGCGAATCCGCACGAGGTCGAGGCTGAGGCGGGCATCGTCGGCATGTTCGGTCAGTGCGGTGCGGTATTTCCTCTTCGGCAGCTCGTCGGCGTGTTTTAGCAGCCAGTCGAGCGATCCGAAGTCGGACACCAGCTCCCGGGCGCCCTTTGCGCCGATACCGGGTACCCCCTTGACGTTGTCGCTCGCATCCCCCATCAGGGCAAGGACATCTACGACCTGGTCGGGACGCGCACCGAATTTTTCGAGTACCCCGGCCTCGTCGAACCACGTGCCGTCGTCCCGGGGATTGAATACGCGGACCCGGTCGCTCACCAACTGGAAGAAGTCCTTGTCTCCGGTGACGACGACCACATCTATTCCGGCAGCCACCGCCTGCGTGGCCAGCGTACCGATTACATCATCGGCTTCGAACCCCGAATGGGTCACGACCGGTACGCCGAGGGCCGCACAGGCCTCGTGCACCCAGGAAACCTGCTCCACGAGGTCATCCGGCATTGGACGTCGGTGTGCCTTGTAGTCGGCGGAGAGCTCGTGGCGGAAGGTCGGTCCCCTCAGATCGAACGCAGCCGCCACGAAGTTCGGGTTCTGGTCATCGATGAGTTTGCGCAGCATCGCGATGAAGCCATACACCGCGTTGGTCGAACGGCCGTCCGGTCCGGTCAGACCCTGAATCGCGTGATAGGCGCGATACATCTGGTTGTTGCCGTCGATCAGGAAGAGGCGGGGTGTGGAGGGCATGGTCGGGAAGGACCGCCAGTATATACCCCGTCCTTGCTCGCTGGCAGTCGACGACGCGTCCAGCTGCGGCGGCCTGGGTGAACTGAATGGGGCAGTGAGCAGAAAGTGAAGAAGCCCTGAGCCAACAGGGCGCGTTGCGGGTGTCTACTGCGGCCCTTCAAGTCCAAGGTTCAGCGACATGTGTTCGCCATCTCGCAGGGCGACACGTGCTGCGTGTCGTCGCAGGTCGTCGAGAAAGCGCGGGTCGAACCATTCGCCTGTTGGACGACCTCGACCACCGACGAGAACGATTCGAGATGTCATCATCGGGTTCATTTGCACTGTACCGAACCGAAGACCGGTGCCGCAGGGGGCGTATTCACGCTTGGGTTTGTGAAGAAGGAACCGGTGTCTTCCGTCCACTGGCATGAGTCGCCCCAGACAGCCAGAGCCCGGTT
>Ga0302123_10002809_pt1 | contig 11764 bp, 9 predicted proteins | sample CB21_321_MG_FD_203109 | JGI IMG/M metagenome (GOLD analysis project Ga0302123, IMG submission 203109) | Marine microbial communities from Western Arctic Ocean, Canada - CB21_32.1 | ecosystem: Environmental > Aquatic > Marine > Oceanic | place: Canada: Western Arctic Ocean | collected 2017-09-28 | reverse complement strand
ACGGCCTAAATAAATAGACCACCACTTGTCCGCAGCAGCCAATCATACCTTGATGAATGCCAGCCCGACAGTCGACGGTCTATCTATTTTTATTTGGTTTTTGCTCGAACCAGATTTATTGCGTTACGCCTAGAGCGCAGCTTCATCTTTCTCGCCTGTACGAACTCGAATTACTTCGGATATCGGCGAGATGAAGATCTTGCCGTCGCCGATCTGGCCCTCTTCACCAGACTTCGATGCGCCGAGTATGGCGTCGATCACAGCGTCTTTCAGCCCAACTGCGACTACTGTGGTGATTATTGACTTCGGTAGTGCTGCCCGTGTCGTAGTGGTTGCACCACGGCCGGTGAACACTTCAACACCTTGCTGCGTTCCTTTTCCTGTTACGTTCAGCACGTGGTAGCCGCCACATCCTGCTTCGAGTAGTGCTTCGACGACCGGGTTTACCCGTTCTGGTCGGACTACTGCTTCGATTTTAATCATGATCACGGTCCTCCATTTGCGTGACCGATCTTATTCGTCGATCACGCAAGGTTGTATGAATGCTTAGTCAGCTCCGTCACCGACGTATGCACGCTCACCGTGGAGCGATACGTCGAGTCCGGCATCTTCATCTGCTTCATCAGCCCGGAGACCCAGACCAGGTATTACATCGAGAATTTTCAAGATGATGAAAGTGACAACGAACGAATAAACGATGGTTGCAAGAACTGCAACTGCGTTGTAGCCGAGTATTGCAACATCTCCATCAATAAGCCCGATGTACACGCCAGTTGCGAAAATACCCGTTGCGAGTGCGCCCCAGATACCACCGATTCCGTGAACGGCCATTACTTCAAGCGCATCATCAAATCCAAACTTGTGTCGGATCCGAACTGCGTAGAACGTCAGTACACCGGCACCAAGACCAATTGCGATGGCACCCATCGGACCAACAAAACCAGATGCAGGGGTGATGGCGACAAGGCCGGCGACTGCACCGGTGGCTGCACCAACTGCACTCATTTTGCCTGTGTGAATGTGGCCAAGAATGACCCACACAACCAGAGCCATTGCGGCTGCAACGTTTGTTACGAGGAATGCACTAATGGCGAGTCCGTCAGCTGCAAGACCTGAACCGGCGTTGAAACCGAACCAGCCGAACCAGAGGATTCCGGCACCAAGAATTACGAACGGAACATTGTGCGGTTCTACACCACGGCCTACACGACGGCGCTTGCCGACTAGGAACGCTGCTACAACAGCTGCGATTCCTGCGTTGATGTGAACGACCGTACCACCGGCAAAGTCGAGTGCACCCATTTCGAACAACCATCCGTCACCAGCCCACACCCAGTGAGCAATCGGAGCATACACGAACGTAATCCATGCGACTAGGAACACGAGATAGGTCGTGAATTTGAACCGTTCAGCGATAGCGCCTGTGATAAGAGCTGGGGTGATGATGGCAAACATCATTTGGAAAATTGCAACAGCCATGTCCGGAGTTCCGGCACCGTGAATATCCGTGCCTGTCGATGAAACACCTTTAAAACCAAGGAAATCGAAGTTACCAATGAAAGGGCCGCCTTCTCCGAAAGCAAGGCTGTATCCCCATAAAACCCAAACTACGCTGACCACACCCATTGATACGAAGCTGTACATGACTGTGTTGACCACATTCTTACCGCGGACAAGTCCGCCATAGAAGAACGCTAGGCCAGGAGTCATAAACAGCACGAGGGCAGATGCCATTAGCATCCACGCTACTGATCCAGAATCCATTATATTTCTCTCCCAAATAGAGCAGTTAAACAAAACTCAGATCGAAATTTATGGCCTAGGTGTTTCCGAAGTATTTCGCGGGTGTGACGCTTCGGTTACACCGTGAATTCATTTATTTTTCGGTGATAATTAGTGATTACGACTAGTATCAACTGTGAATTTAGGTAATTATGCTGGCACTATGATTATTGATTCACACTGCCACTCATGGGCTTACTGGCCTTACCTTCCTCCCGTTCCCGATCCTGAAAACCACGGATCTGTCGAACAGTTGATTCACCAGATGGATACCAATGGTGTCGATCGGGCAACCATCGTTTGTGCTCAGATATTTCAGAACCCCGAGAACAACGATTACGTTGCTGCTGCTTTAAAGAGGTATCCAGATCGGCTTGAACAGTTCGCTGATGTAGATTCAATGTGGTCGGATACTTACCACACGCCGGGTGCGGCGAAGCGCCTTGAAGTGGCGGCTGAGCGCTGGCCGATGAAGGCGTTCACCCACTATGTGGCTAGTGAAGACGATGGAACGTGGTTCAACTCGCAAGAAGGGATCGATTTCTTCAGTACGGCAGAGCAACTAGGTTTGATCGCCAGTATCTCGATGGCGCCACACCACCAGTCGGAACTGCGCAAGGTTGCTGAACGGCACCCGGATTTGAACATTTTGTGCCACCACATGGCAGGCATGCGAGCCCATGGTGATGACACTCGTGCGAATCTTGAGAACGTGATCGAGTCGAGCAAGCTGCCGAATATCTACCTCAAACTGTCGGGATTCCACTACCTATCGAGTACGAGTTGGAATTTTCCTTACGCGGACACCCGCTGGATTTACGAAGAAGCCTATGGTGCTTTCGGTGCGAACATGTGTTGGGGATCTGACTTTCCTGTGGTTAAGAAAGACATGACGCACCTGCAGTCGCTTGAGGTGTTTCGCACACATTGCGATTTCGTGAGTGATACCGATAGATCCGCCATATTAGGTGGCACTCTCGAGGGATTGTTAAGCCGTGCTCGCTCGGTAAATAAGTAGACCGTGTAGGTGGTCGCACTGGTCGCAAATAGGCGAAAAGGGCGATTGACTATACACGGATCACGCTATTTGACCCTTTAGTACCAGTCGACTAGGGGGTTCACCTGTGTCGCTATTCGCACTTCCCGGATGAAGTAGTGAATAACAGCAGTCTTCCCCGTTTCCACACCGAAAAAACTTCGACGCAATCTTTCGGATCATGGTGAGCAAATAACGGGGCACTGCGCAATACGTCATCTAGATTCAATCTGGCGCGTCAACCACAATATCTTCGGTTGTCGTCGAGGCCATTCAATCGGGGAAAGATTAGGCACACGCGTACATGACGGCGATCGACTGGCGAAAGCTCTGGCAATTTCTCGACTACTCTGGCGACCAATTTTCTCAGGTACAGACCGAATCTTTACGTTCGCAGTTCTCTGAAATGTCGAATAATCCAGCAGTGCCAGCTTTGACCGCTGGTAGCACTGATTTCAGTTCTGTGGATGATTTCCGTGCCCGCGTACGCTTGAGCGAGTGGGACGACTATTCAGGCGATCTAAATCCCGACACGGGAAATTCTGACGCTGTTTGGGCGTACACGCAGTTCGGTGCAGGTAACTCTAAGTGGGCACCGTTTACTCGACCCGCCCTCGATCACTTTGCCGACTCAGTAGTTGCGTCGATCGGACTTGCGGCTTCTACTGATGGTAAGACAGCCAACATTCAGTACGGTGATCGAGCGTTATTCAACATTCCTCCTCGTCCATATCTGGCGGGTCACGTGGGATTCGAACTCGTGAAGAAATACGGTTTCAAACCACTCATTCCACTCGAGTCAGGCGAAGATATGGAGTTCCGCGAGCGTATTGCTGAGGGGTTCGCCAACGCCCTGAATGATCGAGTCGATATCCTCATTTCTATGACGTCTGTTCTCAAGCGTGTTGCAGAGCGGTTCGATCCAAATTCGGTCAAATCTAAAGGTTCCAGCGGACTCTTAAATAAGGTCAACGCAAAGGGTGCTTTCAGGCTGGCCAGCACCAAACTGAAGAGCACGTTCACGCACCACACTATGGGCCTGCGTGACCTGTGGGAGCCGAAGTCGATTGTTGGATGGGGCCTCGATACCCGGTTCTACAGCGACCAGATCGAAGATTTCTGGGGTCGCTCACCCTTCGAGTTGTACGCATCAACTGAGATCGGTGTGATGGGTGTGCAGTTCAGGGAGCGAGGCGGTTTGGCGCTGAACCCTTACTCATGTTTCTACGAATTTATTCCCGAATCTGAATTAGAGGCCGAACGCGCCGATCCGAACTATCAGCCACGTACCTGCCTGCTTGATGAAGTTGAGCCTGGAAAATCGTACGAGGTGGTTGCCACCAGTTTCTTCGGAATGCCGTTCGTTCGGTACCGCCTTGGCCACATAGTGCAGTTCACCAGCGATCACGTTGGTTTCGGCAACGAATTTCTGTTTATCGGCCGCGCAGATGAACGAATCGACATTGGTGGCTACACGCGTGTCGATGAAAGCACTGCCTGGAAAGCTATATCTAAAGCTGAATTACCGATCAGTGAATGGACTATTAGACGTGAGATCGAGGGCATTGTTCCCGAGCTACATATGTATCTGGAACTGTCGAGTCCGTACGAGGTAAATCGCCTGGTACCAGCTCTGCATCGTTCGTTGAAGGAGTGTGACCCGCTCTACTCCGATCTGGAAAATATGCTTGGTATATGCCCATTGAACGTAACTGTACTTTCGCCAGGCACGTTCGATTCATTTACTGATATGAAATTGAGACAGGGCTCGTCGTTGGTGGGCAGCCGCCCACCTCGTATGAATCCTAACGATGAGATTGTAGGGAGGCTTGTGGCGCTCGATCGCGCACTCGCTCTCACTGCTTAACGCACAGTCTGGTTTTTATGAACGAGATCTACATAGCACTCCCATTTGTTCAGTTCGCAATTAGTGCGTTTCTGGCGGTGCTTGTGCTGTTTTCGGACCCGGGTGATCGCCTGAACAGGCTGTTCACATTGTTCCTCACTGCGATGGCTGCCTGGGGCATCACGATTTTTGTGATGCGTGATGCATTCCCTGATGCTTCGGTTGCGTACGTACGCGAAACCTGGGCACTAGCTGTCATTCCGTTCAGCAGCATCTTTTTCCTGCACTTCGTTCTCAGGTACACGAAGTCAAAGGCAGGAAATCCCATCCTTTACACCTTCTACGCGATAGGCATCGCATCTGCGTTGCTTTCGTTTGGTGGGTTCACTGCAACCGGCATGGTTGAGAAGTTCTATGGCTTTGCTCCCGAACTCGGCTGGGCGTTCCCTCTGGTGCTCATGGCGTCGTATCCAGCCGTACTAATGGCGCTGGTGCGATTACACAGCGCTGGCAAAAGGGAAATATCACAGCAACGCCGGCGCCAGCTGTTCCTTCTCAAACTTGGTGTCATTGCATCTGTCGCCGGAGCCACTACCGATTTCTTCCCTTCGCTCGGCCTGAACATTCACCCACTGGCTGTAGTCGGAAACATCATCTTCATTAGCCTGACGACGTTCGGTGTAACTCGCTACAAGATGATGAACCTGCGGCTGATGCTCAGGCGGGGCCTTGCTTACAGAGCTGTGAGTTCGTTCCTCTTTGCCGTCTATGGAATATGTATTGGCCTGGTATTGCTGATAACGCGTGATTTAAGCACGGTCGCTGCTGTTCTATTCGGTGGTGGTGCCATTCTCATCGTTGGGGTGATGGTCCAGCCGGTCATGCAACGAGTGCAGGCGTTAGTCGACAAGGCTTTCTATCGTGAGCAGCATGATCGAATTACTGCCCTTTCACGCCTGAATGACCTTACAAAGGACATAACGGACTTCCCTACCGTTGCCGAGGGAATTGTGACGACTGTTCGGGAAGCTGCACAGGCCGACTGGGTGGCTGTGCTGCTGCCGGCTCATGACGGTAAATCGTTTATATCTGTTGCCGATACCAGGGAGTCTGTACCTCACTTCGAGCTCTCAGCCACCGGGTCCTCAATCTCGAAAATGAAGCGCTTCGGTGAGATGCTTACGTTTGATCCCGCCGCGGAAACTGAAAACCCGGCGACCGATGATCAGCTTGAGATGGAGTTGTTCGAAACGCTTGAGGTTCGGATGATGGTTCCGATGATTGCTGCCGGGAACCTGGTTGGGATTCTGGCTGGGGGTCGCAAACTGGTTGGCGCAGGATTTATAGCCTCAGACGCCGAATTTATAAAACTGCTGCCGGACAGGCAGCGGTGGCAGCCCGTAACGCCAGGCTGTATGCGGCGGCTCGCAAAGAAGCGAGTGAGCGATCTGCCCTTGCGGAGCTAGCTCAAGTGGTTAGCTCAACACTGGATATCGAATCTGTGTTCGAGCGCTGTGCCGAGCAGGTACGGACTTTGTTGCCAGCCGACAGGATATCTGTCGCGCTCGCTGATGATGAGGGCGAGAATTTTGAATACACGTATGTATACGGCATCTCGGTTCCCGGTTGAGAACTCGGGGCTGTCGGTACGATAGCCGATTCTCCGTTGCAGTCCGTATTCGAGTATCACTCGGGAATTACGCTCGGTATGAACGACACCACGGGTCGCAGGCAACTCGATGAAATGCGAGAAGCAAGCGTGAGCATGGGCCTTAATTCGATGATGGCTGTCCCGTTCATTGCACGGGGCCGGGTGATCGGGACGTTGATCCTCGAGTCGAGGCGCGTTAGCGCTTACCGTGGTGAAGAGTTGGCTCTTGCCGAGCGAATCGGCGGACAGATAGTCAACGCGATCAACAACTCACGACAGTTTGTGCAGGCAATGGAACTGGCTGAAGCTACCGAAGCCAAGCTGAAGGTAGACACCGAAAATATCGAACTGCAACGCCTCAACGAAGCGAAAATTCAGTTCCTCTCGATCGTGTCTCATGAGCTACGCACCCCGCTCACCAGCATGCTTGCTTTTACGAGCCTGTTGAAACGAAATAAGAATGACAACCTGACCGAGAAGAACCTGCGTCATCTGGACATCATAGACAAAAACGGCCGACGGCTTAATGTGTTGATTCAGGACTTGCTTGATGTGTCACGAATGGATATGGGTAATCTTGCTCTCGAGCCGTCAGAGTTCGACATTGCCGAGACTGTGAACGACCTCGTCGACAGTTTCGCACCGATATACGAAGCTAAGTCACAAACATTGCACCTCGACATTATCGAGGGTGAGCAGCTGATTTACGCCGATAAAAACCGTATAGCGCAGGTGCTAACTAACCTGTTGAGCAATGCATCGAAATACTCGCCGGAGTCCAAGCGTGTCTGGCTCAGCCTGGCTGCTGTGGATAATCACCTGGAGTTCGAGGTTCGGGACGAGAGATTCGGTATTTCTGAAGAAAACCAGAAAGAATTGTTTACCGCGTTCTACCGGGTCGACACTGAAGAAAACCGGTCGATCGAAGGAACCGGTCTGGGTCTGGTGATCGCAAAGGGAATCGTCGAGATCCACGGCGGACAGATGGCGATGGAGAGCGCGGTTGGCGTTGGCACTACATTCCGATTCCAGATTCACGATCTGAACATCATCGGCTTGCCTGAAGAGTCAGGCGAGAGCGAATCTCCCGAGTTAGCGGCTTAGACGGCCTAGCGGTTTTTGCGGGCTCGGTAGCGACCGCCCGCCACGAGGCCAACCGCGACAAGCAGCCATGCGCCCGCGGTTCCGTCGACAGAACCTGCGACCGGCGCTGAACACGTTCCACTTGAGGATTCGCTTCTAGTTTCTTCGGTAGATGCGTCAGGCGAGCCTTCAACACTCTCATCGTCTGACGATTCCGGAACTTCATCTGTTGACAGGGGTGCCGCTGTCGGCTCGGCTCCCTCGGTAGGTTCAGCCTCTTCTTTTTCCTCTGGCGCAGGCTCCGATTCGGAGCCTGAATCGCTCGACTCGGGTGGCAGGGTCAGCAACTTGTATGCGGGGGTTGGTTCAGCTGATGGTGTGGGTGTAGGGCCGGGAGTGGGCTCAATGTATGGTTCGGCGCCGATCGACGCGCGCCATAGGTTTTCGAGTCCGGTGAGATTGAAGCCATAGACGATGTCAAGCGCATTGCTGATGTTCGATCCCCCGCCCAGGGTCGCAAGAAGCTGCGCCATTTTTGCTTTACCGTATTCATCGACCATGAATTTGACCACGCTTCGACTCTGTCCGTAGGCAACCAGAGTCAGGTTGGGATCGCCGGGGAACGAGCGCAGGTTTTTGAGCAAGATAAGACGATCAGTTCCGGCTGCCCATTCGAGGAATCGCTCGTACGAGACAGTCTGGTCCAGGTTGCCGTACTCGGCCAGCCCTTCGTTCAGCCAGAGCGGAACGTTACCGCTTGAATTCGCAGCCCTGGCGACGAGTATGTGAGTCATTTCGTGGGTAGCGGTGCCGATGTCAGATCTACCGGCGAGCACAATAACTACGCTTTCGGAATCGAACGCCTGGCCTTCGGTGATTAGCTCACGACTGGCTGCGAGACTACGTACGACAACGGCGCCGATCATTTCAGCGTTGTTGTTGTAGAGCGTCATGGTTATTTGGGTTTCTGTTTCAGAACCCGTTACTGGCCCCATAATTCCAAGAGACTCAATCGCTGCCTCTGCGAGTCTCTCGGCTCTTGTTCGCACGGGACCGTGGTACAGAATTGTGACGCTGCCCAGTGTGACTTCTTCCCACTCGAACCGTGCATCGTCAAACCGCCACGAAACTGGCTCGGTGAAATGGGTATCACCGTTTTCGTCGGTTATCTCGAACCAGTAATTGATCATCGAGCCCGGTGGAATGTAACGGTCGTTGCTGTTTGTTCGGTGAAACAGCTCGCCGTTTACCAGTGGGCGATTGGTCTGGTCGAGGTCGAGGTAGGCGTACTGGGAAGTTCCACGATTGCCGATTTCAAAGGTGACGCGCACGTCGTCGATGCGAATATCCGATTCGACGTCCAGCTTGAATGTCATACCTTCGGGGAACTGTGATTCAACGCTGTAGCTGATCACGTTGATCGTTTCGACACTCTGGGCAGAGGCCGTCGTGGCGGTGGCTCCCATGATCACCGCGAGCACTACAACAGCAAGCAGCCTGAACAACCCGGGTTTCCGGGTGACTGGATATGCGTACGTGGCGTTCAAGTTCAGGGTGTTTCCGGGTTTTGATGAGTGGGTCTAGCAGGTTGAAGTAAACGGCTTGAGATTTCCTGTACCAATCGTTTTACGCCAATCCATGTGTAAAGGGATGCACATTTCGAGTTATTCAGATTTGATTGCTCGCCATGCGTCTATGAATCGCCATGCAGCACTGAGCGGTGTGCCAACCCCGAGTATCCATAATGCAGCCATCGGATATCCGATTATGAGACAGACAACTACGATGGCTACTCGTTCGGGGCGGGTCATAAATCCGGCTGTGCCCTTCACACCAAGACCTTCGGCCCTGGCACGAACGTAGCTGACCATCGTTGATCCCGACATCGCAACGAAGGCGAGAAGCACGCCCAGCTGACTTTCGTCTGCTCCGGATACGAAATACATAGCGAACCCAAGTAGTACCGCCAGCTCTGAGACTCGGTCGAATACAGAGTCCATCAGGGCTCCGCGCTTGCTTACAGTCCCGGTGGCACGAGCGATGCCGCCATCGAGCAGATCAAATGTTGAACTTACCAGTACTAGAATTCCGCCGATAAGGAATTCGCCTTCGCTAATGAAATAAGCCGCTATTACAGCGATTACCAGGCCTACAAAAGTTGCGGCTGAGGGGGTGAATTTGAATGCGACCAGTAACGAAACGGCCGGTCGTTCAAACCATTTGGTGACTGATCCACGAAGTCCGTAGCGAATCGATTGGAGATCGGCCAATGCCTACCAGCCCTTGAACTGAGCTGGTGACACGAGCTGCTTTTGTCGAACCTCGTCGTAGTAATCCAACACGCTGTCTGCCACCCGGGTCCAGCGGTACTGACTCACGGTAGAGCGACCGTCCATGGCGAACTGGGTTCGCTTCACGGGATTTTCGATAAGTCGTTTTATCGCTTCGGCAAGTGCTGCTTCATCTTTGGGTGGCACCATAAGGCCTTCACGTCCATCGGTCATTACGGACTCAAATCCGGGGATCTTGGAGGCCACTATTGCTGTTGAAGATGCCATGGCTTCGATGATGATGAAGCCGAAGCTCTCTTTGCCTGTGTTGGGTGCGATGAATATATCGGCGTTCTGGTAGTAGCCGGGGAGATCGGCGTCGGTGACGGGTCCGACGAATACAACATCGTCGAGGGCACGTTCGCCCATGATGCGATACGATTCTCGGTCGGGTACACCGGCACCGGCGACTATCAGCCGCAGTTTTGGGTACTGCCATTTCAGCAGCGAGTAGGCACCGAGCGCGAAGCGAAGTCCTTTACGCGATTCGTTTACCCTGCCGACGAATAACAGGTTCATTGCGTCTTGCTTGAGAACGGTTGGCCTGGCTACTGGTTCAGAGAACCTGTCGACATCCAGGCCGTTTGGGATTACTCGATAATCACCTTTGAAGTAACGGTTTGCGAAGTCCTTGGCTGGTTCGGATACGGCGATCCGACCGTTCAGCCTGATGGCTCCTCGTTTGAGGACTTTTTTCCAGAACATGTAGCCACGTCCGCGCCCTTCGTTGAACGCGTGGAACGTGCCAATTGTGGTTGAGGGAGAGAATCGAGATGCCGTGAGCGCGAACATCGGCATCAGAGGTTCGTGGATGTGGACGATGTCGAACTGCTCGTTTTCGAGCATCGTTTTGAGACGCCAGTCCTGCCATACCGAGAAGGAAATTCTGGCTACAGACCCGGCGGTGGGTACGGGTACTGATCGACCGAAAGTGCGGAGATCGACGTCGCCGACATCGACAGCCGGTTCATTACGAGTACATGGAGCGAGGATCGAAACGTCGTGCCCGCGTGATTTGAGCTCTTTGCTCAGGGTTGCGATGTGGCGTTGCACCCCGCCAATGTGGGCAAAGTCGTAGGGCGAAACTTGAGCAATTCTCAAATGCGTACCCCCTGTGTTTCGATCGTGAAGAAGTATCCCGAATAAAAAACTATGTGCTGCCGTTGGATCAAGATGAGGCAATCATATTGGTTTTCCAACGGCGAACACTAGTTTTTCACAACGTTCTAAGGCCGAAAATTACTCAGCTTCTGTTGCTTCGACGACTGCGTCCGGGTCGTGCCCTTCCGCGAAACTTTCGACAGCAACACGAGCGTCGTCGTCTCGCATTTGCACTGGAGGCGACTTCATGAAGTAGGCAGATGCAGGTTCGATTGCGCCGCTGACGCCCTTGTCCAGGGCAATTTTGGCGCTGCGAATGGCGTCGATGGCTACTCCAGCAGAGTTCGGGCTATCTTCAACTTCGAGCTTCAGTTCAATGTTGAGAGGCTGGTCACCCCATGATGTGCCTTCGAGGCGGATGTATGCCCATTTGCGGTCTTCGAGCCACGGGACGTGATCGGAAGGTCCGATGTGCACATCGTCGGTCGGAAGCTCTTTTTCGAGCTGGGACTGAACGGCGTTGGTCTTCGATATTTTCTTAGACTTCAGGCGGTTACGTTCGAGCATGTTGTAGAAGTCGGTGTTGCCGCCGAAGTTCAGCTGGTAGGTCCTGTCGAGCCGTACGCCACGGTCTTCGAAAAGTCGGGCGAGTACTCGGTGGACTATGGTTGCACCGACCTGTGACTTGATGTCGTCGCCGACGATCGGGATGCCTCGGTCGATGAATCGCTTCTGCCAGTAATTCTCTCGGGCGATGAAAACGGGTATGCAGTTCACGAACGCAACACGGGCTGCGAGGGCCTGCTCGACGTACCAGCGGGTTGCCTGCTCGGATCCGACTGGGAGGTAGTTGATCATTACGTCGACTTTACGGTCGCGCAGAATGCCAACGATGTCGGCAGTTTCGCCACCTGGAGTCGAGGGGTCGTGATTGA
>Ga0302123_10002807_pt1 | contig 11767 bp, 14 predicted proteins | sample CB21_321_MG_FD_203109 | JGI IMG/M metagenome (GOLD analysis project Ga0302123, IMG submission 203109) | Marine microbial communities from Western Arctic Ocean, Canada - CB21_32.1 | ecosystem: Environmental > Aquatic > Marine > Oceanic | place: Canada: Western Arctic Ocean | collected 2017-09-28 | reverse complement strand
GCGGTGACAACCTCGACGTGGCAGTCGCTCACCGCTTCAGCCGTCCGGCCTTGGCGCTCCGTGCTGGAGATGCGGCGGACCGACCCCACGGGACAACTATTGCCGCCGGATGCCTATGTCTTCGGGAATGCGGTCGGGGAACGACTGACGAGTATCAAGACGGCATGGCGGAACACCTGTCGCCGCGCCGGTATCGAGGATCTCCACTTCCACGACCTCAGGCGCGAGTTCGCCTGCCGGTTGTTGGAGTCGAGAGCCGACCTGCATGACGTGCGTGACTTTCTCGGGCACGCCAACATCACGACGACCTCACGCTACGTACGGAGTACGCCGGTGCGTCTGGCACAGGCGCTGGAGCGGATGGAAGCGTCAACCGTGACCGTCGCAGACGCTGATGACCCGCCGCACCTCGCTGAGGTGCGTTGACAGCGCATTGCACCCCCTGCCCGCCAGCGGTAGGATCGGGTCCGACATCACATAACCGTGAGCCGAGAGACCCGCATGACGCACGCCGTCCGGTTCGTTGCCGTCGTCGCTGTGCTGACCGCGCTCGCACTGTGTGTGCCGGTACAGGCGCAAACGCCGGAGCAGACGGATGCGCTGCGGGCGCGGGCTGAGGCAGGGGATGCTGAGGCGCAGAACCTCCTCGGGGTCATGTACGACTACGGCGAGGGCGTCCCGCAGGACTACGCGGTGGCTGCGCGGTGGCATCGGCTGGCGGCGGACCAGGGACACGCAGAAGCGCAGTATCAACTTGGGGGCAGGTACTGGAGGGGCCAGGGCGTGCCGCAGGACTACGTGCAGGCGCACATGTGGTACAGCCTCGCGGCGTCACGACTGACCGGTGGGAGACGCCACCCGGCTGTCCGGGAGCGCGACAGAGTTGCAGGCCTGATGACCTCCGCCCAGATTGCTGAAGCCCAACGCCTCGCCCGCGAATTTGACGCCGCGCACCCGCGTGAGCCGTAAGTCCTCACATTGAACCGCCTGCCAGCCAGCGGTAGGATGCGACATCACATCGTCGTGAACAGGGAGACCCGCATGAGGCACCTCGACCGGCAGGAGATCGACGCGCTGCGGGCGCGCGGCGCGTCTACCGATGGAGTGAGTGCAAACAATCACCAGAGTTTCGGGAGACCTGTGTCCGCCGAACACGAGATTGAGGGTCGCAGATACCGGGGAGTGGCGAGGCTTGGCGTGATACTCATGGGGCTGTCGCTGGCCCTCTGGGTACTGCTGCCCCTCGTACCGTTCCTGTCTATGTCTGCGCCTGGGAAGGCTTGGTTCGCAGGCACCCAGATCATCGTGGCGGAGATCGCGTTCTGGGGCGGAGCCGCTCTCGCCGGACCGACTGCCGCGCGTCGGATGAAGTCATGGTGGCGTTCCACACGGGCTGACGAGGCGAATTGATGCCACTGAGTCCGCGCACCCGCCTGACCCGTAAGCTCCCGCATTGCACCCCCTGCCAGCCAGCGGTAGGATGGGGTCCGACATCACATCATCTTGAACAGAGAGACCCGGATGACCCACGGATTTCAGACGGTGATCGATGCGCTGGGGGTGCGGTTGTACCGAGTGGCGGCGAACCATGGAAACGCCGACGCGCAACGCAGCCTCGGGATCATCTACGACACCGGCCGGGGCGTCCCGCAGGACGACGCGGAGGCAGTGCGGTGGTTTCGGCTGGCGGCGGACCAGGGACACGCAGACGCACAGTTCAACCTCGGGTTCAGGTACGACCTCGGTCGAGGCGTCCCGCAGGACTACGTCGAAGCGATGCGGTGGTACCGGCTGGCGGCGGACCAGGGACACGCCAACGCACTGAAAAACCTTGGGACCACGTACTTATCCGGCGACGGCGTGCCGCAGGACTACGTGCAGGCGCACATGTGGTACAGCCTCTGGGCCTCACGACAGACTGGTGATTTTAGCGACAACGCTCTCGTGACTCGCGACATAGTTGCAGGCCTGATGACCCCCACCCAGATTGCTGAAGTCCAACGCCTCGCCCACGAGTGGGACGCCGCGCACCCGCTAAGCCCTCGTCTCCGCTGAACCCAGCCCATCGACAGTCAGCACGAGTCGTGCTGCGTGGCAGGACTGCGGCCGTAGCTGATCGTGGTGCGCTGAGTGTTCCACGAACGTTGGAACATTATTGGAACAAATGGATATTGAAAGAGAGGTTGGGCGGGGAACCCCGCTCAAATATGACCGGTTTTACTGAGGAAAGTGTGGTGAGCCGCCCCGGAATCGAACCGGGAACCTTCAGATTAAGAGTCTTGTGCAAACGCTAGTCACTCGTGGTCACAGGCGGTCTTTACTGACGAAAAGTCTCACAGCTAGTCACCGGTACGCGCAAGTGACTGACAAAAGGACACAAAAGGACACACGCCTTACCGTCGCCCATCAACGCACCGCAGCGAGGCGCGGCTGGTCATCGGCGTCTTCTACAACCTCGGTTTCCGCCTCCATCCGCTCCAGCGCCTGTGCCAGACGCACCGGCGTACTCCGCACGTACCGTGAGGTCGTCGTGATGTTGGCGTGCCCGAGAAAGTCCCGCACGTCGTGCAGGTCCGATGACGATTCCAGCAGCCGACAGGCGAACTCGCGCCTGAGGTCGTGAAAGTGAAGCCCCTCGATACCGGCGCGGCGACAGGTGTTCCGCCATGCCGTCTTGACGCTCCCGATTCGCTCCCCCACCGGATTGCCGAACACGAACGCCTCGGGCGGGAGTGCTTCGCCTTTGGGGTCGGTCCGCCGCATCTCCAGCACGGCGTGCAAGTTCAACGACACCGGGATGACTCGGGGCTTGTGGGTTTTGGTCTTGCTGGCTGGCAGCACTATTGTCTGCCTGCCACTCTGCTCGTCGCGTTGGAGTTGCGACCATTGCAGACTCAGCAATTCGCCACGCCGACACCCGGTCGAGAGCGCCGCGATAATCAACGCCTGCAAGTGCGGGTTCGCGTGCTGGAGGAGACGTGCTTGTTCTCCCGGCTGCAACCGACGGGTCCGTTCTGTTTCCGCGTTCGTGTCGAGCTTGATCAGCGTCACGTCGCCGCGCTTGAAGGGACTGCGCTCAGTGAAACCCTCGGCGATGGACCAATTGAACAGATGCCGTAACCGCGCCATCAGCCGGTTGCAGCCAACCGATCCATGCGAACGACGCGCCGCTTGTACGGCCTTCACGTCGGTCGTTGTCACAGCGGTGAACGGCTTTGACTCCAGCCGAACGGTTTTGCCATCGGCAGCAGGGACGGCGATATGGCGAATGGTCTTGATGTGGTACTCGGCTTGTTCAGCCGTCCGTGGTCGCAGATGCTGTCCCGTCCACCGTGGCCCGTCTGGCGTGTCGTTCCTGCCGAGATACTCGGTGACATACCGCTCGCAGACGTCGCCGAAGGTCAAGCCGCTGACTACTGGCTGTGCGGCCCGTTGCGCGAGAGGGTTTCGACCAGCGCGAATTTCAGCCCGTAGGCAATCCGCTAACTTCTTCGCTTCAGCCTTTAGTCGCGGCTTCGGTTCTCCAAGTGCGGACGCAACTACGTCCAGTGAGAACCGGTAAGTCTTCAGCTGATGCTTGAAATGCAAATGCCACGGGTGAATACACCTTCTCCACTCACGGAGAGGACAGCTACACCGCTTCCTCAGGCCACCATTGTGATGACGGGTCATGACGTTCCTCCACTGCAAGAGGCCGTCGGTCTGCTGAAGGTACAATCAGGCAGGCCGTCGTCCGCTAGTTCGGGTGACGGTTCAGGAGCGTCGACCTGTTTACGCAGGTCGGCGTTCCGCTTCTGCTGCCCACCTTCACATCCCGGCGTCTTCGCTGTCAAGTGCCTGCCCTAGAGGCGCGGCAGCGTCCAGTTCATCGCCCCAGCCCTCCCACGGCGGCGGCAGTCGAGCGGAGAAGCGCTGAGCGGACGCTAAACTCGACCACCGCCGCCACCGCTGCCGACCGAACGTTCATTAGAGATATCCGTACTCCCGGCAGTGTCGCCGCCAGGTGTCGACCCTGCTGTCTCGGTTGCGCAGGTCACACTGCGGGAGCAGTTCGAGCCACTGCACGCTCTCGACGACGTTGCCCTCCTCGTGCGCCTCGGCGAGCGCGTGTGCGACTTCCTGGTTCGCCGTCACCGCCACGACGAGCGCGGTGTCCAACGCCTTGATGGCCGACGTAATGCGCGGCTGATGCTTGGTGCGCCACCGGTCGAGTCGGTGCGCTTGTCTCGCTCGTTCAAACGCCTGGCGTGCTTTCAGTTGCGGAACCTCCGCCGCCGCCTTCGTGCGGTGTAGGCGCTCCAGGTCTTGCTTCGCTTCCAGTCGAGCGACGGGGTCGGCGTCCCGGTCATCGCGGACGGCCTCCGCTGAGGTGATCGCCTCGGCGGCCGCCGTCATTTCACGGTTCGCCGTCTGCATCGCCACCAGAGTCGCCTCCAATGTGGTCGTGGTGCTTGCCATTCGTCCTCCCTGATTACCGCCGACCGCCGTCGTCAATGCGCCCCATGGCGTAGTTCAGTGAACGACGCAGTTCATCACTGATGACCTCGGCGTAGGCGGCTGTCACACCCTCGGCCACGGCGTGTTGGAACGCGTGTTGCGAGACGTCCAGCACCACCTCGTCATCCGAGTCAGACAACTCCAGCACCCCATCCCTCGCCGCGAACGACGAAGACGACAACAGACCGGCGGCTTTCATCCGGCGGAGTGCCTCGGCGTTGGCCGGAACCGGCACGACGCTGAACTCCAGTAGCTCCGACGTGAGAATCTTGACCCCGGTACCATCCGACAGGCGCTCGACCTCTTTCGGCCGAATGCCTACGCTGACCGCATTCAGAATCCCCTGCTGCCAACAGTGCTTGACGCGCTCGGCGAACGCATCGCCATCCGCCCATTGCCAGCTGGCGGTGAGGGAGTCGCGCCCCTTGTTCACTGCGGTGGCTCGCCCGACCGGCAAACTCTTGTAGTCGTGCGCCCACAGCACGACCGGATTCCTGAGAAACGGCTGCACGTCCACGCCGCTGGAGACAATCTCGTCGCCTTCGCGGTCACGCCCGGCGGTGGAGATCGTCGCCTGCGCGAGGTGGTTGTCGCCGGTGGCCTTCACTGTAAATGTCGCGGCTGTTGTTTTCACTGGCCTTGCCTTTCGTCAATACCGTCCGTTGAAACCAATCGTGTCGGCGTGCACGTAGCAACGCCTCCAGATGGCGCTCCTTCGCTGCTCGCCGTCGTTTCTTCATGTCTCGTCGTCTCATTTCCAAAACCGACTCGCGGGGTTGCTCCAGAACCGTGACCGCACCCCGATTGCGGCACCCTCATCGCCGGGAAACCACCCCGCGCCGGTTTGCACCGAGTCAACGAGTTCCTGCGCCTTCCGTTGCCGGAACGCTCCCTCGTCGTCGTCTGACCGGTCCAGGTCACCGCCCCAGATGTGCATCTCGTGGTCCACTGACCGCATCGCCATGATGAGCGCACCCGCCGCTGCGTTGACCACGTCGTCGTGTCCGCCGACCGCGTGGTCGACGACATCCTTGCCGCTACGGGAAGTGCGGCGTTCCAAGCCAGACAACTGCTGGGCGAGGCGCTCGGAGTCGAGCAGCTCGACCCTGTGCGAGTTCAGGAGTGGGAGCAATTCGAGATATAGCTCGGACTTGGTCCGGTCGCAGCGCCCGACGCTGACGCCGTGCTGGGCAAACGCGACCACCGGCCAGTCACCCGCGTAGCGGTCGGCATAGACCACGGTCGTGTAGGGAAGAACGACCGCCGCAGCCTCAGCCGTCGTCTGGTCCGGCGAAAACGGTGGTCGCCATTCGCGAACGATATCGAGTCGTGCCACACCCTCCTCGACGTGCGCCACGGCCACGGTCATCGAGTCGCGCCCAGACCCACCGGCGGCATCGAGACACGCGACATACGACACGCCCTCGACTGGCGGGAGTACCGACCGGCCAGACACCGTGGACCGGTCCACGGTGTCCAGGTCCACAAAGCTCTCGACATCGGTACGAAACGTTGCGCCCCACTCCGCCGCCGCCGCGACCGGGTCGCGCCGCATCGCCTCAGCAATCACGTCAGCCGAGATGGTGGGGTTCATGATGGGAGTGGGTGCGTTGACCACGAGGGTCGGGTCGTCGTCCTGGCCGTAGTGTTCGCGGTACGCCCGCCACGTTTCGCCGCGTCTGGCATACACGGAACTCAAGACAATCAGCATGCTGCCAGCGACCGTCGCCATGCCGGGACGGACCGCGTTCAACACGTCCCGGTCAGGGTCAGCACTCTCCTCGCTACGCCAGAAGGCCATCTCGTCACAGATGACGGCGGCATAGCTGTAGCCCCGTGATACGCGATGACTGGCCGTCACAATCTCGACGCGCACACCCGTGAGCGTGATGGAGTCAGCCGTCTCAGCCACGCGCAGCGCTCTGAGCGCCAGTGAGGTGTCGAGTAGCCCGCTAACGTAGCTCTTGATAATCCGACCCTGTTTGCGGTCCGCTGCAATCACCGCAATCACCAGCTGCTCGCCAGGGGTCACGCGGTACTCGCGTACGCAGGCGAAGAAAATCGCGACCAGCGCCGCGACGATGGACTTGCCAGACCGTCGCCCGAGGAGTAACCACAACTCCGACACCGGCGTCGTTGGCGCGTGCTGCCGCCCGGTCAACTCACGGAACTGCGCCAGCTGGTCGGTACTGAGGTTCAACCCAAACGCGGCACTTAACACCGTGCGCCACGCATCCCATGACGAACCGCCGAACGTCTCGTCCAGGACGCGGTTCATCAATGCCAAGATGGACGGCGTCGTCGTCACGACGCGTCACCAGCGTTGATGAGTTCAGCAAGCAGCGACACAGGTTTCTCACGTCGCTCTAAGCCGATGGACGCCCCTAGCCGATGCTGGCGGTCGAGGACTTGGAGGTACGCGCTCAGCGCCGCTCGACTGCGGCCGCGAGCGGTCAGCACGCCACGAGCGGCCACGTCTTGGCCGAGGAAGTTCGCCATGGCGCAGCATTCGACGTACCGAGCGACTAGGTCGCGCTTGACCCGACTCGTCCCGCCGCCGAGGTCTGCCTCTATCTCGCGGCGATGCACGCTGAGCGCCTGAGATGCCTCCGCGCCTTCGCTGAGGCCACTCAAGACCGCTTTCGAGCGTGCGCCGTGCTGAAACGCGGCGAGGTTGCCGTTCACGAAGCGGCCACGTCGGTCGCGGTCGGCATCGGCGGCTCCAGAGGTCTGAGACTCGCCAAACGGCGCACGCGAAGGACACACTTCTGCTGTTTGTGTCCTTTGCGTGTCGTTGCCGCCATTAGAAAACCCACTGCCGTTACTGCGTTTAATGCTCATTCCGTTACTCCCGACCACAAGACATCGTGTCTTGTGCGCCGCTGCTTCAAGCCCGACCGTTTGTGACCCTATTAATTGCTCTCAGAGTTTTTGGCTCTCAGTGTTCTTTCGTTTCTGCGCAGCCCTTAGATAGGAGTTCGAGCAGAAAGCATTTCATTCACTCTGTACCGCTTTGAAGTAGCGGTAAGGATTCCCTCTCTTAGCCTCACCGATACGACTCATTTGCCCTCCAGTTGCTAAGGCAACCAGCACTCGCTGGCTGGTGCGTCTACTGCATCCAGTCGCCTCTACAAGCTCATCAATGGTCAGTGCGTCAGCTTCGTTCGTCGGCAGCACCTCTAGAATCTTGGTTTCACTTTGTTCATGGGCAATCGCTCTCGGCTCACCCAAGCTCACCCATTCGTATGCGGCTTTGCTTTCTGCTCCTACTCCCTCACTAGGGTGAGCAGAAACAATCCGGTCGAGCAGCAACGCCGCTGGCGTTTCTTCATATCGCGAGAGGGCCGTCAGCACTCGCTGGGTCGGCTGGCCCTGGCCTTCGGGCCGACCGAGATGCAGCACGATGTCAACACCTGCGGTGAAGGCCCCACTCCCTCGACCAGACTGCCCGACCCGGCCACCACTCTTGCGGTCGTGCCGGACCACGATGACGGCCAGCGGAAGGCGATGGGCAATCTGCTGTAACGGCAAGAGGGCGGCGTTCGCGTCGCCCGACGCGCTCTCCTGCTCGCCTGTGAAGCCCGCGCATTGAGACAGGGTGTCGATGACCAGCAACCGAGCGCCGTCCTGCCCGCAGCGGCGCTCGGCAGCGTCGCAGATACCCGGCCAGCCCAGATTCAACGCATCCCAGTAGCTGAGTACGTGCAGGTCGCGACGTGTCGAGAGGTCAGCCCGCCGAAGCGCGGCTCTAAATGTCGATGCTTTTTCCTCAGTGACGTAGACGACGGGGCCTTGGCTGGTCGGCTGGTCCATGAACGTGTCGCCGTCCAGCACGGTGCGCACCAGCCCCATCAGGAACGACGTCTTGCCAGCTTCCTTCGGCAGGCCGGTTAGCTCGGTGAGCGAGTGTTCAGCCGCGTATCCCTTGACGACCCACTCGGCCGTGGCTGGGGCCGCGTCACATAGCTCCCTGGCGGTCCTGAAGAGTGGCTCGCGGGTCTCTGTCGTCGGGCCTGGGTCGGCGTCGGCGCGTGCGCGTGCTGCCCTCTGAAGGTCTCTGTTATGGTCTTGGACCTGAATCAGCCGCTCTCGGTCGCGCCCGTTAGTCAATTGCAGCTTGTGCATCGCGGTTAGCGCCAGTGACAGCCGTTCATCCTTTACGCCGCCGTCAGGTGGCGCACCCCTTGACAAGCCCCAGTCAATATCTTCAGCCGTGAGTTCATTAGCCATCGGCTCTGGTTGGGCATTGACGCAGCCATAGCTCGAAATCGTTCAGATGAATACGAATCGCACTCCCGCCACCGATGCGATACGCGATGAGGCGACCGCGTTTGACCGCGCGGCGAACGGTGCTGTCGCTGCATTGGCCGTAGCTGGCGGCTTGTTGCAACGTCAGCCACGGTGAGTGCGCATCAAGCTCCGCAGCAGTCGGCTCAGGCATCGTCCTCAGCCTCACGACGCCGCTTCTCAACGAGTCGGTCAACATCGTCGGAGTCGTAGAGACGCTGACCGCCGTACGTGCGAGTGGTTTTGAGCTTGCCGTTATTTGAGAGTTGACGAACTGTGGCGGGGGTAAGTACCAGCCGCTTGGCCGCATCTGCGGTTGTCAGAAACATTGGCTATCCTCCATGCCTCATGAAGGTAGCAACCGGATGGCACGAACTTGGTTAATGCCAAATCAGGTAATTTAGTTTTTTTTCGTCCTCCTCATTCGCCCAATCCGTTTACGGATGGTGTCCAGTGCTGGAAGGTCGGTAATAGGGTGTTCACCGTTCCACCTACCCACAACGTAGTCGGCCATTGCCGAATCTGTCTGCTCAGTACTACATTGCCTTTCCACAATCGGTGCAATGTACTCCCAGAACGCCTTATGCTTCGTTTGACTGCCAGCGTACTGGCTGTACAACCGCTGCCGTGAGGCCGCGTCTAAGACCCCTCCAGCAAACACACCCGCCCGTAGTGACTGCTCAACCGCCTGCCCGACATTGTTGTCCTCAAGGGCATCTCGCGCACCATCGATGCCAGCCAGTGCAAGGGTCAGGTAACCAGCTCGCACTTCCCTGTCGGGGCGGTCTTCTTTGGGTTCGCTCCAATCAACTTCGGTCAAGGGAATGTCGCGTTCCTTGATGAAGTTCTCAATTGCCGATTCCAGTGCGTCAAGCAACCCACGGCTCCGCTCGATGCGTGTGCTAGATGCTTCATTCATAGCCCGACGATACCGCTGCACTTGGCGCGGTTCAAGAAGTTATTGTTTTTACGAGAGGTGCAAATTAAAGCTACTCTGACGAACAGAAACGATAAGGTATGAGCAATCAAACTGGAGGGGTTATGACGGACAACAAATACTTCGTTAACGGGTTGTTGATTATCGCGTTTCTTTTCGTGGTCTCGTACTTTCTGGTCGGCTCGCTTGGTCGCTACCAACTCGCGACCAGCAAGAATGGGACTATGAAAATTGACACCGTGACCGGTCAGACATGGTTGTGTGCAGTAGCCGCATCGGGCTGTCGGCCGTTCAACGACCTTCCAGAACCCTTCTAACTAACGCCGAAGCGCCCTACCGTGGCTGATTGGCGCGACGTGTCCGGTGCGAGACTTCCGGCGACCCGTTCCTGTCCGTAGTAGCACTTCCCTGCCAGCCAGCGGTAGGATGGGGTCCGACATCACATCATCGTGAGCCGAGAGACCCGCATGACGCACCACGTCCGGTTCGTTGCCGTCGTCGCTGTGCTGACCGCGCTCGCACAGTGTGCGCCGGTGCAGGAGCCAATGTCGGAGACGGATGCGCTGCGGGCGCGTGCTGAGGCAGGGGATGCTGAGGCGCAGCACGACCTCGGGGGCATGTACGGCGACGGCCGGGGCGTCCCGGAGGACGATGCGGAGGCAGTGCGGTGGTACCGGCTGGCAGCGGACCAGGGGTACGCCAATGCGCAGTACAGCCTCGGGATCATGTGCCAGACCGGTACGAGCGTCCCGCAGGACTATGTCGAAGCGGTGCGGTGGTATCGCCTTGCGGCCGACCAGGGAGTCGCCGAGGCGCAGAACAACCTCGGGGTCAGGTACGCCAACGGCGAAGGCGTCCCGGAGGACGATGCCGAGGCGGTGCGCCTGTATCGGCTGGCCGCCGACCAGGGGCTCGCCAGGGCGCAGTACAACCTCGGGGTCAGGTACGCCAACGGCGAGGGCGTCCCGCAGGACGATGCGGAGGCGGTGCGGTGGTATCGGCTGGCGGCCGACCAGGGACACACCAGCGCGCAGTTCAACCTCGGGTTCATGTACGACACCGGCGATGGCGTCCCGCAGGACGACGTGCAGGCGCACATGTGGTTCAATTTCGCGGCGTCACGACTGACTGGTGATCTGCGCGACGACGCTGTCGCGGCTCGCGACCAAGTTGCAGGCCGGATGACCCCTGACGATCTCAGCGAAGCCCAACGCCTCGCCACCGAATTGGACACCGCGCACCCGCGTGAGCCGTAAGCCTCCGCATTGAACCCCTGTCAGCCAGCGGTAGGATGGGGTCTACATCAGCATTGTCGTCGTAGTCGGACTGGTCGCCACGAGCCTCGCCGTAGAACCAGGAGAGTCTTGCCCATGTATTGCATCCACTGCGGGGAACAGGTTGTTGCATCGGCAAATTTTTGCGCTGCATGTGGTGAGAAGGTTCAGCGCCCACAAGATGAGGAGCAGCGGTCTGACCCAACTGTGCCCGTGTTGCCAGCCTTGGAGGACTCCGAGACGAGTGCTAACCCGTTCATCTCCGATACGGCTCGCGCGTCCGCCGAGGCGCTACGAGCGCGTGCTGAGGCAGGGGATGCTGAGGCGCAGTTCGAACTCGGGTTCAAGTACGGCATCGGCGAATTCGGCCTCCCGCAGGACGAAGTGCAGGCGGTGCGGTGGTACCGACTAGCAGCCGACCAGGGGCACGCCAACGCGCAGAAAAGCCTCGGGGACGAGTACGTCAAAGGTCTAGGCGTCCCGCAGGACTACGCGGAGGCTGCGCGGTGGTACCGACTGGCGGCGGACCAGGGAGTCGCCCTCGCGCAGTTCTGGCTCGGGGGCATGTACGACAACGGCGATGGCGTCCCTGAGGACAAAGCCGAGGCGATGCGGTGGTATCGGCTCGCAGCCGACCAGGGCTATTCCATCGCGCAGTACATCCTCGGGTGCGTGTACGCCAACGGCGAGGGCGTCCTGCAGGATTATGCGGAGGCGCTGCGGTGGTGGCGTCTCGCGGCCGACCAGGGATACCCGGGCGCGCATTACAGCC
>Ga0302123_10002805_pt1 | contig 11769 bp, 8 predicted proteins | sample CB21_321_MG_FD_203109 | JGI IMG/M metagenome (GOLD analysis project Ga0302123, IMG submission 203109) | Marine microbial communities from Western Arctic Ocean, Canada - CB21_32.1 | ecosystem: Environmental > Aquatic > Marine > Oceanic | place: Canada: Western Arctic Ocean | collected 2017-09-28 | reverse complement strand
GGCGACCGGGCCGTGGGCGAGGCTTTCGTCGCCGCTCTGGTGCCGTTCATATGGCGCAAGAACCTGGACTTCGCCGCCATCGAGGACATTCATTCCATCAAACGCCAGATCAACGCCCACCACGGCAGCACCACCATCGCCGTGGCCGGCCACAACATCAAGGTCGGGCGCGGCGGCATTCGCGAAATCGAATTCTTTGCCCAGACCCAACAGCTCATCTGGGGCGGACGAGAGCCTGATCTGCGTTGTCGCCCTACGGTCGAGACCCTTGCCGCTCTGGCCGAAGCGGGCCGTATCGACCACCAGGCGGCAGCGGAACTGACCACTGCCTATCGCTATTTGCGCCGGGTCGAACATCGCCTGCAAATGATCAACGACGCCCAGACCCACACCATGCCCGAGGACCCGGCCGAGATTGACGCCGTAGCGGTTTTTCTCGGTTATGACCATGGCGACGCCTTCGCCGAAGACCTGACCGGTTGCCTGGAACTGGTCGAGCGCCATTACGCGGAATTGTTCGAAGAAGAAGCCGAGCTGGCCCCCGCCGGCAATCTGGTCTTCACCGGCACCGAGGATGATCTTGGAACCCTGGCAACCCTGGGCGAATTGGGCTTCGTCGACGGCGCCGCCGTGGGCGCCGTAGTCCGTGGCTGGCATCATGGCCGCTATCGCGCGGTTCGCAGCACCCGGGCGCGGGAAATCCTCACCGAACTTATGCCGACCCTACTCGGCGCGCTCGCCCGCACCGCCAATCCGGATGCGGCACTCCATAACTTCAACGAGTTCCTTTCCCGCCTGCCCGCCGGCGTGCAGTTATTCTCGTTGTTTCATGCCCGGCCCACCCTACTCGATCTGGTCGCCGAGATCATGGGCACGGCGCCGCGCCTGGCCGAGCGCCTGAGTCACAACGCCGGATTGCTCGACGGTGTGCTGAGCGGCGACTTCGATGCCCCCCTGCCCGACGCCGACGCCCTCACCGCCGAACTCGGCGACATGCTGGGCCGGGCTCGTGACTTCGAAGACGTGCTCGACATCAGCCGCCGCTGGGCTCATGACCGGGAGTTCCAGATCGGCGTGCAGATGTTGCGTGGCCAGGGCGACGCCGACCGCCTCGGCGCCACCCTGGCCGATCTCGCCGACGCCGTGTTACGGGCCATCAAACCACGGGTCGAGGATGCCTTCGCCGAGGCCCATGGCCGGGTGCCCGGCGCCGATCTGGCCATCGTCGGTCTCGGTAATCTGGGCGGCCGCGAGATGACCATATCGTCGGACCTCGATCTCACCTTCATCTACGCCAGTCCCGAAGGCGTGCGTCAATCGGATGGCGACAAGCCGCTGCTGGTCAGCCATTACTTCGCGCGCCTCAGCCAGCGCCTGATCAACGCCCTGACGGCCCTGACCGGCGAAGGCCGGCTTTACGAGATCGACATGCGGTTGCGCCCCTCGGGCAGTACCGGGCCGGTGGCGTCCGAGATCGCCAGTTTCATGGACTACCAGCGCCAGGCCGCCTGGAACTGGGAGCATATGGCCCTGACCCGGGCTCGGGTGGTCGCCGGCCCCGACGATCTGGCGACGCGGGTCGAAGCCGCTATCGGCGACATCCTGCATCGTCCTCGTGACCCGGATAAGCTGTTGGCCGATGTCGCCAATATGCGCCGGCGCATGGATGCCGAACACCACATGGACGTGCCGTGGAAGACCAAATATGTGCGCGGCGGCCTGGTCGACCTGGAATTCATCGCCGAGTACCTGCAACTGCGCCACGGCGCCGCGCACCCGGACGTCACCGCGCCCAACACCGTTGACGCTTTCCGCCACCTCGATAACGCCGGGCTGCTGGAGTCCGATCATGCTAACGCGTTGATCTCGGCCTCCCTACTCATGCGCCGGGTGCGAGGCATGCTGCGCCTCACCGTCGATGGCGTCCAGCTTGAGTACCAGTCGTCAAGCGCCCTGCGTGCAGCTCTAGCGCGTACCGGCGAGGCCAAGAACTTCGACGACCTTCGTGACAAGATTCTGGCGGCCCAGGACGAGGTCCGGCATATATACGCACGGCTCATCGACGAGCCTGCCGCCGCGTTGCAATATAACCAGGACCATGAACCCGAGAATGACTGACCGACCCGACAGCGGAGACAAGGCTCCGGCTTTCGCGCTACCCACCGATACCCTAGGCAGTGGCGCCGGCAGCCTCGCCATGAAGAACCTCAAGGGTCAGACCGTGGTGCTGTACTTCTACCCCAAGGACAATACATCGGGCTGCACCAAACAGGCCGAGGGCTTTCGCGACGCTATCGCCGATTTCACGGCCGCCGGCGCCGTTGTCGTCGGGGTCTCACCCGACAGCGTCAAAAGCCACGACAAATTCAAGGCCAAATTCGACCTCCCCTTCGCTCTGGTATCCGATGAGGACAAGACCCTGTGCCAGGCCTACGGCGTATGGGTCAAGAAAAGCATGTACGGCCGCAAGTACATGGGGGTTGAGCGTTCGACCTTCATTATCGACGGCAAGGGCAAGATTTGCGGAGCCTGGCGCAAGGTCAAGGTCCCGGGCCATGTGGAGGTCGTGCTCGACGCCGTGAAAGCGCTTTAGCGCAAAGCGGTCATAGCAGATCGGCGACAGCGTCGCGGTAGCGTTCGATGGCGTCCAGGTGGGCGTCCACCGTGGTGCCGTCGATGCGCTGGTGATGAAATCCGGTGAACGCGGTTGACAGCGTGATGTGGGTGGCCCCGCTATGGCGCCAGTCCTTGAACCCCTGACGCCATTGATCTGGATCTTCATTGCCCATGGAAACCCAGGCGTCGATTCCGACAGCGTCGGCGTCGCGCCCGGCCTCGACCGTGTAGCGCCTCAACTTGGCAATCTCTTCGTTGACCTCGTCGCCCGGTGGATAAGCCAGGGGCATCCAGCCGTCGCCCAGCCTGGCGATACGTTTGAGCGTCACCGCCGCATGGCCGCCGAACCACAGCGGAATGTTGCGTCGGGGTGGCAGAGGGTTGATGCCGGCGTCGGGGATGCTGTGCCACTTGCCTTCGAAGGTGGTATAGGGCTCGGCCCACAGGGCGCGCATAACCTCGATCTGCTCCTCGGACCGCTTTCCCCGGTTCTTGAAATTCTCATTGAGACCGACGAACTCGACCTCGTTCCAGCCCACCCCGACCCCCAACCGCAAGCGCCCATTGCACAACACATCGAGGGACGCCGCCTGTTTCGCCACCAGGGCGGTCTGGCGCTGGGGCAGGATCAGCACCTGGACCGAAAGCTCGATGCGCTGGCTGCAAGCCGCCATGAAGCCCAACAGCACGAAGGGGTCGTGGAACAGGCCATCGCCGGTATTGCCCTCCTTGGTCTTGGGGTTGCCGCCGAGCACATGGTCGTAGGTCACCAGATGGTCGAACCCGAGTTCTTCCGCCGCCTGGGTGTAGGCGCGGACAACCCCCGGATCGCCGCCCATGTCGGTCTGCGGCAAGGCGACGCCGAGACGCGGCGATTGCGTGGCTTGTGTCATGGCGTGTTCCTCATGTCTTCGGGCCGGTCGGTCGACTATAGTCCCGGCCATGAACGAGCAACCAATCGCTGCCGCCGCCAATCTCACGAGCCGGGCCGTCGCCATACTCACGACAGCCGAGCCGGAGCACAAGGTTTCCCTAAGCCGCAGCACCGTGGCGGCATGGCGGACGGGCGAAATTCATGTGGGCGAGGCAACGCCGCCGGATTACCCGGCGCGCCCGGAACGGCCTGAACTGCTGGCGCCCCGCCACATGCCCAAGCGCAATGCCGGCGGCGCGCAGGCGGCACGGATCGCCCTGCTTCACGCCATCGCCCATATCGAGCTCAACGCCATTGACCTGGCCTGGGATATCATCGCCCGTTTTAGCGCTGAAGATCTGCCGCGCGAATTTTATGACGACTGGGTCGGGGTCGCGGCCGAGGAAGCCGAGCATTTCAGCCTGATCACGGCGCGCCTGACCGAACTTGACGCCGCCTATGGCGACCTGCCGGCCCACGACGGCCTGTGGCAGGCGGCGTCGGCCACCGCCCACGATCTCGCCGCCCGTCTCGCCGTAGTGCCCCTGGTGCTGGAAGCCCGGGGTCTCGACGTGACGCCGGCCATGATCAACCGGTTGCGCTCGAACGGTGACAAGGCCAGCGTCGCCGTACTCGAGGTCATCTACCGCGAAGAAATCGACCATGTGGCGGCGGGCCGGCGCTGGTTCGATTGGATTTGCGCGCGCCGCAACCTCGACCCGGAGCCGACCTATCAGTCGCTGGTGCGCGAGCACTTCAAAGGCCTGATCAAGCCGCCCTTCAATACGGCGGCACGTGACGAGGCCGGGTTCCCGGCCGGCTATTACGAACCCTTGGCGAGTTAAGCAATGACGGATCGCGTCAATCAATTCGGCCAGCCCATCGGCCATGCCCTATCCCAGAGGTCGCCGCCGGGCCGGTTTCGGTCGGCGACATCGCCGCGCGGGTCGGCGCCTCGCCCTCGCTCGCCAGCTATCACTTGCGGCTGCTCAAGGCGGCGCGTCTGGTCGCCGCCGAGACGCGCGGCAAGCAGGTTTTCTATGCCGCCGCCGACGACCACATCCGCACGGTCCTCAGGGACATGATCGAGCACATTGCCGAGGATGGGGCCGAGGATGACGCCGGGGACGACAAATGAGCCACTGCTGCGAGCCCCCTGCCCTCGACCCCAACGCCCCAAATCCCCATGGCGATGCGTTGTTACGCCGCCAACGCCGGGTGCTGTGGATCGTCCTGGCGGTCAACGGCGCCATGTTCGTGGTCGAGATTGTGTCGAGCTGGCTCGCCGGCTCGACCGCCCTGCTGGCCGACGCCATCGACTTCCTGGCCGATGCGGCGACCTATGGCCTGACCCTGTTCGTGCTGACCAAGTCGGCCCAGTGGAAGGCCGGCGCGGCCCTGGCCAAGGGTTTGGCAATGGGCGTTTTCGGCATCTGGGTGATCGCCATCGCCTTGTGGCGGGCCACCGACCCGGCCGTGCCCGATGCCGGCATTATGGGCGGCGTCGGCGTCATGGCCCTGACCGCCAATTTGGGCTCGGCCCTGCTGCTCTACTGGCACCGGGGCGACGATCTCAACATGCGCTCGGTGTGGCTGTGCAGCCGCAACGACGCCATCGCCAATGTGCTGGTGCTGGCCGCCGCCGGCGCTGTCGCCTTTACCGCGACCGCCTGGCCCGACCTGATCGTCGGCGGCGCTATCGCCGCCCTCGAACTCAGCGCCGCCTATTCAATCATCCGCGCCGCTGTCCCGGCATTGCGCACGGCGCGGGCCATGGGTGACTAGAGCTCCCCGTCGGCCTTGAGCATGGCGAGGGAAGTGCGGAAAGCGTCGGTTGTCTTCGCCAGGTCGTCGTCGCTGTGCACCGCCGACATCATGCAGCTGGCGGCGCCGTTGAGATCGACGCCGTTGACCACCATGGCGAGGCGGAGTTTGCGCACGACCTCGGACTTCTCGCGCTTGATCTGGTCGTAGCGGTAGGCGAAGGGATCGAAGTTCAAGGGGTCAACGTCGAGGCCCTGGGGATTGGTGAACAGGTGGACGGTGGAGAATTCACCATAGGCCGCCCATGACACGCCGACCTCGGCCAGCACCTGGTTGAAGGCGCCGCGCAGGGTCGCCGCCGAAGCGATGGCTTTGTCGCAGGCATCGGTGGTGGCGATGATGCCAAGCGCCGCGATGCCCGCCGCCGCCGATACCGGATTGGCGTTGAAAGTGCCCTGGTGCTGGATTTTCTCGGTGCCGCCCCGCCGAGCCGCCGCGAAGTCGAGCCCGTCGAGGATGTCCTTGCGCCCGGCAACGGCGCCGCCGGGCAGGCCGCCGGCGAGAATCTTGGCCAGGGTGGTGAGATCGGGGGTAACGCCGTAGTGGCCCTGAGCGCCGCCGGGCGACACCCGGAAGCCGGTGACGACCTCGTCGAAGACCAACACCGTGCCGTGCTTTTCGGTCAGCGCGCGAGCCTTGAACAGATAGTCGGGCGCCAGGGGGATGACGCCGAAATAGGCCCCGGTGGGCTCGAAGATGACGGCGGCCACATCGTCGCCGGCCAGGGCCGTGGCCAGGGCGTCGACATCGCCGGGCGGTATCAGCACCACGTTCTTGGTAATTTCAGGCAACACCCCCGGCGCCGCCTGATGGTCGGCGCTTCCGGTCATATGGTCATGCCAGCCATGGAAGTGGACATCGAGACGCACCACCTTGGAGCGCCCGGTATGGGCCCGGGCGAGGCGCAGGGCGAGATGGGTGGCCTCGGTGCCCGACGCGGTGAAGCGCAGGCGATCGGCGCCGGGCATGAGCCGCTGGACCGCCTGGGCCCAACGCACTTCGTAAGGGTGATTGGCGCCGAAGTGACTACCCTGGTCCATGGCCTGGTGGATCGCCGCCACCACGTCCGGATGGTTGTGGCCCAGCAGCAGGGCGCCGTGGCCGCCGAAGTAATCGATGTACTCGTTGCCGTCGACATCCCATTTGTGAGAACCCAGGGCGCGTTCCACGTACATGCCGTAGGGGTCGAGGTGGCGCGAATCATGGGTGATGCCGCTGGGAAAAGCCTCGGCGGCTTCCGCCGCCAGGGCGGCCGATCCCGGGGTTTTGTCGCGGTAGGCGGCGACGATGGTTGAATTGGAAAGTGCGGGGCTTGCTTCTGCCATTAGTTGGTTCCTTGTTCCTCGTCGTCCTCACCGCCCAGGCGGGCGGCCAGGGCGGCGGCCATGAAATCATCGAGATCGCCGTCGAGGACGGCGCTCGGGTTGGAGGTCTCGACGCCGGTGCGCAGGTCCTTGACCATCTGGTAGGGGTGCAGCACGTAGGAGCGGATCTGATGGCCCCAGCCAATGTCCCTCTTGGCGTCTTCCTGGACCTGGGACTCGGCCTCGCGGTTCTGCAACTCAAGCTCATAGAGCCGCGCCCGCATCATATCCATGGCCTCGGCCCGGTTGCGGTGCTGGGAGCGGTTATTCTGGCACTGGACCACGATGTTCGACGGCAGATGGGTCAGGCGCACGGCGCTGTCGGTCTTGTTGACATGCTGGCCGCCGGCGCCGGATGCCCGGTAGGTATCGACCCGCAGGTCCTTGTCCTCGATAACGATCTCGATGGTGTCGTCGATTACCGGAAAGACCCAGGCGCTGGCGAAGCTGGTATGGCGCCGGGCGCTCGAGTCGTAAGGCGAAATGCGAACCAAACGGTGGACCCCACTTTCCGTCTTGCACCAACCGTACGCGTTGACGCCGTTGAAGCGCACGGTGGCCGATTTGAGGCCGGCCTCCTCGCCCGGGCTCTCCTCAATCCACTCGACCTTGTAGCCGTGGGCCTCAGCCCAGCGCACATACATGCGCAGCAGCATTTCCGCCCAGTCCTGGCTTTCCGTGCCGCCGGCGCCGGCGTGAATCTCCATATAGCAATCGTTGCCGTCGGCCTCGCCCGAGAGCAGGCTCTCGATACGCAGCCGGTCGGTGCGCTTGCCCATTTTATTGAGTTCGGCGATGGCCTCGTTGACGATGGATTCTTCGCCCTCGGCCTCGCCCAGCTCGACCAGTTCCAGGTTGTCGGCCAGGGCCTGTTCCAGGTCACGGCATTCGGTGACGGCGGTATCCAGCCGGGTGCGCTCGCGCATCAACGTCTGGGCCGTCTGGGGATCGTCCCACAGGACGGGGTCCTCGGCCTTGGCGTTTAGCTCGTCGAGGCGCCTGAGTGCCGCATCCCAGTCAAAGACGCCTCCTCAGCAGCGCCAACGACTGCTCAATTTCTCCGGCCAGGCTCTCGACTTCGGCGCGCATGGGCGACCTCTCAGACTACGGGTTCGGGAAACTGTATAGCGCCCGGCGCGGGCGGAAGGAAGCCCTCAGGGACGGGTTCCCGTAAAGCCGGTGGCGAATATCCGTGGCTATGGTATGTCGATACCGCCACATCGGCTTCCCTTACACCGTCGGATGGACAATCCATGGCGCGGACAATTTCACCCCGTGATCTCAAGGCCCACATCGGCTCGGGTAACGAGTTGGCGCTTCTCGATCTGCGCGAAGGCGTCGCATTCGCCGAATCCCACCTGCTTCTTGCCCGTAACCTGCCACTTGGCAGTCTGGAACAACAGGCTGCCATTCTGGTACCTCGCCTCGGCGTTGCCGTGGTGGTAATGGATGCTGGCGGTGCCGACGACCTGGCCCGGCGCGGCGCCGAGGTTCTCGCCGGTCTCGGCTACAGCTATGTCGCGATCCTCGACGGCGGCGTGGGTGCCTGGGGCGCCGCCGGGTATGAGCTTTTCAGCGGCACCGGCGTGCCGAGCAAAGCCTTCGGTGAATACGTCGAGCTTCATGACCATACGCCGCGCATGACGGCCGATGAGGTCAAGTCCCTGATCGACCAGGACGCCGATATGGTGATCCTCGACAGCCGGCCCTACGACGAATACCACAGCATGAATATTCCCGGCGGCATCGATACGCCGGGCGCCGAACTGGTCTATCGCTTTGGCGAACTAGTGCCCAATTCGGACACCCTGGTGGTCGTCAACTGCGCCGGGCGCACACGCTCGATCATCGGCGCGCAATCACTGATCAATGCATGCGTCCCCAATCGCGTGGTTGCCCTCGAGAACGGCACCATGGGCTGGCATCTGGCCGGCCTTAAACTCGAGCGTGGCCAAACGCGGCGCGCGCCGGCCCCCGGCACCAAAGGCCTGGCCACCGCACGGGCAGCCGCCGCCAAGGTGGCAAAACGATTTGGCGTGAAGCAAATAAGCCGCGAGTCCCTCGCCGAATGGCGGGCCGAGCAGGACAGGCGCACGCTCTATCTGTTCGACGTGCGCTCGCCCGAAGAGTTCGCGGCCGGCCATATGGCTGACGCGCGTTCAGCCCCCGGCGGGCAGCTGGTTCAGGCAACCGAGGAATACGTCGGCGTCCTTGGCGCGCGGCTCGTCCTGATTGACGATGACGGCGCACGGGCCACCATGACGGCGTCATGGTTGCTTCAGATGGGCTGGCGGGACGTGGTGATTTTTCATGACGCCCATGACGAGCTCCTTGTCCGCGGCGTCGAGGCTGGCGCGGCGCAAACGCTCGCCGCGCCGGACGACGATGAGGGCGAGAAGACTCGGGACCCGGAAGCGATAGCCCAGGCCATGCGCGACTACCTGACGTGGGAACTCGCGCTCGTGGCGCAGATCGAACGGGACGGCGATGCCGGATTTCTTCGCTTCGATTAGGCGGCGCGCATGGCAGCACCAGAAAATTATTGGGAATCAACGTATTGAACATCGACGTCCGCGTGCTGGATGATGCCAATGATCGGGAACAGCTTTGCCGAACCATCATTGCCGCTTTGCCCGAATGGTTCGGCATCGAGAATTACAACGTCAAATACGCCCGTGAGGCGGCGATCATGGACGGCCTGGTCGCCACCATGGACGGTGACCCTGTCGGGCTGCTCGTGCATCAGACGGTGGCTGACCCGCACCTCGGACAGACGGTCCTGAACATCCATTGGCTAGGTGCCCTGCCCACGCATCATCGAATCGGCGTGGGCTCGGCCCTGATGGCGGCAGTGCTCGATCTCGCCCGTACTCGTGACGTCAGCACGGTCACCGTGGAATCCCTCGACCCTGCCGCCGAATACGAGCCTTATCTTCGAACCTTCAGCTTCTACCAGGAACATGGTTTCGAGATTTACCGCCACTTCCACCACGACCCCGAGAACCCCATGATTGCCATGCGGTGCCAGGTATAGCCATCCAATCCTTGGCTTTGCCGCAAAGCCTGCGATACGCTATGGCCCGTGGCGGAGCCGGCGCCACCCGAGAGGCATAAACGTGCCGGCCCATAATTTCAGGGCGGGGAGGAATGACGTCATGGACCGCTTCGGCGCGCTGCTGCAGCCCTTCACCATCAAGAATGTGACTTTCAAGAACCGGGTTATGAGCACCGGCCACGCGCCGGGCTACGGCAAGGACGGCAAGCCCCAGGAGCGCTACCAACTCTACCACGAGGAAAAAGCCAAGGGCGGCATCGGCCTGAGCATCTTCGGCGGCTCGACCACGGTTGCCATCGACTCACCGGCCAACGAATACAATCAGATTTCGGCGGCCGACGATTCGATAATTCCCTTCTTCAAGGAATTCTCCGAGCGCATGCACGGCCACGGCGCCAAGCTGATGATCCAGCTAACCCACATCGGCCGTAAGATGCAGTGGCAGACCGACCCGTGGCTGGCGCCCATCGGGCCATCGCGGGTGCGCGAGACCTACCACCGCTCGCACCCCAAGGAGATGGAGGACTGGGACATCCGCCGGGTCATTTACGCCTTCGGCCAGGCGGCGCGGCGCTGCCAGGAAGGCGGCCTCGACGGCTTTGAAATCCACTGCGCCTTCCAGGCTTTGATCGACTCGTTCTGGTCCCCCGAGGCCAACCGGCGTACGGACAAATACGGCGGCAGCCTGGAAAACCGCATGCGCTTCGGCTTCGAGGTGTTCGACGAAGTGCGTAAGCAGGTCGGCGACGACTACGTCGTCGGCATCCGCATGTCCGGCGACGAACTCTACGACCAGGGGCTGTCCCCCGACGACTGCGTCGCCATCATCAAAGCCCACCATGAGCGCGGCTATATCGACTTTGCCGACGTCATCGGCGGCGGCTTCCGCAACAGCATCGATCTCGACATCGCCATGGCCAGCATGCGCATGCCGGTGACGCCGTTCCTCTATCTCGCCAGCCGCATCAAGCAGGAAATTGGCATTCCCGTGATCCACGGCCAGCGCGTGCCCGACGTGGAGACCGCGAACCGGGCCATCGAAGAAGGCCATTGCGACCTGGTGGGCATGACCCGGCCGCACATTGCCGACCCTCACCTGGTGCGCAAGATGATGGCCGGCGATGTTGAAGGCATCCGGCCCTGCGTCGGCTCCAATTACTGCATCGACCGGGTCGTCGGCATGGGTGAATCCCTCTGCGTCCACAATGTGGCGACATCGCGCGAAAGCTCCATGCCGCATACCATCGCCAAGGCCGAAACCAAACGCCGAGTCGTGGTGGTCGGCGCCGGCCCCGGCGGTCTGGAAGCCGCCCGGGTATCGGCCGAGCGCGGCCATGACGTGGTGCTGTTCGAGGCCGACGACAAATGCGGCGGCCAAATCAACATCGCCGCCAAGGCGCCCCATCGGGAATCCCTGGACGGCATTACCCGCTGGCTCCAGGGACGCATGACTACGCTGGGCGTCAATCTGCGACTCTCCACGTCCGCCGACGCTGGCATGGTCGTGGCCGAGAAACCCGACTATGTGATCATCGCCACCGGCGGCGATGCGGACCTTGGCGATTTCGAGGGCAGCGACCTGGCGGTCAGCAGTTGGGACATCCTGAGCGGCGCGGTATCGCCCGGCGAAAACGTCATGGTCTATGACGACGACGGCCGCCATAGCGCCGTATCAGCAGCCGAGTTCATGACGTCGCGGGATGTGGCTGTGGAAATCGTCACCCCGGACCGCCATGTGGCCTGGCAGGTCGGACCGTCGAGCCAGCCCCAGTATCTCAAACGCTTCTACGACGGCGGCGCGATTCTGACCCCCGATCACCGGCTCATGCGGCTCTATCGCGAGGGCAACAAGCTGGTTGCCGTGCTGGCCAACGAACTCAACGGCGACCAGGAGGAACGCGAGGTTGATCAGGTGGTGGCCGAACGTGGCAGCAAGCCGCGCGACGGGGTGTATTTCGATCTCAAGGCGCAGTCGCGCAATGGCGGTGAGGTCGACC
>Ga0302123_10002804_pt1 | contig 11776 bp, 8 predicted proteins | sample CB21_321_MG_FD_203109 | JGI IMG/M metagenome (GOLD analysis project Ga0302123, IMG submission 203109) | Marine microbial communities from Western Arctic Ocean, Canada - CB21_32.1 | ecosystem: Environmental > Aquatic > Marine > Oceanic | place: Canada: Western Arctic Ocean | collected 2017-09-28 | reverse complement strand
GGGAATTCGTGGGCGCCCGGCAGGTCTATCAGCGCGAGCCAGTAGTTCGACGGGTACACCTGTGCCGCCTCTTGGGGCGTCGGCGCCACGGTCGCCGCCAATTGAAGATCCGCCCCAGGCCGGGCCGTGACGGGCGACGAGTCGAGCAGGCCGTAGCCTCGTACCCAGATGTCGTAGCCGGCATTCGGCATCTCCGGCATCAAGAATTTTCCGTCGTCGTCGGTGACGACGATTTTTCGGAATACGGTCTCGAGGTCATCGGTTTCAGCAATGACCCAGACGCCCGCTTCGGCTCCGTCGCCGCTGGTGACCGTGCCGGTGATCACCCCGTCGTCGGCTTGGGCCGCGACCGAATGGTCCTGCGTCATGCCCACCCAGACGGCGGCTAGCGCGACTGCGACAACGAGTCCGTAGATCCTTCGCATGGTGTCCCTCTGTGTTGCGTACTCAGTCGGAGCGGCCGCCCCGTTCACGTAGCAGCGCGACCGTGGCCGGCCACGCCTTTTCGGTGTTCGCCACAAACACCCCTTCGGCCACCATGAGCGGCGTCCATCCGAGTGCGGTTTGGGCGTTGATATCCGCGCCTTGGTCCAGCAGGTATTGCACCACGAGGTTCGAGCCGATCATGGCGGCACCGTGCAGCGCGGTACTGCCGCTCCAGCGCATATCGCCACGATCGCGCTGCGGATCGAACGTGCCGAGATTGGGCGGATGCCGAAGCAGCAGCGTCCGGCCGTCGCCCTCGAGCTGCGTTGGGCCGAAGTCGGTCACGGCGTGGATGTCGTTCCCGAGCTCCACCGCCAGACGCACGGCCTCGAGTCGCGTCGCTTCCGGCGTGCCATTCACTGGCCCCGGGCTCTCGCCGTCCCAAAAACCGACCCCCGCGGCCGCCATCAGGGGCGTGACCTGCTGGTCGGTCGGGGTCAGCGGGTCGGCGCCGTGCTCGACGAGCAGCCGCATCAGTTCCTCGTCGGCATGCTTCGCGGCCAGATAGAACGGCGTCGCGCCGACGAAGCTCAGGAAGCTGCGGCCGGTGGAGATACTCGGCGGTGGCCTGACGATGCCAAGGTCCACCTGGAACCGAATTTCATTCCAGCGAACCTGTCGGTTGGGGTCCGCGCCGGCTTCGAGCAGGGCCCGGGTGAGGTCGAGACTATCCAATGTTCCGGTTGGGATAGGGGGGCGCCCGGCCCCCGGTCGTCGCATCCAGGACAGAGCGTGCAGCACCGAGCCGCGGGGATCGCCGGCGTTCGGGTCGCCGCCGGCATCCAGGAGCAGCGCGGCCAGTTCGTAGTGGGCATTGATGACGGCCAGACCCAGCGGACTCGTGTCGCCGTCACCGGGCGCATTCACATCGGCGCCGGCCGCCAACAAGGCTTGAACCGAGCTCGTGTGTCCCTCGCGCACCGCAAACAGCAACGGTGACACGTCGCTCCAGGAGCGCGTTTCTACCCACGCGCCGGCCGCCACGAGTGCGGTGACGATGTCTCCGTGGCCCTCGGCGGCGGCCCACATCAGGGCCGTCTGGCCCTTCCACTGTTCCGTCGCGTCCACATCGGCGCCGGCGTCGAGCAGCAGACGTAGGACGTCAAGCCGGCCGGTTCGCGCCGCCAGCATCAGCGGTGTGTCGCCGCCGGGGCTCGGCGCGTCCGGCCGGGCGCCCGCTTTCAGTAAGGTGTTGACCAGAGGCGCGCTGCCGTTGGTGGCGGCCAAGGCCAGAGGCGTGACTCCGTATCTGTTTGTGGCGTCGACGGCGGCGCCAGCGTCAAGGAGCGTGTGTACGACATCCTGGTGGTCGCGTTGAATCGCCCAGTGCAGCGCCGTGGTGCCGTCCGGCTCGGCCCCATTGACGTCGGCGCCGGCGCTCAGCCGCTCCTCAACGGCCGCGCGCGACGCCCCACGCTCCGCGTGCCTGACGACGTCGATCAGACTGGGTCCGCTGGACTGCGCGATGGCCAGGGGCGCGTATACTGCGAGCCCTGCGGCCCAGACGAATACGGTCAATCGCCGCCGGTATGGGCGTCCGTTAATCATCCAATCATCCTCGTTGGCACTCTGTCTTGCGTGGCCACACTATATACCGGCCCCGGGCCAATGTTGACAAGACGTCACGCGAAGCGTATTAACAGGGTTCCAATGCATTACAAATGGGTGTGCTGTCTATCCGCGGTGTTGCTGGCGGTCGGGTCAGGTGTTCGCGTGGCTGCCGCACCGGGGCAGGCCCCGACCAGCGTGGCGGCGACGTCGACGGCACCGATGACCGATACCGCGGTGGAGGGGGTCCTCGACCAGTATTGCGTCACGTGTCACAACGCACAGGTGGTCGATGGCAGCGGAACCGCACCGTCGCCGATGGTGACGCAGCTGCGCGCCGCTGGGCTTGCGCTGGACGCCCTCGACCTCTCCCAGGTCGGCTCGCACCCTGACGCGTGGGAATCGGTCGTACGGAAATTGCGTGTCGGCGCGATGCCCCCAACCGGCCGGCCGCGCCCTGACGACGCCACGATCGACGCCGTCGCGGGGTGGCTGGAGGGTGCGCTCGACCGCGCTGCCGCCGTCGCTCCGGACCCCGGTCGTCGCCCTGCGCTTCACCGGCTCAGCCGCACCGAGTACCAGCACGCCGTGCGCGATCTGCTGGCCCTCGACCATTTGCCGAAGGAACTGGATATTGCGGTCATGCTGCCGGCCGACAACGCGACGAGCGGCTTTGACAATCTGGCCGACCTGCTGTTCGTGTCGCCCACATTGATGGAGCGGTATCTGGCGGCGGCGCGCAAGATCAGCCGGCTGGCGGTTGGCGATCCGACCATGCTGCCGATCGTCGACACGTACCAACTGGACCGCGACCTGGTGCAGGACCGCCACGTGCCGGGGCTTCCGCTCGGGACCCGGGGTGGCACTCGCGTCCAGAGTCACCTCCCGCTCGATGGGGAATATGTAATCACGGTCCAATTTTCCGGGACGGCGCGTGAGGCGCACGATGGAGAAATCAGTGTCGATGGCGAGCGGGTCCACCTGTTTACTGTGGGGCTGACGCCGCCGAAGCGTACGGCCAGCGGCGTGTTCACTTTCGATGCCGATCCCGACGTGGACGTGCGGGTGCCGCTGCGCGCGGGGCCGCGCGATGTGGCTGTGTCGTTCATGCCAAAGAGTGGCGCGCTGCCTGAGCGCACCGTGCGCGCCTACCGGTCGCGCAGTCGGCAGCCGTCCATTGCCAGCGTGATCATCAGCGGGCCGTACGGTGCCGACGGGGCTGGCGATACACCGAGTCGACGGCAGATCTTTCAGTGTCGGCCTGGCGCTGCGGCATCCGATGCGGAGGCATCAACCTGCGCGCGCACCATTCTGTCGACGCTGGCGCGGCGCGCCTACAGGCGCCCGGTGACCGAGGACGACCTCGGTCGTCTACTGCAGTTCTATGAGCAGGGTCGCATTGAGGGTGGCTTTGAACGGGGCATACAGCGGGCGATCGAGCGCGTGCTGGTGAGTCCCGAGTTCCTCTTTCGCATCGAGCGGAACCCGGATGGGGCGATGGCCGGCGATGTCTACCAGGTCAGCGACCTTGAGCTCGCGTCCCGCCTGTCATTTTTCCTGTGGAGCAGCATCCCTGACGACGCCTTGCTCGACGTGGCGACGCGAGGCGAGTTGCGGGACCCGGCCGTGCTCGACCGTGAGGTGCGCCGTATGTTGGCCGACCCTCGGTCATCAGCCCTGGTGACGAACTTTGCCGAGCAGTGGCTGTTTCTTCGTGACGTTGACGCGAAGGAACCGGACGCTGGTTTCTTCCCCGGCTTCGACGAGAATCTTCGGCAGGCGTTTCGAACCGAGACCGAGCTGTTCGTCGACAGTGTGTTGCGCGACGATCGGAGTGTCCTGGATCTGCTGACCGCGAACCATACGTTCGTCAACGAACGGTTGGCCAAACACTACGGCATTCCTCACGTCTACGGGAGTCACTTTCGCCGAGTCGATCTGGAGGACAGTCGTCGACGCGGGTTGCTCGGGCAGGGCAGTATCTTGACGCTGACCTCCTACGGCACGCGCACGTCACCGGTGCTTCGGGGGAAGTGGATTCTCGAGAACTTGTTGTCATCGCCACCGCCGCCCCCGCCCCCGGACGTGCCCTCTTTGGACGCCACCACCGATGACGGGCAGCCACGATCCATGCGAGAGGCGATGGAGCAGCACCGGGTCAACCCGGCGTGCGCCAGCTGCCACTCGCAGATGGACCCGCTCGGCTTCGCGTTGGAGAATTTCGATGCCATCGGGCGCTGGAGAGACCGGGGCGAATCGAATTTGCCCATCGACGCCTCTGGTCTGTTGCCGAACGGGACCCGATTTGATGGACCGGCGGGTCTGCGAGCCGAGCTCGTCAAGTCGCCTGCACAGTTCACGACCACGATGACCGAGAAACTGTTGACCTACGCGCTGGGGCGCGGGGTCGATCACTTTGACGCCCCGACCATTCGCGCGATCGTGCGGGATGCGGGGCGGGACGATTACCGATTTGCGTCGGTCGTGAGTGGCATCGTGCATAGCACTCCGTTCCAGATGAGGAAGGCTCAGTAGATGTTCATTACCAAAATGGCGTTGCCCCGACGGACGTTCCTGCGCGGCATGGGTGCCAGCCTGGCGCTGCCGCTCCTGGAGGCGATGGTGCCGGCCGCGACCGCGCTGGCTCAGACCGCCGCCACGCCGGCTCGCCGCCTCGGCTTCGTCTACGTGCCGAACGGCGTCATTCAGGAGAGCTGGGTGCCCGCCACGACCGGCGCTGGTTTCCAGTTGTCTCCGACTTTGAGTCCGCTCGCGGCCTATCGCGACCAGTTGTTGGTGTTGAGTGGGCTCGCACACCGGCAGGCCGACTCGTTCGGCGACGGTAATGGCGACCATCCCCGTGCGACGGCGGTCTGGTTGAGCGGTGTCCACGCGTGGGAGCGCCGCGGCCGTATCGGACCGACCGCCATCCAGTTGGGAACGACCGCGGACCAGATTGCCGCCCGCGCGCTGGGGCAGTTCACGGCCCTCCCGTCGCTCGAACTCGTGCTCGAGAAACCGACCGCCATTTCCTGTGACTCGGGTGACTGTTTCTACTCGAACACGATCTCGTGGCGGGATCCGACCACGCCGCTCGAGATGGAGCCGCATCCTCGAGTTGTGTTCGAGCGGCTGTTTGGCGACGGTGGCAGCGCGGCGGACCGACAGGCGCAGGTACGGCAGACCGGGAGCATTCTCGATTCGGTGACCCAGGAGGCGCTGAGCCTCGAGCGGACGCTCGGTACGTCGGACCGGAACAAGCTGAGTGAATACCTTGACTCCGTTCGGGATCTCGAGCAGCGCATCGGTCGTTCGGAAGCCCGGGGCGACCAGACAGAAATCGACCTGCCCGACCGACCAATTGATATCCCCGACGACTTCGGTGAGTACGCGAAGCAGATGTTCGACCTGATGGCGCTTGCCTACCAGGCTGATGTGACCCGCGTGGGGACCATGATGATGGCCCGTGAGACGAGTCCGCGCAGCTTCCCGCAGATCGGCGTACCGGACCAGCACCACACCGTGTCACATCACCGGAACGACCCGGACTTCATCGCACGCAAGGCCAAGATCGACACGTACCACATCACGTTGCTGGGGCACTTCCTCGAGAAGCTCCGAAACACACCGGACGGCGACGGCACCCTGCTCGACCACTCGATGATCGTCTACGGCGGAGGTATCGGAAACGGCAACCTCCACGAGCACACCAACCTTCCGTGTCTGGTGGCTGGCGGCGGTGGTGGTCGGCTTCAGGGAGGACGCCACCTTGCCTATCCTGAGGACACCCCGATGGCGAATCTGCTGCTCAGCGTGCTTGACAAGGCTGGGGTGCGGTCAGAGGAGCTTGGTGACAGCACCGGGCTGCTCAACACCGGGACGCTCGCCAATTTGTAGTGTGGCCCTAACCGTCGGTCCAGCGGGACCGGCGGTGTCCCTCCCCTCGCTTGCCTCGCCCGACCCGAGGTCGGCTGCCTGAAGAGCCATGGCGCGCTCGCGGCATCCAGGTTAAACCTCCACCGCGCGGTTCGGTCTAATCCTTATAGAAGGCCAGTGTCGGCGTGCCCTGGCCGGGCAGCGTAGGGAGGCGGACGATGGTGACGACACGAACGAACCACTACCGCATGTTGAAGGTACTCGTGCTCGCGGGGGTGCTGGGGCTGTGGTCCTCAGACCTCGCGCAGGCTCAGCGCCGTGTCACCGTGAAGACCCCTCGTCGCGGTCACGTGGTTCGGGTCTTGCCGCGTGGGCACGCGAACCTGATTGTCCAGGGTGTCCGCTACCACGCGGTTGGCGGGACGTTCTATCGGCCACACACCCGCGGCTTTGTCGTCGTTGCCCCGCCCCTCGGTGCGCGCGTGACGGTGCTGCCACGCGGCGCTGTGCGTGTCACTCGAGGCGGTATGGCGTACTACCGGTACAACGACGTGCACTATCGACCAATGACGGCGAACGGTGTCACGGCGTTCATCGTCGCGCGGTTCTGACGGCGGGTCGACAGCCAAAGGGGGCGGGTGTCGCGGGCTGCGTGCCCGTGGCTCCGCCCGCCTGCGAGGCCGAGCGTGATACTTGATCAGAGTGAAGTCTGATCAAGCCGCGCTAGCGAAACAAGCCCCTCGCCCTCTGGACGGGATCCGTGTTGTGGATCTCAGCCGCGTTGTTGCTGGGCCTTTTTGCACCCAGCAACTCGGCGACATGGGTGCGGACGTCACCAAGATCGAGGAGCCCGAGCGGGGTGACGAATCGCGCGCATTTGGCCCTCCGTTCCTTGGTGGCGAATCGCCGTACTACCTGTCAGTCAATCGGAGCAAGCGGAGCTGCACGCTCAACCTCAAGAGCGACGCCGGGAAAGCGATTCTGTGGCGGCTGCTCGAAGGGGCCGACGTGTTGATCGAGAACTTTCGACCAGGCGCGATGGCCCGACTCGGTTTCGATTATGAGACTGTCGCGGCTCGGCATCCTCGAATGATCTATTGCTCGATATCCGGGTTCGGCGATTCAGGTCCCGATGCGGTGCGTCCCGGCTACGACCTGATCGTGCAGGGAGAGTCCGGATTGATGGATCTCACGGGGGAGGCCGACCGGCCGCCTACCCGTATCGGTATCCCCATCGGCGATTTGACCGCCGGGATGATGGCGTCGCAGGGAATCACCCTCGGATTACTGGCTCGCCAGACCACCGGCCTGGGCCAGCACGTCAAAATCGCAATGCTCGACGCCGTGGCGTCGCTGTTGACTTACAACGCCGGCAACTACTTTGCGTCGGGCGAGAGTCCGACTAGGCGGGGCAACGACCATCCTTCGGTCGCGCCCTATCAGACGCTGCAAGCCAAGGACGGGTGGATGAATCTGGCCATCGCCAACGACTCCCTCTGGCGGCGCTACTGTGACGCCATCGAGCGGCCAGACCTTCGAGATGATCCCCGTTTCGCGCGCGCTCCTGACCGGGTCAAGCATCGGGAGGTCCTGATACCCGTCATCGTTGAGTTGACCGCGGCCCGCACCGTCCAGGAGTGGCTCGACCTGCTCGGCGCTGCCGGCGTGCCGTGCGGTCGTATCCGCAATGTGGCTGAGGTGTGCACGAACCCCCAGCTCGTCGAACGGGGCATGTTGGTAGACCGCCCACATCCCACCGCGGAGACCGTCCGGATGATCGGGATGCCGATCGAGTTGAGCGACACGCCCGGGCGAATCGAGCGCGCGCCGCCGCTCCTCGGTCAGCACACCGATGAGGTGCTGGCTGAGGCCGGGTATACCGAGGCAGAGGTCCGGGGGTTTCGCGACGAGGGCGCCGTCTGAGGAATGTTCCGATGAGCGCGCTGGTCAGGTCACCATGGCGGTCCAGGAAGCCGCACCACGTCGTCGACCATCTGCAGCAGCTCGACCGGGTCACCGAACTGGGAATAGATGGCCACATCGGCGGCATCCCGGCCAGAGGCGACTGCCACGTGCCCGCCGTTCAAGTTCTGCTGGGCGCGTATCGCGTAGCTGACCACCGGCGTACGGCAATGAGGCGCACGCCTGAGTCGGATGATGTGGGGTGACAGCGTGACGAGCCGATCGTAGGTGTGGCTCGTCCGGTAATTGATAGCGACCTTGATGCCCATGGGAATTGCTGAGGTTACAGCGTTTCGGCCCAAATTTTGTGAGCGCGACGGTTCGTCCGAACACGGTCCGCGCCCCTCGTACGACTGGCGCGGGTTCGGAAACCTGTGTACCGTGAGGAGAGGAGAGAAGCCGCGATGGGGACGAGCAAGGCGCGAATCGGCATTCTGACATCGGGCGGAGATTGCCCAGGACTGAACGCCGTCATCCGTGGCGCGGTCAAGTCGGCTGCGCGGCTTGACGCTGATGTCGTCGGGTTTCGTCGAGGCTACGAAGGGCTGGTCGACCCGGTCACCTACGTGGCGCTCGACACCACGAACACCTCCGGCATCATCAGTCGTGGCGGCACCATTCTCGGGTCGACCAATAAGGGACGGTTCGCGGCACGTTCTGGGATCGACCAGCGGTTGGAGCTCGACCCCCAACTCCTGCGTGACGTCCAGCGCACCATGGACCAACTTGGGATCATGGGGCTGATTTGTATCGGTGGTGACGGTTCACTGTCGGTCGCCCAGCAGTTCCACGAATTCGGTATTCCGGTCGTCGGTGTACCGAAGACCATCGACAATGACCTGTCGGCGACGGCGTTCACATTCGGGTTCGATAGTGCCGTGGCGTGCGCGACGGATGCCATGGACCGACTGCACACCACGGCCGAGAGCCACGAACGCATCATGGTGCTCGAGGTCATGGGGCGCCACACGGGTTGGATTGCGCTGCAGGCGGGCATCGCCGGTGCGGCGTCCGTCATTCTGATTCCTGAGATCCCTTGGACCTGGGAGAACGTCTGCCAGAAAATCTTGGAGCGGGATAACGCGGGTAAGCGTTTTTCGCTGATCGTGGTGGCTGAGGGCGCGGAACTGCCGGGTGGCGGTCTCGTCACCACCCCCGATAGCAGCGTGGTCGGCCAGGTGCGCCTGGGGGGCATTGGGCACGTGGTTGCCCGGCAGCTACATGAACGGCTCAAACGCGAGACCCGGGTCGTCGTGTTGGGACATCTGCAGCGCGGTGGGCCGCCAACCAATTTTGACCGTGCGCTGGCGACGCAATTCGGCGCGCACGCGGTGCGGCTCGTGCTCCAGCAGCAGTTCGGGCAGATGGTGGCCTACCATCCGCCGGACGTCAACAACGTGCCGATTCACGACGCGGTCAACAAGATTTCACGCGTGTCTCCCGATAGCTCGGCCGTGGTGGCCGCGCGCACATTGGGCGTGAGCTTTGGCCAGTTTCCACCAGGAGAGTCGCCGCTGCTGCGGTCTCTAGTCGACGAGTCATCGTCCCAGAGCACGGATCACATCGCCCCACCCGAGACGAGCGACCACTATGATGACGCCGTCGAACCGTCCTGACCCGATGAGCCGGACATTCCGGTCTGGCTACTGGTCAAGTTCCGCATAAATCTTGGTGGCGTTGTCTTCCGCACTGGTCAGCGTGCCGCGGCTCATCGCGTAGTTGGAATATCTGGCCGGCAGGTTCAATGATGCGGCTGCCTGGGCCGCCGTCTTGCCTTCGGCCTTGCCGCGTTGAACCGCCGCCAGAAAATCGCGGTTGAATTCGCCGAATTCGCGGAAGTCAGCCCAGGTCATGGCCGGACTGTGGCCGGGAATCACGGTGTCGACGCCGGGGATGGTGTCGGCGGCCGTCAGCAGCGTGTTTGGGTAACTGACGCCGCTACCGCCGTTGTTCACGTCGATGTACGGGACACCCTTCCAGGCGAACATATCCCCTGTGTGCGCGACGCCCAGAGCCGGGAACACCACGATGGTGTCACCGCTCGTGTGGGCCTGCCCGAAGTAGTACAGGTCGATCTGGTCATCCCCGCTCAGCACCGATAGCCGGTCCGTATAGGTGCGGCTGGGCAGATACTGCTTGCCGCTGGCGGACTGGAACGCGGGCATCCGTTCCATGTTGGTCTTCGTGTTCGCGTGGGCCACGAACTCGATGGGCAGTTGGAAATCGATGTTGCTGCCGACATGGTCTCCATGCGCATGGGTGTTGATAATCATCGTCACCTTCTTGTCGGTGACGGTGCTGACCTTGTCGAGAATAGCGCTGCCCCATTCGGGGTTCTTGGTGTCCACCAGCACCACGCCGCCATCGGTCACGAAGGCGCCGGTGTTACCGCCCCCGCCGGTGATGACGTACAGGTTGTCCTTCACCTGTTCGATCTCCGCGACGTTGCCTTGCGCAATCGGACGGCTGATGGTGGCGACGAGGCCGAGCGCGACCAGGGTGCCGAGAATCGTAAGTCGTTTCATGACAGGTCTCTCTGTATGTAGGAGCGGCAGATACATCTTGGATACGCCGCTCGCCGTGGTTTCGTGTACTCGTTCGGTCGAGATGTGGGCCGGCGGCTGAGCCGCACCTCAAGCCGTCAGCCGGTGCTCCAGCACCAAGGCTTCAGTGAGTGAGGTGCCAAATCCGGCCCCGGTTGGCGCGATGACCTCTCCATTCTCGACCGTGCAAGACATGGCGTCGAGAATCGTCGACCCGGCCGGAAAGCTCTCGGCCATCGTGCAACTTGGCGACGTGAGCGCGATCGGGAATCCCCATGAGCTGCCGCCCCGGTGGGGGATGATCTCGAGTCCGGCCGCCTCTACCAGCGCCGCAATCCGGCGACCGGCAGTCGTGCCTCCGCACCAGGTGATGTCCGGCTGCAGGACTTCGGCCGAGTTGAGCCGAATGAGCACGTCGAAGCCATGCTCGGTGTACTCGTGCTCACCGCACGCGATTTTGGTCCAGCCGGGACCCCCGCCGCCGATGCGCGTGACCAGTTCGGCATACCCAAACACGTTGTCTGGCGATAGCAGTTCCTCCATGAAGTAGAGGTTGGCCGAACGCAGCCGTTCGGCCAGTCCCACCGCCCAGTCGACCGTCCCGTTGCGCGAGACACAATCGGTCATCAGATTGCCGTCCGGTCCCATCGCATCACGCGCCGCCAGCACGGAGTCGATTCGCCGTGTCATCTCCTCCGCTGAGGTGTGGGGGCCGATTGGGAGCGACCGCTTGAAATTTCGAACGCCCTTGGCCTTGCCTTCGACGACGTCGCCCCCTGTTTGATAGATCGGAACCCGGTTCCTCCCGGACAGCCCGCGTGCGCTCGATGCAGGAAGCCGTCCGGCGCCGGGGCCCCCCTGAGCCAGCAGCTCATGCACCGGTTGTCCGGCATGCTTGCCGACAATGTCCCACAACGCGTTGTCGACCGCGCTCAACGCCATCGCGAAGACGCCACGCCGCCCGTAGAGCACGGCCGACGTATACATCTGATCCCACAACTGCTCGACGTTGAGGGCATTGGCGCCCATCAGCAGATGCTTCAGGTGCCCGTCGATGATCTCGACCGCCACACTGCCGCCCGCGCCCATGCCAAACCCGGTAATGCCCTGGTCGGTCTTGATGATGGCGATGATGGCTGAGGGCAGTTGTTCAAATGGTCCGCCGAAACGCCAGCGGCGCGGATCGTCGTCTCCCGAAAACACCGGGGCGTCGAGCAATCCGTCGGAGCGCTGATTGATGTAAATCGGGTAGGCGTCGACGGCTCGAATCCGCACGGCTTGCGCCTGCGCTCCGAGCAGGGCCCGCGGTGCGCCGACGGTTGCCGCCAATGCGGCGAATCCGCCGGTTTCCCGGAGAAACC
>Ga0302123_10002803_pt1 | contig 11777 bp, 8 predicted proteins | sample CB21_321_MG_FD_203109 | JGI IMG/M metagenome (GOLD analysis project Ga0302123, IMG submission 203109) | Marine microbial communities from Western Arctic Ocean, Canada - CB21_32.1 | ecosystem: Environmental > Aquatic > Marine > Oceanic | place: Canada: Western Arctic Ocean | collected 2017-09-28 | reverse complement strand
CTGTAGCGAACATAATATAATCGCCACCTAAGACTATAGCTGCTGGATCTCCAGGAGCTAATTGCATGATAGAAAAAGTAATTATAGAAACAATCAATAAAACTGGTAGAGTTAATAGAAATCTTCTTAAGATATATTTCGACATATTAGTCCCTATATTTCAATGATAGTTTTTAGAATTACTCCTAAAGAAGAGCCAACAAATTTATTGGCTCTTCTTTAGTAAAAACCTATTAAAAGGAATTATTTTTTAGTCCAACCAAACGTTGTGCAATATTGGGAATAAACAATCAAGACAGTAGCCTTTCACGTTATCCCTAATAGCTCTTGGAGGTTGGAATTGAAAGAAGTTCAGTGAAGGTGGATTTTCATAGAAAATCGCATTCATCTGGTCGTATTGAGCTTGTGCTTTTTTAGGATCAGTTTCAACTAAGAAAGCAGCTCTAACTTCATCAATTTTTGGATTTTTATAACCAAGCGCTGTATCTCCAGAGAACATATGAGGCGCTAATGGGTTAAGACCATTTGCGAAGTTTGACCATGAAGTCGCAGCTTCCCAAGGACCTTCACCACCGGTAATAGCAACTCTGCTTCCCCAGTCTAAAGATACTAACTCAGTATTTTCAAATCCTAAATTTTTCATTGCTTCCCACATAACCAATCCTGCCTCAGGCATAAATGGCATGTCGTTAGCCGCAATAATTCTAACTTGTTTCTGGGAAATACCTGGGCTTAATGCCTCAGCTTTAGCTAAAATTTCTTTAGCTAATTTCATATTTCCAGATTTTGTTTTCAATCCTTCAGCCTGAATAGCTTCAGTAACTGATGTTTTCCATGGTGTTCCACAGTGAATAGCCATGTAACATTGTGTCCATTTTTCTTCACCACCTACGGCTGCCATCATAACTTTACCATTAGGCGCAGCAGCTGTAACAGCTCTTCTTACTAATCTACCTGCTTCAGACATGTCGAATGGAGCATGGTGTAAATTAAACGCCAATGTTCCCATGTTACCATCTTTTATAGAAGACCAAGTAACACCGTCAACTCCATTTAAGTTAGAAGCTAAATCGATCGAGAAATCATCAAGAACGTCTACCTCACCAGTTTGTAAAGCAGCAATTCTAGTAGAATGATCAGGAATATCAAGAGCAACAAAACCATCTAAGTATTGTGTAATTTCTCCTTTTGTAAAATTCCATTCTTCGCCAGTATTTGGTACGTAACCGTCAAATTTTGAAAATTCTAGCTTTTCACCTTGGATCCATTTATCCATTTTATAAGCTCCTGTACCAACAGCTGTTTTTACAGGTTCTCCTGGTTTCTTAGACCAAGAACTCTTATGCATAATAGATGGTTGTCTTGGATCTAGTTGAGCTAAAAATTCTAATACCATTCCAGTAGGTTTATCAAATTTCATAGTAATAGTATTTCCAGACGCAGATTGACTGAATGCAGAATCTTTTGAAGATTTGCCTTCATTACCTGGGGAAATTACTAACAATTGTCGACCTAAAGGATCAACTCTTGCAAACCTAGAATGTGATTCCATGACATCTTCCATAGCTAATGCGCTACCATCGTGGAATGTTATACCATCACGTATTGTGAAAGTATAAGTTAAACCGTCAGGACTCATATTCCAATCAGTCGCCATTTGAGGGAAGATGTTGTAATCACTATCTCTCCAAAAAAGTTGATCGTAAGAATGTCGTCCGACAGTACCGGTAACAATAGCACCAGTAGCCATAGTATCAATGTACTTTATGCTACCTTGTACTACGTAACGTAATGTTCCTCCAGATTTTGGCTTATCACTACCTCCACCTGCAACAGTTTTGGAAGGATCTGCTTGTGGAGCAGAAGCTTGACCACTAGATGTTGCTTGAGCAGGCTTTGCTGGTACTGCTGCTGCTGGTGCTGCTGATGCAGCAGGGGCAGGGGCAGGGGTCGCTGCTTCTTCTTCAGAAGAACAAGCAATAACCATCAAAAGCGAGAATATAGCTAAAACCGGTAACCATTTAAATAATTTCATATTGGGCACCTCTTTGTTTATAATCACCTTCTAATCAAAAATTAAAAGGTTACTCATTCTCGCTTATATAACGTTATTGTGTCAATACACTATGTATCTATTCACGGTTTATATATTAATTTCAATTATAAAAAGACACATTTTGTATATAAATACGTTTAAAATATTATTCTATGCGGAAAAATAATCTGAAAATCTCATTAAAATCAAATAAAACTGTAATTAATCTTTGGTCTGCAGAGTTGATAAACAGATCATCTTATATGACGGGGAAATTTGCGTTACCATTCTTTGCTAAAAATTTAGGAGCAAGCACTACTCTTATAGGAACGATAAGTTCCATCTCTACTTTAACAGGAATATTTCTTAAACCAATTATAGGAGGCATAGGAGATAAGATAAATAAAAAAAAATTATTACTTTTAGCTAATCTTATTTTTGTTTTTACTCCGATACTATACCTTTATATTAACGAATCATATCAACTAGTAATTATCAGACTTTTTCATGGATTATCCACAGCAATATATGGACCAATTACACTTGCGATTATTTCTACTATTTATACAAATAATCGTGCTACATACTTGGGATGGTTCGGAACTGCTCGGACCATTGGTTATTTGTTAGGACCCATCATAGGAGGATTATTACTTTTATACTTTGAACCAAAAAATTTGTTTTTCATAACTGGAGTCATAAGTTTCTTTTCATTAATTCCTATGTTTTTTATAAAAAATCTTAATTCAAATCTAAATAATAAAAACAACATAAGTGAAGAAGTTAAACTTTTTATAAAAAAATTATTCAATATTACAAAACTTAAGCAAGTATGGATAGTAAGTTTAATAGAATGGTCTTTCTATGCAGTGTTTTATTCAATGAAAGTTTTTGTCCCAATCTATTTAGTTAATTCAGGCTATAATACTTTAATTGCTGGTTCATTTTTAACTACTGTAGAAATAATTCATATATTATTAAGGCCTTTAGGTGGGATTTCTGGAGATAAGTTTGGGTATTACAAAAATATAATATTTGGATTATTACTTCTTAGTATATCTATGTTTTTTGTTTCATTTACAATAAATTCTTCTACAATATTTATTCCAGCGATCTTAATAGGTATCTCAGAAGCAACTGTTTTACCTTCCGCACTTGCACTGGTGTCCGAATATTCGAAAAATGACAATATAGGGACTGTGATGGGAATTGTAGGCTCAGTGAGAAATTTTGGTAAAGTAGCCGGACCAATTTTCATGGGATTATTACTAGAAAACATGTCATACGAAAATGTTTTTCAAATCATAGGGGGATTCAATATTATTATAATAATAGTGTTAATATTTATTTATTATTATATTTTTCTAAGTAAAAGATTAAAAAGTAATACAACCTAATATATGTTAATCTTTATTCAATAAAAAAGAGAGCTGATCATGAGTGATTCTGAAATTTTATATAAATCAATATCAGAAATACAAAAACTACTATTAAATAAAAAATTGTCATCAGTAGAACTTACAAAATTAGCGCTAAAAAGAATAAATGAAACAAACGATAAAACCAATGCATTTCTTTACGTTGCTGATGAATACGCTCTAAAAGCTGCAAAAAAAATTGACTCTAAAATTACTAATGGAGAAAATATAGGTCTTCTTGGAGGAATTCCAACTTCAATAAAAGATTTAGAAGCAGTTAAAGGAATGCCTCATACAAACGGATCATTATTTTATAAAGATAATATTGCTGATTTTGACCAACTTGGAATAGAAAGAATAAAAAATGCCGGCGGAATAATACTTGGAAAAACAAATACACCTGAATTTGGATTATGCGCTACTACTGATAACAGGCTTGGAGATGACTGCAGAAACCCATGGGATTTAAACTGCACTTCAGGAGGATCAAGCGGAGGAGCAGGAGCTGCAGTAGCTTCAGGAGTACATTCTCTCGCGCAAGGATCTGATGGCGGAGGATCTGTAAGAATTCCTTCTGGCTTATGCGGTATTTACGGTATTAAAGGTACCCAAGGAAGGATTCCAAGATACCATGGAGGACTACAGAGCTGGAATCCTATTAATTTCTCATGCATGGGGCCTATGAGCTGGCACGTTAGAGATAGCGCCATTATGTTACAAGTTATGTCTGGACCACATCCAAAAGCTGAATCAACAGCTATTAAATCAACCCCCCCTGATTTTATAGAAGATATAGAAAATGGAATATCTGGTAAAAAAATCGGTTGGTCTGTTGACCTAGGGTCAATCAACGTTGATCCGGAAGTTAGATCTGTAACAGAAGATGCACTTAAAAAATTTGAAACCCTAGGAGCAATTATTGAACCTTTTGAATTTAAATATAACATTAGAGAATTATCTGAAACTATAGGACCTATATTAGGATCACTTGGATACAATAAAAACGGTCATTTACTTGAAGAGAATCCTGAGAAATTAATGAACTACACCAGGAAATTACTCGAGCTAGTAAAAAATTGGGAAGGACCGGTTTATATGAATGCAGTATCTGAACTTTATAAATTTAGAAATTATATGGAATCACTATTTGAACAATATGACTTTTTAGCTACTCCGACTATGGCTATACCAGCCCATGAATGCGGAAACCCACCTCAAACAGTTGATGGAGTAGAACAGTTTGATTTTGGATTCAGATCTATGTGGCCATCTTATGGAGACGATAACACTTCTCATAAAAATGGCGCAGGTTTATTAGCTCAATTTACAGCTATATTTAACTGGTCTGGGAATCCGGCTGCAACTTTACCCTGTGGATTTTCATCTAAAGGATTGCCAATTTCTCTACAAATAGCAGGAGCTAGCGAAAACGAAGTAGGAGTTCTACAAGCTTCCAGAGCTTTTGAAAGAATAAAGCCTTGGCATAATAAAAAACCAATTCTATAAAACAGGAGATATTATGAATAATCTGGAAATAAAAAACGCAACAATAGTAGATGGATTAGGAAAAGAGCCTTATATTGGAAATATATATATTAAAAATGGCAAAATAATTGCTTTAACACATAATGAATTCCTTGATGCTGAAAAATCGATTGACGCAAAAGGAAAAATAGTCACCCCAGGTTTTATTGATCTTCACACTCATAGTGATGCTTCCTTTTTAGTTGATTCAAAGGCAGACAGTAAGGTTAGGCAAGGGGTTACATTAGAATTAATAGGTAATTGTGGTATGAGTACTTGTGCCCCTTTAATTGGAGAGGCCAAAACAATATTTAACCAACGTGTGTCTATGTTAGATGCATCTGGTGATCTACAAGCAGATTGGACAGATTATGCTGGCTATATTAGAGCCATGAAAACAGCCGGGGCTCCACTAAATGTTGCATTTCAAGTGGGTCATGGAACTCTTAGAGCTGCTGTAATAGGATTAGATGACAGGGCTCCATCCACCGATGAATTAAATACTATGAAAAAGCTTGCTGCCGAATCATTAGATGCAGGAGCTTTAGGATTATCTACAGGATTATTTTATGCACCAGGATACTACGCAAGAACAGACGAAGTAATTGCGATAGCAGAAGAAGTAGGAAAAAGAAATAAATTATATTCTACTCATCAAAGAGATGAAGGAAGCAGAACAGTCGGACTATTTGTATCTCTAAATGAAGCAATTGAAATTGGAAGAAGAGCTAATTGCAAAGTTCAGATATCACATGTTAAATGCGCTGCTCAAAAAGTATGGGGGAAATCTGAAGAGTACTTGGAATTACTAGAGAACACTTTAAAAGAAGGGATTGATATAGCAGGAGATCAATATCCGTATACAGCATCTAGTACGGCATTAACAGGAGCTTTATTTCCAAGGTGGTCTTTGGCAGGCGGAAGGGAAAAAACATTAGAATACATGTCAAATGAAGATGATCGTGGCAGATTAGTGGATGAAATAACTGATACATTTTCTAAGGGAAGAGGCGCAGAAGGAATAATTATAGCAAGATATGTTCAAGATGAGTCATTGGAAGGAAAAACATTAATCGAAATAGCAGAATCATTAGGAACTAACCCTGCAGAAGCAGCGTTACGAATATACCAAGAAGGTGAAGCGAGTGTAGTTAGTTATGGGATGACAGACGAAGATGTAGAAACTTTTGCGTCTCATCCTTTAATTGCAGTTGCATCTGATGGATCATCATTGTCAACAACAGGTAAATTATCGGTAGGGAAGCCTCATCCTAGGAGTTATGGAACAAATCCAAGGTTTATTCAAAAATATGTAAATGAAAAAAAAGTTGTTACGATTCAAGAAGCTATTAGAAAAATGACTTCTATGCCTGCTGAAAGACTGGGTCTAACTAATAGAGGAAGATTAACACCAGGATATGCAGCAGATGTTGTTATTATGGACCTTCCTAACGTTAAAGAAAAAGCAACTTTTGCTGATCCTCATCAATACCCAGAGGGAATATCACATGTAATTGTAAATGGAGAAATTGTTGTTGAGAATGAAAAATACAATGGCAGCACACCGGGTCAAATGATAACTGATTTCAATTCATAAAATCATACGAAAATCATATATATAACGCCACCTAATATAAGTGCAAATCCTATGGACAATATAAATTTATAGAATACAATTATTTTTGTAAATTGAATCAATAATTTGATTGTTAAACATCCAAATGCAAATGCAATAAATACAGGAAATAAATTTATTAATATATTATCACCAAGGACATATACTCCTAATCCTCCGCCGATTAAAGTTACTGGAATACTTAGTATAAAACTAATATTTAATGCATCACTTTTATCAAATTTTCTAATTAGCAAAGCTGATATTGTCATTCCTGATCTACTTATACCTGGAATAATTGAAAATGCCTGGAAAATCCCAACAATAAAAGCATTAAATAAATTAAATTTATTATCTCTATTTAAATTTTTAGATTGCGAACCAATATATTGAATAAAAGCACTAATCAAATATATAAATCCAATAACAATCATGCCTATAACCCCTACGAGTTCAATATGTTCAGACATATACGGAATTAATAAGTAGATTGGTAATGCAATTATTAAACTTATAAATGTAGAAGAAATATAAAATAAAATTTCACTATTAGATTTACTATTACCAAAAAAGTCTTTGGTTAAAGTAAATATTTTATTTCTATAAATAACTAAAGCTGAAAGTGAAGTGCCTAAATGCAAGGATAATGAAAATGCAATTAAGTTTTCTAGAGAATTATTGTTTGTATCATAAAAACTATTAAGAAGTAAAACTAATCCCTGAGAACTAATTGGGAGCCATTCAGTAATCCCCTGAATGGCTCCCAATATAATTTTAAAAATTGAAATATCTATGTCTGATATCCCTAATCTTTCTGCTGAGCGGCCAAGCCTTGTTCTCTTGCTAGTTCAATATCAATTTTAACTTTAGCATCTGGAGTTACCCAAGTTGACCAAACATTCCCATTCCTTAACAAGAAATATATAGCAACTTCATTGTATGCAACTTTTTTATCAGCGCTTTCTCTAAATCGTGTGGCTTTCTGCTCTAATTTAGGCAATGGGGCTTTAGAGAAATCCCATTTGTTTAAAAGAGTAGTAATTTCTGGATGTGCTGCCACAATATCTTCTGAAATAATCAACGATTGATCTGAAGTGGATCTAGAAGCATTACTTGGAATCGGTTTATCACTATCCCAAGCGAATATTAAATGTATTCTAGAATTACTTGCACCCATTCCAGCATCACCTCTTTTCTTAGATGTATCAGTGTCATCTGCAGTTACAGTAAATCTTTTAATAATATCATCAATATCAGAACCCGATATCCTAGCATTAACATCTTGAACAGTTTTCCCGTATCCATTTTTTGCGATGTATTCGAAAATAGCTGTTTGAATCATAGAATTTTTTGATTCTAAGCTAGCAGGTCGAATAACTTCACCTCTAAACTCAGTAGATTGATGCGATCTTGTAGCCGTCTCAGTTGCACATCCTACAACTATCAAAATAGAAGTGAATACTAATAATAAAGATTTGAAATAAGTAGTGAGTTTTATATTTGTATTTAACATATATTACTCCTGAATAAGTTTGTATTTCTAAATTTTTTTAAATAAAAAGTATTATAACACTTAATTATTAAGAAACTATTGATGAGAAATAAAAGAACACGAGAGACATAAATTTTTGTTTATATTTATTACGTTTTGCCTCTTAATTTAGGATCCAAACTATCTCTTAAGCCATCTCCAAACATGTTAACTGCAAGGGCTAAAAAGAATAGACCTAAAGAAGGTAGTATAACAATATTAGAGTGACCGATGAAATATATTCTTCCTTCACCAATAATATTTCCCCATGTGGGAATATCCGGTGGTACGCCTGCTCCTAAGAAACTTAAACTTGCTTCTGATAATATAGCAGATGCAAACAGAAAAGTGGCTTGCACAATAACAGGTGCGAAAGTATTTGGAGCAATGTGCCTAAATAATATTCTTGCCTTTGACGCCCCAAAGGCATTAGCCGCATCTACATATTGTGATTCTCTAATAGTTAAAACTACAGATCTAACAATTCTAGATGTTCTAGGTGCATCAACAACAGTTAAAGCAATAATAACATTTTCTACTTTTGGCCCTAATATAGCCATTAACACAATGGCAAGTAAGATTCCAGGAATGGCCATAATTCCATCCATAAATCTCATTATTATGTCATCTAATTTCGAAAAGTATCCAGCTAATATTCCAATCATAGTACCTATTGATGCAGCTAATATTGCAACAGATAAGCCAACTAATAAAGAAATTCTTGAACCATATATAACCATTGAAAATATATCTCTACCTAAAGGCCCTGTTCCAAACAAGAACAAATCACCATCTGGGCTTCTTCCTGGAGGTAGTAGTCTGTTGAGAGGATCAAATATATAAGGATCTCTTAATATTCCTATTTTAATCAACAAAGGACATATCAATGCTAATACAACTACAATTGAAATAAAAACTAATCCAATAAGCATATTTGGGTTTCTTAACACAGCATCTTTGGCAGATATATACCAAGGGATTTTCTCACGTAACCCTTGAAATGCTAATTCTTGTTTTGTTACAGATTCATTACTCATATTAACTATCGTACCTTATTCTTGGATCTACAAAAACATATAGAATATCAATTATTAAATTAACCATAACATATATAAGAGCTACTACTAATATTGTGCTCTGTATAATTTGAAAATCTCTCTGTGAAATTGCTTCTGTAATTAATCTGCCCATACCAGGGATAGCAAAAACAGTTTCAGTGATAACAACACCGCTAATAAAACCAGCAATACTAAAACCTATAACAGTAAGTACAGGATTAGCAGCATTTCTAAAAGCATGCCTTAGTAAAACAATTGTTTCACCTAATCCTTTTGATCGAGCAGTTCTAACATAATCTTCTTTTAGAACCTCTAACATAGTAGCTCTAGTCATTCTTGTTATTAGAGCTGAGCCAGCAAATCCTAACACAAAAGAAGGTAATAGCAAATGGTGTAAATATTGCCAAAAATTATCACTCATGTACACATATCCCCCGGCGGGAAACCATCCTACTTTCACAGCAAAAACAAATATTACTACATAGCCAAGAGCAAAGTACGGTACTGCATAACCAGTCAAAGCAAGTATCATCACAACTCTATCAAATATAGAATTCATCTTCCAAGCAGCTAATACTCCTGCTGGAATAGAAACCAAAATAGAAATAGATAAGCTTAATACAGCTAAAGATAAAGTTGGTTCTGCTCTATCCAAAATTAATGATGAAACACTATGTCCCGAAAAAATAGATTCTCCTAAATCACCAGTAGAAACTCCTTTTACAAATCTCCAAAACTGAACAGGAATGGGATCCAATAATCCCATAGATTCTCTCATAGCTTCAACTTGTTCGTAATCAGCATCCTCCCCAGCCATAATAGCAGCAGGATCACCTGGCGCTAAGTGAATGATTGAAAACACTACAACTCCGACAATTGCCATTGTAGGCAAAGCTGCGAGTAATCTTTTTAATATATAACGTTGCATAATAACTGATTTGAGATATATATAATTAGTGTTAAATATTATCTAAGAAGATCCTTGAATAATCAACATGTTTATTAAAAAAAAAGCCGCTGAATGTAAAATTCAGCGGCTTTTTTTAGTTTTAATGTCTAAAATAAATATTTAATATTTATTTATCCATCCAAGTATTTGTCAAACGAGTGGAATCAGCGTAATCGTGAGCACCATGTGTTGATGATCTCCATACGTGATAAACAGCGTTCTGACCAGGAGTTATATGTGATACCTGATCATAGTATGATTGTTGTACTTGGTCAATAACTTTTGCTCGACCAGCGTCAGTTAATTCTCTAGTATATTGAGCCTGTAAGTCAATAATGGTCTGGTTTGTGTGCCATCCATATGTCTTAGGACTTAAGTACCAGTTCATAACTGGGTTGTTAGTAGGAACCCCACAACAACCTGTATGGAAGATATCCCAAGCGTCTTTGTTCTGTCTAATAGTAACAGCAGTCGCCCAGTCAGTCATTGTCATATTCATTTTATAACCAATTTCTCTGAATCTAGAAATGTTGATTAAAGATCGGTCTCTGTGTGATTGATAAGAAGTGTTACTTACCATTTCAACAACATCGTTTTCTAAGTCCCAACCAGATTCAGCTACGAAAGCATCTCTGTATTCTTTAGCTTTAGCTAAGTCATTTTGGTTATATTGATCTTTACCAGCTGCGCTTTCTCCAGGAGTACCGCATAAGAAAATAGCATGACATACTTGCCATAGCTGAGCAGGTCCATGCACTGACATTAATTTCTCAGCATCTTGTGCAGCCTGTAGTGATTTTCTCCAATTTAAGTATTTACCAGGTGATTTTGTGTGGTTAAGTAGCAAAATCGGTGTACCAGGGGCAGATACTTTCATTCCCATGTTTGGATCTTTATTCAAGTCAAGGTACTGCTCTGGATCACCAGAAGTAGCGTAGTCAATTTTTCCTGTTTTCAAACCAGCTAATAGAGTGGTTTTGTCAGGAACCTCAACAATGTTTACGCCATCAACCCATACGGATTCGCCTTCAGGTACCATACCTGACCAGCCTTGGTGTGGCTCATACTCAAATCTGTAACCAGGTACCCATTTCTTAAGTACATATGGTCCTGAGGAAATGTATGTACTACCTTCGTGTCCGTCTGTTGAGATACGAGAGTTAGCATCTGTTCCTGCTACTGAAGCTTTCATAATAAATGGAGCCTCAGAGAATCCCATAGATAATACTGGGTATGGTTCTTTAAGATTTAATGTAAAGGTAGACGCATCTACAACAGTCATACTTTCATCTGAGAAGTTTCCTTCATTTGCTCTTTTCATCAGCTGGATACCGGCAGTAATTCTTTCAGCCCATCTGAATGTAGATTTTTGTACGTCAGTTGCAGTTACTTTAGAACCGTCATGGAATTTCATATTATCTCTTAGAGTAAAAGTCCATTTCAATCCGTCAGGTTGCATTTCCCATTTGTCAAAACCGTTGTTTTGGTATTGGTAGTCTACGTCAAGTCTTTGTAGGCTATCGTATACCATTTGAGAGCTTCTCCAAGTAACTGTAGCAGTTGTCCATACTGGATCAATAGCTTTTACTGGAGCTTCTAGCGCCCATACTAATATACCGCCTTTTTTGACGCCACCGGCAGCTTCTT
>Ga0302123_10002799_pt1 | contig 11791 bp, 9 predicted proteins | sample CB21_321_MG_FD_203109 | JGI IMG/M metagenome (GOLD analysis project Ga0302123, IMG submission 203109) | Marine microbial communities from Western Arctic Ocean, Canada - CB21_32.1 | ecosystem: Environmental > Aquatic > Marine > Oceanic | place: Canada: Western Arctic Ocean | collected 2017-09-28 | reverse complement strand
ATAGTGACGTCTTTACCCAGCATTTCGTCTGGTTGAGTTGGCGCTTGGTCGGTGTAAGGGATTCGTTCGCCGGACCGCCTCGCCCGTCTCCTGCTCCAGATCCCCTCAGCCCCCACTATCAGCACGACGTCGGCCGTACCTTCTTGAATCCGCACCGAGGCTTTGTTCACCAGTGACTGGGGGGTATTGCCCCCATCAGTTGAAAGGCCAGTTCTGCTGTTATTTCCGAACTCGTCTCTGAGCAAAGCACCCGGATCTGGATATGGCCAGGCTCCTTTGACCACCCAAGTGTGTGTGGCTCTATCCAGCAGACTATTTGCTCCGGCGTCGCCGGCTGCTGCTTCTAGCGCTGCGCGCATCATTGCGACTGGTTCGAGGGCATCTAATGGATTATCTGGTCTTTGGATCAACTGGCCGGAGCCAACCAGAACAGGAGTGCGGGGATCTACAGAACTCATTGCCGTACCACCTCAGCGACGGTGCGTAGTAGGGATATTGGACCACTTACTTGAAGAGTGGTGACCACCGTATCTCTCCAACGTTGGAGGTCCTTAGCGATCTTGTCTAATGGGCCGACCAGAGCAACTTCCTCTACCAGCGAAAGCGGTATAGCAGCGGCTGCTTGTTCTTTGCGTCCAGTCAAGTAGCACTCTTGAACTTGATCGGCCACATCTTGGTAACCCATGCGGCAAAAGACGTCGTAATGGAAGTTGGCGCCTTTCGCCCCCATGCCGCCCATATAGAGAGCAAGCATGGGTCTCACTCTGTCAGCGGCCCGTTCAACGTCAGCATCAGGAACGATTGATACAGGACACACCACTTCGAAGTCGTTTTCCTTCGGAATTCGACCATCCGCCCCTATGCGTGACTTTCCGACTTTGGCGAAACCTTCGTTCAGTGCGTCTGCATAGAACTGGTTGTCCTTTGGCGCAAAGAACAGAGGTAGCCACCCGTCACATATTTCCGCAGCAAGTGCCACATTTTTTGGCCCTTCCGCCCCCAAATAAATCGGAATATGTTTACGGAGCGGATGCACCGTTGACTTCAGCGGTTTCCCCAGCTCAGATCCACCTGGGAACGGCATCTGGTAGTGATCCCCCACAAAAGAAACGGGTTTTTCGCGGTCGCAAATCTCGCGAATGACGTGCACATATTCGCGTGTCCGCGCCAAGGGCTTGGGGTATGGCTGCCCGTACCAGCCTTCAACGACTTGTGGACCGCTGACACCGAGCCCGAGAATGAATCGACCATTAGTGAGATGGTCCATAGTGATGGCGGCCATGGCCGTAGCAGCAGGCGTACGAGCAGACATCTGAACAATGCCAGTGCCAAGTTGAATTTTTTCAGTTCGGCTACCCCACCATGCGAGCGGGGTAAGCGCGTCGCTTCCGTAAGCCTCAGCTGTCCAGAAACTGTGAAAGTCAAGGGCTTCCGCTTCCAAAATAGTTTCTTGCGCATCGGAGGGCGGTCCCGCCGCCCAATACCCAGCCCCTGTTGCCAGCTTCATTTGGTCTCTCCCACTTGATGAATCGCTTGCCAAGAGCATGTCACTCCTTGGTCTTATTGCGCTTATTGATGCTTAGACGGTGGTAGCGCGCCGTGCTGGTTCTACCCTCGAACTAGTGCATTCACTTGAGCAGGTAGCTGAGGAAGCAAGTCGACGACGAACATTCGCGATCATCAGTCACCCCGACGCGGGCAAAACCACCCTCACCGAGAAATTCCTGCTCTATTCCGGTCAGATTGCTGAAGCAGGCTCAGTCAAAGCGCGATCAGGGCGAAAAACTGCGACCTCGGATTGGATGGAGCTTGAACAGCAGCGCGGGATATCTATCACTTCCACGGCGTTGCAGTTCGACTACCGAGATTGTGTACTGAATTTGTTGGACACCCCCGGACACAGGGATTTCAGCGAGGACACCTACCGGGTTTTGGCAGCGACTGATGCAGCGGTCATGGTGCTCGACGGCTCCAAAGGCATTGAATCTCAAACATTGAAACTGTTTGAAGTTTGCCGACAGCGAGAAATTCCCATTCTCACATTCGTCAACAAATGCGATCGCCCAGGACGACCCCCTCTCGAGCTGATCGACGAAATCGAAAACATGTTGCAACTTCTCCCAGCGCCAATGTCGTGGCCCGTCGGAGTGCCCGGAGACCTCAGAGGAATTGTCGACCGAACTACAAGATCATTCATTAGGTATGACCGGACGGCTCATGGCGCCACTGAGTCGATCGAGGAACGATTCGAAATGGAGGATGTGGATCCCTCAATGCTCGGATGGAGCGACGCCCGCGAAGAATTAGAACTGTTGGAGGCTCTGGGCACAGAAGTTGATGTCAAAGGTTTTCTCGCCGGTGAAGTAACTCCGGTCTTTTTTGGATCAGCGTTGACGAACTTTGGGGTGCGGCTTCTTCTTGATTCCGTCGTAGATCTGGCACCAACGCCGACTCCACGATTCGACGTGGACAGCGCCCCTCGCCCCATCGAAGCGCCTTTCTCGGCATTTGCGTTCAAAGTACAAGCCAATACAGACAAAGCTCACCGTGATCGGATTGCCTACGTTCGCGTCTGTTCCGGTCATTTTGAGCGGGGTATGAGCGTTACCCAAACCCGAACCGGTCGCCCTTTCGCCACCAAGTACGCGCACACCATGTTTGGGTCGGACCGATCGACGATAGATGAGGCTTGGCCTGGCGATGTTGTTGCCTTGGTCAACGCCACCGATGTGCGTGTCGGCGACACTTTGTATGCAGACGAGGCAGTCGAATTCCCTCAGATTCCGCTTTTCGCTCCTGAAATCTTTCGACGGATACGCGTCACCGACACAAATCGGTTTAAACAGTTTCGACGCGGTTTGATCCAACTTGACGAAGAGGGCGTTATCCAAGTTCTCAGAGATGAAGAAGTCGGCGACGTTGAACCTGTTCTAGCGGCGGTAGGTCTCATGCAATTCGAGGTCGCCGTTCATCGCTTAGAGAAGGAGTTTGGCGCCCCGGTTGCGTTAACAAACGCACCATATTCCGTTGCTAGGCGAACTGATGCAGCATCTGCCGATGAGTTGCGCCGGCTTCCTGGAGCGACGGTGTTGGCGCGAAGCGATGGTGCGTTGCTCGCATTGTTCGAGAATGAGTTTTACCTGCAACGCATACAAAACGAGAAAGATCACCTGACACTTGAACAAGTGCTAGCCGAACAGGAATGGCTTGGTGATGGAAACAGCTAACAGTGGTCAGTTCACGTCATTCGGTAGGAAGCTGATCTGGCATTAGAGGACTACGCCCAACTCGGTAGGACGCAAGAATTCGCTCGTCACAAACCCTGCACAGATACACAACTTGGGTGGCGACAATAGATAGCTGACTTCCACGCGACTTCTCCACAACAGCCTTTACTGCGCCCTCCATGTCATCACCGCCACAACGGTCACAGGCAGGTATCGCGTTCGGATCCCGTTCCCATTGTTGGTTGCATCTCTCACACGTCACTTCAATCATCTCGTCGTTTTGGCGACCGAGTAGATCTTCAGTTTCTCCGCAAGCGGGACATCGCAACTCATCCACGACCTTACGGTAGCCCCGCAGCGGTAGTTTGCCGTGTGGAGGCTCTTTGGCTGTGCCTACTGACCATTACGCGACGCTGGGGATCGACCCTTCTGCCGACCACGAAACCACACGTCAAGCGTGGGTTGCAGCTGCTCGGGCACATCACCCCGATGTACTGGGCGAAGTGTCGCAAGATGAGCGTCGAAGCGCCGAACGGCAAATGCATGCCATAAATGAAGCATGGCGAATACTGGGATCGCAGAAACTGAGATCGAAATATGACAAAGAACGCGACCGAAACAATGAGGAGCCCGCGAGTATTGAGGAAACTTGGACTGAGGACTGGTTCGACCTCGACGCAGTAGACCCTCCGGGCTTCGAGGTTGGTAATCCGCTAGTCGCAACCGTGCTGCGTGTGCTTCCGTGGCTCGTCGTCGGGGCGATCGGGGTGGGGATCTTCGTATTGTCTGCGTTTGCCACGAACAGCCGACCTGAACGTTGGAATAATCCCACCACCCGAACGCTTCCAAAAGAATGCGTATTGATTGGAGAAAACGGAAGAGTTGAAGGCGACGCTAAATGTGATGATGACGCTGCCCGGCAGGTGGAACGGGGACCTATTCCAGAGGGTTCCCCCGGGCAGAAGTGTCCCGTCGGTACACAGAAGGTGACAACGCGTGACGAGTTGAAGTTCTATTGCTTGGTTCCGTAGGAACAAGCTGGAAGTAGCTAACCAACTACGTTTTGTTCATAGAACTGAGTGATCTCGTCCTCAGTGAAGCCGACTTCTAACAAAACCTCAGCCGTATGTTGACCCTGCCACGGCGCTGGACCCCGGACCGCCTTCTCAGACCCTCCAAGTTCGAACGGCGGCGACACAGTCCGAAAGGGATGTGTCGCATTTGGAACTTGTTCAAAGGCTTTCATTGCTTCTGACTGGGGATCAGCTATTACCTCTCCAAGGTTTTGTATCAGGCCCCACACCATCCCTGCTGCGTCCAGTCGGTCCGCCCAAACACTGGACTCAGCAGACGCAAAGATTTCGTCACACAAAACCATTAACTCTGGACCGTGATCAGCGCGCTCCTCGGGGTCAGCGAATCTTGGGTCTTTCAACCATTCGCGTCGATTTAGTGCGCCGCAAAATGGTTGCCAGTAGCCATCAGCGGGCATTGTGAGCATGATCCATCTGTCGTCTGCGCAACGGAATCGTCCAACTAAGGGCGACGGTGTTTCAATTCGCATGATTGGCTCAGGAACTTCTCCAGTTACTAGACCAGTTGACAGATCAGAACTCATAGTCCAAATAGCTGTATGCATGAGAGCGACCGAAACGTCTTGCCCTTCACCGGTTAAGTCACGTTCCCTAAGGGCAAGCAAGATTGATGAAAGAATCGCCAAGGATGTTGTGTGGTCGCCCTGGCCAGGGCGACCCGCTGGTGGCGTCTGACCTGGTTCGCCCATCATGTTAATCACGCCGCCGCGACTAAAAAAAGCTGTGTAGTCGAACCCAAGTCGATCTTTGTCCGGACCGCTGTTTCCGTAGCCCGTGAGAGTCAAGTGGATTAGTTCTGGATGCTCGCTTCGTAAGTCCGATGGTCGTACGTGAAATCGAGACTGACGTTCCATCGTTAGATTTGTGACGAAGACATCGCATGACGCAGCAATCTTGTGGGCTACTTGCTTTCCTTGTTCTGTACTGAGATCAACGACAATTCCGCGTTTTCCTCGGTTATCTAACTCCCACCAAGGATCTGGACCGTCGGGAACTGTGACCAAACCTCTGAGTAGGTCACCCTGAGGTGGCTCGAGTTTGATGACATCGGCTCCAAGGTCGGCCATCATCGCACAAGCGCTGGGAGCGGCAATCATTCCTGCAGCGTCTAAGACACGTATACCCGCTAAGGGCCCGCCGGGGTTACTCATCGGGACAGGTCATGGCTGACCGTAGAGATCACGTAATTCTCGTTTAAGGACTTTGCCAGTTGCGTTATGTGGGATCTCGTCAACATAGACCACGGATTGTGGAACCTTGAAGCGAGCGAGATTCTGTCGACAGTGATTCATCAACTCCGCCTCTGACAGATCTTCGCCCTGTTTCAACACCACGATTGCTCTTCCGACCTCAACCCACTTTTCGTCTGGTACGCCGATGACGGACACCTCACTGATAGGTGAAAGTTGGTAAATCACGCTCTCAACTTCAGCTGGGTAAACGTTTTCTCCCCCCGAGATGTACATATCTTTCCAGCGATCGACGATGTAGTAGAAGCCGTCTTCGTCTTGGCGAGCGGCGTCGCCGGTCTTGAGCCAACCGTCCTCGAAGGACTCTTCTGTTGCTTCAGGAGAATTCCAGTAGCCAGGAGTGATGTTGGGCCCCTTGCACCAAAGCTCTCCGGTTTCGCCTGTTTGGGCCTCTCTGCCGTCTTCCGTCACTATTCGAACGGCGGTGTGCATCGCAGGTATACCAGCGGAGCCGATCTTGGTAGTACACCTATCGGGAGGTAACGCCAACACCAGAGGGCTGGTTTCGGTCATGCCGTATGCCTGTTGAAGAGGCATTCCTTTCGCTGCCCACGCCTCAATCAATGGCACCGGGGTGGGAGATCCCCCAACGGCGGGCGCGACCACGGTTGGGAAAGATGAGGCTTCGAACTCTGGAACTTGACTCATGAATAGCCAGTTCGCGGGTACACCGATTGTGTGAGAAACACCGATTTCCGGGTCGCTTAAGAGACGTAACGCCTCAGCCGGTTCGAAAGTTTTCATTATCAAGTTCGTTCCGCCAAAATGGAATGTGGGGTTGGCGAATACGTTTAGACCGCCAGTGTGGAAAAGAGGCAGGAAAGTTAAATTGATCATCGATTCAGCACACGTGTAGTACTCAACGCTGTTTACCGCATTCCAAAACGTCATCCCGTGGGTAATGATGGCGCCCTTGGGACGGCCCGTTGTGCCTGAGGTGTACATGATGGTCAGAACGTCGTCGTGGGTGCAGGAGACCGGGTTGGCGAGTGGTTGATGGCTGGTTAGCACCTCTTCGTAGGCGGCGGCGTCACCGATAGAGGGGCCCCAAGTAATGCGGTGATCTATTTCGCACAGTTCAGCGAGTTTTGTTGCGTTATCAGCGAATGGGTCGTCATGGAAGATGACATCCGGATCAGCATCACCGACTATGTATTCCAGTTCAGGGATTGAGAGACGCCAGTTCAGTGGGACGAATATGGCTCCCAGTTTCCAGCATGCGAATTGAACTTCGAAGAAATTGGTGTCGTTCTCTGCGAGAACAGCGACTCTGTCGCCACGTTGTATTCCGAACTCTTCGCGAAGGGCGCTAGCTAATCGACTATTTCTGTCGTTCATTTCGCTATAAGTGAACTTGCGACCGCTGGCGAGGTCGTGTGCTGCGACTTTGTCGCCGCGCACCACTGCGTGATGGGCGATCCAATCGTAGGAAGGGCTGGTCATAGCGCCAAAACCTAGTCGCCGGACCACTACTCATTCGTAGTGGAAACCCGGCACTAAAAATATTTAAATATACTCAAATATATTCAAATATACTGAGAAACATATGGTTTGGACTGGATATGAAAACCTCAGTGTGTTATGGTTTATTTCCACGTCGCCCGAAGGGCGGCTTTCTTCGTTTTCGAGGCAATCTTTGTAAAACACTCCACTTTCAGTGGCTTACTTGACTTGCTTAGGTATCTCGGCGTGATGCAATGTGAGTAAATGGTCAATTGGGATGAGGCAGTAACTCAACTGACGGCGCCTGGAGCGCCGTTCGAACTCACCGAACAAATTGTCGTTGGTACACCAACCAAAGTGTTCGCTGTAACTCCCAGGTCGCTCCGTGACCTCTTTGGTACAGCTCGGATACGTGGCGACAAGCCATACCTCGTATATGAGGATGAAACTTGGACCTATGCCGATCTACTCACGCAAATCGATGGATTCGCACACGCGCTTGTCCACATCTATGGAGTGCAGCCCGGAGACCGGGTCGCGATCGCGATGCGGAACTACCCCGAATGGATTGTTGCCTTTGCTGCGTCTGTATCGGTCGGCGCTATAGCCGTAGCTCTTAACGCGTGGTGGGTTACCGATGAACTTGACTACGGACTCACTGACAGCGGAAGTTGCGTGGTGGTGGCCGATCAAGAGCGGGTGGAGAGACTGCTTCCGATCGCTGAAAAGCGGCAGGTTCAGGTAGTGGCGGTGCGTTACGAAGGTGTTTTGCCTGATGGCATAGACCGTTACGAGGAAGTCTGCGCTTTGGGTGAGTTGATGCCAGAAGTTGATATCGAACCCGATGATGACGCCACAATTCTTTACACGTCAGGGACTACTGGGTTTCCTAAGGGAGCTGTGTCGACACATCGAGCGGTCCTCAGCGCCTTAATCGGCTTTGCCTGTCGATCCGCGATTGGAGCACTGCTCGAAACCCAAACATCGGGACAAGAAGACGAGGAACCGATCAACGATCCTGCCCTGATTCTTTGCGTACCGCTCTTTCATGTCACAGGTTTGGTTCCAGTCATGATGGGTACCTTCATTTCCGGAGCACGCCTCGTCATCATGCATCGTTGGAACCCCGAACGAGCGCTTGAGCTCATCGAACGTGAACGAATCACGCAGTTTGTTGGAGTGCCCACCATGAGTTGGGAACTCCTAGAAAGCCCAGATTTCGGAACGCGAGACACCTCGAGCTTGGTTTCAGTTGGTGGTGGAGGAGCACCAGCTCCACCGGAGTTGGTGCGAAAAATCGACAGTGGCTTTCCTGGAGCTCGTCCTGGAATTGGTTATGGGATGACTGAAACCAATGGGCTTGGTCCACAAAACAGCGGAGACATCTACTTGGCTAAGCCCACCTCCGCAGGACGAGCAGCGCCGTCAATGGATGTTTGTGTGATTGATGACGCAGGGCATCTCCTCGGACCTAACGAGCGAGGGGAAATCTGTTTTCGCGGTCCTAATCTCATCCGTGGTTATTGGAATAATCCTGATGCGACGGCGGAAACAATCGTGAAGGGATGGCTCCGTTCGGGAGATATTGGGTGGATCGACGAAGAGGGTTTTGTGTTCGTCGCTGACCGCGCCAAAGACATGGTGCTGCGGGCAGGTGAGAATATTTATTGTGCAGAAGTTGAGGCAGCTATCTATGAACATCCCGCTGTGTATGAAGCTGCTGCTTTTGGAGTTCCGCATGAACGTCTAGGGGAAGAAGTCGCAGCGGCGATTTTGACGAAGCCTGGCTACTCGATTGATCTGGAAGAACTTCGATCTTTCTTAGCTGGGCGCCTAGCGAAATTTAAGATCCCCGAGCACGTGACTGTCCTAACCGAACGGCTGCCCCGAAACGCATCCGGGAAAATCCTCAAACGCGAACTTCGCGACCAAATGATTGACCGCGTCTAAGGCTGAACGAGATATCAACTACGTGATTCTGGGGGTATGGTGACCGTCTTCGGGCGATTGGCTCAGTTGGTTAGAGCGCTGCCTTCACACGGCAGAGGTCACTGGTTCGAATCCAGTATCGCCCACCCCGAGATCCCGAAATGGATTTCAACCCCGTCCACTCCGGCTTGAAAACCAGAGGTATCAGATTCTTCGCACCGGATCCCGTAGCGCCCACACTTAAACGCAAGACTCCGGCTACAGGTCCATGATCGCTCGCCTCGATGAGGGTTAGCATCAGTGGTGCGCGGTGTCGTAGGCCCCGCCGGGCCGAACCGGCAGACCCCGACAGCAAGGACCTCACCATGACTACCCGCCCACTCGACGGCATCCGCGTCGTCGATCTCACCCATGTTCTCGCCGGGCCGTACTGCTCGTACCAGCTCGGCCTGCTCGGCGAACTTGGCCATGACGACGCCGCGATCGACACCCTCATCACCAACGGTGTGATCCGCCAGCACGAGGCCTGAGCTGAAGATGCGCTGGTCCGAGAGGCTGCCGACTGGCCTGAGTCGCCGCGCGGCCATCATCAACACGGAACGCGGTCACGTATTGGGAACCCGGTTTGGTTGGTTCTTGCTGCTGTTGTGCGCATGCAGTAGTCCCGCAAACCAAGTTTCGACCGAGTTACACGACAAGGACATTACGAATGTCGTAGCTACGTCCATCGAAGCCTCAGCTACTACGACCTCCATCGGTGTCACGTCAACCACTACGACCACGGCGAACACGAAGGGTGCCAAAGAATTTGATGTAACGATCTTGGCTCCTAAGAGCGCCCAGACATATTCCGAAATTGAGATCAAAGTCGCCTCAGAAGAGGACATAATCGCAACCAACATTGTTTCCGATCGGCTGGTTTTGGTGTCTTCGACCAAGACTTCTGCGATCGTTCGCACCCCTATCGTCGTGCAGAACCAAGTGATTGACTATTCGATTCAAGTCAGCACTGCCGATGGCCACTCAAAGAGGATGTCTCAACAAATTGAGGTGGTTTTATATGAGCATGATGTAGAGCGCACCCGACACCTCAACCCGGCGGACTTAGAAGGCACGAGCACCGAGGATTACGCGGTCTTCAATTTTGGTTTTGAAACAGTTTTCGTTAACGAGCGCTACAACGAAACCTACTGCTACCCGACTCTTGACAACTGCACTGATTTGGATGGGTCATTTACGGCCGACGCACACAACATGATGGTCGGAGACTTCAACGGAGACGGTCACCAAGACCTAGTTGTCGGATGGGTCATCTTTCCCCACACGCTCACTCACAAAGAACGAAGCACAGTGAGGGTCTACCTCAACGACGGAACTGGTCGACTCATCGCTGACCCAACGATCTACGCCTCGGGAGAGCCAACGGAACGCAACATGTCCTACCGGCTTGTTGTTGACGACTTCAACCTGGATGGAGTCGACGATATCTTCGCCGGATCACAAGGTTTACTCAAACGCCTTCCCACCGGCGAGGGAGTCAATGACATGGACCCGCACGTTTTACTGCTATCTCGTGACGGCAAACTCTTTGACGCCTCAGACACCATCGACTACCGCGACACCATATTTTTTGCTCATGATGCTTCGTCGGGAGACATAAACGGTGACGGCTTCCCAGACATCCTGGCAGCGCGGACTTTGTTTTTGAATGACGGCGGAGCAGGGTTTGTGAATTCAATCGAAAATCTGCCTGAGGGATTACGTCGGAATGACCATTACGTCATGTCGTCCCTCCTTGAAGATTTCAATGGTGATGGTTTGGCCGACCCAGTCCTTTTTTGGGGTGACGAAGCGGATTCTTTGAACCCCCGACCCGCACAAATAGCCATCAGTGACAAGCAAAAGCCAAGCGCTCAATGGAAGGTCCACAGCCTGCCCACAGGACCTTTCGGACCTGGAACCACCAAATTCAACCACGCAGCCACCGCAGATATCGACGGTGACGGAGATGCAGACATTGTCATTGGAACGACGAGAGCGGGAAGCCTCTATTACGTCGGAAGATTCATGCAAATCCTCCGCAACGATGGCTCAGGCAACTTCACCGATATCAGCCAAGAGGCAATGGGTGAACAACCAAGGGCGTTGAATTACAAAGACCCAGAGGTTGAGGTGCAGTGCACTGTCTGGGGAGAAGGCCAAGTAGTCCTTCTCGACATCGATAACGACGGTGACATCGACATCACAGACCGAACAAACGGAGGCGCGCAGGGCGCAAAAGAAGCTTGCCCTGGCATAGAGATTTATTTGAACGATGGGAACGGCAGTTTTTCGCGTGACGAATCCAGCCAACTAGCTTGGGTTCGCCAACACCAAATTCCCGGCTTTGTAGCTTTGGCACCGACAGGCCACCAGATTGGTAATGCCATCCCGATAAACCTTGATGGCCGTTTCGGTATCGACTACGTAGCCCAAATACGTGCACCTTGGGGAGGGCTCTACTCTTTTCTTTATCAAGCGATGTCGTTGAGATAAAGGAAAGACGCCGCTTTGGTCACGAGGTGCCTTGAGGAAGCGCTTATGGAGTTTTCCAGGACTCTTGTATCGCCGCCACGCTAAATCGCACATTTTGCGTGCTTTCGATTTGTCGGGTCAGATCCTGTATCGCCGACACTCAAATACTTAAGCGACTTCAAATGGCGTCTCTCTGGTTCGACGAAAACCAGGCCGTGGCCTAAAACGAGACGGGGTCAGACCTTCTATAGTCGATCTCGTCGAATAGAGCATTGGAGATGCCATGGAATCAAGTGAGCTTCGTAGTTGGGTCGAACACCGCGCTGAGATGCTT
>Ga0302123_10002798_pt1 | contig 11797 bp, 8 predicted proteins | sample CB21_321_MG_FD_203109 | JGI IMG/M metagenome (GOLD analysis project Ga0302123, IMG submission 203109) | Marine microbial communities from Western Arctic Ocean, Canada - CB21_32.1 | ecosystem: Environmental > Aquatic > Marine > Oceanic | place: Canada: Western Arctic Ocean | collected 2017-09-28 | reverse complement strand
GACGCCCGAACAGCAGCTTGCTTTCAGCGCCCGCTTTGGGCCGGTCTGCCGGGTGCCCTATGTGGAGCCTCTGGCCGACCATCCCGACATCATCGCCGTGCTCAAGGAGGCCGACGAGCAGAAGATTTACACCTTCGGCGGCACCTGGCACACGGATTTCAGCTTCCTCGCGGAACCGCCGGCGGGCTCGGTGCTTTACGCCCTTGAAGTTCCTAAGACCGGCGGCGATACCATCTGGGCCAATATGGCCGCCGCCTTTGAGGCCCTGTCGGACGGTCTCAAGGCAACCCTGGGCGGGCTGGTCGCCATTCACACCGGCGCACCTCACAGCACCAAATATGCGCCGCCGCCGGATATGACCGTATCGCGCTCGATCAAGATGCAACGGGGTGACCCGGCGGCCGATACCGAAACCGAACATCCGGTGGTAAGGGTTCATCCGGTATCGAAACGCAGGGGCCTGTTCATCAACCCGGTCTACGTGGATCGTTTCAAGGGTATGACCGAAGCCGAAAGCCGACCGCTGCTGGATTATCTTTGCAGCCACGCGGTGCGGCCCGAGTTTACCTGCCGTTTTTCATGGCAGCCGGGCTCCCTGGCCATGTGGGACAACCGCTGCACCCAGCACCTGGCGGTCAACGACTATGACGGCCAGCGCCGCCTCCTCCACCGGGTCACCGTCGCCGGCGAACGCCCGGTCGGACCCTAGAACGTCTCAGTGCGCCCCGACGCGGTGAAGCATGCCGCGTTTTTCGAAGAACCGCTGGTGGTCTTCCTCGGCCCTGTAGAACGGCGCGGCCGCGACGATTTCCGTGACGATGGGATCGCGGAAGGCGCCCGAGGCGTCGAGCCGCTCCTTCGAGGCGCGGGCCTGAGCTTCCTGGTCGGCGTCGTGAAAGAAGATGACCGAGCGGTACTGGGAGCCGATATCCGGGCCCTGACGATGGTGGGTGGTCGGATCGTGCATGATCCAGAAGGCTTCCAACAAGCCTTCGTATGACACCACCTCGGAGTCGAACTCGACCTCGACCGCCTCCGCATGGCCGGTCTGGCCGGTGCAGATATCGCCATAGGTCGGGTTGACCGTGGCACCGCCGGTGTAGCCGACCGGGGCGTCGATAACCCCGGTCACAGCCCTGAATTTCACTTCCGGGGCCCAGAAACACCCAGCCGCGAACGTTGCCTTGGCCATTTTTATCCTCGTTTGTTGGTTGCCCTCTATAGCTAGTGCGCCGAACCCCCTCAGACCACCGTCAGGGTGCGGGGCAGGTTCGACATCACCTCAAGGCCGTTCTCGGTCACCTCGAAGGTTTCGATGTAGGCGGCACCGCTGCCGCCGGGCCAGTTCTTCCAGACGTCGAACTGGTTCTCGTAGTTGAAGAACATGCCGGGCTCCAAGGCCCGGTCCTCCATGCCGAAACGGGTGGCGAGCCAGTGATTGTTGCACCAATCAGGCGGCAGGGCGACGCCCTGGCTGTAGCCGCCAGCCCACCACACGTACTCGCGGATACCGGCATCGTCGATGTAGGCCTGGCCGATTTCGTCGACCCGGCTAAGTGGGTTGCCGAGCTTGGCGCCGGCAACTATGGCGTCGATGCAGCCGGCCGCCGTGGTCATCAGGTCGGTCCAGCGCTGGTCCGGTTCGCCGATGGAGAAGGTGCGGTTGAGGTTAACGTGGTAGCGGTCGTAGACGCCGCAGAAGTCGATAAACACGATATCACCCTGCTTGAAGGCGCGGCGCTGGGGCGGGCTGTGGTGGGTGCCGGCCCGCGGCCCCGAGCCGACCATGGTGCGGATACCGGGATAGCCGCCGCCAGCCGCCATCATCGACCCCATGATGACGCCCTCGAGCTGGGTCTCGGTGAGGCCCGGCTGGATAGCGTCGCGGGCCGCCGCCATGGCTTCGTCGGCAATGGCCGAAGCGGTCTTCATGTGCTCGATTTCGAGCGGCGACTTAACTAGGCGAATCTCGTCGAGCATGCGCCAGGCATCGGTAATCGAGGCGCCGCCGGCTTCGAGTTTGCCGATCAGGTCATCCATGACGGCGGCGGCCGGGGCATAGCCCCGCCGCTCGAGACCGATCCGCGCGCCGCCGAGACCGCGCCGGGCGACCTCGTCGACGATGACCTGAGTAGCTTCGCTGGCCGCGCCCGAAAGTGTGGCGGCGTCGAGCCAGACGCATTCATCGATCGACAGGGTGGTCGAGACGATGGTGGTGTGGGCAACGCTGTCGAAGAACGTCGCCTCGCCGGTATCGGCGCGCAGCAGTACGCCGGTGAGATTTTCCAGGTGATACCAGATCATGTCGTAGCCGGTGAGCCAGGTGATGTTGGCCGGCGTGGTGATGTAGATGGCGTCGAGACCGGCGGCCTGAAGCGCCTGGGCCACCTTGGCGCGGCGCTCGGCATATTCCGCGAGAGGGAAGGCTTGGGGCCAGTCGACTTGGTCTTTGAGATAGGTTTGCATGGTCTGAATTCCCTCGGGTTGCTTGTTAAAGTTAGTGTAGCGGTCCGCCGTCCACGGTGATGCGGTGCATCAGGCGGCGGTGGCCATGGTAGTCGTTAAGCGCCAGATGCCAGGTCGACCGATTATCCCAGAACGCGACTGAACCGTTGCGCCACTGAAACCGGCAGGTGAATTCCGGGCGAACGGCGTGTTTGTAGAGGTAGTCCAGCAGGGGCGCTGATTCTTCGGCCGTCCAGCCGTCAAAGCGGACCGTAAAGCCGGGATTGACGTAGAGCGCCTTCCGGCCGGTCTCGGGATGGTGGATAACCACCGGGTGGAGCGCATCCTGAGTCGCCAGATCCGGGTTGCCGACCCGCACACCGACATCGCCGTCGTCGGACCTCGCCGCCGCGCTGAACACGTGACGGCTGGAGTGCCAGGCATCGAGGCCTTCCAGCATCGCCTTGAGGCCATCGGACAGGGCGTCATAGGCGCTGTACATGCTGGCAAACAAGGTGTCGCCACCAATCTCCGGCACCTCGAGGCCATAGAGGATCGAACCCATGGCCGGGGCCGTGTCGTAGGAGTGGTCGGTATGCCAGTCACCGCCGATATTGTCCATCTGGTCCGCCTCCTTGCGCACTTCGGCGATCATCGGATAGCCGTCCACGGCAGCAAAGAAACGGTTGATGTTGATCGGGCCCCAGCGCCCGGCGAAAGCCATATGTTGCTCCGGGGTCATGCGCTGATCGCGGAAGAAGATGACGCCGTACTGCTGGTAAGCGCGGCGAATTTCGTCGAACTGCGCCTCGTCCGGCCCCAAAGCGAGATCGACGCCGTCGATTTCGACGCCCAGCGCCGCCGCCACCGGCCGTACCGCGATCGTCTTGTAGGTCTCGGTCATGAATCGCCCCTTCATTTCGGCACTCAGGCTACCAATAATTTTGCTTGCGAGCGAGTCGGTGCGCTACTCGCCATCCCAGGGTTCGTAGGCGGCGGGAAAGACCTCCAGGATTGGCTCACTTTCCGGCCAGTAATCGGCGAAACTATCCCAGGCCCGGTCGGTGGACTGGCGTACATCGTTGAGCAGAGCCGCCTCGTCCCAATCGGCCAGGCGGCCGTCCTCGACAAGCATCCGGCCCTGAACCATGACGTGCTTGACCACTTCGCCGTCGCAGCACTGGATCAGGGTCTTGATGGGGTCGAGGAACGGCCCGGTACGCAGGCGGCCAAAGTCACAAATCACCACGTCGGCCTGGGCCCCGGCGGCGAGGCGGCCGAGATCAGGGCGGTTGAGGGCGCGCGCCGCCGACAGGGTAACCGCATTAAAGATATCGCGGGTCGAGGCGTGTTCCTGATTGTGGTCGGCGACCTTGCCCATGAGGGCGACGAACTTGAGCTCGCCCAAAATATCCTGAGGATAGCTGTCGGTTCCGATGGAGATATTGACCCCAGCGTCGTGATAGCGCTGGAAGGATTCGAGGAACAGGCCACGGCGGGCGAAGACCAGCGGACAGTGGGCCACAGTGGCGCCGGTCTCGGCAAGCTTGGCCAGGTCGTCGCCGTAGGGAAAGGCGATCTGGCTGTGGCCGGCGGTGTAGAGGGTGTGGCCGAGTACGACTTCGGGGCCGAGAAAACCCAGATCGTAAAGCATGGAAACCGGCGTGCGGCCGGTCTCGCGGATGGAATCCTGGACCTCGACCATGGACTCGGCGCAATGGGTGGTGATGCCGACGCCGAGTTCCTTGGCCGCCTCCTTGGTGCGGCGCAGCAGGTCGTGCATGGCGGTGTGATATTCCAGCGGCACCAGGATGCCGCGGATACGGCCATTGAACGCGCCGTCGTAGTTCTTGATGTATTCGACCGCCTTCTCGAGGCCGCGCAGGCCGGCCTCCTCGTCCCACTGCATGCGGTGGCGGCCGCCCTGATCGAAGTAGTGGTGGGCCGAAGCATATCCCGGCGACGTGTAGAGCCGGATGCCAAGCTCGCCGGCGGCCTCGGCCATGGGTCCCATGCCATCGTCCATGGAGCCGCCGCCGAGCTCGGCGCCCATATCGACCACGGTGGTGGCACCGCACTTGAGGATCGAGGCGAGACTGAAGCGAATGCCGGCCCCGGGATTCTCGTAGTCGTGAATGGTCGGGCCGTTGGCCCCCTTGGTGGTGCAATAATTGAGAAAACCCGAGCGGAACAGGTCGCGGCGGCCACCGTCGAACACCATGCGGTCGCCGGCGTGGGCGCCCACGTGACTATGGGTATTGATGAGGCCGGGCATGACGAGATCCTGGCGAGCATCGATTTCGCGGCCGGCCTCGCCCTGCCAGTCCTTGCCCACGTATTCGATCACGTCGCCGCGAACCACGACCACGCCGTCCTTGATAATGCGGTGGTTCTCGCCGTCGAAACCGACAATCCAGCCGCCCCGGATTACCGTCACCTTACGCGCCGACATTATTCTGTCTCCCTGGCAAAGCATTCATGGGGATTACGAGTGCACCCAAACTCATCGTCGTGCAAGCGCATGTGGCGCCTGACGCGGCGAATATTGCCTAAAAGGCCAAATCCGGTCACCATGGGTAGTGCCTGGGGGCCGTAGCGGAGGGTTTGAGACATGCTGTTTCGTCAACTTTTTGATCCACAGTCCGCGACCTACACCTATCTTCTGGCCGACATGGAGACGCGCCAGGCCGTGCTCATCGACCCCGTCTATGAGCAAGTCCGGCGCGATGGGGCGTTGCTGGCCGAGTTTGATCTGAAATTGCTGTACACCCTGGAAAGCCACGTTCACGCCGACCATGTGACCGGCGCCTGGATGATGCGCCATCGCGTCGGTAGTGCGATTGGACTGTCAGCCCATGGCGGCGCGGAAGGCGCGGACCGCTTGTTCGATCACGGTGACAAGATCAGCTTCGGCAGCCGGTATCTGACCGTGCGCTCAACCCCCGGCCATACGGCGGGCTGTGTGACCTTTGTGCTCGACACCGAGGATATGGCCTTTACCGGCGACTGCCTGCTGATTCGCGGTTGCGGACGGACCGACTTTCAAGGCGGCGACGCCGGCCAGATGTATCGCTCCATTCACACTCAGATATTCACCCTGCCCGGCCATTGCCAGCTCTACCCCGGCCATGACTACCGGGGACTGATGGTCACCAGCGTCGACGAGGAAAAGAAGTTCAATCCGCGCCTCGGCGGTCAGCTTAGTGAAAGCGACTTCGTCGGCTACATGGATAATCTGGGCCTGGCCCACCCTAAGAAAATGGATGTGGCGGTGCCGGCCAACCTGAAATGCGGTCAGCCGGACGGCGATCAGATCCCCGAGGGCGAGCCGACCTGGGCGCCTCTGACATTTACCTTCGCCGGCATCTGGGAAATGCAGCCCCAATGGCTTGAGGAAAACCTCAACGGGGCGCAAATCCTCGACGTCCGCGAAGCCGATGAGTTCAACGGTCCCCTGGGCCGTATTCCCGGCGCCGTGCTGATCCCGCTGGGCAGTCTTGCAGAGCGCACTGGCGAGCTATCCCAGGACCGACCCGTCGTTGCGGTCTGTCGCGCCGGCGGCCGCTCGGCCATGGCGACCAATATCCTACGGAAAGCCGGTTTCAGTGATGTCGCCAACCTGGCCGGCGGCATGCTGCGCTGGCGGGCCCAGAGCTGTCCCGTCGAGGGAGGCCGCGATTAAAGAACCCTGAACACCCAGCATTGATGGCGGATCTGCGGTTCCGAGGCGATTGACGAGAACGGCGAGCAAGCCTCGACCAGGGTCCAGGTGCCGGCGTCCGTCAGTTCATCATGCTTGGGCGGAAAGTCGGCGGGCATCTCGTCGCCGCGTAGCGTATAGATGATGAGCCCCTGGGGCTTGGTGATGCGGACCATCTCGTCGAGGGAACTTGCCGGCGCGTGGTTGGGTGTAAAGACGCCGCAGGCGACAACCGCGTCGTAGCTATCGTCGGCATAATCCAGGGGTTGGCCCAGCTCCATGACTCGACAATTCTCGTAAATGCCCTTGCCGCGGGCGCGGTCCAGCATACCCGGCGACAGGTCGTTGGCGTCCATGTTGGAAAACCCGAGCTTCGCCAGTTCATCCCCCAGCATGCCGGTTCCCGCACCGGCATCGAGCACGGCAGCGTCGGGCGCTACATAACGTCCGACGACGGCGGCCAGCTCGATATGCCCGGTCCAGCCGACATCCTGGCTCATAGCCTCGTCGTAAACATCCGCCGATTCATCATAGCGCTCGACGAGCTCCTGCTGGTCCTTGGCCCCGTAAAATGTCTTGGGGTTAGCCTTTTGAAGCGACGGGCGAATGGCCATAATTCCCAGTTTCCTTATCTATAATTGTTGATAACTTATACCAAGGACTGAAACCGGCTGGCAAATCCCGCATCATCACCTATAGGATTGGGGTCAGCTTTTTCTTTGGCACCACCCACCAATTTCGAAAGACGAGTATCGATGATTTACCTATCGGCTGATGTAGGCGGCACTTTCACCGACCTCGTATTGATCGACGGCGACACCGGCAAGACCCACCTGGACAAGGTGCCTTCGACGCCGGGCTCGGCGGACGCCGTGATCCAGGGCATCGACAGGATTACCCGGGCCGCCAATATGGCGCCGACCGACGTGGACATCTTCGTCCATGGCTTCACCGTGGGCACCAATGCCTTCCTCACCCGCTCGGGCGCGCGCATCGTCATGGCTGTATCGGCCGGCATGCGCGACGTGCTCGAGATCGGCGATCAGATGCGGCCGCACCTCTACCACCTGCAACAGAGCAAACCGGCCCCGGTGGTGCCGCGTTCACAGATTGTCGAAGTTGACGAACGGCTCGACGCCTTTGGCGCGGTTGTGACGGCGCTGACCCAAACCGAGACCGAGCGGGTCGCTAAGGACGTTGCCGCGTTAGACCCCGAGGCGGTGGCTGTCTGTCTGGGGTTTTCGTTTCTCGACGCCGGCCACGAACAAATGCTCGGCAGCGCTTTGGAAGCTGCCCTACCCGGCATTCCGATTTATCTCTCAAGCCAGGTCAATCCGCAGATCGAAGAGTTTCCCCGGGCCAACACAACGGCCATCGCCGCCTATGTAGGGCCGGTAATCGACCGCTATATTTCCACCCTCGACCAGGGTCTCGCCCAGGCCGGCCTCAAGGCGCCCCTGCGGCTGATGCGGTCCGACGGCGGCGTGGCAACGCCCGACGCGGCGCGGACCAACCCGGCGGCGCTGCTGTTGTCGGGGCCGGCCGGCGGCGTCATTGCCGGGGCCGACGTGTCCGACGCCCTCGGTGTCGCCGATCTCGTCACCTTCGACATGGGCGGCACATCGGCTGATTTCTCGCTGATCGTTGGCAGTGAGCCGCGCTCGGTCGCGGGCCGCATCATTGACGGCCAGCCCTTGCGCCTGCCGACCCTCGACATCGAGACGATCTCGGCCGGTGGCGGCTCGATCGCCCGGGTCGACCTTGGCGGCGCCCTGAAAGTCGGCCCGGATTCAGCCGGCGCCCACCCCGGCCCGGCATGCTATGGCCAGGGCGGTACCCAGGCGACCATAACCGATGCGGCCGTGGTGCTTGGTATTCTCGATCCAACCGAGTATCTCGGCGGCGAGATGGCGCTCGATGCCGCCCTCGCCCGCCAGGCCATCCATGAAAATGTGGCAGCGCCCCTGAACCTCACCATCGAACAGGCGGCCCTCGGCGTGGTGCGGGTCGCCACCGCCGGCATGAACCAGGCCATACGTACATTAGCGGTGGAACGCGGCCTCGATCTGCGCGGCTTCGCTTTGCTCGCGTTCGGCGGCGCCGGGCCCATATATGCGTCATTCATGGCCCGCGATCTCGGCATGGCCGAGGTTCTTGTGCCGCGCAATCCCGGTGTCTATGCCGCCCAGGGACTGCTCATGTCGGATATTCGGCACACCGCTCAGGCGGCCTATCAGCGGCGCCTGACCAAGGTCGATGAAGCCGACCTCGGTGATCGCTTCGCGGCACTCATGGGCGATCTCGATGACGCCCTGGAGCGCGATGGCATCGACAAAGACGACCGCTATTTTCGGGTCTCCGCCGATATGCGCTGCGTCGGCCAGTTCCATGAACTTCACGTCCCCCTGGTGACACCAGACGGCACCGGCTGGTGGGACCCGGGCGCGGTCGCCGCCGATTTCCATAACCACCATTTGGCGTCCTACGGCCACGCCGACGAGACCATCGGGGCCGAATTCGTCAACCTGCGGGTCGAGGCCTTCGGCCGCACGGCGAAAGCAGCGTCCCAGCCGATCACGGAACAAGCGACCGGCGCGCCGCCATCCAATGGCCAGCGGCCGGTTTACCTCGACGACGAGAACGGCTTCCGCGACTGCCCGGTCTATTTCCGCGATGCTATATTGCCGGGCCACGTCATCACCGGACCGGCGGTCATACCCCAGCGCGATTCGACCACTGTCGTGCTTGACGGACAGGTCGCCACGGTAACCCCGGAAGCGGTCATCAGAATCGAAACCGCGGGCAGTTCGTGATGATCGACCCGATCAGCCGCGACGTCTTCCAGCATCAGGTCCACGGCGTCGCCGACGAAATGTCGGTGGCGCTGCGGCGGGCCTCGTTCTCGTCGATCATCTGGGATATGTACGATTACTCCTGCGGCCTGTTCACGCCGACCGGCGACATGATCGCCCAGGCCGATACCATCCCAGCGCAGCTTGGCATCATGTCGACGGCGATCCGCTACATGTTCCGCGAATACCCGCTGGATACCTGGCGGCCCGGTGACGTTCTGGTGTGCAACGACCCCTATCTCGGCTGCACCCACACCATGGATATCACGCTGTTCTCACCGGTGTTCCATGACGGCGAGATTGTCGCCATCACCTCGACCATTGCCCATCATATGGATATTGGCGGCCGGCTGCCGGGCTCGGGCGGGCCGGACAACGAGGAAATTTTCGCCGAAGGCATCATCCTGCCGCCCCTGAAGCTGATCTCGGAGGGCGAGCCTAACGAGACCGCCTTCAAGATCATCCGCAGCAACGTGCGCCTTCCGGAAGCCGTATTCGGTGACCTGCGAGCTCAGATTGCCGGCTGCCGCACCGGCGAGCGCCGCCTGGCCGACCTCGCCGCGCATTACGGCAACGACGGCCTCGCCGACCTTTCCGCCGCCTGCCTCGATTACGCCGAGACCTATGCCCGGCGCGCTATCACCGCGATGCCCGACGGCACCTCGGAAGCGGAGGTTCTGGTCGAGGACGACGTCACGACCGACCAGCCGTTCCGGCTTCACGCCAAGGTGACGATCAGTGGCGACGAGATCGAGGTCGACGTTACCGGCTCCGACGATCAGCGGCCGTTCTCGCTCAACAACCCGGAATGCTCGACCCTGTCGATGGCCCATTACGCAGTCAAATGCGTCACTTCCCCCGAGTTGCTGCAGAACCAGGGCTGCGTGCGGCCGATCACCGTGACCATGCGCAAGGGCTCGATCCTCGACCCCATCAGGCCGGCGGCGGTGGCGACGCGACATCATACCCAGCAAGCCCTGGCCGATGTCATTCTCAAGGCCCTGGCACCGCTTCGGCCCGAGGTTTCGGCCGCCGGCTGCCAGGTCTCGTTTTCCGCCTTCGTCCTGGGCGGTTATGACGACCGCCCGGAAGCCGCCACCGACGACGGCAAGCCCTACTACGTGGTGTCCGACATCATTGGCGGCGGCATGGGCGGCGGCGGCCAGAGCGACGGCCTGACCGCGGTCGACACCCACGGCGGCAACTGCTCCATCCTCTCGGCCGAAGTATTGGAAACCATTGCGCCCATGCGCGTGTTGCGCAGCGAACTGGTGCCCGGTTCCGGCGGCATCGGAAAGCAGCGCGGCGGGCTCGGTATCCTGCGCGACTTCGAAATGTTGAGCGACCGCGGCATGCTGACCTGCGATTCTCAGCAACAGCGCGATGACACCGCGCCCTGGGGATTCGCCGGCGGCGGGCCGGGCGGCAAGGCCGCCTTCGTCATGAACCCCGGGACCAACCACGAGGAAAAACTATTGGCCCGGGTGACCGCAAGAGCCATGCATCGCGGCGACGTTCTACGAGTGGTCGGCGCTGGTGGTGGCGGCTGGGGTGACCCGGCCGAACGCAGCACCGAGCTAGCCGAAATCGACCTGGCCGAAGGTTATGTTACCATCGACGCAGCGGAATAGAGGACGAGGAGCCAAGCCATGAACGATACCATCGACGCTATCAGCCGTGACGTTTTCCAGCATCAGGTCCACGGCATCGCCGACGAGATGTCCATGGCGCTCAGGCGCGCCGCGTTCTCATCGATCATCTGGGACATGTACGACTACGCCTGTGGCCTGTTCACACCCGACGGCGACATGCTGGCTCAGGCCGAAACCATCCCGGCCCAGCTTGGCATCATGTCGACGGCAATCCGCTACATCTTCAAGGCCATCCCAAGAGACCAATGGAAGGCCGGCGATATCATCGTCTGCAACGACCCCTACAAGGGCTGCACCCACACCATGGACATCTGCCTGTTCTCGCCGGTGTTCCACGACGGCGAACTCATCGCCATCACCTCGACCATCGCCCATCATGTGGACATTGGCGGCAAGGTGCCGGGGAGCGAGAGCCCGGACAATGTCGAGGTCTTCGCCGAGGGACTGATTCTGCCGCCGCTGCGGCTCTACGAGGAAGGCCGGGCCAATCAGACAGCGTTCGACATCATCGACGCCAATGTCCGAAACCCGGCGTCCTGCAAGGGCGACTTACGGGCCCAGGTCGCCGGCTGCCGCACCGGCGAACGTCGCCTGACCGAGCTCGCCGCGACCTACGGCAATGCGCGCTTCGCCCAGATGGCCCAGACCTGCCTAGCATACAACGAGACCTATATGCGGCGCGCCATCGCCGCGTTGCCCAGCGGCACCTTCGACGCCGAGGTACTCGTGGAAGACGACATTACCAGCGATATCCCGGTCCGCCTTCATGTTTCGCTGACCATCGGCGAGAGCGACATTACCGTCGATGTCTCCCAGTCCGACGACCAGCGCGCCAACGGCATGAACTGTCCCGAGTCGTCGACCATCTCGATGATCCACTACGCCATCAAATGCATGGTCGCGCCGGATCTGCCCCAGAACCAGGGTTGTGACCGGCCCATCAAGGTGATCTCGCGCCGGGGCTCGATCCTCGACCCGCGGCGCCCGGCGGCAGTCTCTGCCCGGCACCTGACCGAGCAGGCGGTAGCCGATGTGGTGCTCAAGGCCATGGTGCCGGTCAAGCCCGACGCCGCCGCCGCGGCCTGTCAGGTATCGTTCGCCACGTTCGTGCTCGGCGGCTTCGACGATCGTGGCGATGTCCGGGAAGA
>Ga0302123_10002794_pt1 | contig 11801 bp, 11 predicted proteins | sample CB21_321_MG_FD_203109 | JGI IMG/M metagenome (GOLD analysis project Ga0302123, IMG submission 203109) | Marine microbial communities from Western Arctic Ocean, Canada - CB21_32.1 | ecosystem: Environmental > Aquatic > Marine > Oceanic | place: Canada: Western Arctic Ocean | collected 2017-09-28 | reverse complement strand
AACCGCGATTCCCAAGAAGCGTGCGCATGGGGCAATGGACTTCGCCGGCGGTTCTTTGCTGATTACGGAAGCCTCAACCAAGAAGCGTGCATCCCTCTACCTCTTGGAGGGGAGGGAGAGCCTGGATGAGCATGATCGTGGAGGAGTGGAGCCATTGGAGATCACGAGTGATGAGTTTTTTGTCGCCGTGAGAACACAAAACCGTACGATGAAGCGGGTTCTCACTGACCAATACATCTTCTCTGGCATCGGTAACGCCTACTCGGACGAGATACTCCATAGAGCCAAGCTGTCGCCGGTTCAGCGGTCAGGCAACCTCTCAGATGATGAGGTGGCCCAACTGTTTGCCGCAGTCCAGGAGGTGCTCACAGAGTTCCGGGACCGATTGATTTCCGAACATATGGACGACTGGCCGACAAAGGTGACGGCGTTTCGCAAAGATATGGCAGTACACGGCAAATACGGCGAGCCGTGTCCTGCCTGCGGGTCACCCGTCCAAAGGATTCAGTACGCATCGAACGAGACCAACTACTGCGCAACCTGCCAGACTGGAGGGAGGCTCTTGGCCGATCGTTCCCTCTCCCGTTTATTGAAAGGCGATTGGCCGAGCACCCTGGAGGAGCTAGAAAGCTAGCTCTAGCTCCTCCAGGGTGCTCGGCAGCGTTAAGCGTCAAACAAACATTTGTATATCGAACGTATGTTCGACTACGCTGAGTTGTCCCATTGAACACACCTGCGTGTTGGGTGGGGTTGAGGTCTAGCTAAGGCGCGGTGTGCTGACTACTCCCTTTGGGGACGTTTTAGATCGACGAGTACTCGATGACATCATCGGGGACACTGCGCTGCGCGTCCCAAAGCCGGTGAATATTCTCTCGCTTGAGCCAGGGAGAGTGGTGGGTCTTGTTGGGGATACAGGTACCGGTTTGACCCGATTGGGTATGCATATGTTGGCTGAAGCATCCCAGCAGGCACCTGTGGCCATGGTGGATCTCAATGGGTGGATTAACCCGCTAGCTGCTTGGGAGGTAGGCATTGCTCCAGAGCGCTTGGTCATGGTTCGCGAGGTCAATCAAGACCAATGGGCAGATGTGATGGGGGTGCTACTGCGAGGGGTACCAGCTGTGTATGCAGAGGTTCCTCCGAGGACATCAGCCCAAGTGTTGCGACGAATCGCTAGTAGTGCTCGGAAGTTGAAGACATCGGTGGTGCTGCGGAGCCCCAACGAGCTCCCGAGTGGTGTGGCTCACTTAATGATTAGTAGCCAAGGAGTTGTGTGGACCGGCACAGAAGCAGGCTATGGGTACCTCGGTGTACGTGATCTGCTGGTAGGGGCCAACGGGCGAGGTGTCGGTGGGCGGAATCAGGCGTTAGAAGTTGAGGATGATGGGACGGATACTTTGCGTGTGGTGGGACGCGTGGGCGCTTCGTCGTCCTGACATGCCATCAACTGAAGCGTCCTTTGCAGTAGCGAAAGGCAAAGTGATCGCGATCAATGAGCTAGCTCGAGAGGCTGGGCTCTTTCGAGGGATGCAGCGCCGTGCTGCTGAGTCATTGGTCCCCAACGCTCATGTGATAGAGCACGACCCAGTGGGGGATGCCCGTCGGTTTGAACCGTTGGTACAGCTCATTGAGGAAGTGGTCCCTCGGGTAGAAATTGTTGAACCTGGGCTGATCTTTGTGCCCATCACCGGTGCAATCAACTACTACGGAGGAGAACAGCAGGTGGTCGATCTTCTCGTGAACAGTCTTGAGCAGGCATTTGGAGATGGGGCTCGCTTTGGAGTTGCAGATCAACCGTTTGCTGCTCGATGCGCTGCAGCGCTGGCGACTGAGCAGCCGATCATTGTGAGGGACGATGCCAAGTTCCTTGCCTCTCGTGACCTTTCGGTTCTGCCGAATCCAGATGTCGTCGATACCTTTCGATGGCTTGGTATTGACACTTTGGGCGACCTTGCTGCCTTACCTCGTGCTGCCGTGGCCTCTCGGTTTGGAAACATTGGGCTAGAAGCTCATCGATTGGCTAGTGGGGATACTCAAACAGTCTCTCCCCGAATCATTCCTGAAGATTTGGTCGTGAACAAGACGTTTGAGGCGCCACTCCTATTTGTCCAGCAAGTGGAGTTTGTGGCGCGGGAACTAGCGAGTGAGTTGATGGCGGGTCTTAGGGCCGCTGGGGTCGCCCCACGGGTGATAGTGATTCAGGTGGAGTCGGCTGCGGGCTCGTTGCGTGAGCGTACATGGCGGAGTACCGACCCACTGTCACAGGTTGCCATAGGGGAGCGCGTCGGATGGCAGATGCGCACGTGGCTTGAGTCCAAAAAGGGCGTTGGTAGCGGAATCGTGAGCCTCAAGTTGGCGCCGTTAGAGCTATCGGGGGAGGGTCGACAACTCGGCTTCCTGGAAGACACTGCGGCAGTGCAACAAGCCGAGCAAGCGTTCACTCGTCTGCAATCGGTGGTGGGTCCCGACAATGTGGTGACTGCCCGAAGGCAAGGAGGGAGAACCCCCGCAGAACAAGTGCGCTGGCAGCCGTGGGGCGAAGAAGATGCCGAGTTAGAGCGGGTAGCGATTGCCCCTTGGCCTGGGAGGACTCCTGGTCCTGCGCCTTCGCTAGTGCCTCCTACCCCAGTGCCGCTTGCGGTGGAGTGGGATAGAGGTATGCCGAGCCGAGTTCGCTTGCGAAGTCAGTGGGTAGAAGTGCTCAATTGGGCTGGCCCTTGGCGAAGAGTAGGCCGCTGGTGGAAGGAGGAGGAAGCTGTGGATGAGTATCAGATCGTGACTTCAGCTGGCGCCATTCTCTGTCACGTGAGGGAAGGCGGTAGTACCTTCATGGCCGCCCTCTACGACTAACCCCAAGGTGTAGCGTTCGACGCGTGGGGGCTATTCGGCTTCTAGGCGGGCCTTAGTCTCGGCGACGGCTTCATAGGTTTGCTTTACGAGACCGTTGAGGTCTTCTCTTGTGAGGCCTTCTGTCGGGATGGGGTCGCCGATCTCGGCGATTACCCGACCGCCACGCACCCAGAAACCTTTTGGCCAGGCCTCGAACGAACCGTGGATCGTGATGGGAAGAACGGGTAGCTGGTTGTCGATCGCGATAGCAAAGGCCCCTCGTTTGAACGGCTGTAGCTGTCCTGTCCTTGTTCTGGATCCTTCTGGGTACACCATGAGTGAATGGCCGCGCTCGGCAGCGACCTGTACCCCGGCGTTCATCTCGCGACGAGCGGCAGCTCCGCCTCTTCGTTCGACTTTGATGATCCCGATGGCCCGAAAGGCCCAGCCGAGGAATGGGACCTTGAAGAGTTCGGCCTTGGAAAGGAACCGAATAGGGAAGGGGGCGGCCGCGAAATCAGCCATGATGTCTAGCCAAGAGGCATGGTTTGAGACCACTACGTACTGAAGCGAAGAGTCAGCGGTTCCTCGCACAGCCAAGCGGGTTGCAGTGAAGAACAACCAAGAGCGCGCGAAGGCTTTGATGGCCCACTGGATGGCTTTGGTCTCTGGGTTGATGGTCGCGGCGATGATCACGAAGATGCAATAGAGAATGGATGCTGGGACCATCACGGCTAGCGTTATAAAGGTGAGCACAGGATCAAACAACAGTCGTTTCACGAGCGTTGAGCGTAGCGGGCTTCCGCCTTCCAAGGCGAACAAGGCTGAGTGGAGGGCTTGGGCTAAGACGCAACGAATTTCCGACCGGGGCGAGACGTCCTCTGTCATTGCCGAGCACCTAGCCGCTTGGCTTCCTGGCGGATCTACCGTGCTTTCTTTTCTTCCCATGCTCGGCGAAGTCGATCTGGGTGAACTCGAGCAAATACACCTGGAGCTGGTCATGACGCGTACCCCTGATGCCGGGTGGCTTACGGTTCATGCGTGGGACGCTCCGAGGGAAACCCACCAGTGGGGCTTTGAACAGCCGGCACCGGAGGCGGTCGTCTTCACCGGAGCGATCGACATCGCCCTCGTGCCTGGTGTGCTCTTCGACAACGTCGGACGCCGCCTGGGCCATGGCAAGGGGTACTACGACGAACTCCTAGCTCGTTTGGAGGTTCCTATTCGTATCGGAGTGGCCCCCGGTGCGCTGATGGTTCCCATCCTCCCCGCTCAAGATCACGACGTGAGGATGACTCATCTTGTATCGGAGCGAGGGGTGCAAGAAGTGATAGGAAGCGAACCCCAATCGAAGGAGCCTGATGGCCGTTGAAGTAGTGACGTTGGGTACCGGGACACCGCGGACCGATCCTGGCAAGGCGGGCGCTGCTACTGCTGTTGTCGTGAACGGCCGACAGTACTTGTTCGACTTCGGTCCGGGGGTTGGCGAGAGGCTTACACGGGCTGCTGGACTGAGTGCAGGCTCGGTAGCGACAGCGTTTCTGACTCACATGCATTCGGACCACACCTCGGGTCTCGCAGACCTGCTCATGACGGGATGGATGTTCGGGAGAGAAGCTGCACTTCAAGTCTACGGTCCCCACGGTATGTCGACTATGTGCTCATCGCTTGCTGACGCGTATCGGTTCGACGTTAGCAAGCGGACTCACTCCGAGCCACACACCGAACACGGGCATGAGTTGGTGGGCACCGACGTGATCCCAGGCGTCGTGTTCCAAGACGATCTCGTGACGGTGGAAGCCTTCGATGTACCGCATGGTGATTGGCCTGCAGAAAACGGAGCGCATCCAACGATGGGATACCGCCTAACGGCAGAGGATAAGACGGTGATCATCTCAGGTGATACTGGGCCGTTCGAGGGCATGCCTGACCAGTACAAAGACGTAGATGTGCTCGTCCACGAGGTCTATACCAGCAAGGGGTTATCTGAACAGTCAGCCGATTGGCAGACATATCACACGCTTTCTCACACGTCTGGGACCGAGCTGGGCCTGGCAGCACGGAAGGCCCAGCCAGGCAGACTTGTGCTCACCCATCAGCTGCTTTGGGACGCCGAAGAAGCAGATATTTCTGATGAAGTAGCGGCCGTTTACGGGGGTCTGGTCACCTACGCCCACGACCTTGACGCGTTCACAGCCTGAGTCTCCAAAGAAAATCTGGGACTGAAGTAAACCTTTCTCGGGTCCGATACGTGTAAGTAGGCAACAAGTGGACGCATGGGCATTGCGGTTTTACGGAGTCGTACGTGCAAACGATGGAACGAGAACAGCAGCTGAGGGTGCGATCCTTTGAGCAGCTGTACCGAGAAGAGTATCGCGGCGTCGTCGCGTTCTCCTTGGCGCTCCTTGGCAACCGCCAAGCTGCCGAAGATATTGCCCAGGAAGCCTTCATTGAGACACACCAACATTGGGGCCGTATCCAGAACTACGACAATCCTGGAGCATGGGTGCGCAGGGTCGCTTCTAACAAAGCGGCGTCGGTCCGTCGCCGAGTGGGCGCTGAGTTGAGAGCGTTGACCAAGTTTGTCGGCGGCCTTAGTCAGAGCGCAGAAATGGCCCCCTATGACCATGAGTTCTGGGATCAGGTGCGCAAGCTCCCCACTAAGCAGGCTCAAGCTATTTCCCTGTTCTACCTAGAAGACCGCCCGGTCGCGGAGCTCGCAGAGATCCTCGGATGCACCGAATCAACAGCCAAAGTCCATCTACATCGCGGGAGGGCAGCTCTAGCAAAAGCCCTCAAGCTGGAGGAAGTCGCATGAATATCGATGATCGCGGGCGTAAAGCCGCAGCAAGCATGAGAACAGCCGTGAACAACGTTCCTATTCCACCGTCGCCTCAGGCCATCGCTACGGGAGTTGCTAAGAAGGCGAGCCCTAGCGGTTGGATCAGAAGCCTCGAGTGGAGCGCCGGGCTCGCTGTACTGGTCCTTGTCTTGGGGTTTGCGACTCAAGGTGGCCTCATGGATATGGTCGCCGGCCAGTTCGCCAGTAGTGGTGATGGTGAGTTGGCCGAAGTGGGTGCTGACGTGTTCGCCGTCGACGGCCATCACGTAGTCATCGTTGACCCGGTAGACGAGTCGGTTCAGATCTTCGGGTACGCGATCGTATCAGTCGAGGCGACACCAGGACTTGAGGTCCTAGTCAACGGTTCTTCGACGTATTTGGTTGGCGGAGTTTGGAAGGCCGAAGTGGTCTTAGACGACGGTTGGAACGAAATTGTTGCGGTTGGCCGGCTCGAAGGTGAAGTTGTCGCGGGCGATGCCGTCCGCGTGCACGTGGGAGCTGTTCCGCCGAGTACCCCTGAGCCGGAGCCAACGACTACTACGTCGGAAGTCGAGCCTGAGCCGACAACCACGACCACTACCGAGCCTAAGCCAGAGCCAACGACGACTACGAAGCCGAAGGTGACTACCACTACAAAGCCAATGATCGAGCGAACGATCCATATCACGAGTCCTGCCGAGGGATTCGAGACAGCAGATGCAGCGATCACAGTGGCCGGGACGTCCACCGGCGAAGGGCTCTTCACCCTCTACGTCGACGGGGCTTGGTACGACTTTGTACCGAACGATGCTGGCAACTGGGAGCAGAATGTTGAGCTGGCACCAGGTTGGAATACCGTGTGGGCCAAGATCTACGTCGGCGACACCAAGGTGGCCTACGACACGATCGAGGTATACCGCTCAAGCGGCGAGGTAGTGGACTACGCCATCTCAATCACCAGTCCCACCAACGGATTCGAGACTGATGCAGAGTCCCTGTTGTTCTCTGGAACGGCGACGCCTGGAGCAGGGGACTTCGTCCTCTACGTGGGCGGGGAGCAATACCCCTTCGAGGTAGATGTTGAGGGTCACTGGTCGATTCTCGCACCGATGGGTCCGGGCTGGAACACGGTCTACGCCAAGTTGTATGTTGGGGGTGACAAAGTTGCCTTCGACTCCGTCGAGGTACACCGAGCAGTGCCTCTCTCTGACTTCACAGCCACCCAGGTCAACGGAAGCTCGACCATTGCGAGCGATGTGTTCTGGGGACTTGCTACACCCGGCGGCGAAGTCAAGGTCTTCTCCGACTACGGATGGGTAGCGGTAGGCGCTGATCTCGAAGGTAACTACGAGGCAGCCGTTTCCTTCGAAGGAGCACCGATTGGCGTCGAGTTCTCCGTATACGTGAAGGACCTGGCGACTGGGAGAAAAATTTTCTTCGGCTTCACCCTCTTGGCACCCGAGGCTTAGACCGACCCTCAAGAAGTGGAGTTGGGGCCCTGTGGCGAAAGCCAGGGGGCCCCAACTAGTTGTTGGCGTCTGACATCCGCGTTCGATTTACCAGGAGAACGATGATGGGCAACAGTGACAGTAGGGCTCCAACGAGGCCAAGGATGCCATACGAATAGGATCGGATGACGAGTCCCGACAGGCCTGCCGAAACGCCAGCGGTGATCCAAACCGTTGCGTCAGTGGCACCTTGCACCCGGACGCGGTCGTCGAGGGTGAGACTTTCTTGTAGCACGGTGGCGCCGGCGACAAACCCGAAGTTCCAACCGAGTCCGACCAAGAACAAAGCCATCAGGAAAATCCCCCGCTCAGCGTTAGGGGCTTGCATGGCGAGTACGCCTGAAGCAATCAAGAGTGTTGCGGCCACCCAGATCATCCGTCGCGCCGAGAACTTCTCAACAAGGAATCCGACTAAAGGTGAGAACGAGAACATCCCGAGTGTGTGCACCATCAAGACAAGCGCTACGAAGTCGATGCTGCGACCGTTGTCTTTCGCATGTATCGGCGCCATCACCATGAGCACGGTCATGACTGATTGTGAGACGATGAGTGTTGTCAAGGCGAGCTGTACGTTCGGGAGTTTTATGAGTTCGCTTAACGGCCGGCCGGTGGCAGCGTTCCCGGCGGCCTCCTCGTCGTCGACGGCGATCGACATTGGGTCCGGTCTGAGTAACAAGAAGTAAGCCAGAGAGGCGAGAGCGAATCCGATTGCTGTGAAGGCGAACTGGCCAGAGAACTCAGAGTTGAGCACTTCCTCTCCGAAGCGCCCCGCAGGGGCGACGAGATACCGTCCTACCACCGAACCGATGGTGGAAGCCCACACTACGAAACTGATGGCAGATGCCCTCCTCTCAGACGTTCGCATGTCGCCAGCTGCATAGCGAGACAGCGCGCTGACGCTCCGGCCGACGCCAACGACGAGCATCCCGAAGGTCAGAAGAGCGATGCTTTTCCATGCGACGGCGAACGCCGCCACCACGGCACCGGCAGCAGCGATACCGTATCCAAGCGACAACGCTGGGCGCCTGCCGATCCTCCGGCTCAGGCTAGAGAGCCAAGCCGAACCGAAAGCAACACCGGCAGTCGCGGCAGCAGCGGGGACACCCGCGAGCGCTGCAGAACCGGTGATCTCCTTGGCCACGATTGCGGTGATTGCTACCGCGACTATGTAAGCGGTGGATGCCAGAGCGTTACCGCCGAACAAGACGTATATCGTTCGTTGGCGTTGCTTCTCGAGTGTCACCGGTTGATTCTATAGGGCCCTCACCGAAAACCATCACTTGGACCTCGGGATAACTACAGTGTTGTAAGTAACCGAGGGGAGCCCAACATGGCCATAGCGTTTCAGCCCGAATGGACAGAGTCAGAGCGAGTCGCCGATGCCGCCATGGTTGGCTACAGGGACTTGGGCGCAGTAGTCAAGCCTGTTGCTCTCGGTAGCTTGTTGGACAAGCCTTTTTCGATGGCAGTCAGTGGTTTTCTCTGTGCCGTTGTAAACGATCCTCGGACAGTAGAGATCGTGGTCGACGAGATGTTTCACCCCGTGTCCTTCCGCGATGCGATCGACAGCCTTGTTGGCCAGGAGTGGGCTGTGACGGTGCTGGTTCCTCTCGATGCCCTCGGCGTCGCACACACCCTGCTGCGTGGGGCGCCATGCAATCTGCAACCGTGGTGGGAAGATCACGACCAGATCGTGTTTGGTGGGTACGAACTGCCGTAAACCTGGACCGGCCTAGTTGAGTCAAGCGTGACTCGGACGGGTCGATTGGGTACTCTGCTGACATGCCTCCGCCGCTCTATACCCAGAATGTCGTTGCGTTCATTTGGGACTTCGATCGCACACTCATCCCCGACAACATGCAAGGACCTCTATTCGAGTTCTACGGGGTTGACGAGGGATCGTTCTGGGAAGAGGTCAACGGGCTAGTTGGCTTCCACGCTGAGCGAGGTGAGGTGCTGTCCCGAGACATGGCGTATCTCCTTCACATTCTCGAGTACACCGCATCGGGGGCGTTTAAGGGTCTCTCCAATCAGAAGCTGAAGGAGCTTGGGGCAGATCTGGTTCCGGTGCCAGGGATACCTGAGTTCTTTGAATCGGTGAGGCAACGCGCCGCCGACGTTCCGGCCTACGCCAAGGAGAACATCAGCGTGGAGCACTATGTGGTCTCAACGGGCCTCCGACCGATGATTGAGGGCAGCTTGGTCTATGGGCATCTCGACGGTGTTTGGGCGAGCTCGTTCGTTGAGCACGCCGCCGGCGAAGGTTACGGAGAGCATCTGAATTTCGCTGATGATCCGGGAGAGACTTCTATCCGCCATGTTGGCGACTTTGTTGGTAACACCACCAAGACAAAGGCAATCTTTGAGATCAACAAGGGCGTCAATGTGAACCCGGGGATAGATGTGAATGCTCAGATGACGGAGGACCAGAGGAGGGTCCCCCTGCGCAACATGGTGTACATCGCCGATGGGCCCAGCGACGTACCCGTGTTTTCCATCCTCAACAAGGCTGGGGGTAAGACCCTAGGTGTATACAACATCGAGCCTCGGAGCAATTACAAGCAGCTTAAGCAGTTAGCGGACCAGGGACGTATCCAGGGCATGGCTGAGGCCGACTTCCGCGAGGGCGAGGCAGCCCACCTTTGGCTGATGGACTCATTCGATCAGATTGCCACAGAGATTGTTGAAAACAGAACCCGCGCTCTCGACGCGATTAAGAACCCTCCCGGGCACGTATAACCCCCAACCCAGGGTTCAGGGGCCACCGCCTCTGGAAGGCGTCTGCTTCTGCGTCAGCACCCGCTAACCCCCAGCTCGGGGTTCGTGGTGAGGGGACAGAACCGGTGCCAGGACTAGTTCCCCACCCAGGGCTCACGCCTGCCGAGGGGCCGGCCTGTTGGGAGGCTTATCGGAGCAGGGACGCGACTTTGCCTAGGGCTTCAATAGCTTCTAGTGCCGAGGTGTGGGATTCGTCGGAGATCAGGTCGCATCGCACTTCGTCGAAGCTGAGGTCCCCGAATTGGGACAGTCGTTCGGCGATTAGCTCTGGCGAGCCGCTCAAGCGGCCGCCCGGTTCATCGTTGTCTGCCGAGATAGAGAGCGGATCGAGTGAATAGAGATCGATTGATCGCTGAGGATCAGAGGGATCTCGGTTCTCAGCCACACATGCTGCGGCTACGGCGGCGACAAGGGATATGATTTCGGATGTTGAGCTGGCCGCTTGCGTCGTCCACCAGTTCCAGCCGTCCGCGTACTTGGCAGTCAGTTTGAGCATTTTGGGTCCTGCGGCAGCGATGACAATGGGTGGCCCGGTTGGTCTGGGACCGCGCACAACGAGTTCACTGTTCTGTGCGGGGTGAAACGCACCTGTAAAATCTGCGGTTCCGGTCTTTAGAAGCGAATGAATGATGACGATCGCCTCTGCGAACCGAGAGTATCTGTGATCGGTTGGGAAGCCGAATGCGGCATAGTCTGCATCGTCTGTGTTCCCTGCACCTAGGCCAAGGATGAATCTGCCGTTGGCGATCTCATCGATGGTCTCTGCGAGTTTGGCTAGATGAGCTGCTGATCGGTACGGAGCGTTGATGGCAGATGGGCCAAACTCAATCGAGTGGGCGCTAGCGGCGATGGCCGCTGCTATTGCCATGGCCTCCCAAACGCCAGCTGATTGCGTCTTGCCCTTGTAGAGAAGTGCGTCTTCGAACACCACCAGATCAAGACCGACTTTCTCCGCCAGTTTCACCTGTTCGAGAATGTGCACCCAACGTTTGTTAGAAGGCCGCTGTTCGGTGCTGTGTAACCCGATGATCAGTCCGACTCGAATGGGGTAACTCCTTGGTCTGAAAGGGAGAGTAGCGGGTGGGGGCTTCCGATGGAGATCGAACATATGTTCGACTATGCTCACTAAATGATCCGCTACGCCGAGCTGCATTGTCACACTAACTTCAGCTTTCTCGACGGCGCCTCTCATCCACATGAGTTGGTAACAACCGCCGCTGACTTGGGGTATTCGGCCTTGGCTGTGACTGATCATCACGGTTTCTATGGGGCAGTGCACTTCTCAGCCGCGGCTAAGGAAGTGGAGCTACCCACGGTGTACGGTACCGAGATCATTGTTACGGACGCTAGCAACGGTCTTGACCCTTTTGAGCAGGCAGAGCAACAGGATGAACAGAACTGGGCGAGGCTCAAGGGTGGCTCGCGGGTTGACCGACGGGGACGGTCCAAACGTATGCACGGCACCAAGCCAGCTGGGCTTCAGCAGGGCAATCACTTGGTGTTGTTGGCGAAGGGCCCGGAGGGCTACTCGGACATCGGTTACTTGGTATCTAAAGCTCAACTACGCGGCAAAAAGAATCGACCAACGTACACATGGGAGGATCTCTCAGCTACCGCTCAGGGCGGCAACGTGCTGGCACTCACTGGGTGTTGGCAGGGAGCTGTTCCGAGAGCGGCACAACAACGAAACGTACCAAAGGCGCTCCGAGAAGCCCGCAAGTTGCAAGAGATCTTTGAAGAGAACCTCTTCATTGAGTTGTGGGATCACCGTATGCCAGAGGACGATTACCGCAATCATGCACTATGGGAGGTGTCTCAACGACTCAGTATCGCTGCGGTGGCAACCAACAATGTGCACTACCACC
>Ga0302123_10002785_pt1 | contig 11818 bp, 10 predicted proteins | sample CB21_321_MG_FD_203109 | JGI IMG/M metagenome (GOLD analysis project Ga0302123, IMG submission 203109) | Marine microbial communities from Western Arctic Ocean, Canada - CB21_32.1 | ecosystem: Environmental > Aquatic > Marine > Oceanic | place: Canada: Western Arctic Ocean | collected 2017-09-28 | reverse complement strand
TTATCTTCCTGCCTCTCCCCCACCCCTCAAAATGTTCGACATTAGTTTCAGGGATGTGACCCCGGCACTAAAGGGCTATGGACCCCCCATGCAGAGAGCACGGGAAAATCCTTTCAGTCGGTGCTTGCGCGTATGGAATGACCTATGGTTATATCCTCACCACGTTCAATGGGGGGGAACTATTGGTAAACAGGGGGATTACAAGCCGCTATCCAGGGGATCAGAATCGGTGGCTTTCTTACTGCCTTATTGCCCAGAGAGTGCCTACCCTCGGAACTTCGGAAGGTTTTACCCTCCAAGCCCTCGGTAGAATCAAACTCACACGGAGAATGTTTCGGGAAAGTTTCAATGATTTCCTCGGCGGACCCTGGATTCTGTCACTGAATCAGCCATCATGGAAACTTTCACCAAACTTCGGACCCAACTTCGCAAAACTTGAAACTTGAAAGGAGGCCAGAACAAAAATGAAATCAGTCGCAGCAGCAGAACCATCCGTAGCCGTAGCAGAGTCAGTAATGATGATGTCCGGTATGGGCCATGAGCCCAACTTTTATTCACGTTACGAGCACGGGTGCCGTCCCGTATGGATCGCCGAGTCAAAGGGAACCAAGACCTACAAGGTCAAGTTCGAGGAACAGGTCGTCGAGTATCCCTCGACCCGCCAACTCCTTATGGCCCTGGACCCTCGGGGTAAGGACAACCACCTCACGTTTGACCGCTACTTCAGGACGGGGCGTTTCCAACCCAAAGAGAAGTACGGTCTCCTTGACCTGCTCGCTCCGGTTGAGAACCCCATCATCCTTCCGACCGATCTGACGCTTGACCAGAAGATCTCTCGCCCTCGGGTGAAGAAATCTTCCAAAGAGATCTCGGTCGCTCCGGCGGTCGCTCCGGCGGTCGCTCCATCCCAGATCATCGATGTCTCCACAGCAGAGCTTGGGATCGACTTGGCTAAACGGGGACACGAAGTAGCCAAACTCATGTACGCAGGCTTCGCTCGCCGCATCTTGAGGGCAGGCTACGATCCAGAAGACGTGCTCCAGGATGTCTACCGGGGCATCCTGGCACGCAACATCGGCATCTGCCCCTTCGATGTTCGTAAGTCATCCTTCGGTCATTACGTCCACATGGTCATCGGCTGTGTGCTTTCCAACTTTCATCGGCGAGAGCAACGACGCATGGACCGAGAGAAGGTCGGTGTGATGAGCTACACCGACGATGGCTGGAGGAATGTCGATGTCGCAGAAGCTAATATCGGCGATACCAAGATGGCTGCTCCTCGGTTCGCTGCGGAGATGGATCATGCACAGAACTCACTGCTGGACTTCCTCGAACCCGAGAACCCCAAAGCCCGGGAGTTCATCCTCGCTCGCCAAGTCCTGCCGCTGGTCCAACTCGGGATGTCCCGTAAAGAAATCGCTGCCGAGATTGGCGTCAGCCGCTCCACGGTCTCCAAGGTCTTGGCCTTCATCAAGACGGGTGCCCGTGAGTGGGGCCTTGTCGAAGGAATCTTTCGGGGGGCCTCGGTATGAACGAACCTGTCTACGACATGCTGTTGAGCAGGGGCATCCAGGCGGAGGTGCAGTTCCCTGCTGATACTGCCATCGAGATTGCCAAGGCGATTCGAGGCAAGGGCTTCCGAGCGGATACGATGGGTGGCCGCATCGGTGTGACGAAGACCATCCCTGTACCCTTCAGCGAGAGGATAGAGCTACGGCACGCCGTAGGGTCGATGGTCGTTGATCACGACGGCATCGTGTTCTCGGGGTTCTATACAAAGAAGTCTGAAGTGATCGACAAGGTGCTCAACGCAGTGATCACCACCTTGCGTCAGAGATGCCACACCCACGCTTGACCCCCCTGTATATGGATACCAAGTCACGACCCGGCTGCTGATGATGATGGCCTGGGCCGGAGACCGTTTTGAGATCAAAGTGCTCTGAACGACTGGTTTGATCTCAAAACCGCCCCCGGACCAACTGCCCAATATCGGACAAACTTTCTCAACTTTCTTCGATATGCCCGTAATGACTGGGGTTTCGAGCGATGTCCCTGGCTCCTGGTCCGCCGCCCCGAGACATCCGATGATCCAAGCAAAACGGACCCATGTCCGCCCCAGAATATCCTGTCGTTCTGTATAGGTTGGGCCAAAGAGAAAACCCCCGAGAGCCGGTTGGCTTCGGGGGTCTATATCTCGAACCGTATATTCCTACGGTTGAGTTATGCGGTCTACGGTATGTCGGGAATCTTCGTAGTCACCATCTTGTAGTGGTTGACGACCCATTCTGTACCCGGGGCCGTAGCCTTGTCATACCAGTTCATCAGGGTTCCTACGTTCATGCCCATCATGTCCGCAGCGATGAACCGGGTGCCTCCGTTCCGCAGGATGACCGAGAGGACACCGATGGCGGTCTCTCGCTCTTGCTGTGTGTAGGAGATCCGTTTGGCTACCCCTTGGAAGCGTCGAGCCTTGGTGTGCATGTGGATGCACGCAGCTAAAACCTCCTGTGAACGCATCTCCCTCTCGTCGTTGTGGTTGCTATGAACCCTATCGTTCGTGCGTGTAACGTCTGTCATACAAAACTGGACCTCGAATGTTGTTGGGGTTGTGGTTGATTTGCGATGACTACACTTTCCAATCGGGATCGTAGTCAGCGACGGTACGTGTGACCGCTGTAATGATGTCGTCCTTTTCCTCCTTGGATAGAACCAGGGGGGTCAGGTCATCCTCTCGGACGGCTGACAGGAACTCAATGATGTGCTGGCCGTTCACGATGTCATAATCGGTGGGGATGTGAATCTCCCAAACCGAGACAATGGTGGGGTCGCTTGCTTCACCGTCATCCCGGGACTTCCAACACTTGATGACAGTACGACCATCGGTCGTCTCGTTTCTCTCTACTCGCATTTCGTTTGCTCCTTCGCATGTGTGGGTCTCCTTGGTGACGTTCTGCCACTCGGGTTGGGGGTTCACACCGTCTACCCTCGATCCACAAAGAGTAACGATCTTTCTTCACCTGACTTCAGGTGAGGTAAGTTTGTCCCCTCTGATTCTGGTTGCTTCAGGTACAGATCACAATGATCCTGATGTCACGAGTCAGAGTGAATGATCCAAAAACTACTGTCTCTGAGGGATCTCTCAGAGATGCCCAAAAAGGGGCCGAAAAAGCGCAGCGATTACAGGTACTTACAAAGGTGTCTTTTTAGCTCTAAAAGAGCTTTTAGTTTGGGGTGTAGATCAACCTGCAATAAGGCTCTTCGAGGGTGGCCGAACGGTGGCCGAACGGTGGCCGAACGGTGGCCGAACGAGTACGCAGAAGTACGGAAGTAAGTACGCAGAAGTACGCAAGACAAAGAGAAGCCCCCGACCGGGAAGGGAATCTCGGTCGGGGGCTTCAGGGGTTGACGGGGGTTCGCCGTTGAAGGCGGAAGGGTTGGCGTTACCCCGTCCGACGCATCTTGCGTCCTCGCTTGCCTGCTGAACGGGCATCCAGCAGATTGTTCATCTTGGCGACCAGTTGCTTGGGAAGCTCGGAGGCTTCGCCGTACACATAGTCGGGGAATAGGTCTGTGACGTAGCAGGCTCCGCTTCCGATGCCCACGCCGATGACGTGGATGCCTGCTTCCTTGGCAAGCCGGATCTGGCGGCGAATGACCGGCTCATGTCCACCATCGGGGCAGCCGTCAGTGATGACGAACAGCACTCGGTAAGCCTCTCGGCGGGTGTTGAGAGCGTCCAGAGCGAACTGGATGCCATCGGCCATCGGGGTTGAACCCTCGGCGATGGTGTTGGCGAACCGCCACTTGACTGACTGGAACCGCTCGTCGAAGCCCTTGAACACGTCGTTCCGAACACCGTGGTAGCGATGGTACTCCTTGCCATAGCCGTCTCGGGGTCCACGGTAGCTATCGTAGTCACCGTAGTTGCCGTTTCGGAATCCGCTCACCTGCGTCTTGACTCCCAAGGAATCCAGAGGCTCGGTGATCGCCATCAGCATACGGGTGGCGTCCTTGAGCAGCCCGCCCATCGAGCTTGACTCATCAAGGACAACCGCAGCCGCCATGCTCGTATCGAACTGGTCGTCTCGGTCGTAGTATGCACGGTCGGGGGTCTCGCCACTTCGGAGAGCGCAGTAGCTATCTACCAGCATACGCTCGGAGAGGTCACGCCCTTGCCGCACACCATGAACCGTGTGGGTCATCTCCATCGCCTTGACGATGTTACGGAGACGGGCTCGCAGGTATGAAGCCTCGTCCTTGACGCTTGTCAGGACTCGCTTGGCCTTGCGGTCGTCTTCGCCCTGACCCTTGTAGGTCGGGGAGATAAACTCAACGCTGTCGAGGTTACGGTCGTAAGGCTTGTAGCGGCGTTCGCCGTCCTCCACCGAACCCTCTCGGATCTCTTCCTTCTCGACCTCGGCATCGAACTCCTGGCCCAACGCATCGTTGTTGTCGAGCATCCCGTCAGTGCCGTCCTTGCCGTCCTTCAGTGCTTCCTGCACGAAATCTTGGTACTCGGTACGGTCGGGGTTGTCACCCACATCACAGTGGCCGCCACCCTGGTTGGAATCGTTCTCTTGGGTCGGGTCAAATCCGCCCTCGGTCTTATCATCGATCTTGGCATCGTGGTCCTTGGCAGACTCGTCCTTGGCTGGACCTTCGTCTTCACCGGGCTCACCGTCTTCGTCGGAGTCGGAATCCTTGTCGGAATCCTTGTCGGAATCCTCGCCCTCGGCGTCCTCGCCCTCGGCGTCCTTGTCGGAATCCTCATCGGACTCGTCACCCTCGGAGCTACCCTCGGACTCGTCACCCTCTTCGTCGGTGTCCTCACCCTTGGAGCCTTCGCCCTCGGTATCATCGTCGGACTCGTCATCGGACTCGTCGGAACCCTCTCCCTTGCCGGAACCCTCTTGGGGCTCAAGGTCGGAATCGATGTTGTCGCCTTCGCCCTGACCATCGCCTTCAACGATCTCGACTTCCTCTTGGTGTCCACAGACCGTACAGGTCAGCAGAGCGTGGCTCTCGTCCTTGTTCCCGTAGTATCCAGCCTTGGCACGGATACGGAGCTTATCAGCGGAGGCACCGCAAGACGGGCATACGGTCTTACCCTTGCCTTCACCCTTGCCTTCACCCTCGCCTTCACCCTCGCCTTCGCCTTCACCCTCGCCTTCTCCATCGGAGATCTCGGCGAGCAGGATCAGTACGTCCATCGCCAGCCCGATGCAGCCCATGTCGTCTGCACGGTCCAGAGCGATGGCTTGACGCAGGTACGGGGACAGGGGACCGTCGAGAACCAATGCGGTAGCCTCGGGGCTTTCCTCGCCATACTTGGAGAGCGCAGCTTCCTGCTTTGTAGTCTTGTAGCCAAGCCCAACGTCACGGAAGACGGAGCAGACAGTCGTCATGGCGTTGCTCGTCGGCATCCCGTGGGCTCGGGCGTTCTCTCGCCCATCGGCCTCAAGGTCGAGGATGAAGTCTTGGAGATCGGCCATCTTGTTGCGGGTTCCTGGGAACTCGGCGCAGCCAAGACGCTCGATACGGATGTCTTCGATCAGGTTCGACCACTCCATGAGCAGCTTGTAAAACTTGCTCCAGTCGTCCACCTGTGCCCATCGGGGCAGGATGATGGAGACGCACTCATCGACGCTCAACTCACGTCGAGCGGAGTAGAGCGTGTGCCATGCTTCGTGGTAGCCACCACCCACCAGAGCCATCGCCGTCCGGTCGGATAGCTTGTCGGGGGTCGATGCGATCACAATCGCCGGGGCGGGAACATGCTCGCCATTGGCGGCATAGACCCAACGCTCAACGTCAGTATGGGTTGGGATGCACTCGGGGTTTTTGTGAGCCCACTCGCACATGAGGGACAGCACCTTGCGTCCGGTCCAACGGTCCTTGTTGTAAAACCGATGTCCCTTGTCCACAACGGGTCGCCGGATGCCTACTGGCAGTACGGCATTGACCGTCTGTTCGTGCGTAGCTTTGATTGCGTTACGCTGCTGGATGTTTAGTTGACGTGTCATTGGTTTCCCTTCCTATGAACCTTCGATGTGCCCTTCACTCTGTCTACCCTGATGGATCGAAAAGTAACCGGATAAACTTGGAGACCTACCACGAACCAAAACCGACTTTCCCGAGCTTGGGAATGACCTCTGACTTACAACCAACCTAATGGATGCAGGGTCTCTCGACTGTGCCGCCCTACTGTCAGGTGACAGCTTTGGTCCGTGCGGCGGATACTCCAAGTTTTCAAGGAACCTTTCGTCCTCCTGTAATGCCTACCTCCGGGGATCGAAAAGTAACAAGGAGTTCGGAGCTACGTCGATTGAGCCGAAGCGCAGCATCCTCCGTCCTTCACAACGCCTACCTTGACGGATCGAAAGGTAACAAAGTTTCTGGAAGTTTCACTTACGCGTGCGCGTGTATATAAGGATGCTGTACGCACGGGGGGTTTCTTCATCCCGGCCCCCACAAACTTTCGTGAGAAAGTTTGTTACTTTCCGATACCCGGGGGTAGACGGTGTGACGGTGGCAGTGAGTCACTCGTTGAGTCGATGAAGGCTGCGACTCGCAAACGTAAGGTCAGCCCACAATCGATGTTACTTTCCTGCCCCCCAGGGTAGGCGTTGTGAAGGAGGACGAAGCCCAGGCGAAGGGACGACGCTGCGATGTACTTACCCGTGAAGCACTCCGTCGTGAGCAGTTCAAACTGCATTTCCCCACCTTGGACTTTTTCCGTTACTTTCCTGCCCGTCAGGGTAGACATTGTGGACGGGGCAGACGCCCCTTGAATGGAGACACGAAGCACCCAAAAAAGAGTCACCGATAGGCGGTTACTTTTTGATGCCCCAGGGTAGACAGGGTGTAAAGACAATCTGAATCTCAACACCCCATACCGGGGCAGAAGGTCAGGAGAGGATCAACATGGCGACACGAACCACCAAAACCAAAGGCAAGAGCAAGGCTGACCCGAACAAGGTCACCTGCGCTGTCTGCGGCTACGAGGATTACTACCTCGCAGACCATCTGTTGGAGGCCCACGGGCTCTCCGTCGAAGAGTACGTCAAGCAAAACGCTGGGGCCGAGACGGTTTCCAACGCTCTGCTCGACGCATACAACAGCGAGAAGGGCAACCCTCGACGCAGCGGGCCTCCGGTCCCTGGCGAGTTGACCGTCGAGTTCGCAGGCATCGAGTTCTCCGTGAACGTAGACGTGCCCGAGTCGGAGTGTCTCCCCTGCCCGTCTCACTACAAGATCCCCGAGCATGGCGATCTTGCCCGTGACATGAAGCACGCTGCTATCAGCATGAAGCAGCTTCGCTCCATCTACGTGCATGGTCTCCAGGGCTGTGGCAAGGACGCCTTTTTCCACTACTTGAGCGCCAGCCGTCGCATCCCCGCCAAGGTGTTCACCATCGAGCCGGGAACCGACATTCGCTCTTGGTTTTTCAGCCGCTCGTTCGACAAGGACGGAACGGCATGGGACGAGGGCGAACTGCTCAAGGCTCTCCGTGACGGTTACAAGACCGCTACGGGCCGAGTGGTGCCTTACATGATCCTCATCAGCGACTTCGACCGTGCGGACCGAGCGCAGGCCGAGAGCCTTCGACTGATCCTCGATTCGATCCAGGGTCGAGTGAAGGGTCCAGCAGGCGTGACCTACCCGGTGCTTCAAGGCACCCAGGTTGTGATGACTGGCAACAGCGCAGGTGGTGGAGACACCCGAGGTCGCTGCATCAGTGCCAACCCCATCGATTCCAGCCTCTTCGACCGCATCGACCGGATCTTTGAGTTCCGTTGGATGGACTGGCTCGATGAGGTCGAGATCTGCAAGGCCAAGTTCCCTCTGCTCACCGAGAAGGCTCCCGAAGCCCTTGGGATGGCGGGGAAGGCTGTCACGAAGATCCGTGAGGCGATCTACAACGAAGACCTCTACTGTGAGTTCAGCCACCGAGCAGTCTGCTCCTGGCTTGGACATGCCGAGGATATGCTGTACTGCACGGGAACCACGTCACAGGCGGGAACCCTGCTCCGCAAGGCTGCACGGGCCGTACTCGACGGGATGCCCGACGAAGAGACCCGTACAGGCGTCCGACGCATCATGGACCCCTTCCTCAAGGGTGGCGCACTCGACGAGGGCGACACCTCACACATCAACGACGGAAGCCTCCACGAGAGCTTTTAGACCCGAGTGGTAACACACCACCAAGGAGATTGAACATGGCACGTAAACGAGCACAGGGGCTTTCAGCCCGAGACTTCCGAAACCCCCTACTCATGGTCCTGGGAGACTTGAGCTACGGTGTAGCTGGACGCTGCATCTACTTCAAGGACACCTACGGTCCCGTCTGCGAGAAGATGGGGATCACCGCTGACCAGTTTGGGTCACAGCCCTCCACGGGCAAGCTGTGGGTCCATCAGTGGATCGGCTTCGCCTTCAAAGCCCTCAAGGCTCCCAAGGAAGGCATGACACAGCCCGGTCGCAAAGGTCGATGGGCACTGACCGACAAGGGTCTGGCCGAGTACCTGCGGTTGCAGGATGGTGGATCGAGCTTCGTGGTCGCCGCTACTGTCGCAGCCGCCTCCGAGCCCGATCTGGCGCAGATCCAAGCCAAGGTGATCGAGAACGCCACACCCGGCGGGATGTCGCTGATCTTGGGTGGACGGACCCCTACGGACGACTACCACGTTGATCCATACATCCGGTCTCTGGCGATCTTGAACACCCGATGCTTCGGCAACTACTCTGCCAAGTCTCGTACCTGTGGCAAGTGTCCTCTGGCGGGACGTTGCCAAGCCAAGATGAGCATGGACCTGTCGGTCCTCGCCTCTCTCTGGCGGGACAACGAGCGCAGGGCAATCGAGGAAGCTGCCATGCCCAAGGCTACCGAGGTCGATCCGTCTACCGTGCAGGAACCTACCCAGGCCGAGCTACCCGAGGGTGCTGACTACGTGATCGCCGCCATGCCATCGATCTGTGTCCACTGCGGAGGCAAGGTCGAGAAGGGAGCCCGCACTATCTGGCTCCCCGAGACGGGAACCTTCCACACGACCTGCCCGGTCGCCAAGGCATAAGCCACCAGGGCAGACCCCAACCGAATCGTTGGGGTCTGTCCAGGCTAAGGAGTGAGACAATGGATGACGAGACCATCATCAAGCGAATCCAAGTGATCAGCGAGAAGCATGGGTGGAAAGACACCGATGCCATCTCTGCCGATGAAGTGGAGTCCCGACTGCTGACAGTCAGCAAGGAAGACCCTGAACTTGGGAAGTACCTCTTCGAGAAGATCTCCGCAGAGCCGGAGAAGGAGACACCATGAGTAACTACACAGAGACCATCAAGGGAGCACTGGCTGCTCTCGACGGCCACCACCCAGATGACATGGGTGAACTTGAACTGACTGAACAGGTAGAGCTTGGTGCTGCCCTATGGGACATCATCAACCGTGCTGGCAAGCTCATCGACCCCATCAAGGAACGCTTGCGCCAGGAAGCCATCGAACACCTCAACGGTAACGAAGGTGCCCATGAGTTCGTGGGAGTCAACGGTGGGAAGGCTACGGTCTTGATACCCAAGGCCAGTACCAAGGTACGCAAGGGTGCAGACATGGAAGCACTCAAGGAGCACATGGGTGAAGACCTGTTCGACCAAGCCTTCACCACTACCATCTCGTACAAGGTCAAGCCTGGACTCAGCGACTCGGCGACCAAGATAGCTGCCTCGTTTGAGGTGGACTCCCTCTTCAATGTCATCGAGATCAGCGAGAACACCCCCCGTGTCAACTTCAGACGATGAGGTAACGGGAGTGGTAGTCACAGCTACCACTCCCACCCCACCACTACTATGATCTTACTACCACCAGGACATTCTTCACTCCTCCCTCAATCACCAACCAGTGATGGTAGTAGTGGTAGTGGTAGGAGGGGCGGACCCCACCAGGGCACAGAGCCCGTGGTAGACGGTCAAGCCGTTGGGGGTAACCCCAACCGCAGCCCCCTGACCAACAACAGTCTGTCATGGGCTGTCATGGGAGACTCCAACGAGCACCCCAGGATGGTTGTCCCCCAGGCCACACGTCCTACCTACACGCACAGGGGAGAGGGGAGCGATGCCCAGGAGGGTGTCTACTACCACCACTGGAGCGTTCTGGGGGGAGGCTGAATGAGTCCGTTACTTTTCGGTGGCCCGAGGTAGACGCTCTGAGGGTTGAGGTCCATGTCGGTTGGAAATAACCGTATGGAAAACCGGTGGGGGGGTACCCCCGGGTCAAAAAAGCCGGATTGAACCTGCGTTGAAAAAGGAGCCCTAATCTTGAAACCAGTGCTGGAAGCTAAACCCCCAACTGACCAAAACCGCCCGGTAATCGGGGGGCATTTGGTAAGCGGAATCAAAAATCCCCAGTTTTTCCTGGGGTTGGATTTGGCGATTACAACCCAAAGGGGGGTGCTTTTGGCAAACTCAAGAGTAAGACCCAATAGAGGATCACGTTTTGCCTAATCGAGTATTCAGACACAGGCCGGAAGACACTGGGAATCTCATACCCCTCCTTGTGGTGGGTGGTGAGGAATCCCTGGTCAACGGCAACTTGAAGAGGAAGCTGGAAGGCTTGGGCCTTCATCCGTCACACCATGTCACCAACATGAAGGTGGTGGAGTCGATACCCCATGACTGCCAAGGCGTGCTCATCATCACGGATATGTGCAAGCACAGCCTCTCAAACTCTGCTGTGGAGCTTGCCAAAAAGAAGGGCTTGCCATTCGCCGCTGTGCAGAGGAAGTGGTCGCAAGCCATCGAGCATATCGAGTCTGCCTTCGCCAATCTGATTACGAAACCGGGGGATGAACCCCACAAGGCACCGGAGATTATCCCCATGCCCGATCCCGAGAAGCTCCAAACCTGGGTGGTGGCATACATCACGCAACAGGTGGTAGAGGCCAAAGACCCTCCATCCCACGACGAGATTCGGGGCGCTGCTGCTGCCCATTTCAATATCCCGCAACCAGAGAGGCTTGGATTGACGAACATGGCAATCAAGCAAGCCTCTGTTCAAGCCTACCGACGAATCACCGACACTCAACATAAGGTTGAAGATCCTATGGAACACGCTCGCAACCTCCCTGCTGCTGACCAAGTGCGTGAAGCTGCTCGTATGATCATCTTGGAGAACCCCGAGGTTCTGCTTGGTGCCCGCAGGACCGCCGTCAAGCAAGTACGTGATCTCGCCGGGACACCGGAGGTCAAAAAGTGGGCTGGGAAACGCATCGAGAAGATCTGGTCAGAGGAAGCAGGCCGAATCCAAGGCTCATGGTTCCGTCTCCAGGGTACGACCGGGGACACCGAGTTTAGGGCCGAGGTCGATGCCATGCGGAACAAGTGGATCTACCGCATGATGTCTTCGCAGTGGGCGAAAGATGGAGTCTTCCCCAAGGTCGCAAAGATCATGGAAGACTCCAAGACCATCTTTGGGAGATCGGTCCACGGGTCCGTCGTGAAAGCTATCCGAGAGTTGATTCTCGATGGCAAGCCCATGCCGTCCGAGACCATGCCACCGGTCATTCCGACCCAGGTCGGAATCAAGGACGTGCAACAGGCCGTCGTTGAGACAGACTCTCCCGAGCACCCGAAGGTGCAGGAAGCCCTCGACCAGTACGACCACCTTGGCAACCACGCCCATTCCGTAGGTGAGGTGTTAGCCGACTTTATGCAGGGCTATCACACGTTGGGCAGTGCCCTTGGCGTGTACCACGGCTGGTGCAGAGACAATAACGTCGAGCCCCGCATCAAGTCCAAGGACCACTTCGGCAACCTCGTCCGTTAT
>Ga0302123_10002784_pt1 | contig 11823 bp, 6 predicted proteins | sample CB21_321_MG_FD_203109 | JGI IMG/M metagenome (GOLD analysis project Ga0302123, IMG submission 203109) | Marine microbial communities from Western Arctic Ocean, Canada - CB21_32.1 | ecosystem: Environmental > Aquatic > Marine > Oceanic | place: Canada: Western Arctic Ocean | collected 2017-09-28 | reverse complement strand
AGTTTGAATTAAACCAAAACTGCGTACCTTCACCCCAATATTCAAAAACATTTGTTGTCCCATAACTGTTAGCCCAAAGTCCATTTTTCATTGCATCTTCATAAGCAATTTCAATTTTTCTTGCTAATTTGGGGTCTGCCCCCCTTATAGCGCGATGAACGCTATGAGCTAGTTCATGAATAAATATATTTTCACCAAAGTATTTGGTACGTGGCCTTCCTTTCTTTTTCCCATTATTTGAAAGATCCGGATAGCCAAGTATATTCTCTTCGGTACCTGTAGTATAAAGACCACCCATTCCACGAGCACGCCTATTCCAATATTCCTGATCCGTCAGTTTACCGATTTTTTCATCGTAATTCTCTCTTTCATTATCAGTCAGCCGTAAATCATCTTTTCCGGGTTTTTTCCAATCTTGTTGTTCCGGTAGGTCAGTAGTTGAATCTGTATCGGCCATAACACCAAAGCGTGTACCATTTCTTATCATTTCCTTACGCAAATCTGGTCGTTCAGATAGCATGTGTATAACGATATCACGGGCTACAATTAATGCTACATCTGAAACATCAGATGATGCTGTAATTGGAATACCTTGAGCATCAATATATTTCTGGTAAAATGGATCCAAGGTTAAGTGTTTTGGGGGTTTGGTAATATTTACTTTAAAATAATCTTTTATAATAGCACCTTTACCTGAGGTTTTTAAGGTAGGTTGAGACTGATTAATAAACTTGATCCTATGCGTTTTCTTATCCTGTGCATACATTGTACCACTGATAGAAAATTGACTTATAAGTAATAAAGTTGAAAATCCAAACTGTTTTAACATATCAATAATCCTCCATATAAGTAGTATAAATCATTAATTTATTAACCTAAGTTTGGTGTATATAAATAAAAAAAAGCAAGTGAATGGATTTCACTTGCTTTCTTTACCCATATGCTCGTCATAATTATTACGGGATTATTTGAATTAAGATTTTTATATGATTAATAAAAATCTAATTCCTCGTATCCCACCAAACTCTAGTTTTCATTACATCTGCATTAATTGGCAACCCTGAAGCTGTAACGGTTTCCATATTGTAATTCAACTCAGATGATGGCCAAGGCATCCTTCGAGGAACCTCATTAATTGGAACTCCAAATGTATTGGATATCGTATGTTGAGTACTCCACCCAGCATATGAATCATATGCTGATATAACTTCTGGATAACCTGTTCTCCGCCAATCATTCCAAGGCTCAGGTGTACAAAAATTAGCTATATATTTTTGTATCATGATATCCTTGTGCGCATTGGTACTTGCACTTAGACTAGGCAGTGATGCAAGATAAGTGGTGATGTCTGCAGCTGCGACACCATTTTCTTCCATATCAGCCTTTATGGCATCACGATAAATAGGATCAGCTGCTCCTGCGCCTGATATTATGAAAGTTGCTTCAGCTTCGATAAACTTAACCTCCGCATAATCCATCAAACGTCCTGGAGAATCTCGGGAAGAGAACAAATCTCCGATTGCTGAAACACCATCTTGAGCATCTCGAGACACATCTGTTAAAAATTCGCCATTTGCTGTTCCATAATAACCGCCACCCGTTATAGCTTCGTCTGCATGTAAGGGTAAACGTGGATCACTAAGTGACTTAAGCAGGTCAATGTAATGGGTAGACATCTGCCTATGCGAGGTTGGAGAATCAGTTGTCCGGGTCCCCGCAAATTTCACTCGATACCAAGGGTTACCTGCTAAATTGGCACCTGGATATTTAAAATGGGCATTATCTGCATTACTTTTAAATCCATTTGCAACAGCAGCCAGTGCAGCTGAAGCTCTTGCATTTTTATCACCAGGAGCTTCTGACAGACGCATTTGATAGCGAGCCTTAAGCGAATAAGCTAATTTTGCCCATTTTGCTGGATCCCCATCATCATAGATTAAATCACCACCACCCAATTTAAGTGAATGATTTTCTCCAAAAGCAGTAATCGCTTTATCTATCAATGAGTGTATCGCTGTATAAATATCTTCCTGTTTATCATACTTCGGTGCCAGAATTGTTGGATCCCAAGCTTCGCTATAGGGAATATCCCCAAACATATCGGTTAAAAACGCCATGGTCCAGGCCTCCATTAAAGAGGCAACACCTACGTAATTTGAAGAACCGTCCTCTTCCGCTATTTTCCCCATTATTCGGGCGTTTTTTATTATGGTCGCGTAACCCGTATCATAAACATCACCAAACGTGAAAAAAGGTTGTCCTACCTGATACAGATCTGTCTCATAGTAGTATCGGGCTTGACTTGAAGATGTTTGCTGTGTCCAGTAAGAGCTTACGTGTGCAGGCCAGTGATCAAACATATTATGGGAAAATGCAGCTATGATTGGTGCAGCTTGAAGATAAAGAGGTGCTGATGTTGGTGAATTCGGATCTTCATTAACATCCAAAAAACTATCAGAGCAACTATTTAAAAACAATCCCCCAATTAAAACTGTTGGAAAAAATAAGCTTCTTAGTTTCATAGTAATAATTCCTTTATTTAAACTTTTAAGTATCTGGTCTCTACCCATTATTATAACCCAATATCCAATCCAAAAGAATAGCTTCTGGTTGATGGAGGAGCCCACCAATAGTAAGCTTGACCACCATTATCAGTTCCCATAAAGTTAGCTTCAGGATCACCCATCGAAAAATCAGTATCGATCCATAGGTTTCGCCCGGATAGATTTAAACTTAGACTACTAAATGGAGTTTTTTCGACCATCGATTGAGGAAAGTTATATGAGTAGACCAATTCACGCAGTTTAACATAACTTCCGTCTTCCACTTGATTTTCATGCTGCAAGCCATATCTTGTATAAAAACTTCTGTCTTTTGGCAACTCAATTGTATTATTTGCTCCCGTGCTTTCCATCACACCAGGCCAAACATGAGTACCACCTCGTTCTTCAGTTATAGCTGCTGTGCCAGCACGAATTGTATAGTTGAGGTTAAAATTGAGAACATCTCCCCCCCTGCGAATATCAAAAAACGCTGATAAGGAATGATCTTTATATCTAAAATCTGTCATGAAGTTCCCCAGCCAGTCTGCCTGAATTTCACCGATCACGACTTGACCATCAGCCACAATTGGCCAACCATCACTACCAATTAAATATTCACCACCATCATTCCTTTTATAACCGTATCCGAAAATGATGCCGTAACCATGATTTTTTTCTATTTGGATTGATGGCCAGCTGTATCCTGCTATATATAGCCTTGTTACACCGGGCGCCAATTCTACGACTTCACTTTTATTCTTGGAATAGTTAGCTCTAATAGTCCATGAAAAATCTTTTGTTTCCACAGGAACGGCTTGGATACTAAGTTCGGTTCCTTTATTGGATATTTCTCCTGCATTTCGGACCATACTTGTATATCCCGTCCCAGAGGGTACCGGCGTAGCGTAAATTTGATCTTTTGTTGTCCTATTGTAAACGCCATAATCAAGTTTTAAACGCCCTCTAAAAAATCGTAGATCCATCCCAAACTCTGTATCTGTAGTCATTTCAGGCTTCAGATTTGGATTCCCAAGGCTGTTACTTGCCATATAACCAGCTTGTCCACGGTATGGAAACTGTATAGCCTGGCTGTTGGCTTCATACCATTGACCAAAATATGCCGACTCGTATGTTGAACCCAACGAATACAGAGGTGCATCGGAACCTACATTTGCATATGAAGCACGAATTTTCCCGTAGTAAAGGGGAGAATCCATTCCAAATCCCAGCAAATCACTGAATACCAATCCAAAATTAAATGATGGATAAAAGTAAGAATTCGACCCCTTCGGTAACGTGGACGCCCAGTCGTTTCGGCCAGAAAACGAAGCATAGATGAAGTTATCATAATCTAATGCTAATTCTCCATATACAGCGTAAAGCCGCCTCTTGGACTCATACTCGGAAGCGGTCACAGTAGTGTAGTTAGATTCGTGGTAAAAATCTTGAATATTTTGGGTTATCCCATTTAATGCATTATGACTATAATCTTGCATATTGACATTAGAACCAACTAATCCATTAAGAGTGATTTGATCCGTGAGTTTTACATCATTAATAAACAGCATAAGATCATTATTGATTTCACTCCTTGAAAGTTTCTGGCTAAATACGCTGCCAGACCCTCCTACGCGTGGTCTCAGGTTTTCATGTTCACCTCGCGTATCAACATATTTATCTACTCCGATTCGTTCTGTAAGAGTCACCCAATTATTGAAGTTATAAGTAAGAGTTTGAGAAAGAATGTAACGATCTACTTCACCATGTTGAATCATATTTTCTGCATACCAATAGGGGCTATCCTGATATCCACCCCCTGCAGTGACTACAGTTCCATCGTCGTTTTGCCAATTTTTTGCTTCTTTTGTTGCAGGCCATAAACGCATTACACGTTCAGGCGAATTCCAGCCACCTGGGTGTGGTCCCTCGTGTTTTGTATTAATATAGGCAACCGATGTTGCTGATTCAATGTTGTCAAATATTTTAGATTGTACTCTAGCATTGAAAGAAAGTTTTCCAAGCAATGAGCCAGGCAAATTCCCAACCTGGTCTATCCAGCTTGTATTTACTAGATAAGTCTGTTTTTCATTACCACCCGAAAATCCAATGCTGTGTTCTTTAAGTGTACCCATTGTGCCGTTATAAAAATCGTCTGCATGATTATTAAATGGGACATTTCCATTATAATGGCTCACGACTTCAGCGCTTTCTTCACCTACTTTAGGTCCCCAAGATATATCGTACCAACCTCCTCCTCCTTCAAAAGCTGATTCAGCCCAAGCGCCGGATGCAGCATCACCAAAAACTGCAAATTTACCGCCATCTCCAGAGTGATACAGCTGTTGAGTCCCTTCGATAATTGCTTTATCAAAGCGCTGTTTTGTCGAATAATTAACCCTAAATTTTCCTGCTTTTCCTCTCTTGGTAGTTATAAGTATTACACCATTGGCTGCTCTTGAACCATAAAGAGCAGTGGCGCTTGATCCCTTTAGAACCGATACTTCTTGAACATTATTCAAATCAATATCCGCGGCTCGATTAGATGCAGTAGTGCCACCTCCAAGCGGATGAATACCAGGAATCGCGTCCTCATTGTTACTAATTGGCACACCATCGATCACAAACAACGGCTGGTTCTCACCCATTATTGAGCTTTCACCACGAATGACAATCCTTGATGATGCACCCGGCTGACCACCAGAAGAGGTAATTTGAACACCAGAAGTTTTTCCTGCTAAAGCATTCACAATGTTTGTGGCAGGAGTTCTACGCAGGTCTGCCCCCGTAACCTGGTCAACTTTATAACCAAGAGCTCTTGAAGCACGTTCAATTCCCAATGCCGTAACAACGACTTCATTCATTGCAACTGGTGCAAGCGTGAGTTGAAAATCTAATTCTGTAGTTACACCACTACTAACTAGCGCAATTTGACTCAAAGCATTATAACCAACATAAGTGACTGTTACGGTATATTCACCAGGTTGAACACCCGAAACATCATACTCTCCCTCAACATTGGCAGCAGCACCATAGGAAGTGCCTTCCAATATAACATTAGCACCAGGCAATTCTTGTCCATCTGAGGATACAACTCCACTAATGTTTCCAGTTTGGCTAAGTACAAAACTTGAAAGAGTAAACGTAAACACTAGAAAACTTATGCAGGTTTTTTTCATAATTATCTCCGACTGTTTTTATTTTTAAATCTTAATCACTAATTGTAGTCCCAAATAAACATTTAATTTATAATAACTATTTATTTGAAATGCTCACTGTTAAAAGGTAATAACACAAACCACTATATGTCAAGATATAATATAATAGAAGATAAGTTTATGGATTCTCACAAAAAACTAAATTTTTGGAACACTATTCTTCTTTTAATGTAACAGAAATTATCGCTTTATTCTTTCCCTATTATAATAACTTATATAAAATGCTTAAACCAATGGGCAAGGGAGACTATAATTATATATAACTAATTTTTAATCGCTTGATCTACCTGAGGTAGAAACTTAACATACATTTTGACTTCATTCTTTACCATGTCATAAAAGCTTACATAATGACCCAAAATATAAGATTGATCTTTTTGTTTAAATTGAACAGTTAGTCTAATATCAAAGTGATTTAATCCTAAATCCATAGCAAGATCTGATCGTTTTCTGTATTCTATGTCAATCCTCTTAATATTGCAGTAAGAGGAGCAAAACTACCAATCCATAGTTTATCAAAAAAATTAGTTACAAATACAATAATTCCTGTCATGAAATAACTATTTTGCTTTTCAAGACTATCTTTATTCTTGATTAAATCCTTGAAAAAATAGCTATAAATAATGAGCGTTAAACAACTCAAAGATAAAATCAGAAAAATGATCATTTGTTATTTTTTCCAATTGAGTTTTTTTAATTCGCCTCTTTCTCTTTTTTGTTTTTCAACCATCATCTCAACATCTTTTAATAGTTGCTTTGCATCATAAATTATACCATCTTTAATTGTATATTCTACTCCTCCAACTAGTTCAGCTTCAGCCGTATCATTATTTAAGCGGACTGCACCAGTACCATATAACACTTTTATATTTTCAACAGGGTTTTCACCTATTATAATCAGATCAGCAAGCAATCCGGCACGAATAACACCAAATTTGATATCTTCGCCTTTAGGCTCAAAAATAGCCTCAGCACCATGTTTAGTTGCTCCTCTAAATACTTCAAGTGGATGAAATCCTGCTTCCTGTAATAATTCCATTTCTTCCACTGAAGAAAACCCAAAAAGATTATATGTATAGCCAGCATCTGAACTTACAGTAACCCTTCCGCCCGCATTTTTATAATCATTTAAGAAAGACATCCAAACTCTATAAAAGTTTCTCCAAGCTACTTCATCTGCGGTATTCCAGTCAAAATAGTAAGCGCCGTGGTTATATCTACTGGGTATATAATAATCCCAGAGTGAAGGTAGTGTGTACTTTTCATGCCATACGGCAGTTTGAGCGCGCATTACGTCCCGTGTAGCGATATATGCTGTCATAGTTGGATCAATAATGAAATCATATTCCAATAATTCATCAATAAGGGCTTTCCATTCAGGAGAACCTCTTTCATGAATCAAATTCCATTGCCTACCTACTTGACCAAAGCGGTGTTGCTCATTATTATAGTTCATATCGTAAGGCCAAGGCTGAACATCATAATCTTTATATAACGCTTCAAACAATCCATAGAAGTGAGTTTGGTTTTTTAAACCTAAACGTGCAGCATCAATCAAATTCATCTGTGCAACACCAATCTGAGCTAGATGCGCAACAGATCCCATACCACTAGCATTTGCCTCATCTAATAAAGCCTTCATTATTTGAGGTCTTGGTGAGGTAAGTTTTAAACCATCTATACCTTTTTTCTTAGCGTATCTGACCCATTCCTTAGCGGTTTCAGGATCATTAATTGGCCCACCTTTCCAATCCGCTCCATTTCCTGGTCTATCATAAACATAAATTCGTGGTGCTACAATTTCATTCTTTGCACTTCTTTCTTTTTCTTTCAATGACCATTCTGTTGGTCCAAGCGCTACTCCTCTTATGGTTGTGATACCATGAGCCATCCAGAGCTTATAAGTGTATTCAGCATCGGGTGCTTTGAATTGATTTCCAGAATGCATATGTAGATCTACAAAACCAGGGAGGACATACTTTCCTGAAGCATCAATTTCATAATCACCTTTTTTCGGACGTTTTGATTTATTTATTGGAATGCCAGGATAACCTACATTTTGTACTTTAACAATCTTATTATTTTCAATAACAATGTCCATAGGCCCACGTGGCGGACCACCGGTCCCATCAATCACCGTTGCACCTCGAATTATTAATCTTTTATAAGGTCCTTTCCCCTCACCTTTTTTTCGATCAGGTGCAGCATTAGGTCCTTTTGATGATAGTTTTGATACATTTAAAATTTCTTTTTTCTTTTGATTACTAAGTTCTTGTCCAAAAGTTGGTAAAACGATTGATATCACAACTAAATATTTTCCATATTGAGAAAATACTCTTCTAATTCTATTACTTATTTGATTACTCATTTTATTATTTCCATTCTATGATTAGATAAAAAAACAACTTCGACCCCGGAAAAAAAATAGGGTAAATCAAAAGAAAGACCTACCCTATTTTTGGCTTAACAAGAATTTGTAACTTAATCTATTTTGATTACATATTATCTTTTTCCAATTGAGATACTGGCCATCTACGATGTACACCCTTACCCTTATTTATTTCTGCCCAACGAACAGGTATAAGTTCATAATGACGCATATCCTGCCAACGACGACCTTCGTACCATAGTTCCACTGACCGTTCATACTTCAGCTGAGTTAAAACTGCCGCTTGATCAGTGCTTGAAAAAGCGACCAAACCAACACCGGCTCGAACTTCATTTATCATGCTTACGGCGGTAGCCAAATCATTTGTCATGGCCGCATATTCAGCAATAATCAATCTAGCCTCATCAGCACGGCTAACAGGGATATCGGAACCTTCATTAGGATACTTAGTAATAAGGTAAACATCGTCACCTGTTCTTGGTGATTCATTTACTTTCTCTCCATGCATTATTCTAGGGTCTATATCTCCACTTACAGGATCTTTCATATAGGCATATTTAGGATCCATTCGATTATAGCGTGATGAATTGACAGATTCATATACAAAGTTTGCTGCGCCTGGAGGGGCATAATTTGCATACTCTACATAGGTTCCTGATATTGCTAATGCAGCTTTTGCTGCATCACTTGCTTTTTTGAATGTAGCCATATCATCCGTTGAACTATTCCATTTGTCATCAAAGTAAAGAGCGCGGTAAGCACGTGCAGTGGCACCGTGAGCTGCTGCTGCAAGTGACGTATTTCCTGCTCCAGAAGCAACAGTGGCTGCAGATTGAAATTTTTCAATGGCTGATGTAGTTGCCTGCATCGGCGTAATTGGTGCTGCCCCATCGATAACAACTTGATTAAAATGATCAGCTAAAGTTAATCGAGCAATCCCATTCCAAAAATAACCATTTGCAACGCGAATATCTGTATTTGGATTATCTACCAATTCCAACAAACGCTTAGTCGCATCTTCTGCAATCCACCTGGCTGAAGCTAGTGCATTATATAAATTATCGTATTGCTGATTGTAGCCATCCATATATCCTTCATCAATCATAATTCTGAAAGTTCCAGATCCAGATAAAAAACCCTCATCTGAGCATGCTGCGGACCAAACGATTGCGTCATCAAGTGCAGCTGCAACTGCAACTTCAGGTGTATTTCCAAGTGCATTTGCCATACCCTTATCTGCAAGATCACCATCCAGAATATTTGTAGGATTATCAACTTCAAAATCCTCACAGGATATTAGGAGCATTGTAAATGCACTGAATAGAAGTGTGGCATATAATTTCTTAGTTCTTGTTTCTTTTTTCATTTTATTCCTCTTAAGAAAATCGATTTTAGAATGCTTGTTTTCCATATCTATCAACTCCAACTAAAAGGTTGTATTAATGGATACACCATAGAATATTGGGCTTGGGCCTGACATGTAGTCAATATTCTGCAGAAATTCACTACGCGATGCACGACCTCCACCTGGATCAATATAACCTTCAAAGTCAGTAAAGATATGCAAGTTCCTTGCATTGAAAGATACTGTAGCAGATTTGACGCCTAACTTTCCTGTAATATCACTTGGAACTTGCCAAATAAGAGCAAGTTCTTGAAACTTTAAATAATCACCTGCTTCCATCCAATCACTAAAAACATTAGGATGTCTATTCCCATAGCCTTCAATATGTTTCTTGCGCTCATCAAGTGAAACATTGTTCGCAGGATCTAATGCATAAGCTAAATCTGCTGCGGTTTTGTTATAGCCTAAATTTTGCCTAATAAGTTCTGATTCTCTTGAAATTAGAAAATCTCCCTCACCGCGAAATAAAGCTTTAAGTGAAAAACTTCTACTAAACTTTACCGTACTACCAAATGTATAGGTATAACTAGGCGATGAATTACCAATATACTCTAAAGCATCGTCACCATTTGCGTCTTTCTTCATGTTGGGATAAATCTGTGAACGATGCGTCACTTGATCAATAGGTACACTCGTTGACCAAGGATTGGCAGGGTCATGTACAGGAGCAATGATAGCACCTGGCTGGTATCCTTCTTTAATTTGACTCCAACGACGACGACCTTCTATCCGAAAAGGAGCGACACCACCCATATCTGTTACTTTCTGATCTACATTAGAATAAGAGCCTTCAAGCTTTACAGATACCGCATCTTTTTTGAACACTGTCCAGTTACCAGATAGCTCCAGACCGTTTGACTCCATACCGCCAATATTAGTCAATTGAGCTTGCTGAAATCCCAGTGATGGAGATAATGCAACTGGTAATAATGCATCTGTTGTTTGCTGAGTATAATAAACAGCTTCAACACCTAAAAGATCATTAAAAGCTGAAAATTCGGCTCCAAATTCTATTTCTTGAGACCGCTCAGGCTTTAAATCTTTATTGCCTAAGTTTAATGGTAAAACAGCTCCATTATTTTCAATACCTGAAGCAGGCCGCCAGGTACGTTGAGCATCAAAAGCTCCAGGTTGTAATCCAGAAGTTCCAAAGGCTGCTCGAAGTCTAAATTGATTTATTGCACTGAAATTCCAGAAAGGTTCTTCAGAAACAACCCATGACAGACCTGCTTTTGGATATGTTTCAAAACCAAAATCTTCTCCAAATGCTGAATTTCCATCCATTCTCATTCCAACTGTCAAGAATAAACGATCATCTAGGCCTAGTTGTTCTTGAAAAAACACACCCGCATTAATTACTGTTTCTTCAAACTCATCAACATTAGTTACTGATGAACCCCCACGCAAAGTACTTAAGGCTGCTGCAGGAAAATTTGAAACAGACACCTGTTGTTGATTTGTTACTTCTGTGAAACTCTGAGCTCCAATAACTGTAGACGAAACAAGTCTTTCTGATATATTATAATTTGCATTAGTTTTAAAATCAATTGTGAATATGTCTTTTTCTCTATGCCACCTATCTCTAGCTCCTTTTGATGGTGAAGCAGGATTCGCACCACCCTTTGGCACAAAACGCGTTGTTCTAACTAAGACATCATTCAAACCAAGTTGAAAACTAGATCGAATATTATCATTCCATTTATAATCTATTTTAGCACTAATCAAACGATTATCTGTAACTTCTTCAGAATCCCAAGTCAATGCTCCAGCAACAGTATAATCTTGTCCACCATAGGGTCGTAACTCAGATACATTGGATGGATCACACAACATGATTTCCGCCCAGAATCCCCACCATGGCATGGGAGCCATTTGTGAATTTTCAGTTAGACTTATATCAATACTTGTACTTAGTTTATCTGAATTTTGAAAATCAAGTGCAGTTCTTAAACTCCATTTATCCACACTATTTTTTGGCTGAGACCCAGGAAGATCAGCCCAATTAGCAGATGCATAATATTTCATTCCTGGTGATCCTCCTCGAACTGAGAATGAATAATCCTGCTGGTGAGAATTTTTCATGTAGTCAATTGCAGGGTTATTAGTCATTATTGTCCTAGTCGTTTCATCGTAACCATAATTATGATCAACTCGATTTTTTGCATCAATCTTTGCAATCTTTTGATTCGTACGAAAGCTATATGTTGGCTTACCAATAATACCACGTTTAGTAAAAATTTGGATAACTCCACTTGATGCTTCAGTTCCAAA
>Ga0302123_10002782_pt1 | contig 11827 bp, 6 predicted proteins | sample CB21_321_MG_FD_203109 | JGI IMG/M metagenome (GOLD analysis project Ga0302123, IMG submission 203109) | Marine microbial communities from Western Arctic Ocean, Canada - CB21_32.1 | ecosystem: Environmental > Aquatic > Marine > Oceanic | place: Canada: Western Arctic Ocean | collected 2017-09-28 | reverse complement strand
GGGCTGCCCCGGACATGGGACAGGAAATGAAGTCCCCCCGCGACATCCAGCCGCCAACGCGGCAAACTCACACTCAACAACAACTTACGTCAGCATAACCACCGCCACGTAAAGGGATCACGCCCATCAGGGGTCATGCATTCCTGGGCGTCCGCTCCCGGACATTGAGTGCAGGAACTTGAGACACCCAACAATCCGGGACAAACCCACGGCAAAGCCAGATGGACCCCATTTGCTCGGTCAAGGTCGTGTCGGTCGTTTTCCGGGACACTCGGCGTCGATTGACGCGATCGTTTGCCGATTGCGACCTTCGCATAGATCGTCGTGGTTCCGAGCCGGGCGTGTCCAGGAAGTTTCTGGATGAATCGGACGCTGGAAACCAGGCCGACGCCAATCCACACGGGAGCGAAGGCCGCTGGCTGAGGTGAACATTCGCAAGACTGCCATCAATCTCGGAAAACAAGCACAAGCCACGACAGACCATAGAGAAAGATGGTCACAACGGCGGCGACTATCCAACAGACAATCTTGCTGAGCCCCATTGAGAATGCGAGATACCCAGCCCCGGCACCCAGAGCGGCGCACGCGGCAAACCACAGGACCAAAGTCAGACTGAAAAACGTGCCGAGAACCCAACACATGAATGTCACGAATGGACCGCGGTTCTGTCGTTGGTGCTCCTGTTCTCCAATATCATCACGCGGAGCACTGCATCGATTGCAGTGTGTACCGTTTATCGGCAGCGGTGCGTCGCACTGTTTGCAGCGTTTCAATTGTACTTTCCTTGACTTCACCCACGGTGGGGACCTTCATTCCTGGAGACGGGATGTTGATTCAGTCGGCCGCAGCCAGACATCGGGCCGCTCGGTCATGAACCAGCGGGTTGATCCTCCGGATTCGATCCCCTGAGCCGTGATCGGGCGCGTCCGTGGTTCTGATCAATCTGCAAACACTTCCTGAGCGCATCGAGCGCATCCCCGACCTGTCCCCGCACACGATGGCATTCGGCAAGGTAGAACCATCCGTTGGACAGTTCAGGATCAAGTCGCAACGCCTGTTGCAGCTGCGCGCGGGCCTCAAGGATGCGGTTTTCGCGAAACGCGGCGATCCCACCTGTCAATGTCGCTAACGCCCGGTGCTTGCTGGACAGCTCGGTTTCACCACGGGTGAGGTAACCCTGGCTGAGACCGTCGTGGACGGATTCAACATGCATCAATTGAGCAGCACGTTTGAGCAGAAGAAAGGACGCATCGTCTTGATCGAGCCATCGGTGGCCATATGCAAGTTGCGCCAGTCGCTCGGGCGTGGTTCCATCACGCTGCATCAATTCATTCAGAAGGTCGACGGCCTGCTGGGCATTTCCGATTCGAATTTCCGCTTCGACAAGCATTTCCGCGAGTTCGGTTCGCCATCCCGTCGACAGCAGCTCTCGCAAACACGTCACGGCTTGCTGAGGTTGCTCAGCCGCCAGGCTGCTACATTTTCTGAGTTGTCGATTCAACCCGATTGCCCCAAACTCAAACTGCAATTCCGCGATGATCGAGTCCGACCGCAAGCGGTCCGATGCACGTTCAACATGCGTCCTGTCCTCGAATGCTCCAGCGGTGTCGCCCGTCTGTTCGCGCGATCGAGCCCGCAGTTGATAGAACGTGCTCTCGTTGGGATAGCGGGAAACCAGTTCGTCCAGGATCTGGATTGCTTCGCTGTCGCGATCTTCATGAACCAGGATCCGGATGAGTTGATGACGAGCCGGCAGATAGTCGCCCGCTTTACGAAATGCTGATTCCGCATTTTCCGCGTCCTCCTGCCGCAGCAGATTTCGGCCAATTCCGTACCAGCAACGCGCTCGGGCCTCGTTAACGGATGCGTGGTTGTCGGCCAGCAGAAGTGCCTGTTGGAATCTCTCGATTGCTTGCGACGTTTCGCCCAGTTGATTGAGTGCCACACCCCACCAGTAGAGTGCCTCGAATGACGCCACGTCGTCGCGCGCGGCCTGTTCGCAACAGTATTCTCCATGTGGAAAACAGCCGGCAGCAAGGTACGCTTTACCCAGAGTCAGCCAATTGTCGGCAGTACCGCTGTCGCGTACGGTCTGTTCGAGCGAGCGAATCCCGTCGGCTGTTGCCGGATGGAAGTGAGCGAGAGCCGATCGCGACGGTACCGGATCACGCAGCCACACAACAACGACGAGGGCTGCGCCCAGGGTCTCGATCGCAACACATGCCTGCAGCAGCCTTGTGAGCATCTTCATTCCTGCTCTCCCGATCGCCAGGAGATGACGCGGCCATCCCGGTCAGTGTGTTTCAGCATCTTTTTCATCACACCGGCCACGATGTCGTCGCGGCCGTCGCCGTCCAGGTCCCCGCAGGCGACGGTGGTCAAATGAGTCGGTCGGTGGGCAATCTGCCACACATCGAATTGCTGCGAACCATCGTTCTCCAGCCAGACGATGCATGGATTCCCCGGTTTCTGCCATTCATTGACCATGCTGACCAGAACCACGTCGCGGTCACCGTCACCATCAATGTCGCCAGCAGCAGCGGCGTAAGCGCCGCCGAAATTGGCAATCCTGTGCGGCTCGAATTTCCAGTCCCCTTTGTTCTCGAACCAGATACATCCGTGATAAGGCTGCGGGTAAGAAAACTCATATTCCAGATTGTCACCCATCGGCCAGATCAAATCCGGATCACCGTCACCGTCGAGGTCGTCCTGAACGAGCCCGGCGCTGCCGATGTCGAAATTGTCCGTGACGTAAAGGCGGCGCGAATGGAAAGCGCCGCCGCCTTTGTTTTCGAACGCCCAAATCTCTTCTTCCTCCTGCGACACAACGGCCGCAATATCAAGGTCGCCATCGCCGTCGAAGTCGGCAAGTGGAACGTGAATCGTGCCTGGAGCATGCAGCAGGACGTGATCGCGAAATGCTCCGCCGCCGCGGTTTTCCAGCCACATAATCTGTCCGATGCTGTACCCGAACACAGCGACCGCGATGTCAAAGTCGTGGTCGCCATCGAGGTCCCCGACACGAACGTCCGTAACACGACGCACGTCATCAAGAATCACATGCGAAACGAATCCATCGGCAGTCTGCTCGAGCCAGACGACGCGGCCCGAGTAACGATCCGTTCCGAACAGGTCACCCAGAATCGCGACAACCACGTCCTGGTCTCCGTCCTGATCGAGGTCCGCGACGGTCGCATGTGCCGGAACCAGCAGATCGTTTCCCAGCACATGTTCTTCCCAATCCCCCCGCGGATGCTGGCGATACCAGATCACCTGGCTGCGCAGAGCGTCACAAACAACCACGTCAAGAAGTCCGTCCTGATCAAGATCAACCATCTGCACGTTGGTGATTTGCGCATTCCATGCTGGTTCCGGACCGATCGACTGTTGCTCAAACTGCCGATTCGATTCGGGAAACGACGTTCCGCCGGAATGCAGCGGAAGCGGAGATTTCAGCGAACGCACCAGCGGCTTTGAAAAGTATGTGAGCGGCGGAATCGCCACGGCAAGCAACAACAGAGTGATCAGAGCCCGCCTCGGCTTAGCCGTCTCGATGCGTCGATCCTGCTCCCGGGGCTTAACTGGTTCACCCGTCACGAATCACTCTCTCTTTCAGGAACAATTTCCAGTGGTGTTCTATTGCCAGACTGAGTCATCAGAATATGAGGTTTAGCCCACTATTATCCCGTCGGCGTTCGAACGGACGCTAACAAGCGATGAAATGCTCCACGCCGATTCATTCTTCACTGCCACCTTCTTCGGAATTCAAAAACCAGGCCCATCAAGCTGGTACGCGCGTTCGGCTCCCTCGATCACGAGGTAGTCGGCGTCCGCTTCCAGATCGGCGTAGGAGGCGAGCTTCCCTGACGGCCACGCGATGTCAATCCGCTTCACGCTCGCGGAGTCCGAAAGGCCGAAAACCAATCGTCGCTCGTTGCTGGCCTGATAGCCGTCACCGGCAGTCAGTTGACGCATGATGGTGCGGTCCTGTGTGTGGACAACGACCGTCGTCCCGATGGCGTCCCTCGATGATTCAACGCCGCGCAATCGAACGGCTACGAATTGGCTTGGCTGTTCCGTCGTGTTGGTCAACAAAGCGGCGGGTTGATCGAGATGTGAAATCACTGCGTCTTCCAGGCCGTCACGGTTCCAGTCGACTCGAGCCAACCCGCGGCCCAGTAGTTTACGGCTGAAATACGGCCCCAACTGATTCGCCGGCTGCTCGATGAACCGGCCGTTCCCGCTATTCACGAAGCACTGTGCGGGCATCCGGTAGGGCCGACCGTATCGACGATAGTCATCGATGTGACCGTTCGCGACTAACAGATCGAGATGACCGTCGAGATCGGCATCGAGGAACTGCGTCCCGAACCCCAGCAGGTTACACCCGGGTTCCGCAAGCCCCACCCGTTGCGTGACGTCGTCAAACGTCATGTCTCCCAGGGACTGGTACAGAGTGTTGGATTCACGCAGGAAATTCGTGACGAACAAATCCAGACTGCCGTCATCATTCGCATCACCAGCAGCGATCCCCATGCAGCCTTCGGCCTTGCCGTCACCGTTGACGGCCACTCCGACCATCAGCCCGCTTTCCACAAATCGCGGGATTCCACTTTCGGACGTACCGTCATTAACAAACAGGAAATTTCCAACCGTGTCGTTGGCCACAAACAGACTGAGGCGGCCGTCGCCTCCCCAATCGGCAGCAACAACGCCCAACCCTTTTCCATTCGGAACCTGAACGCCGCACTCTTCGGTGACGTTGGAGAATCGTCCGTTACCCATGTTCAGGAACAACTGATCCTGTGCGGCCGGAAAGTGAAATGGCAAGCAAATCCGCGGGCGACCGTCTTCATGCTGACAGACGCGTTCAAACACAGATTCGCCGGTCAGGTAATTGACCGAATAAAGATCGGGCAGCGAATCTCCGTTAAGGTCCGCCAGGACACAACTCGTTGACCAGCGCGGATCGTCGACTCCTGCTTCGTTCGTAACGTCTTCAAACACCCCGTCGCCGTTGTTTCGATACAGCCGATTCCGTCCGATATTCGCAACGTAGAGGTCCGGAAAACCGTCGTTGTCGAAATCGCCGACGGTGATCCCCGTGCTGAAGCGACTCTCGAAAATGCCTGCCAACATGGTCACGTCGTCAAAACTGCCGGTGCCGGAATTCCGGAACAACTGGTCGACGTGCTCGGAGCGCTCGTCGCGCCTGGCCCATTGGCATCCCTGTGTGAAGTACAGGTCAGGCCAGCCATCCATGTCGTAGTCCAGGACGCCACATCCGCCGCCATTGAATTCGTACATGCGCTGCCCTTCGCCGGCTGTCGAAGGGCTGTTGTAGTACTGGAAGTGAATCCCGGCCGAACGTGAGTCGTCGCGAAAGGACACCACTTTGTCGGACCCATCCGGAGACGGGGGGCCGTCTTGCGACTTTGAATTCCACTGCGGCAATGGAAGATGCGACAAGTCAATCGCCAGTGATCGATTGCTGCGACAAACCACCGTGAGTGGTGCTGACTGCAACGATTCACGCAGCGCGGTGGCTCGTTGCATGGCCCACCCAGCAGCGGGGAACCGGTCATTTGCGATGATGCACCATCCCCATGCTTCCCACAGTCGCTCGACGCGTTCCAGACCGATGACAAGCTGCCTGATGGGCTGACTGGTGGAATGCTCTGTCGAAACAACAAGGTCGCGCTGCTCACGTAGCGTTTGCAGTTGCTGCAAACGTTCCTGCAGTAACTTCGCACGCGGCTCATCGCCCGACTGAATCAGATATTGATACAACTGGTACATAGCGGTTCGATCAGTCGGGCTCTGCTGCGAGGCCTCCCAGAAACACCGCACGGCTGCGAGAGATTGACCGTTGCGTTCGGCCAGTTTTCCGCGAACAACCCACAAACGTGGATCGCTGATCGAACACGTTTGTTCTTCGGCCAGCAGTGATTGCACACGTACGAATTGACTCGTTTCCCACAGCAACATCGCCAGAGCAATGCGCGATTCGGGAATCGGCGGTTTCGACCGGACCGATTCGGTCAGGAGTTCAATGGCTTCTTCGGTCTGTCCAGAATTCCTCGCGTGCCAGGCCAGACCGATGAGGACCGCCGGATGTTTGGGTGTGACTCGGCTATAGCGATTCAGCTCACTGAGATTGAACAGCGCCGAGCCCGGCGAATCCAATAATCCAAGCAGGTCCTCGTGGAAGACGCCTTGCCGGAAAAGTCGCAACACGAACGGAACGGCTTCCTGTTGCCGTGCCTGGATACCCAGCAGGCTGACCAGTTGAAACAACCCGTTCGGGTTTTCGGGCTCATGACTCAGCGCGGCACGAAAACTCGCTTCGGCTCTGGCGGTGTCAGCGACATGATGTAACTCAATCCGCCCACACCGAAACCGAGCGTGAATGGCGCTGGCTGACGGCCCAACCGGAACTTGACGATAATACGCCAGCGCCCGGTCGTACTCTTCCAGCGAGAAACACGCGTCGCCTGCCAGGACCAGCGCCGCAACCGACCCCGCGTCGCGTGCCAGGACAACCTCGGACATGTCGAGCGACTCCTGCCAGTCACCCATATCGAAGTGCCGCTGGCTTTCCTGAAGGAGCGTTTCGACGCTGGGACGCAGAAGGAGGTACATCCCGAGCGAGACTGTCGACAGGAACGCCATTGCTGCCAGGAATCGGCGGCGTGAAAGGTGCCGACTTCGGCTGTTTTCAGCCGCCTCGCTCATTGCGATTCAGGCCTCAAGAGTGCGTGGACATGGTCAACTGCAGCGCCACGTGGATTCTCATCGCAAATCCACTTGAAACAACTCACCGGCCCCCTCGATCGCAATCCAATGCGTGTTCACAGGCAGTTGGGTGAATTCCTCACGACGCCCGGATGGCCAGCGCACGGTCAGGTTCTGGACGACTTTGTCGACACCGAGTCCAAAAACCAGACTCCGTTCGTTTGAGGCGTGAAAACCGTCACCGGCCATTAACTGACGCGTGATCGTACGGTCCTTCAGCTGTACCTGAACTATCGATCCGATTGCGTCGCGGCTCGATTGAACACCTCGCAAACGCAGTGTCACAAACCCGCCGTGTTCCTGCACGGTGTTTGTGAGCAGGGCAACCGGCGCGTCCAGGTGAGATACAACGGCATCTTCGCGTCCGTCACCATTCCAATCGAGCCGCGCCAGCGCACGCCCGAGAAAGCGGCTTTCAAAGTAACGGCCGAGTGTCGACGAATCGACTTCACGAAATCGTCCCTTCCCGATGTTGGCCATGAACTGTGGCTGCATCTGGTATTCCGTCCGGCCGTCTTCGCTGAAGTCATCGATATGTCCGTTCGCGATCAGAAGGTCGAGCCAGCCGTCCAGGTTCGCATCCAGAAACTGAGTCCCGAAACCAAGCTTCGACAGGCTCGGTTGCCGCAGGCCGTTCTTCATTGCCACCTCTTGAAATGCCCCGCTTGAGAGTTGGTAGTATGAGTTTGCCTCTCCGTGAAAGTTGGTGACGAACAATTCGGCTTCTCCGTCGCCATCAGCGTCTCCCGCAGCCACGCCCATGCACGCCTGCACGCGGCCAGCGGCGTTCATGGCGAGGCCCGTGATTAACGCCTGTTCGCGAAACCGGGGTGGACCGTCCGGATTGACCGTCTGGTTCACGAAGTAAGAATTCATCACGGTGTCATTTGCGATGAATACGTGCGGACGATTGGAACCATCGAATGATGCGACAGCGATGCCCAGGCCCTTACCGTCAGCAACCGTGATGCCGGAACTTTCGGTGACGTCCTGAAAACTCCCGTCACCCGCGTTCCAGAAAAGGCGGTCATCGGCAGCGTCGAAATGCTGCGGCAGGCACGTTGCCTGACCGTGCTCGCCACAAGTCCGAGTAAACACATCGGTCCCTGAGAGATAGTTGACGAGATACAGCTCCGGGTGTCCGTCCCCGGTCAGGTCCGAGATGGCACAACTGGTCGTCCAGTCGTCACGGGTGAATCCCACGTCGACACTGACATCGGAGAATGTTCCGTCTCCGTTGTTTCGATAGAGACGGTTTCGACCGATGTTGGCCACCAGCAGGTCGGGGAAACCATCAGAATCAAAGTCGCCCGCGGAAACTCCCTGACTGAATCGATTTTCACGAATCCCGCACGACTCGGTGACGTCGACGAATCGCTGATCTCCCTGATTGACGTACAGGCGGTCGAGGTGCTCAAAACGCGTTTCATCAACCGGCCAGTGACACCCTTGAGTGAAGTACAGATCAGGCTGCAGGTCGCAGTTGACATCCAGCACTGCAACACCGCCGCCGATGACTTCGTACATGTACTTCATCCCGTTCTGAACAGCCCTCGATCCGTTGAAGTACTGAAACGTGATATCAGCCGCAGCCGCCTGATCGTCAAACGAGAATCTTCGAAGTGAATCGTTCAGAACTACATCTGGCACTGAGTCAGCTTCAGGAGCCGAAATAGATGGCAGGGGGAACAACCGATAGTCGAGATTCACCGTCGGGTTGAACTTCGCTTCCGTTCGCTTCAACGCGAGTTTTGCTAATCGCGGCCTCATTCGCCCGACTGCCTCTTTCGCCCAGGCCGGTTGTTGAGGATGCAACATCGCCAGCGCCGACCATCCATACGCTTCCCACGTATTGCCCAGCTTTTCCGCAAGCGCGGCGACACGTTGCATCGCCATCAGGTCGTCGTCGGCGTCAACGATCTTCGCGGTGTTTAGAAACTCCTGCAGTATTCGGGATCTCTGCAGGAACGGGGATGCATCCTCGTCACGCCGCATCGCAGTGAGGATCTGGCCGGCCTGGTACAGTGCGTCCGGCTGGTTCGCGTCTCTTTCGATCGCCTCGCAAAAACAACGCAATGCAACTTCCGGAGTGGAGTGAATCAGCGCCCATTTGCCACGCAACACCCAGGTCGTGGGGTGCGCGTTCGCAGCCGCAGGCAGACTTCGACTCCACGCCTGAAATTCCCGCTCGTTGCCTGACTCGTGGTAAAGTTCACCCAGTCGAACGTGGGCCTGAAACAGCTCGGGCACGGTGCGAATGCAGGATTGCAGCATTGTCGCCGCAGTTTGATACTCTTCCTCTTCGACGGCCAGACGCGCCGCTGCAAGCAGGACCAGCGGGTCATCCGGAGACACCTGTCGCAAACGAGCGACGTCGAGAGAGACCTCCATCGAATTCTCTGCGAGTGCCATCGAAAAGAGGTCGACGCGCCGCTGTTTGTCCGCGCGGATCATTGCCAACCGGTGAGGGATCTGGCGCCACCACTGGCCGGACAACCCGTAGACGACAGCCAGCCCCTGGTGCGCCTCTATGGATTCTGGATCGTCTCGAAGGGCACGACGGTAAGACTGTTCGGCTTCCGCAGGCTGCCCCAGTGACATCAACTGAATGCGTCCGCGGCGCCAGCCTGCCTCGCAGGAAAACGGCCGATGTCCATCCGGAACCTTTGCAAAAGCTCTTGCAGCCGCTGCACTGCGCCCAATCGCTTCCAGACACTTACCGTCAAGGAGCAGGGCCGCAACGTTCCGGGAATCCCGTTTCAGGACCAGCGCGGCCTGCCGGCGCGCCGCTGCGAAATCACTCTCTTCAAATGCTGCCTGAGCCCGAGTCAGGTGATCGGCAGTCGTGAAGTGTGTCGCTCGATTCCACCAGAGAACTGCCACGACGACGCCACCGATCAGAGCACCACCCAGCCGTAGAATCACTAATGACCGTCTACGTCTTTGAGCTGCATATCGCTCGGCTCGCGTCTGGTGGTCGTCTTGAGCGGACATCACATGCGGTTGGCTTGCCTGAACATGGAGCGCCGGGGTGGCAAAGCCACCAACACCAATCGACGGATCACCACGACGCGACTATCAACGATCTCTTTCAATGAGTCGTCGACAGGACCAGCCCGTCGCCGACACCTGCCTCCAACCACCAATGGTATACGACTACGGTGTTACTTCGTCACCGGATGCCTGACTGGGGCCATCTTCAGACAATTTGAAGTCGAGTGAATTCGGTCCCTCAACGACGGTCGCAACAAGCCCTGACGTGCTGCCGTCCTTGTATCCATCCGGAATAACATCAACGACACTGGCCAGCTCACCAGAGGCCTGGTCGTCCGGTTGGGGCGGTGGTGGCGGCTGAACAGCAACCAGATATTCGCCTGCTGGGACAGATTCCGAGAACTTGAATGTACCGTTTACGATCGCTCCACCGACTGAGTTACCCGTTTCCGCGTCGTAGAAAGAGATTCCCCCGCCAGCTAATGGCTCTCCATTCAACGTAACAGTGCCTTCGACTTCTCCGGTGGGACCCTCCTGGTTGTTGCCAGAGCCACAACCCGTTGTCAGTAGAGACAACACAAGTGCCGTGAGGCCAAACCGCCAGGACTTCAAACTCGGTCTCATCCCATAATCCCATCGTCTATGTGGGGAAACTGTCAGAAAAAAACGGCCGGACCTGAACAGTACGGTCCAGCCGGTGTGTGCAACTCATTCGTTGAAGAGATCAGAAGTTACCGACCACATCCCCATCATTCATTGACCCAAGCCTGTTGAAAGTCGTGAAGTTAATGCTGTCCGACAGAAAACGGACACTACCATCTGCCAGGCCGACGTGAATCCCGCCGGTGTGGAACGAATTGACGATCGTGTTGAAGTCCCACGTGTTGTCCGCTCCAGGAATAGAACTTGCGCTCACAGGCTTATTTCTGCCATTGCCTAAGTTGATTTTGTACCGGATGCACGTAGTGCCGGCTCCCCAGTGGGGGCGTCCGACGCGGTCAGTCGCCTGGGGTCCGGCATAGCCCGACCAGCCGCCGTAGTAATTGTTCGTTAAGTTTTTGTCCGTGCCGCTGACATTCACGCGGGCAGACTGCTCAGCCACAATAATCGTATTTGAGCTGCCGTCAGTAATATCGGCCATCCTCGAATTCCGATTGACACCCATAATACCATTGCCGCGAACGATTCCCCCGTAGTCACAGGTCACGTTACCGAAGCTGCCCACTCCCATCGCGCCGGACACTCCAACATAGTGATGGCCCTGTCCCAGTTGGGGGTTGTTGATGACAGAAGAGTCATTCGGCACCAGCGTGCTGGATGGGCAAACAAATGTCGTCATCGTGAGCCCTGCGAACACTTCGGCCCCACCTGCATAACGCGCGTAATTGGTGCTGCCACCGAAGCTGTAGGCGCCGGCCCAATCGATCCTCGAATAGACAGGTGCCTGATCCATATACGGCAGAATCATCACGCGCCAATTGCCACCGCAACACCAGGAGGCGCCTCTGCCTGGTCCATTTCGAGACTGCCCCTGCGGAAACGTATTTGACGTGCTGTGATAGTTGTGCAGTGCCAGTGCGACCTGCTTGAGATTGTTCTTGCACTGAGAACGTCGAGCAGCCTCCCGAGCCTGCTGCACGGCCGGCAGCAGCAATGCGATCAGAATCGCTATGATCGCAATGACGACCAGCAGTTCGATCAGAGTAAATGCTCTGGACCAGCGCCTGCGCGTGAGAACCTTGATCCGACTCATGAGACCTGCCTCTCAAAGAGGAATGAAACGAATAGTGCTCAACCCTGAAAAGAACGGTCCAACAAGCTAGCCCAATTAAGTCAAAATGTCAAAATCCCTAGACAAATCCGCTGCAATTGTCGTAAATCAGCCAGCCACACAATGGCGGCAGGGAGCAGAAGGTCAACCGTTCAACAGCAGTTCCCGGGCTGCTGGAATTCGCGGGAAAACGAGCGATTCTGAGGATCGTGTTCGTAGATGAAGACCTGCTTGTGGGCAGACGTTTCTGGCGTCCGGGCAGGATTG
>Ga0302123_10002777_pt1 | contig 11840 bp, 10 predicted proteins | sample CB21_321_MG_FD_203109 | JGI IMG/M metagenome (GOLD analysis project Ga0302123, IMG submission 203109) | Marine microbial communities from Western Arctic Ocean, Canada - CB21_32.1 | ecosystem: Environmental > Aquatic > Marine > Oceanic | place: Canada: Western Arctic Ocean | collected 2017-09-28 | reverse complement strand
GTCGGCGCGGTTGCTCGGACTGCCGTCTGAGCGGACGTTGATGGGGCACGGCGTGTCCACCTGCGCGACCTGTGACGGCTACTTCTTCCGCGACAAACCGATTGCCATGGTCGGTGGCGGCGACTCGGCCATGGAAGAAGCGATCTTCCTGACAAAGTTTGCGTCGCACGTCACGGTGCTGCATCGGCGTGAGGAGTTGCGCGCGTCGAAGATCATGCAAGATAAGGCGTTTGCCAACCCGAAGATTTCTTTCGAGTGGAACACGGAGCTTACCGAGGTGAAGGACGTCGATGCGGGTGTGGTGACCGGCGTGGTGCTGCGTAACAACAAGACGGGGCAGACCAAGGGATTGGCGGTCGAGGGGCTGTTCGTCGCGATCGGGCACACACCCAATACGGGCCTGTTCACGGGGCAGCTCGCACTCGACGCCAACGGCTATATCGTCTCCGGTGACGGGTCCCGTACGAGCGTGCCTGGCGTCTTCGCCTGCGGGGATGTGCAGGACCATGTGTATCGCCAGGCGATTACCGCCGCCGGTAGTGGCTGCATGGCCGCGATTGATGCCGAGCGGCATCTAGAGGCGAGCTAGAACCTGGACGGGTTTGCGCCCCGAACCCCACGCGGCCGCTCGTGGGGCCACATCGTCCCACTCCGCGTCCGCGAGGTGCGCACCTGCGCGCCCTAGTCGATCCAGCCGCCGCCAAGCACGGTGTCTCCGTCGTAGAAGACGACGGCCTGACCGGGCGCGACAGCGCTCTGGGGCTGCTCGAAGACCACCGCTACCCGGTTATGCGGAAGTGGCTCCACGGTGGCCGGGGCGTCGGGATGTCGATGGCGGATGCGTGCGGTGACCGGGCACGCCGAGCTCGGTGGGATGCCGGCAATCCAGTTGACCGAGGACGCGGTCAACCGATCGCGCTCCAGGGCCGACCGGGGACCCACGGTGAGCGCGTTTTCTGAGGCGTCGATCGAGAGGACGTATAGAGGGACGCTGGTCGAGAGGCCCAGCCCCTTCCGCTGGCCGACAGTGAACCGGTGAATGCCGGTGTGATCGCCGATCTGCCGTCCCTGCTGGTCTTGAATCGGCCCCGTTCGGGCCAGCGCCGGCCGGCGCTCCTCCACGAAGCGGGCCGTCTTCCCGTCTGCGATAAAGCACAGTTCCTGGCTGTCTGGCTTCTCGGCGACGGCGAGGCCGTGTGCGCGGGCGTAGGCGCGCACTTCGTTCTTGTGCAGGTGCCCCACCGGAAAGAGTGCCTGGGCCAGCTGCGCCTGTGTCAGTGTGAAAAGAAAATACGACTGGTCCTTCTCGGGGTCGAGTCCGCGGCGTAGCAGGGTCCGGCCAGATGCGGTCTCGCGGTCGAGACGCGCGTAGTGGCCGGTCGCCACCGCGTCGGCGCCAAAGGCGGCGGCGCGGTCCAGCAGGTGTGCGAATTTCAACTCGCCGTTGCACTGCACACAAGGAATCGGGGTGCGACCGGCGGCATACTCCCGGACAAACGGCGAGACGACCGTGGCGTCGAACTGCCGCTCGAAGTTCATCATATAGTGCGGGATGCCGAGCGTGGCGGCCGTACGCCTGGCATCGTGCAGGTCATCGAGCGAGCAGCATCCGCCAAACTGACGATCGCCTGCCTGCTGATCGTAGAGCTGCATCGAGAGCCCGACGACGTCGTGACCAGCCTCGACGAGTTGCGCCGCGGCGACTGACGAGTCAACGCCTCCCGACATGGCCACTGCGACACGCATCCCTTTACCTCTCGACCGCCGCTGGGCTGGGGCCGCGACGGGTCAACGCTCGCAGTCGATCGACGATGGCGGGTAGTACCTCAACTACGCGGTCCACCTCGTCAGCGGTGTTGCCGAGACCCAGGCTGAATCGGATCGAGTTCTGAGTCCGGTGCGGTGAAAATCCCATCGCGCGGAGGACATGAGACGGCTCGAGGCTGCCCGAGGAACAGGCGGAGCCAGTCGACACGGCAATGTCGTCAAGGTCCAGCGCGATGAGGAGCGATTCGGCTTCGACCCGAGCGAAGCTGATATTGCACGTATTGGCGACACGTTGCGCCGGGTCACCATTGACCAGCGTGTCGGGCACGCCAGCCAGGATCCCGCGTTCGAGCCGGTCGCGAAGCGCTGCCACGCGGTTCGTCTCCGCCGAGGCCTTGTCGAGGGCCAGCCGCGCCGCGGTCCCAAGACCGACGATGGCCGGCACGTTCTCTGTACCGGCTCGGCGGTTCCGCTCCTGCTTGCCGCCGGTCGTTTGCGCTGTGAGCCGAGTGCTGCGCCGCACCCAGAGCGCTCCGACGCCTTTGGGGCCGTTGAACTTGTGGGCGGAGAGCGAGAGCAGGTCGATGCCGAGCGCGCGGACATCAACCGGCAGCTTCCCGACCGACTGGACCGCGTCGGTGTGGAAGAGGGCGCCTCGGGCGTGCGCGAGCCGCGCCAGGTCGGAGATCGGCTGAATGGTGCCGATCTCGTTGTTGACGTGCATCACCGAGACCAGCGCGGTCCGGTCCGTCATCGCCTCAGCAAGTTGCTCTGGCGTCACGCGACCGCTGGCGTCGACCCGCACGAGCGTCGTGGTCCAACCCTGCCGTGACAGCGCCTTCAGTGTCTGTAGCACCGCCTCATGCTCGATGGCGCTCGCCACCAGATGGCGACGTCCGCTGGCGCTGAGCGCTACAGCGGCGCCGCGAATCGCCAGATTGTCAGACTCGGAGCCCCCGGAGGTGAACACAATCTCGGTCGGCTGCGCGCCGACGAGGCGCGCGACCGCCGCGCGGGCCTCGTCGAGGGCGGTCTTGGCCAGTTGTCCAGGTCGATGCAGGCTCGACGGGTTGCCGAACGTGGTGCGCAACGCCGTGGCCACGGCGTCGGCCACTTCCGGGGCGACGGGGGTTGTCGCGTTGTGGTCGAAATAGATTCGCATCGTCCCGTTGATCTTAGCGCAGCAGGGGAGCGGTTGCGCGCGCGGGAGGGCGTGCGCCAGCGAAGAACCGGGCTCAGACCGCCGGTGGACACGCTCTCGGGGCTCTCGTATACTGGGCCAATAGAAATACTCCGACGGACCACGTAACGTGGAGATGTAGTCATGTGGAAGCGGGAAGAAGCGTCCAAGCCGGTAGTCCCGGTGCCGGCGGCCGACATTGCGGCTACCGGCGTGGGCGGTGCGGGTGCGGTAGGTCGGACGGGCGACCGAGGCGTCGTGAAGGTTGGAAAGTCGGTCGTGATCAAGGGCGAGTTAAGCGGCAGTGAGGACCTGACCGTCGATGGACAGGTCGAGGGTCAAATCGAGCTAAAGCAGAACGTCCTGACCATCGGTCGGAACGGTCGAATCACGGCGCAGATATTCGCGAAGGGCGTCGTGGTGCTGGGTGAGGTTGTCGGAAACATCAAGGCCAGCGACATGGTGTCGATCCGCGAGACCGGCGCGGTGGACGGGGACATCATCGCACCCCGGATCGCCATTGCCGAAGGCGCCCGGTTCCGCGGTAAGATCGACATGCAACAAGGTGCGAGGCCGAAGGGCGAACAGCAGCCAGGCTCGGAAGCCAAGCCGCAGGAACAGCCGCAACAGCAGGCCACGGTGGTGGCCAAGGCGCCCGCATCGGCCCCTGCCGGTCAATAGAACGAGCTTCGCTCGCAGCCCTCGGATCGGCCCACGGCCACGTCCCGCACTCGTAGTAACACCGTCTGGGTCGGTTTACGTCCTTCCAGAACTCATGGCTCGTCCAATTGTTGCGTTGCTCAGCGATTTCGGCAGCCGCGATCATTATGCCGGCACGATGAAGGGCGTGATCTTGGGGATCTGTCCGGACGCGACGCTGGTTGATATCTCGCACGACGTTCCGCCCCACGACCTGCAATTCGCCGCGCTCGAATTGGTCGCTGCCTGCCGATTCTTTCCGAAAGGTTGTGTCTTCTTGGTGGTGGTCGATCCAGGGGTCGGCTCGGCCCGCCGGGGCCTGGCGGCCGACACGGGGGACTATCGGTTCGTGGCGCCGGACAACGGCGTACTGACGGGTATCTTTCAGCAGCTGCCACCCACGCAGGTGGTCGAGCTGACCGAGCGTCGGTACGCGAGACCGACGGTTAGTCGCACCTTCGAGGGACGAGATCGGTTTGCGCCGGCCGCGGCTTGGCTTGCGAAAGGGATTCAGCTGTCGGCGCTGGGCCGACCGGTCAGCGACTACCGGTCGATCGACATCCCGCTCATGCAGGTCGGTGACGACGTCATTGACGGTACCGTACTGCGCATCGATCGGTTCGGCAACCTCGTGACGAACATCGAGCGCCAGGCGTTCGACGGCCTGGCGTCGGGTGGCGAGATCGCGATCGAGGTGGCAGGGCATCCGGTCGGGCGGCTGGTGGAGACGTTCGCTGACATCGGGGCCGACGAGGTCTGTGCGCTGTTCGGCAGTACCGATCACCTGGAGTTAGCGGCAAACGCCGCTAGCGCGATGGAGCGGCTCGGAATCAACCAGGGGGCACCGGTCCGGGTCATGCGGCGGTAGCAGACAGGGTCGCGGCAGCGCGCGCGTGGTATTTTGCTGGGTTCGGGACAGGTCAGGGTGCGGCGTCGCGCCGGGAAGGTTGAAGATTTCTGTATGAATGAGATCAACGAGAAGAAGGTCGGCCCGGATCTGAGCCCGGCGTTCCTGGAGGTGGTGGAGCGGGCCGCCATCGCCTGCGCGCACACAATGGGACAGGGCGATCGGCACGGCTCTGACCGGGTGGCGGTCGAGGCCATGCGCGAGACGCTGGACCACGTGCCGATCGACGGTCGGGTCGTGATCGGGGAGGGGGAGCGTGACCAAGCCCCGATGCTCTATATCGGCGAGCGGGTCGGCCTGGCGCATGCGACGTCAGGTGGGGCAGTGGGACCGCTGCCGGAAATCGATATCGCCGTCGACCCTCTGGAGGGGACCAACCTGTGCGCGACGGGATCGCCGAATGCGATCGCCGTGCTCGCAGCATGCGAGCGGGGTGGTCTCTTGCACGCCCCCGATCTCTACATGGAAAAGCTCATTGTCGGACCACGCTCCAAGGACGCGGTAAGCCTGGATGCGTCGGTGGCAGACAACCTGGGAGCGATTGCGGAGTGTCTCGGACGGCGAATACAGGAATTAGTTGTGGTCGTGCTGGACCGGAGCCGGCATGAGCGGCTGATTGCGGAAATCCGGGAAACCGGCGCGCGGATCCAGTTGATCGGCGACGGCGATGTCTCTACCGGCATCTCGGCCGCCGTACAGGGCAGCGGGGTGCATGCTGTCATCGGAACCGGCGGTGCGCCCGAAGGGGTGCTCGTGGCCGCGGCCATGCGCTGTCTGAATGGGGAGATTCTGGCCCGACTCGTCGTTGACACGCCAGAGAAGGAAGAGCGCTGCCGCACGATGGGCGTCACCGACATGAACCGGGTCTATCGCTCGGCCGATCTGGCCAGTGGCTCGCAGATTGTCTTTGCGGCGACCGGGGTGACTGACGGTACCCTAATGAAGGGGGTTCGCTTCTTTGGGGATGGCGTGCGCACGAGCTCCCTGGTCATGCAGACAAGCCCCCGTCGAATTCAGTTCATCGACACGATACATTTGCGGCCGGGCTCGAGTGTCAAGGTGCAGTTCTAGCGATATCCGAGGGCCACTGCACTACGCTGGTGAGAGGGTGTGCCAATTCGAGCAATTCGCGAGCTTGGCGCCGGCGGTCCTATCTGCCTGAGCGTGGCGCCCGATAAGATAAGCGTTCGTTAAGAATGTGTCGGCATGGGTGATAGGGCTCGCGGCGAGTCCGGGTCGCCGTGCTCTCGGTGAGATGCGGATGCGACGAGATTGGCTGCTCGTGACGGTCGTGGTACTGACGCTCTGCGGCACCGTCTTGAGTTTCGGCCAGCGGGGTCTGCCGGCGGTGACGTCGCTGCCGACGGCGGTCCCCAGGCCGGCGGTCGAGTGTGGCGCGCCCACCCAGCTGTCGCTGCTTCGAGGTGCACGGGCGTTGTCGCCGCTATCCGATAATATGCCGCTCGCCTACGAGCAGTTCCCGCGCATCCTGACACCGACCGAAACCGGGACCATACGCATCGTAGCGGAGGTGGTTGGTGAGGTGCCGGAAGTCACGTTCCGACGCAGCGTGCCAAGCCTGGACACGGGATACGCCTCGGAAATCTGGGGCCGGAGCAGCACGCGGACAGTGGACGGACGGGTGGTCAGCGTATTCGACCAGCGATATCCAGGCTCGGTTCTCGGCGACCTGCTTGTCTACAGTCACGGGAACGATTTTCCGCAAGTTCCACTGGGACGGCTCGAAGTGCCCGGTTCGACCGTGACAGATCTGAATGGCGCACCGCTTGGCCCCTCCTTCGTGACCGTCTGGCTCAGGGTGGCGCCCTCGAATTTACCCGTTTCAACCGTAATGGCCGTCACCTCGACGGATCAATCCATGCCGGCTGCCCAGTATGCCAGCCACGTTGTGAACATCGTGACGCCAGATTTTGGCGACACGCAGATCCTGAACGGTGCGCAGGCGTTCGCGTTCGAGCAGGCGGCCCAGGCGTTCTACCAAGGATTTGCCGACGTCTATCACACACTCTCGTTCATCCCGCGGCGATCGCCGTTGGCCGCGTATGCGGCGTTCAACATAAACGTCAAAAATGACGTGACGGGCATCGGGACGCCGTTGATTGACGAACAGGCGTCCTACGGTAGCCGAACGCTGAGGTCGGTCCAACTCTACGCGGCCGGCTTCGCCGGTCAGCACGAGACGACCGTGCACCAGATCGCCCATCAATGGGGGGATCAGAGCGACCTGGCTGGAATCGCCGGACTAGCGGCGGCGGGGCGCCAGCCGGCGAGCCACACGCCGTTGCTGCTCGGCAGGGCAACGCTGATCGGCGCCGTCCTCGAGGGGACGCGCGAGGTGGAGCGTGTTCCCTCTGGTGTCGTGGACAGCGACGACGGGCATCGAATCGCGAGGACGGCGGCGCCGGTCACGTTTCACCCGCTCCAGCTGTACCGCATGGGCTTTGTCGAAGCGGCGGCGGTTCCCGATGTCACCGTGTTCGGCGACCAGGCGCAGTTCAGCCAGGACGAGGTGCGTGCGCCCCCGATAGGCACGCCGGTGACGGGCGAGCAGCGCAGGGTAAACATCAACCAGATCATGGCCGCCTTGGGTCCCCGGCGGGGGGCGGCGTTCACAGAGTGGCGCCAAGCGTTCGTCGTCGTATCTGACGAGCTCATCTCCCAGATGGAGATGGATTATTACAACTTCTATGCCCAGCGTGCGGCGGCCGCCTCGGGAACGCAGTCCTACGACGGGTATGGGTCGTTTGCCGAAGCGACCGGACACCGCGTCGCACTACGGACTGACATCGACCCCCGCTCGGACGCGGAATACCCGAAGATTACCCAGCCGCTGGTGGTCAGCGACGTGCCATTCGGGCCGCGTGACTGGCGAGGTCTGGTGTTTGACGATCCGGTGCCGAGCCGCGTCGTTTCGGGGACGTCGTACACGCTGAGCGGATCCATCGATATCGACATCTTGCCGGGCCGTTTTCAGTTCATCGTGCTCCGGGCGGCTCGATACGGCGACGCCCCCTCGGACGCGATCACGGTCGAGACCACGGTGAGTGGAGGACGCTTCTCCGTGCCGATCCGCTTCACAGACGATCAGAGGGGTGCGTATGAGATCGACCTCTTTGTCTTCGTGGACGAGGCCAGTCCTGCCATCCCGACCAGCGTGGTGAGCCCGCTCTTCGTCGACTAGCGCCGCTGCTCCTTGGAACCCGTAATGACAGTCCAGCGGGTGCTCGTCGGGACCGACCCGGACAGCACGACGCTTCGTGCGGCGGTCGACGTACTGGCCAGCGGAGGGATCGTGGCCTATCCCACCGACACCCTCTACGGGCTCGCAGTCGACCCAAGACAGGCGGTTGCGGTGGACCGACTGAGTCGGCTGAAGGGCCGCGCACACGGTGGCGGCGTTGTGTTGATCGCGGGGAGCCTGCAACAGGCGGAGTCCAGTCTGGGGGCGCTCCCACCACTGGGGCGCCGGTTGACTCGACGGTTCTGGCCTGGCGCTCTGACCCTCGTCTTCGATCCCCAGGCCGCGCTCGTCCCGGCCATTCACGCCACTGACGGTTCACTGGCAGTACGTGTGCCGCGGTGCGACATCGCACGTCGGCTAGCCGTCCTGCATGGCCATCCCATCACCGCTACGAGCGCCAACCGCGCCGGGATGACACCTGGCGCCACCGGTCTGGATGTTGTTGCGGGACTTGGTCCGGCACTCGACCTCATCCTGGAACAGAGAGGGCGCTTGACGGGCAAGGCGTCGACGATCGTGGACGTGCGCGGGGCGCAGCCAGTCCGCCTCCGCGACGGCGCGGTCCAGTGGAACCGCGTGCTACAATCCCTCCCGTGATGGACGGCGACGCGGCTCTCGAGTCGACAGCGCGAGAGCGCGCAACGTTTCGCCACGGCCCGCTCGTCATTCTGGTCCTGTGCGGGCACGTCCTGGCCAGTTGCGCCACACGACTCCCAGTCGTCACGACGGCGACCTACCCAAGCTACGCGTTTCCCACCGTGCCGCCGGAGCTGCTCGGCACGCCCGAGGCCGCCGAGCACGAGCGCGCGTGGCTGTTCCTGCAGGCCGGCGATCTCGACGAAGCGGAGCGAGGGTTTGCCGCGGCGTTGCGCAATAGCCCGGCATTCCACCCGTCGAGCGCCGGGCTCGCGTTCGTCGGGTTTGCCCGGGGGCAAGTCGATGCGGCGGTGGCGCGCTTTGATCAGGTGCTCGTGCAGAGTCCCGCGTACCTGCCAGCGCTCCTGGGGCGTGGCGAGGCGCTCCTGGTCGACGACCGGGTCGACGAGGCGATCGAGAGCTTCGAGGCGGCGCTGGTGGTGAATTCGGCGCTGACGGCGCTGCGACAGCGGGTGGCGGAACTGCGGTTTGTCGGCCTCACCGACCAGGTGGCCAGGGCGCGGGCGGCCAGTGCGGGGGGGCGAGACGCCGAGGCCAGGGCGGCGTACGAACGACTGATCGCAACCTCACCACAGAGCGGGTTCCTGCGCATCGAACTGGCCGAGGTCGTGCTCCGCCTGGGCGACACCGATGCGGCACTCGAGCAACTGGGTCGAGCCGCCGAGCTCAACGCCAATATCGTGGCGCCATGGATGCTCATGTCCGAGGTCTACTTCGGTATGGGAGATCTCGACCTGGCGGAGCAGGCTTTGCGGCGGGCCCACGCCATCGAGCCCGGCGAGGACACGCGGCGGAGGCTGGACGATCTGGAGTCCCGGCGGCGGACGGCGAGCCTGCCACCGGAGTACGGTGATATCGAAAACGCGGAGGCGATTACACGAGGCCAGCTCGCGGCGGTGATCGGGGTAGACTTCAACGCGCTTCTGGCTGGGGCGGCGACCGATGCGACGGCGATCATTACCGATGCTCGCGATCACTGGGCATATGTCTGGATACTCGAGGTCACGCAGTCCGGAATCATGGAGCCGGACACGAACTATCGCTTTCAACCGGAGCAGATCGTCACGCGGGCGGAACTGGCTCAGGTTGCGATTCGTGTGCTGCACCTCCCGGGGGGCGATGCGCGGTCGCGTCGCCTGTCAGCCCGGGCCAGTTTCTCCGACCTGGCTCCTGGCCATCTGAGTTTTCCGGCGGCATCCGAAGCTGTGGCGGTCGGAGTGCTACAGCCGCTCGAGAAGAATATGTTTCAACCGGAGCGACCGGTGAGTGGAGCCGAAGTCATGACTGCAATGGGCCGGCTCGGTGGCCTGGTGGGGGCGCGCTAGATCAGATCATGTCGGTGCTGACGGTTGCGAATCAGCTCACGCTGCTGCGGATGCTGCTGATCCCGGCGCTGGTGATCCTGGTTGTCTACGGGTTGAATGGGTGGGCGCTGGTGGTCCTGGTGGGAGCGGGCCTCACGGACGCCCTTGACGGGATTCTCGCGCGATGGTGGGGCCAGCGGACCACGCTTGGCGCGTTGCTGGACCCGATGGCCGACAAGCTGCTGTTGATTTCCACCTTTGTCGTCCTCACGTTGCCCAGCCTCGATTTGCCAAACCGGTTGCCGATCTGGCTGACCGTCCTCGTTATCAGCCGCGACGTCATTATCGTTGTCACCGTGGCCATCGTGAACCTCTCGATCGGGCGCCGGACATTTCAGCCTACCGTGTTGGGTAAACTGGCCACGCTGGTGTATGTGGTGACCGCCGCCGTGACGATGTACTTCAACTGGCTGGGCCAGTCCTCGGTGCTGGTCGACGTGGCGATCTACGCCGCGATGAGCGTCACGATCGCGTCCGGTCTGCACTACATCGCGTACGCGTCGCGCGTACTCAACGATGTCTCGTAACGACTGTGCTGTCGTGCGACGGTCGCACGCCTCGGGGCTGTCTATAGCCGACGAGGGGGGCTATTCTGTTGGGATTTGGAGTGAATGATAAGCGGCGTGGCCGCGACGTGGTCCTCGTCTGCATGGGATAAACATGTGGGGGGCGCCGGGAAGGCTGTTGGGGTCCGTGCATACTAGCGGGAGTCTGAGGCGACGCTGAAGGAACTTCGGTTAGAGCGGGAGCTTGCCGAGCGAATCGAACGAGGCATCAAAAACCTACGCTGCAAGATCGGCAGCACCGCAACGAGCGCCAAGGACACCGCTCAGTCGGCCTAGCAGCTAATCCGCGGAGGGGGTGTCGGCCAGTGTCTTTCGGAAATACTCGATGGTGCGGGTGAGGCCGTCCCTCAGCGACACGCTTGGCTCCCAGTCGAGCAACGCCCGGGCGCGGCTGATGTCCGGTTGACGCACTTTCGGATCATCGACCGGGAGCGCTCGATGGGCGATCCGGCTACGCGAACCGGTCAGCGCGATGATCTCGGTGGCGATCTGCAAAACTGTCATCTCGTGCGGGTTTCCGATATTCACGGGGGCGTTGGTGTCTGAAGCCATCAGCCGCAGGATGCCGTCCACCAGGTCGTTGATGTAGCAGAAACTGCGTGTCTGGCTGCCATTGCCGTAGATCGTCAGATCCTCTCCGCGTAGTGCTTGCGCGATGAAGTTCGGCACGGCGCGGCCATCGTGAATGCGCATCCGTGGCCCGTAGGTATTGAAAATACGGACGATCTTGGCGTCGAGGCCGTGAAACCGGTGGTAGGCGCTTGTGATCGCTTCGGCGAACCGCTTGGCCTCGTCGTACACGCCCCGCGGGCCAATCGGGTTGACATTGCCCCAGTAGCTTTCCTTCTGCGGGTGTTCGAGTGGGTCCCCGTAGACCTCCGATGTGGACGCCAGGACGAACGTGGCGTTCTTGGCCTTTGCCAGACCGAGCGCATTGTGGGAGCCGAGGGCGCCGACCTTGAGCGTCTGGATCGGGAGCTGCAGGTAGTCGATCGGGCTAGCTGGACTCGCCCAGTGCAGCACAACATCGACCGGACCGTCGAGGTGGATGTAGTTGGTGACGTCGTGCTCGATAAATAGAAAATCGCGGTTCACAAGGTGAGCGATGTTGGCCACATCCCCGGTGAGGAGATTGTCGATTCCGACCACGGCATGGCCGCGGTCAAGCAGAGTTTCCGCCAGATGGGAGCCGATGAAACCGGCGACGCCGGTGATGACCACTCGGGAACTCATAAGTTGGTTGGAGACGTCCAGAGAAACGCTGGCGAAACCAACCGGCTGCCCCCTGACTTCTGACTCCTTGGAGAGCTGTTCCAGGGTCAATAGGCGTGGCGGTGGAAGAACCCGCGGACGACGGTCAGCCAGAGGATCTTGAAATCCAGGCGGACTGACCAGTGCTCAATGTAGTAGAGATCGTACTCGATCCGTTTCTCGATCG
>Ga0302123_10002759_pt1 | contig 11883 bp, 12 predicted proteins | sample CB21_321_MG_FD_203109 | JGI IMG/M metagenome (GOLD analysis project Ga0302123, IMG submission 203109) | Marine microbial communities from Western Arctic Ocean, Canada - CB21_32.1 | ecosystem: Environmental > Aquatic > Marine > Oceanic | place: Canada: Western Arctic Ocean | collected 2017-09-28 | reverse complement strand
GCCGGCCTCGGCGGCGAGGCCCTGGCCCAGGGCGCCATACTGCTGGCAGCGCTGTGTTATGGCCTCTCCGGCATCTACGGCCGCCGCCTGACAACCCTGCCGGTGCCGCTAGCAGCGATCGGTATGCTGGTCGCCTCGACCGTGCTGGTCATTCCCCTGGCGCTGGTCCTCGGCGACCCCCTGGCCATGGCGCCAACCGGGCCGATTATCGGCGCCGTGCTCGGCGTGTCGCTGCTGAGCACGGCCCTGGCCTATCTGATCTACTACCGGGTGCTAAAGACCGCGGGGCCCACCAACCTGCTGCTGGTCACCTTCCTGGTGCCCATCGGCGCTCTGGTGCTGGGCGGCATGTTCCTCGGCGAACGGCCGGGCTGGACCGCCTACGCCGGCCTCGCCCTGATCCTCTGTGGCCTCGCCGCCGTTGACGGGCGGTTGCTCCAGCTCGCCCCTAAATTATTTCGTCCAGGCCCGCAATAAGCCGGTCGACCTCGTCCATCGTGTTGTAGTGGACCATGCTGCAACGGACGACGCCGTTGTGCGTGCGGCGCAGGTCGAGGGCGTCGATCAGGCGGGCGGCGTAGAAGTCGTCGGCCAGGATCGAGACCTTGTGTTTCAGCATATGCTCGGGGAACTCGGTTGAGTCCCGGCCGTCGACCACGAAGGCAAAAGTCGGCGCGCGCTTGGTGGCATCGCCGGTAGCCGCCCCGATGACCCGCAGGTTGGGCTTGGAATTGAGGAAGTCGGCGAAGCGGCTGGCCAGGTTCTCCTCCTGGGCCGCGAACAGGCCGAAGACCTCGCCAAGACGCTCACGGAGGTCGGCGTTGGAGCCCGGAAAGTGGTGTTCGTGGACCAGGTCGAAGTATTCGACGATGCCGGGAATACCGGCCATGAGGTCGTGATTGACGCCGCCCAGATCGAGCTTGTCGGGAATGTCTTCCTCGGTCTTGAAGTAGTGGTTCTGGCCCTTGGCCGCCAGCAGGTGCTGGTGCTTGCCATAGAGCAACGACTGATGCGGCCCGTAAAGCTTGTACAGCGACAGGGCGTAAAAATCGACGTCGGTCTCCTTGACGTCGAGCCGGCGGTGGGGCGAATAGGCCACCGCATCGACACAGGCCAGGGCGCCGGCGTCATGGATTTTTTTAACGATCGGCGCCACGTCGTGGATCGTGCCGGTGATGTTCGAGCAATGGGTGAAGCAGACCAGCTTGGTGCGCTCGTTGAGCAGAGCCTCCAGGTCGGCGACCTCCAATTCACACGTCTCGGTGTTGACCTGCCATTCGCGAACCACCGCGCCGACCTCGGTCAGACGGCGCCAGGCGCCATTGTTGGCCTCGTGGTCGAGGTTGGTGACGATGACCTCGTCGCCGGGCGAGAACCATGGCCGAAGCGCATGGGCCAGGACATACATGTTGATGGTGGTCGAACCACCGATCATGACCTCGTCGGTGTCGGCGTTGATCATCTCGGCCATGTTGGCGATGGCCAACTCGTGGCTTTCGTTGGCGCGGCGCGCATAGGGCGAGCCACCACCGGGCTGCATGCGGGTTTCCGACAGATTGGCGGTGATACGGTCCACCACCGTGCGCGGCACCATGCTGCCGCCGGCATTGTCGAAATAGGCCCAGTCATTCATGGCCGGAAACTGGCCACGGACGAAATCAAGGTCGAGAGAGACCGAAGCGGTCATGTGGTACTCCTAGGTTGGAAGCGTCGCGTTACGTCCGGGGCGCACGCGATACGGTGAAACATTCGTCGCGGAACCACAGCCCGCCGTGTTCGGTGAGGATACGTTGGGTGTCGTCGAGATACTGGCCTTGGCTCATGGCCTCGTTCAATCGGTCATCCTCGATCTGGGCCACGTAGACGGCGGCATTCCACGCCGCCAGCAGGGTCGAGGTGCCGATATTACTGACCGCCTCGTCGGGCGCCAGTTGCAGGTAATAGCGGATTTCCGCATCGGACATATCATCGTAGATGAGATCGGGCATGTCGCTCTCGAGACTGGCGTGCATGGTATCCAGCAGCACATCGCGCGGCGTCGTGAACGGATTTTCGTCGGGCCACACGCTGCGGATGATCTCCATGCCCGGATCGCGCCCGGTGGATTGTACCGTCAGCATGCGGCCGCCCGGGGCCAGGGCGCGGGCTAGGGGCGCCAGCACATTCTTGACCTTGAGCGCCGCCGAGGACCGCGCCCGATAGGGCTGCGATACGATTATCAGGTCATAGGTATGATCGGTCTGGCACTGGCGGGGAATTACCGAATCGAGCACGAAACGCTGATCCGCCCGGTACAGCACCAGTACCGACGGCTTGACGTAAAGCGGGTTGCCCGTGGTCGGGCTCGCCTTGGTCTGCCAGCCGTCGGTGACGAAACCATGCTGATGCTTGATCTGAGCGTCGAACTCGTGCGCGGTGCTGCCGGTCAGGGCGACCTCGCGCCAGTTGATCGCGGCCTGGGCCTCGGGCCGGTTGGGAAACAGGCTGGGCGCCTCGCTGTAGAACATGTTGGTGATGACCACCACCATCTGGGGATGCTCGTGAAAGCGGTCGGCCAACTTGTCGGCGGTGATGCGCACGTCCTCGCGGCTGATCTCCTTGCCGACCACCAGAAACGGCACCGTCGGCATGCGATGATGGAGATCGCGCAGCACCATGGCCAGCACCGTGCCGTCGCCCATGCCGGCATCAAACAGGCGCAGCACCGGCGGACCAGGGTTGAGCTTGGGCAGTTCCCGGCCAATACGCTCGGCGACCACCTGCTTCTCGCTGCAGGTGGTGACAAACATGAGATATTTTTCGCGGTTGTCGAAAAATCGAAACGGCCGATCAGTCGTGCCGGGCGTGGTCTTGTTCATAGCACTTCGCTCAAATGACCTTGCCGTGGCAATGCTTGAATTTCTTGCCCGACCCGCAAGGACAGGGCTTGTTGCGGCCGACCTTGCCCCAGGCCCCCGGTGTCATGGTCGCACCCGCCCGCGGACCAACAGCGCCGGCCAACGGCAGTCCTGACTGGTCCTCGCCGTTGCCCAGGCCGGGAACCGGACCAGGCAGGCCGGCCGGCATGGCACGGCCCTCGCTCATGGCCCGCCGCGGCGGCGCCATATCGTTTTCCTCGGGCGCCAGACGCAGCTCCACATGGGCAATCACCGCGGTCACCGTCTCGCGCAGCGTCGCCAGCATGTCGCCAAACATCTCGAAGGCTTCGCGCTTGTACTCGTTAAGCGGGTCGCGCTGGGCCATGGCCCGCAGGCCGATACCCTGGCGCAGGTGATCAAGCGCCAACAAGTGGGTCTTCCACTGCTGATCGAGAATTTGCAGCAACAGGCTCTTCTCGGCCATGCGCATGACCTCGGGCGAGAAACGCTCTTCCTTCTCGGTCATGCGTTGGTCGGAGGCGTTGGTGATACGCTCGAGGATCTCGGGGTCGGCGATGCCTTCCTCGGTCGCCCAATCGACCACCGGCAAATCAAGGCCGAGCATCCGTAGGGTTTCGGCATGGAGCGTGTCCATCTCCCACTGCTCGGCGTAGGCCTTCTCGGGCATGTAGCGGGTGACCATGTCCTCGATCACCTCGTGACGCATATCGGCGATGGTCTCGGCCACATCCGGCGCGCTCATGAGGTCGATGCGCTGCTCGTAGATGACCTTGCGCTGGTCGTTCATGACGTCGTCGAATTTGAGCAGGTTTTTGCGGATCTCGAAGTTGCGTTCCTCGACCTTCCTCTGGGCCTTCTCGATGGCCTTGTTGATCCACGAATGGATGATCGCCTCGCCTTCCTCGAGTCCGAGCTTCTGCAGCATGCCGTCCATGCGGTCGGAGCCGAAAATGCGCATGAGATCGTCCTGCAGGGACAGGAAAAACTTGGAGGAGCCGGGATCGCCCTGGCGACCGGAGCGGCCGCGAAGCTGGTTGTCGATACGGCGACTCTCGTGGCGCTCGGTGCCAATCACATAGAGCCCACCGGCGGCGAGCACCTTCTCCCTGTCGGCCGCGATTTCGGCGACGATAGTAGCGGTGCGTTCCGCGCGTTCGGCCTCGTCGGTGACGTCGGCAAGTTCCTCCTGAACCCGCAAATCAAGATTGCCGCCAAGCTGAATATCAGTGCCACGACCAGCCATGTTGGTGGCGATGGTAACCGCGCCATGCATGCCGGCCTGGGCGATGATATAGGCCTCCTGCTCGTGATAGCGGGCATTCAGCACGGCGTGCTGGACCTTGCGCTTCTTGAGCATGGCCGCCAGCTCTTCGGATTTCTCGATGCTGATAGTGCCCACAAGCATCGGCTGTCCCGACGCCTGGCGTTCGGCGATGAGGTCGACCACCGCGGTGATTTTTTCCTCCACCGTGCGGTAGACCTCGTCGTCGAAATCGTCGCGCACGCATTCCAGATTGGTCGGCATCTCGACCACTTCGAGCTTGTAGATGTCGGCGAATTCGCCGGCCTCGGTGATCGCCGTGCCGGTCATGCCGGCAAGCTTGGGGTAAAGCCGGAAATAGTTCTGGAAGGTGATCGAGGCCAGGGTCTGGTTCTCATTCTGGATGGTCACCCCCTCCTTGGCCTCGAGCGCCTGGTGCAGGCCATCGGAGTAACGCCGGCCCTCCATCATACGACCGGTGAACTCGTCGATGATGATGACCTTGTCGTCCTTGACGATATAGTCGGTGTCTCGCTCGAACAGATGGTGGGCGCGCAGGGCCTGGTTGACGTGGTGAACCGTCGAGACGTTCTGGATGTCGTAAAGATTGTCACCCTGGAGAATCCCGCCTTCGCCGAGCAGACGCTCGATACTGTCGCCGCCCTCTTCGGTCAGGGTCACGGCGCGGCCCTTCTCGTCCTTCTCGTAGTCGTCTTCTTCGAGGCGGGGAATGTATTTGTCGATGGTGACGTAGGCTTCGGTACTGTCCTCGGTGGGGCCCGAGATAATCAGCGGCGTGCGGGCCTCGTCGACGAGGATGGAGTCGACCTCGTCGACGATGGCGAAGTTGAACGGCCGCTGGACCATGGCATCGAGCGAGAACTTCATGTTGTCGCGCAGATAGTCGAAGCCGAACTCGTTGTTGGTGCCGTAGGTCACATCGGCGGCGTATTGGGCGCGGCGCTCGTCGTCGGCCAGACCATGAACGATGCAGCCGACCTTAAGGCCGAGGAACTCATAGACCTGCCCCATCCAGGCGGCATCGCGCTGGGCCAGGTAATCGTTGACCGTGACCACGTGGACGCCGGCGCCGGTGATGGCATTGAGGTAGACCGCCAGGGTCGCCACCAGGGTCTTGCCCTCGCCCGTCTTCATCTCGGAGATTTCGCCGCGATGGAGCACCACGCCGCCCATGAGCTGAACGTCGAAATGGCGTTGGCCCAGGGTGCGCTTGGCGGCCTCGCGAACCGTGGCGAAAGCCTCGGGCAAAATATCGTCGAGGGTTTCGTCGCCCTTGAGGCGTTCTCGGAAGCCGTCGGTGCAGGCGCGCAACTGATCGTCACTCAGCGCCTCGAACTCGGGCTCGAGGGCATTAACAGCGGTAACCGACTTCTCAAACGTCTTGAGGATGCGGTCGTTGGCGGTGCCGAACAGCCGCTTGGCAATCGCTTCGAACATGAGCGTAGGACAGCCTTTCAGGCAGACTCGAAGGCGGGAACCCGATGGTCGAGCCCGTCGGGGCAAGACATAAGCAACACAAGGGGTTTCGTCAACGACTGCCTCCGGGTACCGGCGTTTCATCGAGGGCTTGTTGCGGGCGCCCGCCCTGTGCATGATGCGCTCATCATGGCAGCCATTTCCCCCCTCGCACCCGCCGCCTTTCCTGCCCTGACCGCCATCGCCGGGGTCCGTCTTGCCGCCACCGAGAGCGGTGAGCGCTACAAGGGGCGCAGCGACCTGATCCTGATCGAGCTGGCGCCCGGCACCACCGTCGCCGGGGTCTTCACGCGATCCCAGACCGCCTCGGGGCCGGTCGAGTGGTGCCGCGCCATTCTCGAGGGCGGCGCCGCCCGCGCCGTGGTGGTCAATGCGGGCAACGCCAACGCCTTTACCGGCGCCGCCGGCCGCACCGCCGTGCGCCGCACCGCCGAGACCGCCGGGGCCTGTGTCGGAGCCGGACCGGAGCAGGTTTTCATCGCCTCCACCGGGGTTATCGGCGAGGCCCTGAGCGCCGACAAGATCGAGGCCGCCCTGCCCGGTCTCGCCGAAGCCCTGGACGGCAACGCCTGGGAAGCCGCGGCGCGCGCCATCATGACCACGGATACCTTCCCCAAGGGCGCCACCCGCACCACCACCATCGACGGCGAGAATGTCACCGTTTCGGGCTTTGCCAAGGGTTCGGGCATGATCGCGCCGGACATGGCGACCATGCTGTCCTTCGTCTTCACCGATGCCGCCATTCCGGCGCCCGTGCTGCAAGCCATGCTGGCCCGGGGCGCCGACCGGTCGTTCAACTCGATCACCGTCGACGGCGACACCTCGACCAGTGACACCCTGCTCGCCTTCGCCACCGGCCAGGCCAAACACGGCCCGGTTACGCGAGCCAGCGAGGCCCGGCTCGGCGGCTTCCGCAAGGCCTTGAACGAGGTCCTCATCGACCTTGCCCAGCAGGTGGTGCGCGACGGCGAGGGGGCGCAAAAGTTCATTACCATCTCGGTCTCGGGGGCCGCCTCGGCGCGGGCCGCGAGGCGCATCGGCCTGGCCATCGGCAATTCACCTCTGGTCAAGACCGCCATTGCCGGTTCGGACGCCAACTGGGGCCGCATCGTCATGGCCGTGGGCAAGGCCGGCGAGAAGGCCGACCGCGACCGCATGAGCATTTCCATGGGCGGCGTGCTGATCGCCGAGCATGGCGAGCTGCACCCGGATTATGACGAGGTCCAGGTGGCGCCCCATATGAAGGGCCGCCATATCGACATCGCGGTGGATGTTGGCGTCGGCCGCGGCAAGGCCACGGTGTGGACCTGCGATCTCACCCACGGCTACATCGAGATCAACGCCGACTACCGGTCGTGAGCGAGCGCCGCGACATCCTGCTGGTCGCCGCCGTCGCCCTGGTCGATATCGACGGCCGGGTGCTGCTGGCCAAGCGCCCCGAGGGCAAACCTCTGGCCGGACTGTGGGAGTTTCCCGGCGGCAAGGTCGAAGCCGGCGAGACCCCCGAAGCGGCGCTGGAGCGCGAAATCAGGGAGGAACTGGCCGTCGACATCTGCGTGCCCTGCCTGTCGCCCCTGAGCTTCGCGTCCCACGCCTACGACGGCTTTCACCTGCTCATGCCGCTCTATATCTGCCGCAAATGGGAGGGCATCGTGCGTCCCCAGGAAGGCCAGGAAACCGCCTGGGCGCGCCCCGACCGGCTGCGCGATTACCCCATGCCGCCGGCCGACGCGCCCTTGATCGCCAGCCTAGAGGCAGTGCTGCCTTAGATTACGGCGCGCGCAAACTGCCGAAATAGGCGATCCGGTGGTCGATCTCGCGGCGCGAAAGGTCGAGTTTTGGCATGGGGTAGTGAGGGTCGGTCAGCCAGGTCCGCAGATAGTCGTCGGGCTTAAGCGGGTTGGCGGCGATAATGGGAAACGGCGGCGCAATATCGCTGGCCCGGCTGCCCTCGCCAATGTAGTGACAGCCATTGCACCAGTATTTCGCCAGCAACAGCCCCAATTCAGGATCGCCCTCTTCATTGTTCCGGGCGAAGGCCGGGGCGTGCAACACCGCGAGTAACGCGGCAATCACCGTCAACGCGCGAAGACCGGCCATAACAACCTCCTTGGCTAGTGGACACGACTGATCTCACACGGCTACCGCATCCGCCAATCCGCCGCATTGAGGGAGATCATTGTTGACCGCCGGTCAGGGTTTGGCCTTGTCGCCGGCCGGACGTTCGGTGGCGTCGAGGGCATCGGCGAGGCGGGACTTGGCGCTGCCCGGTGTGAGCGGGATTTGCTGACTGGTATGGGGCGCCCAGGCAGTCAGCCACAGCACCTGGAATGTCGCCGGGATACGGCCGTCCGCGTCACCGAACCGCGCCGTGTAGGCTTCGGCCATGGCCATGAGCGTGGCCCGGCGGGTGAACGTCTTGCGCCGCTGATGGAGGGCATTGGCCTCACCCATACCGCGCAGGTCGCGCATCACGGCGAAGGCGTCCGGATAATCCACGGTGATGCTGTCCATGTCGGCCATGGGCAGGGCGAAGCCGGCGCGCTGGAGCAAGCCGCCGGCGTCGCGAACCTCGGCAAAGGGCGCAACGCGGGGGCTGACGCCGCCCTCCTCGGCGGCCTCGGCCACGGCCCAGGCCTCGCGCAACTCGGGCAACGTCCCGGCGCCGAACAGGGCCGCCAGGAACAGACCATCGGGCCGCAACACCCGCCGCGCCCGGGCCAGCACGCCGGGCAGATCATTGATCCAGTGGAGCGACAGCAGGCTGGCGACCAGGTCGGTGCTGCCATCGGCGCCGAAGAGTTCGCTGCCATTGGGATCACACGGTGCGGTGCCATCAACGCGGCCGCCGAGCGCTGATCCCAAGACACCACCGTGGTCGTCGAGCAGGACGGCCGGGCCAAAGTCGCGACGCATATCGCCAAGGCGCTCGACCAGCCGGTCCGCCACCTCACGATACAGGAAGTCGTGGTCGCCGGCGGCGGCCGTGGCGCGCCGCCGGTGACGCCGCACCGCAGCCTCGTCAAATATTTCCATTGCCTCGCTCATAGCGTCACTATGGCCGCTCCGGGGTGACTCTGGAAGGCTGGCGGATAATACTGGGCCATGACCAGCTTCACTTCCACGGTCGATAGTCCCCGGCGCTGGCGCGACGTGGTGCTCGACGCGCTGTTGCCGCCGCGCTGCCTGGCCTGTACCGCCGCGGTCGATATTCCGGGACGTCTGTGCCCGATCTGCTGGGCCGCCGTTGACTTCATCGCCGCGCCCACTGCGCCACCTGTGGCCTGCCCTTCGCCTACGACGAGGGCGACGACGCCGTGTGCGGCGGTTGCGCCGCCGAAACGCCGGCCTTCGACCGGGCTCGCGCCGTGCTGCGCTACAACGGCGTCGCCCGTTCCCTGGTGCTCGGCTTCAAGCATGGCGACCGGACCCACGCGGCGCCGGCCTTCGCGGATTGGATCGGTCGCGGCGGCGAAGTCTTGCTTGATGGTGCGGACATGGTCACCCCGGTGCCGCTGCACCGCTGGCGACTGTTCACCCGGCGCTACAACCAGTCGGGTCTGCTGGCCCGCGAAATCGCCGCGGCCTGGGGCCTCGACTTCAGCCCGGACCTGCTGCGCCGCACCCGCCCGACCCCGAGCCAGGGCGGCCTCAACCGCCGTGAGCGATTTCTCAACGTGCGCGGCGCCTTCAAGCTGCGTGCCGAGCGCACCGTCGAAGGCCGCCGGGTCATCCTAGTGGACGATGTCATGACCACGGGCACCACCGCCAACGCCTGCGCCCGTGCGCTCAAACGGGCCGGCGCCGAAACGGTCGATGTTTTAACCCTGGCGCGGGTGGTCCCCGCGGGCGACTAACACTATATTGGCGCTCAGTAAGCAAACTTCGTGAGAGACACCGTGGCCAAAGTCGAAATTTACACCACCATGATGTGCGGCTTCTGTAGCGCCGCCAAACAGCTGCTCAAGAAGAAGGGCGTCCCATTCACCGAGATTGACGTCATGCTCAAACCCGGCGTGCACCGCGAGATGATCGAACGCGCGGGCGGCCAGACCTCGGTGCCGCAAATCTTCATCGACGACGCCCATATAGGCGGCTGCGACGAGCTTTATCTGCTGGAGCAGCGCAAGCACCTCGACCCCATGCTGGAGGGCAAGTCATGACGACACCAATTCCCGGACCGTTCAAGGTCGCCTGTATTCAGAACACCGCGACCCAAGACCTCGACGACAACGTGGCGACAGCCAGCGCCCTGGTGCGCGAAGCCGCCGCGGCGGGCGCCGACTTCATTACCCTGCCGGAGCATTGCTCGCTGATGGAGCCGCGACGCGACGTGCTACACAGCCACGCGGTGCCGCTTGGCGAGCACCCAACCCTGGCCAAATTCCAAGCCCTGGCGGCCGAGGTCGGACGCTGGATGTTGATAGGCTCCCTGCCGGCGCGCTCGCCGGACGGGCGCATTGCCAATTGTTCGGTATTGCTCGACGACAGTGGCAACCTGGTCACCAGCTACGACAAAATCCATATGTTCGACGTCGATCTGCCGACCGGCGAGCGGTTTCGCGAGTCGGACGACTTCCAGCCCGGCGCCGAAGCCCGCCTGGTCGAGACCCCGTGGGGCGCCATGGGCATGACTGTGTGTTACGACCTGCGTTTCCCCCAGATCTACCGCAGCCTGGCTCAGGCCGGGGCGCGGTTCCTCGCGGTTCCCGCCGCCTTCACCAAGGTTACCGGCGACGCCCATTGGCACACCCTGCTACGCGCCCGGGCGATCGAGAATTGCTGCTTTGTCATCGCGCCATGCCAGACCGGCCACCACTACGGCAAGCGCTATACCTGCGGCCACTCGCTGATTATCGACCCGTGGGGCGAGGTCTTGGCCGACGGCGGCGATGATGTCGGGTTTGTCATGGCCGACGTCGATCCGGCCCGGGTCGATGAGGTTCGGGCCATGATCCCCAGCCTCGACCACGACCGGCCGTTCAAGGTCACGGGGACCGCAGCACCGCGCATATCCGCTGTATCCTAGCGGGCTTGGGTTCGGGCCGTTCAAAGTCCTCATAGGCGGTCACCCATAGCCTGCCGTGCACCACGTCGAGTAACTCACCGGCATTGAGCAGGTGATCGGGATTGCGCGGCCGGCCGAAGTTCTCGTTGCCCATGGCGTAGGTTTCGTAGATCAGCACCCCGCCCGGCTCCAGCGCGTCCATGAGCGCCGGCAGCAGAGGCCGGTGCAGATAGTTGGCCACCACCACGGCGCCGAAACGCTGGCCCAGGAACGGCCACTTTGATCCGTCTTCCAGGTCGGCGCCAATCAGCGTGAAACCATGGCGATCACCGGGGATCTCGCATTGCTCGACGTCCTTATCGATGGCGGTGACCTCATGGCCGCGATCGAGAAACACCAGGGAGTGACGGCCGCCGCCGCAGGCGATGTCGAGAACCGGCCGCCCTGCGGGCACCAGATCAGCGAACCGCCGGACCCATTTGGAGGGTTCACCGAGCGGCGTGTAGTGGCGGCGTAGAGGCTGTTCCATGGGGTCGTTCCGGGGTTCGATAGTGGTTGTTAAGCGGCCAGAAAGCCATTATGTCGGAAGATATACTGTTGTCGGCGTTGTGTAACGACGTTGGCGGCGACAGGTAAATCCGAGACGGACAAATGATCCTATTCGATCTCAGATGCGGCACGGACCATGTCTTCGAGGCCTGGTTTCGCGACAGCGAGACCTACGACGCCCAGGCCAAGGCGGGCGAGATCGCATGCCCGGTGTGCGGCGATACCGCCATCGCCAAAGCCCTGATGACGCCTAACGTGGCGAACAGCAGCAGCGAGTCCATCAGCCCCGAGCAGGCCGCCCAGATGATGCGCTATCTGAGTGCCGTGCGCGATCATGTGGAAAAGACCCACGACAACGTCGGCGACAAGTTCCCCGAGGAAGCCCGCAAAATCCACTACGGCGAAACCGAGAAGCGCAACATCTACGGCAACGCCACGGCGGATGACGCCCGGGAGCTTGACGAAGAAGGCATCGAATTCGGCGTCCTGCCGGCCCCGGCCAAGCGCAAGACTAATTGATATAAGAGGCGTTCTTTTTGGAAAGTGCGTTCAAGCGCCACGCGGGCTCACGCCAAACGGTTGGCGGCCCCCTTGGGGGCTGAAGAAAGAACGAGAGTAGCATTCCAGCGGTCATTCTTATGGCCGCTGGCAAGCGCGACCGCGCGTCGCCGCTTATGCGGCGTGAGCCC
>Ga0302123_10002757_pt1 | contig 11892 bp, 6 predicted proteins | sample CB21_321_MG_FD_203109 | JGI IMG/M metagenome (GOLD analysis project Ga0302123, IMG submission 203109) | Marine microbial communities from Western Arctic Ocean, Canada - CB21_32.1 | ecosystem: Environmental > Aquatic > Marine > Oceanic | place: Canada: Western Arctic Ocean | collected 2017-09-28 | reverse complement strand
CCGGTTACGCTGAGAGTTCGAATCCGGATTCGGCAAAGGACTGTTGTAGTTACGGACGCTGTTGCCGGAATGCGAACCCTTGCTGCCAACATAGCCAACCGTCAGTGAGGTATCGAACGGCAACTCACGCTGCACGTCGAAGCTCCACTTCCACACGTCACCCGTCTTCTGGTCAGAAGGAGTGGTCAACGTGTTGATGTTGCGCGGCGTAGCGGCTGTGCCCGTGTTTGCCAGGAACGGATCATCAAGCGAGATGATCGGGTTTCCAGGTCGGAAGGTACGCAAGGTGCGGGTCACCGGTCCGTTGATGCCGTCAAGCGTCGCGGTTCCAGTGGCGTCGGTGACGGCCTCGAAGTTGTTCGAGCCCGACAGCGGCGGATTCAGGTTCAAAATCGTCCACGTGTTCATGTGGTCGATGTTGCTAAAGAACCCGGCGCCTGAGCGGATGACCCAACCTTCGGCCGGACGATAAGCAATACCAACGCGCGGATCGAAGCGAGGTTTCTGCTGTCTCCACAAGTTGACCTTGCCAGCCGGATCATTCACCGCACCCGGGAAGAACGTCGGAATCTGCTGTCCCGTCTCGGGATCCGTAAAGTACGGTCCACGATCGTAGGATTCACCCGGGAAGCCAACAACACGCTGGAGCCCAAGGGCATCCTGCGAGTTGCCGATGTATTCAACACGAAGACCCAGGTTCAACGTCAATCTCGACGTCGCTTTCCAGTCATCGTTGATGTAGTAGGCCTGACGACCAGCCCGAGGCACGGTGCGCGGCCAACCTTCAGCCGTTTCGGTGCGATCCGGGTATCCAAGCAGATAGGAGGCGAAACCGTCGCCACTCTGCTCGGCGTTGAACGTATAACGGCCGTTCGGCAGGTTCGCTGCCGCGCGATCCATCGTTACGTAGTAGTACTCACCACCGAACTTCAGGTTATGGCTACCCTTGATCACCGACAGGTGATCGCTGAACTGGTAGGTATCTAGAAGGTTGGTGTTGCCATTCACACTCCACGTGAAACGGGCGCCATTAACCTGCGGCGGACCTGTTTCGAGCGGCGTCAACTCGCGATTGTTGTCGCCGGCCACACGAATCTCACCGATGCCGAGGCTATCGGGGTTGAAGTCCGTGTTGCTGTAGAAGTGGAACGGGTTCGTATCGGCGAAGTTGAAGCCGAAACGAAATTCGTTGATCGCATTCTGGTTGAACGTATGAATCCACTGCGTCGCCAGATTGTAGACATCGTTTGAGTTGATAACCGCGCGTTGCGGGTTGATGTTGTTGCTGAGCCGCTCGCCCGAGGAAGCAGCGAGGCGGACGAAGATGCGGTCCGTATCGCTGAAGTGGTGATCGACACGGCCATAGTACTGATCTTCTCTAATCGGCTGCACGACGTTCTCGCGGCAGTTGAAGTCCAGCGGGTCCGCCTGTGCGAAACACGGCGACGGAAGTAGAAGATTCAAGGCATTGACCGAACCCGGATGGATCCGCGATGCCGGAATCATGTTGTTGGCGAATGCCTCGCCGACCGTCGGATCATAGATCACGAAAGGCTCGCGCTGACCCGACGAAGTCGGTGTCGGTTGCAGAAACTGCGAGTAGTCGCCGCTCTTGAACGTATTGTTCGGGAACCACGCGGTCTGCGTGCTGGAGGTGTTCTCGCGGCGGGCTTCCCAGTTGAACGCCCAGAACGTCTTGTTCTTGACGATCGGGCCACTCAGGACCATACCGTACTGGTTACGACGCAACTGCTGCTTGGGTCGCTTCGCTTCACCGGAGGCCAACTCGAAATTCAAGAAGTACGCCTCGGCATCAAGTGCCTCATTGCGCAGGAACTCAAACAGCGTTCCGTGAAAAGCGTTGGTGCCGCTCTTCATCGTGATCGAGGTGACGGCACCGCCGCCGAACCCGACTTCCGCCGAATAGGCGTTGGTCTGGATCTTGAACTCTTCGATCGCCTCAATGGAAGGAACGAAGTTCGTGATGTGGATCCGAGGATCCTTTGCGTCCACGCCGTCAAGCGAAACGGTCTGGTGAATCTCACGCTGACCGTTGGCGCTGACCGAGTAGCCGGAACCAGGAACCGGGAATCCGCCCTGGCCGTCAAATCGGCCGGTGCGGTTGCCATACTGCACGCCAGGAACCATGACGGCGAGCGCAACAATGTTGCGGCCGTTCAAAGGCAGTTCAATGACGCGTTTGTTTTCGACAACACTGCCAACGACAGCGTTCTCGGTGTTGAGAGTAATGGCGGCCGCGGAAACCTCAACGGTTTCGGTGACATCACCGATGGAGAGTGCGAAGTCGACACGAACCTGAGATCCTGTCTCCAAGCGCTGGTTCGAAACGTTGTCGGTCTTGAAACCGTCCAATACACAGGACAGATCATAGTTACCGACAACCACCTGCGCGAACGTATAGTTCCCCGTCTCGTTCGTCTGAATGGTGCTGGTAACGCCGGTGTCCCGGTTAGTTAGAGTAACCGCCGCGCCGGGAATGACGGCGCCGGTTGCATCCGTTACCAGACCCTGAATGGTCTGAGTAACCTGACCATTTAGGTTCGGGGCGGTAATGCCCGCGAACATGAGAGCTGCCACGAGAATCGCCAGTGGCAGCCGTTTTGTAAATTTATCCAACATAGGCTTTTGTAGCTCCGTAAACTTTTTGAGGGACGTAGGACCAGAACCGCGCCCCATCGTCCGTTGACACTGCTTCAACTTGAACCGAACAAGGAGATTACCGGCGGAAGATTTACCACTGAAAACCCCCATGAACAAATAATGTGTGGCTGGAACCTTACGGCTCAAGCCGAAAAAACACCTAACCAAATATGGCAGGACCCCCCTGCCAACATCAAGCCTAGCACCACATCTTCGGCTCGGTCAACCCCTTCTTAACAGAGAAGAGGCAAACCTTAACAGTCTTGCCGACAGCGGACAAGAGCGTGAAACGCTGAAAACAAAGTGGTTAGGTCGGCAACCTAGCGGTTGGACCCAATCGGGTGGGCCCGTTCGAGGACATGCGGGGGGATCGTAGGGGCGCTTCCGAGGTAGTTGAACTCCTCCGCATGGTCGTAACCATGCTTAGCACCGATGGTCGTCGCCAGCTCATTGAGGAAGGCTCGCGCCAAGTCATCAACCGCTGGTTCGTCAAGCCGAGAGAGCAACTCTGACGGGCGGCCGGCTAGTTCCAGCCGCCTCTTCGTCTCCGTCGCGTAGCGGTGATTCGGCGTCCGCAGTGCGAGCACGGCCTTGACCTTCTTCTCGAAGGTCGACGAGATATCGACAGCCTTGAAAGTCGCCTTGCCTTCGCCACCCTCGCCGGGACGGTAGGGCCGGTACGGCGAGTAGAAATAGTAGTATCGTGCCGCGTAGCCCTTCAGCCCGATGTGGGTCATCTCCTGCAGGAAGTAGTTGCCGCCGCCATAGGGTGACTCCTCGGCCATCCGGCCGACACGATATATATCCTGATCATCGACGTAGTGCACGTACCAGTCAGGGAAAAACATCGTCTCGGGCTTATAGTGGCGGACCATGGTCATTACTTGGTTCCGCATCTCACTGCTTGAGATGTAGGCCAGCTCGCCGCTCTTGTGCCCGAGGTTGAGCACGTCCTTCACACCGAGGAGTTCGGCCGCCGTCCGCGCTTCTTTGTTGCTTGCAAGGGAAGTCTGTGCCGGGCGCAGCCCCGCGGAGTCCTTCTCCAGGTTCCCGAACTGCAGGACGTACACGTCGCGGCCCTCGTCGATCATGCGGGCCAGTGTGCCACCCGCTCCGAAAAGGTAGTCGCGCGGGCTAGCCGTGATCACGAGGATCGGGCCGTCACCCTCCTGCGCTTGCAGGACCGGCGTCAAAACGCAGAGTGCCAACAAGAAGCACAGCAAGTTGCAAAGTGCTCTCATTTCGGTGCCGCCGCTTCCAGAATGTGAGGTGGAAGCGCCTCCCGTCGGCCAACATAGTTGAACTCCTCACCGAAGTTGAATCCGTACTTGGCGCCAACCGTACGGCCGAATTGCTCCACGTAGGCGCGAACCAGCTTGCGTACGGCGCCGTCGTCGAGACGGTCCAACAGATTCGTCGGACGCCCCGCAGCGGCGAGCCTATCCCGCACCGTCCTCGCGTACACCTGATTGCGGTTCCGCAGAAGCTCAATCGAGTTCATCTTCTGCTCGACCGTTAGGGAGATATCGACGGACATCATTCGCGCCGCGCCCTCCCCGCCCTCACCCGGTCGGTAAGGCCGTTGATACGAATAGAAGTACACCTCCGGCGCGCTGTATCCCTTCAGCCCCACCCGTTCCAGCTCGGGGCCGAACGTGCCGCCACCGCTATAGCCCCACGATTCCTCGGCGATCCGCCCCAGGTGATACGGGTCGCGGTCGTCCAGATGATGGACATAGGGGTCAGGGATGAACAACTTCGCGGGACGGTAGTGCCGAATCAGCGCGAAAAGCTGCTTACGCACCTCCGTTGCGGACACGTACCCGAATTCACCGCTCTTGTGCCCCATATATATAGTGTCTTTGACGCCGAGCAGCTTCGCCGCGTCTTTGCCGTCCTCGACATTCGCCAGGCGGGCTTGGGCCGGGGTGAGGCCATGCGCAATCTTCTCGTCGTTTCCCATCTGGGCGACGTAGACGTCATACCCTTCCTGGATGAACTTGATCAGCGTGCCGCCGGCGCCAAACATGTAGTCGCCCGAGTTGGCCGTCACGACGAGGATATTGCCTGCCTCCTGCGCCCCGGCTCGCTCTGCCGGCCACAAGACCAGGAAAAGGCTCAGAAGGATAAGGAAAACATGCCGCATCGATCTTCGAGAGTGTAGCACCGGTAAGCCGTCGCCCGATGTCAACCCCGTCAATCGAATCGCACGTCGACGGTGTTCGTCACGACGCCGTCGACGATCAGTTGCACCTTCACGGCGCCGGCGTTAATGAAGCTGCGGGGGATCCGTCCGACATTGACCTGATCAAGACCGTTGAAGCCGGGCGCCGCGGCCCTCGCGAAAACCGGTACATTCGTGCCGCCAATCGTCACTTGTACGTTCGCGGCGTTGCGCAGACCGGTGCAATACAGCACGAGGAACACCTGATCGCTTGGCGTACCGAGGTTGATCGGCACGAGCGAGAGGTTGGTCGGGTCATAGGTCAACAGGAGCGGCCCCGCCACCCCGTTCGAGACTTTCAAGTACTGCGCGAGACCTACCGCCTGTCCGCCGACACCGGATGCGAAGAAGATACCAGCGCCTGTGTTGGAAATCGTGATCGGCGCCTCGGACATCATCCCCGATCGTCTCAGCCGAATCGTAGCCGCACCCAACGCGGTTGCGGCATCGATCAAGAAATTGATCTGTGACCCGCCGTTGAAGAAGATGTCCGAGTCCCGCGTGACACCCTGGCTATCAGTAATCTTGATCGATCCGTTGTCGCCATTGCGGACGAAAGCCGTTGCGATGGAGTCCGGCGCAAGAAGCGGACCAAACCCGGCCGCATCGACAACGCCTGCTGTCGTGATCAGCGGCGGCCCGGGCCCCTCTGAAACGATTCTGCGGATCACGTTGTTCGCGGAGTCCGCCACGAACATCGTATTCAGGACATCAAGCGCCAGGCCGCGCGGCCGGTGAATCCGGGCGGCTACCGGATCGCCTCCGTCACCGCTAAAGCCCGGTGTGCCCGTACCCACGACGGCAACAATGGAACCACCGAACAGCGGGTTGGTCACTCTACGAACGCGGGCAACTCCGTCAGCGATGAAGAGTCTGCCTTGCGGGCCGAGAGCAACATCCCACGGTTCAATCTGAGCCTGCGTCGCGGGGCCACCGTCTCCGCCAAAACCGGCCATGCCGTTTCCGGCCACCGTACTAATAATTCCACCCGGCGTGATCGCGCGAATGCGTCGATTCTGGGTATCGGCGATGAAGACATTCCCCGAGCCGTCGACACCAATCCCCGTCGGCATGTTGAGTTGCGCCTTGGTCGCCACGTCGCCGTCACCGCTAAACCCGGCGACGCCCGTGCCGGCGAACGTTGAGATGACGCCGACGGGAGTGATCTTGCGAATGCGATGATTGCCCGTGTCGGCGACGTAGACATTCCGTTGTAGATCGAGAGCCACGCCGGAGGGACTGTCGAGAGACGCGCCCGTGGCCGCCCCTCCGTCCCCGCCGAAACCCTGGGTCCCGTTGCCCGCGAACGTGCTGATGGTTCCATCCGTTGCCACCCGCCGAATCCTGTGGTTCAAGTAGTCAGCGATAAAGATGTTGCCGACGCTGCTAACGGCCACATCGCGCGGCTCGGCCAGTTTCGCGGCCGTACCTGCACCTCCGTCGCCACTGAAACCCGTCGCGCCGCTTCCGGCGATGGTCGAAATCGTAGCGACCGCCGCTCCTTTTTCCGATTCGCTGCCTTCGAGTGCCGCCCCACTACTGAAGGTCAGCTTTCGCACGCGGTGATTCATCGTGTCGGCGATCAACAGGTTCGCTTGCGCGTCCGTCTCGAGACCAAAGGGCCGAAACAAACCCGCGCCGGTGGCCGGACCGCCGTCGCCTGCGTCATGCCGCCGGCCCGAGAAGGTACTGATCACACCGGGATTAGGCCCTACCCGCCGGATGCGATGGTTGCTGGAATCCACAACATAGAACGTGCCCGTTCCAGCGGTGACGACTCCCTCAGGGTTCCGCATCAGTGCGTTCACCGCCTGTCCGCCATCTCCGCCAAAACCGAAACCGGCCCCGGCGACGGTCGAGGTCACTCCACCGGCGGTAACGCGGCGGATACGACCGCCGGCGCGTTGTGTAACGAAGAGATTCCCAGCTTGATCGAGCGCCACCCTTCGCGCCTGACCGAACTCCGCCGAGGTAGCCTGTCCGCCATCCCCCGCGAAGCCGGCGCCGCCGTTGCCGGCGATCGTGGAGATCACACCGTCCTTGATCATGCGTACTCGGTGATTGCCGGAGTCGACGATGAGCAGGGCGCCCTGATAGATCGTGCCCGGCCGGCCGAAAGCAAGACCGACCGGCGAGCTTAGTTGCGCCGCTGTGGCCGGACCGCCGTCTCCGCTGAACCCGGCCGTTCCGGTCCCCGCGACGGTCGTGATCACGCCGCTCGCATCCACCTTGCGAATGTGGTGATTGGTGGTGTCGGCAATAAACAGATTTCCCAGTCCGTCGCGCACGATGCCTTCGATCAAGCCGAGCGTGGCGCTCGCGGCCTGACCACCATCACCGCTCGAACCGGGAGCACCGTTTCCGGCGAATGTCGTAATCACTCCGCCCGGTGTCACTCGGCGAACCTTGTGATTGCCCGTGTCGGCAATGTAGATGTTACCGGCGGTATCGAGCGCAACGTCCGACGGTCCATTCAGTCGGGCCGCGTTGGCCGGTGCTCCGTCGCCGGACGAACCAGCGAACCCAGTGCCTGCCAGGGTGCTGACGTTCTGTCCAATGCGGCGAACGCGATTGTGTTCACGGTCCGCGACATAGATCGTTGTGATCTGTGTCACGGTGTTGATCGTGAGAGTGACCCCCTGGGGGTCGGAGAACAATGCGTTCTGTACCGAGCCGCCGTCACCGACACCCGCCTGTCCGGCAACGGTGTCGATAATGAGGTCGGCCGGCTGGGCAAATGCCGCGATGGGAAGAGCCAGCAGCAGGAATACGAACAGAGATGTCTTCATAGGATCGCCCCTCATTTGGATGATGCCGAAGCCGCAGTTTGGACTCAAGTACCGGCGGGGCAACGGCACTCTATCGCGCGACTTCGGGCCTTGATCGAAAGCTAGAACTGCAAAAGTAGACTACTGTGGCGGGGCCGCTGGAGTCAAGACACCGATCAAGCTACAACACGATGCTCGAAACGATGGACGCGTCGGATCGCCTGGCCCGGCGGATCGCGAGATGCGGCGAGTCGAAGCCACCCCTGCCTAGCGCGTCCTTAGAGCCCGCAACTCTGTGGGGCGAAGAGCAGTATCAACTTCGCGGCCCAGACGCGCGGTGAGTTCGGGTAGGGCTTCTACATCCGCGAGAGTCGTCCGGAAGTTGACGATGCACGCCCGTAGCGCGAACTTGTCATCAATGACCGCATTCGAGAAGAACGCCTCGCCGCTACGCTCGATGCGATCGAGCAACTCCTGATTGAGCTGATTCAGATACCCTCGTACCTGTTCTGAGCCAGCCTCGGACTGAAGATCGGCGGGGACGTAGCGAAACGTCGTGATGCTCAGCCCCTGCGTGAGCGCCTCCAGTTCGGGGTGATCCGCTATCACCCGCTCAAGCTCTTTCGCTAGTGAGATGTCGTCCGCGATCATCTGTGTGTAGCCGGAGCGGCCCGCGTGCTTGAGAGCCAGCCAAACCTTGAGGGCTCGAAAGCCGCGCGAATTCTGCGGGCCGAAGTCAAAGTAGTTGATCGCTTCCTTGTCAAAGTGATAGTACGGCGGGTGATAGGAAAACGTGTCCAGCAGATGCTCGGGGTTCCGCACAAGAGCGCATCCGGCTTCCACCGGCGCATAGAGCCACTTATGCGGATCGACGGCGACCGAGTCGGCCTCGGCCAGCCCGAGCAGATCGGCCGGAACTCCGGGGACCCGCGCCGCTACCGCTCCGTAGGCTCCGTCAACGTGAAACCACAGGTCATACTCGCGGCAGAGCGCTGCAATCTCCGGGAGATTATCCACCGCACCGGTACTCACCGATCCGGCCGCCCCGATCACGATGAATGGACGGTCTCCGTTAGCGAGGTCACTGTCAATCTGGCGGCGTAGCGCGGCGAGGTCCATGCGTTGGCGCTCGTCTGCGGCGATCCAACGGATCGAGTCGGTGCCCAAGCCGAACAGGTCGGTGGCCTTCTGAACCCAGGTGTGCGTTTCCGCCGAGCAATAGACGCGCAGCGGCCCGCCCTGGTTCGCGGCCATGCCCTTCTCCCGTATGTCCCAATCAGCCTTGGCACGGCGCGCGGCCAAGAACCCGACGAAGTTCGCCATATTACCGCCGCTGACAAGCAGTCCTCCACAGTCCGTCGGGTAGCCGATGAACTCGGCAAGCCAGCGAACCGTTTGGGCCTCAATCTCAGTCGCCAACGGGGCGAGTTTGTACGCGCCGACGTTTGGGTTGACGGCGGCAGCAAGAAAATCCGCCAGGACTCCCATCGGGGCGGGGCCGGAGGTGATGTATCCGAAGAAGCGCGGATGGCTGTTGAAGAGCGAGTGCCCGAAGAGCGCCTTGGTCGTTTCGCTTAGCAGTGCGGCGGAGTCCGCGCCCTGCTCGGGCAAGGATGCGCCGGCGTCGATCGCATCGCGGACGACCTGGTGGGACTCATCAGGCTTGACCGGCCCCGCGGGCACGGCCTCCCATTGGTCGGCGATCTGATCGACGAGGTGATGGGCCAGCCGGCGGAACTCCTCCGGCGGCATGTTCACCGCGGCCTTTCGTTGCGGCAGTGTGGGAGTTGGATCGTTTGCGGTTCGAGACGGCATGGTTGGGGACACGGCGTTACGCGGCGGACGAGCGAACGCTCTCCTTAGTCTCGCGCAGTCCATCGAAGAGATCGGTCTCCTGCTGTCGGCCACCGTTCACAAGGCTGAATGCGCGGTAGAATTCCTGCACGCCCCACAGGGCCTCGTGCCGCTCGTTCGATAGCTCGGTCAGGCCATGGTAGATCGACATCTGCGTTTCGTGGCAACGAACGGCTCGCCAGACTTGCCGCCAATGGGCCCGCGTGTTGAGGGTAGTCGTGACCATCCAGTCAGGCCAGGACACGGCGTTGCGCTGCTCGCCGTCCACTTTGAACGAGATTCGTCGGAGCGCATCTTGGTACGCCGCCCAGGTGGCTTCGCGCCAAGCGAAGTAGTAAAGCTTTGAGACCCGGTGCGGTACGAGGTCGTCGGCCGCGAGATAGGTGGGATCGGCGGAGCAGGTGACGGCTGCCGTCGTGAACTGCGAGATCGCAATGTGGTCGGGGTGGCCGTAGCCGCCATCGGGACCGAATGTGACGACCACGTCGGGTTGGATGCGGCGGATGTGGCTGACGATCCGGCCGATTGCCTCCGCCGGGTCCGCCTTGTCGAGATCGCCGTCCACATAGTCGAGGAAACCGACTTCGGTGACCGCCAGTTCCTTCGCGGCGGCGCGCAACTCAGCCTCGCGAATCCGTCCGACCGTCTCGAAATCGAGCGACTCGCCGCTATCCCCACAGCGGCCACGCTCGCCACGTGTTGCTGAGAGCAGATACGTCTCGACGCCCTCCCGCGCATACTTGGCGAGGGTACCGCCAGCACCCAACGACTCATCATCGGGATGAGCAAAGACACACAGCAGCTTCAGCTTTCGCGACACCATCGTTTCTTCCTTGTTAGCTCTCATCGTTTTGGCACTCACTTAGGAATGCGACGAAAGTCCGAAATGAACGACATTGCTCCCCGACAAGTACAATAGCTTCCGTGCCGGTGGCTTTGATCGTTCTGGTTTCCTCGATGTTGCTATTTGCGTGCGCGCCGGCTGATGGGGCCCTCCGCGAGATCAACTTCGACACATCCGATGGCGGGCGCATCCACGCGAACCTCTATGGCGACGGAGCACACGGCGTCGTTCTTGCTCACGGGGCCGTCTTCAACAAAGAGAGCTGGCACGAACAGGCAGAGCGTCTCGCCGAGGCAGGCCTACGGGTGTTGGCGATCGATTTTCGCGGCTACGGTGATTCGAAGCCAGGCTCTCAAGGTCGCGCGCTGCATCTCGATATCCTCGGGGCGATTGCGTATCTCAAGGCGGCGGGCTGCGATCGTGTGTCCGTCGTAGGAGGAAGCATGGGCGGAGGTGCGGCTGCTCAAGCGGCGGTCGAAGCCGAGCCGGGATCAATCGACCGGCTGATCCTGCTAGCGCACTCGACGATCGACAACCCAGGAGCGATGCAGGGCAAGAAGCTATTCATCATGACGAAGGGCGACAGCATGTCTGCTCGCCGTCCGCAATTCGACAAGGCGAGCGAGCCGAAGAAGTGGGTCGTACTCGAAGGGTCCGCGCACGCCCAGCACATTTTCAAAACTCCGCAAGCCGACGAGTTGATGCAGCACATCCTCGATTGGCTCACTAATTAGCTAAAGGCTATCCATGACACACCACCGTTCCACGCGCCGCGACTTCATCGCCTCCACCGCCTTGGCCGGCTTGGCATTGCCCTCCTGCGGGGGGCCGGCGGAACCCACCTATTCCCTGTCGCTGTTTGAAGCCGACGTGACACCGCCCAACGGTCATCCGTACCTAGCCTTCCGCGTTTCCCGCTCGGTTGCCGATCCATTGTTCGTGCATGGCTTCGTGCTGCACGGGCCGGATACGCCGATCGTTCTGTGCGCGGTCGATTGGTGCGAGATCCGCAACGAATCGTACGAGCTGTGGCGCACGAAAATCGCCGAAGCTGCCGGCACGACGAAGGAACGCGTCCTCGTCACCTGCATCCATCAGCACGACGCGCCCTACACCGACCGCGTCGCACAGGGTTATTTCGATGAGCACAACGTCCCCGGCGACATCTGTGACGTCGAGTTCGAAGACAAGATGATCGAGCGCGTCGCGGCGGCTGTTCGCGAGAGCTTGAATGAACGCCGGCCCATCGACCGCATCGGCGTGGGCGAAGCCAACGCCGAGCAACTTGCATCGAATCGCCGCTATGTCACCGAGGACGGTTCGACCTCTTGGGGCCGCGGCAGCACGACACGTGACCCGGCCATACGCGCTCTGCCCGACGGCATCATCGACCCTTACGTGAAGACGATCAGCTTCTGGTTGGGCGACGAAGCGGTGGCGGCGCTCAGTTGCTACGCGACGCACCCGATGAGCTATTACGGCGACGGCGACACATCGGCGGATTTCGTCGGCATGGCGCGTGACCAGCGGCAAAAGGACAT
>Ga0302123_10002750_pt1 | contig 11911 bp, 8 predicted proteins | sample CB21_321_MG_FD_203109 | JGI IMG/M metagenome (GOLD analysis project Ga0302123, IMG submission 203109) | Marine microbial communities from Western Arctic Ocean, Canada - CB21_32.1 | ecosystem: Environmental > Aquatic > Marine > Oceanic | place: Canada: Western Arctic Ocean | collected 2017-09-28 | reverse complement strand
CCATACGTCCGACAGGGTAACTTTGGTATTTGGCAGAAATCGATAAAGCACGATAAACGCGCCGAACGTGATCACCGGCATGACCAGCTGGGCAACGATATCCCATAGCGTGGTCGTGACACCGGCCTCACCTTGAGTGAAATAGGACGTGATCTCACTGAAGAAAGCGATGGTTGGGGCAATGAATATGATCGCCAGCATCAGAAGGCCCGCGCTCACCGTCAGGCTAAAGTCGATCAGGCGTTCCTTGAGGAAAGGCCTGTGCTTTTTGACGCCCCACGCGGCGTTTATCCCCTTACGCATGGCACCGAAGGCCGACGTGGACGCCCAGAGGAGACCAAGCACGCTGAAGAGGCCTGTTATGGCCCTTGTCCTGACCACACCCTGCATTGTTTCGCTAATGAACTCAGGTGATATGGGAACGATTGCTGCCAGCTCAATAGCTAGCTGGTCCCGTTCCGCAGTTGGCCCCAGTACGAATCCCGCGATGGATATCATGGCCAGTATCAGTGGGAACAGCGAAAAGAGCGTGTAGAAGGATATCGCTCCTGCCATGTATGGGCAGTTCTTGTCCAGAAACTCCCCAACGGCGTCGGCCACAAAAAGAACGAATCTAATGAAATAAATAATGACCATTAACAGTGCGTAGTATTCGCTTTCAGAATTAGCTGCAAAACCACACTACATCTCCAAGAATCTGCGAATAATACTGACAGTATCCTGCAAATTTTCGTTGTGAAGGCCGTGACCAGCTCCGGGCACCTCGTCAACGATGCCATTCTCATCCGGAATGGTGACTGCCATCTTGTCGGCCTGCTCTCTATCCAGCACTGTGCTCTGCTCTCCACGAAGTATCAGTGTCTTGCAAGATATTCTGCTAACACAGTCCCAAAGAAACGGACCTTCTTTCAAGGCGGTTCGACCCTTTAACCACAGGATTTCCGGGTCAGTCTTGGGCACAAGAATGCCGTCCCAGTTAGTCCTATAGGTGTTTTTGATAAGCTCTAGAGTGTCCTCAGCGTCCATTTTGGGGCCATTCTAGAGGTGCCAATCAAAGGCCATCTGTGCGCTGAAAAAGCCTCTGCATCGCCGTCGCTTTGTCCTTTGGCGACGGATCAGGGAACGGCCCGTAATCGCCCAGGATAAGGCGGTTCACCATTTGACCGTAGTACGCACCCAGGGCCATGCCGACCCTGGAGGCTTGTGAGTGACCGAAGTAGTTGATTGGGTATATGCCTAGCTTCTGAACGAAGGCAGCGACATCTGACGCAAACGCCTGGACGGAGTAGCCATCTCGACTCCAATCGCTGTCGCCGCAGCCCCGGGTATCCATGGCGTAGACGTGCCACTTGTCGGACATCTTGAGGGCAAAGTCATCAAACATATGCGCATGCCCGCCGATTCCGTGCATCAGCAGCAGGGGTTCCTTGGTTCTATCCCCACCTCAGTCCAGGTAGTGGATGTCCAAATCGTTTAGCCTTACCCAGTGGCCTTCCGGGTACTGTCTAGATGTCATTCGCACCAAACTTTAGTCTGAATCTAGAAACCTTGGAGAGGGGTATAGCGGTGTTGAAGCGCCATTCACCCTGACCACCTACGAATAAACCTTCGACCGCGTAATCAAACTTGGCTCTCTCTATAGTCGGCGAAATGGTATGGGCCTTTAAGTGGTGCCCAGGGTAATTGACATAGGTTGCGACTGAATTTACGTTTATGTGGTTCAGTAGTTTGCATAGATTGTTTGGCCCGCTTTCTCGGTGACTCTTACACGGTGTTGGGGTCTTGATGTTGCTGCTTGAAACTGGGAAGAATATTTAAAGGCTAGGTTCATTAGGGTAGAGGTTAAATGCCATGTCTCATGTTTCTCGTATGAAGTTAGTAGTTGGTGGCCTGCTCATTTTGATCATGTCAGTCGCCATGGCATGCTCGGGTGCTGAAGGGCCGCAGGGTTCCGCCGGAGCGCAGGGCGAGGCAGGTTCGGCAGGAACTTCCGGACCTATTGGCCCGCAAGGCAATTCAGGCGTTGGTGGCGTTCCTGGCCCACAGGGTGCCCGAGGTGTACAGGGTGTCGGTGGTCCGCAAGGTAATAGAGGCCCCGCCGGACCTCCAGGCGCACCCGGTCCAGCTGGCCCTCCCGGTATTCCTGGCGCTCCCAGTGGGAGTGTGGATGCCGCGGTTGACACCAAAATTGCGGGCGTGGCTCTGGATGCAAAAACACAGGTGATTACCCGTCGTCTGAGAATATCGATCACAGGATCGGCCGTTCACGGTGCTACCGCAGATGACATTATCGCGGAACTGGATGAGGCTAACATCGACAAGGCCATCGTGACGGGCCTGGCCTACCACTTCTCTGTTGGTGACGATAAAGAAGTGACCAGGGAGAATACGTACGTTTCGGAAGAGGTCTCTAAATACAGCGATAGGTTGATCGGTTTTTGCGGCCTCAATCCCCATTTGCTCAGCGCACCTGCTGAGCTGGACGCCTGTCTGGAACTAGACGGCATGGTCGGGGTTGTATTGCACCTGTCAGACTCTAAACTGGAAATGGACGACTCGGGAGACTCCGAGAAGATCCGAAAACTGTTTGCTGGTGTGGTGGAAAACGACGCTCCTCTCATGATTCATGTAGGTGGCCCGCGATTTGGCCTCCCGCTGGATTCCAAGGGGTTCGAGAACCTTGTTGATCACATGGCAGAGTTCGACGAGATGAGGGTCTTGCATACCCAGTGCGCCGGGCTTATGGACGAGAGGCGCATTGACGTCTGGCTCTCTCTTCTGATTAATGAAGATACGAGTGGACTCGTCAGAGCAAACCACTTTGTGTCCATTGATGATTGCCTGGTCGCCCATGCCCAGGACCCGTTGTTGAACAAGGCGCTCATCGTATCTCGGCTGCGGCGATGGGGAGTTGATAAGGTCCTGTTCGCATCCAGCTACCTTGAAGGGGCCTCTGGTAGCAAGACACCTGCGGAGGCCCTGGAAGTCCTGTCCGGCTACCCCTTCACCCAGACCGAGATCGACACCATAATTGGGAATGATGGATCCGCCTGGCTGACAGGCCAGTAGTTCGGCAGCAATTCAAAGTCAGAGTTAGAAGAGGGCAGGCCATTTGGCCTGCCCTCTATTTGTTTCTATCTATCCACTTCATATAATGCCGAAAAATACTGTTCGACTTAGAGGCCCCTCTTTCGCCTTCGATTCACACGCACGCCGGTTAAGAGTCCTATCGGGGCTATGAGAAGCGCCACGTTTGCCAAGCCCGTGGCCCAGCCGACGTGACCTGCGGTGGCGTTGCATCCGCCTGCTGCAGCTGGCCCTTGAGAATCGCCGGCCTCTGCTGTGATAAAGACCTGGGGTGTCGCCGACTGCACGACGCTCTCGACAGTTGGTTCCGCTGCCAACGCTGCGATTGTTGCCGTAGGCCTGGCAGTTGGCGAAGCAACTACTGTAGGCGTGACCACGTTTGCTGGGAGGGCGGTGGAGCTGGCAGCCTGGGTTGGCACCGCAGTGGCTGTCGGAAGAGCCGCAAAGGTAAGGTCCAGCCGCTTCACGCCGTCCTGAAAGAAGAAGACCGGCGTTGTCAGGGAAGCACTCGTGTCGCCAAGGAAGAATTCAATAGGCAGGCCGACGTATGACAGATCTGGAGGCAGTATTACCAGGCTCGAATAAGAAGAGCCAGCCAATACGGCTGCGGAGCTTGTGTAGTCGCCTACCCTGGCGACCAACTCGGCGTCCTCGGCGATAACGCCACCGTTACGAATGTTTATTTGGCCGCTCATGATGGAAGGCGCTAGCGGCGGCGGCGTAGGCGTAACTGAAGGAACTGGGCTTGGAGTAGCCGTTCGTGATGGCGTTGCCGTAGGTATCAGCCGCGCCAGCACTGTCGCCACGCCGACTGTAGCCGTTGGCAATGGAATCAGGCGTATGGATACTTTGATCGACCTGGGTCCGCCGTTGGATTCGATCTCGATTGTGCCGGTGGAATTTCCTGGTGCCGCGGCCTCACTTACGGCTACTTCAAGGCTACCTTCGCCATTTTGGGTTTCGGCGGGGCTCCCAAGGTCCAACCACTCTGGCCAGCTTACGACAGTCCATTCCAGAGGTCCGATGCCGTCATTGGAGATATCGAATGAGGCCTCGTCAGACTCCCCTTGTTGCACTGCTCCGAAGGCCCAGTTCGGGGGATCGATCGCTAATAGTGGGCCTCTTGCAACCTCAAAGTCGTCGCCCTCTGTAACTTCTGCATCGCGGTCTGGAGTTCCGCTCTTGTCAGCGTCGCTGGGAAACGGCACCTCATCGAACAGGAATTCGAGGGCTGGATAAGCCCTAAGTTGAGCCGCCACTTCGTAATCGCCAGGAAAAGTGCCGTATGGAATAGTCCAGGTGAATTTCAGGCTATCTGTCTCGTCTCCATCATCAATAGGCCCGACGATGGCGTCCAGGCCTTCAGCATTGCTATTGAAGAAAAGAGACCCGGTTGGAGACTGCACGAGAAACGTGACGCCGTAGGTCATGGGGATTGCGCCGTCGTTCATGACTCGGTACAAGAATGTAACTTCCTCACCTGGATCATAGACTGATCTCTGCGCCTTCAAACGAGACAGGAGACCGTTGGCGTTGCGGTTCACTGAGATGGACACGTCTACGTCGGTGGTTCCGGCGTTGGATTCGAGCTTGAATTCATCGTTCAGGTTCCCCTTTAGGATGCTGCTACGGACCTGTAAAATGATCGTGTGGTTGTTTGTCATGAGCACAGACTCTTGGGAGTCTTCCTCGCTGGCTTCTGGGAAGATGAGTTCCAGCCAGTCGGGCAGTTCCGTGATCTTCCAGATGAGGTCCCCTGCCGCACGGTTTGGGTTGGCCAAAATTATCCGCGCTTGCGGAGTGTCGTCATCTGTCACGTCGCCGAAATCTATGGAGGACTCGGATAGAAACAGAGACGCTGAAGAGCTTTGGATAACGACAGTGGTGCTCTCTTCATCGTGGACATTGGGAAAATTTGCAGCCTCGCGGACAGTGATGATGATCGTATGGCGACTTGTCCGGGCCTCGAAGGGTGCGTTCCAGTTGAAGGTAATCCTCTTCCGTTCTTCTGGCTCCAGTCGTAAGTCCTTGTTGCCCTGTATTAGGTCATCGGTGCTGTAGATGGTCCTTCCAGTGTCGTCCTGCACCTCAAAGACAACGACGTAGTCCTGGCCGTAGTCAGGATCGTCGTCATCGAAAACGCTGGGGTTGCGAGTATCGGTAAACCGGACCTTGATCTGGATTTTCGTTCCCTTGGGGAATACCGACTCCTCCCTGTCCGTCTTTGCGTCCAAAACCACAAGGCTTGTGATCTCCACGGTCTGCGTGCTCTGAGCAAATGGATTGGCGAATACGGAGGCAAAAGCTGTCAAAGCTACGACCGCTCCGGCGATCAGAGCGACAGTTCTGATGTAGTTGATTTTTGCTCTAATGAAATTCAAAGCAGTGCCTCTGATACCTGCATCGGCCCTTCCTCTACTGGGTATACGAAAAACTAATCGCTTCTAGTTCCTTTATAAACCGGTCATACGGTTAATGCATAGAGGATTCTGGAGGGGTTTTCTCCCTTGTCGCTTCTGCTGTAGTTTTAGCTTCCCAACTGATTGTTACGGTATTTCATTCCTGATTAGGTTCAGATTCGGGGCAATTAATCCAATTAGTAAAGGATAGTCTGATTCCGCATTAGCCACTAGGACTGAGAGGGCAAATTGGCCATACAAAACGAGACCTCAATGAGTGATTTGGCGCAACCAAGTAGGCTCAATGCGCCAGATATTAATCCCCAATTTCGGCAGGCCCTCGACGACATGGTCGCCGTGGCAAGGAGCGGCCACCAGCCTGAAAGCCAGTTCTTTAATCCCAGTGATGATTGGCTGAAGGCGCAAATGCGTATCTTCCAGGATTTACCAGAATCCGAGCAGCAAGAGGTCCTCAAAGAGATCGAAGTGCTGAAGAAAGAAGCTGTGGAAGCCAATTCGCAGGGCAAGGCTTCCAAGCGTGCGGGTCCAGACGTTGTCTTTAGGCTCGATAACGGGGGTATGACCTGCTACAGCCAGCTAGGCGTCGTTCGCCGACCGGACCTTACCCAGTATTTCATTGAGGGGTTTGACGGCAACCGAGACTCGCTCTCGTTTAACGAGGTTAACCAGGCCCTTTTTGCGGAGGTACTGCCTTTCCTGACCAGGTACATGGAAACTGCCTTCAGGGATGGCGAGCGTATCGTTCAGACAAATCGTCAGGTCTGTGACGCTCCAGGCCGTTCTTTCCACGCAAGACAACTGTTATTCGGAGATCGCTATCCCCAGCTGCCATACCTCAGGTGGCAGCTTACATTCGACCTCCCCGAGGCAGAGTACCAGTCCCATGCCGACATTCTGGAAGTGTCAGTGCCGCACTGGCTGGAGGATCTGGGCATTCTGGATTCTCTGGTAGGCAGAGTGATTGAAGCCGGGCTTCCTCAACTAGTATTCCGGTCACCCACTCGTGGTCTGTCCCTTCATCTCGGATTTGACTATCTGGGAGAGCATAAGATGGGGGAGCTTTCCGTGGCCATGTACCTCGTTAAGGTGAAAAACGGACTGGCAATTCAGGCCGCGCTTAGTATGGCCCGTGCCAGGTCCATTGACGGAACCATGAAGAATACGGCGGTCGTGACCGCCGGGCCTTCGCTGCACGGCAAGAGCACGCTTACCATCATGATGGAGTTCGGGGACAGTGAGTTGGCGCGCCTCATTGGACTCGTTCGGGACTCCCAAGAGGGCGTCTATCCCATGAACGATGACATCATCATGCTGCACCCGCTCTCAGAGCCTGTAGACACCGTTCGAAACGGCAATCGATTGCGTATCTCTTACGGCATCGACGGGACTGAAAATAACCTCTACGCGGTGCCATTCGGCCTGAACAGGGACGACGACCCTATTACCTACGATGTCGTTCGAGGCACTGCAGGCGATCCCAACCTCCAGGAGTCTTTGGAAAATGTGGTCGTAGATCCGTCCACAGGTGTGCCGGACTACTCACAGAACCCGGTGCGGAACATGCGAATGATTCTGTCCCGCTCTCGACTAATTGAGAGGAAAGGCGCATCGCACCTGCTCTCCACCATAACCAATGGCCGGATGGAGAGCGCTGTTCATGTGCCGATGATCGACACCGACCGCATATTCTGGCAGGCGGTAATGCGTCAGAATACAGTTGTGCCTCCGCTGCGAAGGCTGAGTCTGGAGCAGTACGTGCGCGTGCTCATGTACGGCGAGGCTGTACAAATGGGCGCAGCCATAGGTGCCATCGGCAAGCCATACGTGGAGTACTTTTCCGATCCGTTCATCATTGGGAAGGAAGACGAGAACGCGAACCTGCTCTATCACATTCTGCAGCAACTCTCCTGGAATGGCATGCCGCAGAACTACTACGTATTCAATACCGGCGGCGTTGGTGCCGACGGAAATGAGGCGGCCAGGGGAGCGGACTACAAGAAGATTCCTCGTGAATTGATTCTCATGCTGCAGGAAGCGCTGTTGAGAGACGCCGTTCGCTTCGAATATGACTCCACCATGCGGGCGGAGGTGGCCGTGGCCGTCCTTAATCTTGCAGGGTGAGGAGATTCTCGACCTGCGGTAGGACGGGCTCCCGATAAATATCTACGGCGATGCGGACTATACCAGTCGCGTAGTGGACCTTCGACGCCGTCGCTATTACGGGGTCTCCTCTGAGGACAAGGCCGGCATCCTGCGCTACACGAAAGCCACTGATGCCCTGGTTGACCTGGGCGACGTGCCTCCGCCTTCTAACGAGCGGGACCTGGCATGGCTGTTGTCGTTCCACTGGCATGTCAATAACGCCTACGACACCTTGCGCGACCTGGCGGAGCATCGAGGCGAGGGCACATGCCCCTCCGAATATATGCTGCGCGCGCTCCAGTGGAAGTACGACGAGGGAGCAAATACAGGCTTGGGTCTTTCGGCGGAATCGGCCAAGGCACTATTGGCCGTGGGCCTCTGCTAATAAAATGTCGAAACCGTAAATTCGAGTTACTAATAGCAAGTTAAGTTAAAACAGAAACAGTACCCATGAGACTCAAGCCTCGAGGGAACTGTTTTTTTGTCACATTTCCCGTCCGGGCTGTGTTAAACTCCTCTACGGAGTTTTGTTGTAAATTAATGGCAACAATGGGCCGGATCAGCCTGAACGAAGGCATACGCGCAAGAACGCTACCCCTACAACTTTCCGCAAATACTCACTGAGGAGCTATCGTGCCTAACCTTAGAACACCCGGTCCGATCCCCGTGCCTGACGATATTTTAGAGGCCATGTCCTTACAGATGATCAATCATCGAGGGCCTGAATATAAGGAAATGCTTAATCGGACAACTGAAGGCATTAAGCGGGTTTTCGAGACCACAAACGATGTCTATATAATGACGGCTTCGGGCTCAGGCGCCATGGAAGCCGCGGTGGTGAACACGCTGTCCCCAGGCGATAAAGTAGTCAACGTCAGCGTGGGTGTGTTCGGCGAACGCTTTGGTGAGATTGCCGAGATATTCGGCGCGGAAGTCATAAAACTGGACTACCCCTACGGCACCGCGGTGGACGTGGATAAGCTCAGAGATACGCTGAAGGCCCATCCCGATATCAAAGCAGTGCTGGTGACGCATAACGAGACGTCCACTGGCGTAACAAACGATCTGCAGGCCATAACCGCAGTGGCCAAGGGTGAGTTTGGAAAGCTAATACTGGTGGACGGAATAAGCAGCGTCTGCTCCATCCCCTTGAGCACCGACGCGTGGGGATGCGATGTCGTCGCCACCGCTTCCCAAAAGGGATGGATGCTCCCGCCGGGACTGGCATTTATCAGCTTCAGTGAGGAAGCCTGGAAGGCCCATGCTGAGGCAACCATGCCCAGATTCTATTTCGACATGTCGGCCTACAAACGCTACTTCGAGATCGGTCAGCCTCCATATACGCCGGCCATCTCAATCATGTTCGCGCTGGACCTGGCGTTGCATAAGATTGCGTCAGAGGGCATGGGGACCGTCTTTGAGCGGCATGCCAACATGGCCCATATGACCCGGGACGGCGTCAAGAAGCTTGGCTTGTCGCTGTTTCCTCAGGACGAGAGCACGGCCTCCAACACTGTGACGGCCGTTACGGTGCCAGAGGGAGTGGATGCTTCAAAGCTAATGAATATTCTTCGGACCGAGCATGAAGTAGTGCTTTCCGGTGGTCAGAAGTCCTTGGGCGGCAAGATTTTCCGAATTGGGCATCTCGGTTACACCACCGCAGAGGAGATTCAGGAAGTTTTGGATGCTCTGGCAATTGCTCTGCCACAGGTAGGCTTTACGACTGGTGCCCAGGCTTAGCCTCACACCTTAGGCAACATGACGAGGCCTTGGGTTCCATCACCTCAAATGGAGCCTCAGCCGTTATGTGGTCATCCGGCTAATCGTGAATAATGGCCGCCTGTGTGGTGGACAAACCCTTCGTTCTGTCCATATAACATAACAATCATGAGTTTTCTGAAATACCTGAGTTTTCTGAAAAACCCAAGATCCCAGAAATGCAGAAGGCCATAAACAGGCTTCGCTTACTAGTGGCGTCCATTAAAGGCAAAGAAGATGAGATGGACGGGCTGGTAAGGCAGTTCAAGAGGCAGCTGGAACGAGCGCCACGCCACGCCATCCACGGTGGTAATCCCCTGGAAACCACGCTCAGCATCATGGGAGAGATCCAAGAGCGTCTCGATGCAGCTGTTAAGGTCCGGACCCACCTGGACATGATCAATGAGCTGGAGCGATTTATAGAGGACGCCAGCAATCGTGCTGCCAGGGCCATCACTGATGAGTTCGACGTTCCACATCTCTAATACATAGAAACATTCCAAATAGAAAAGGGGCCGGTATTTCTACCAGCCCCTTTTCTATTTGTCTGCGTGTTGTGAATTAAGCAGGCGAAGGGATAGGCGATTTTTCGGTTGCGTTAGGCCCAATTCCTTCCACATCACCAAAGATACGCCAGATATCGTCGCGCTCAACAGTTTCGTTGGTAATAAGAAATTCTGCCAGCGCCGCCAGCTTGTCATTATGGGTCTCTAGAATTTTTGTCGCTGTCTCATATGCAAATTCGACAAGGCTGTGGACCTCCTCGTCGATGTCCTGGGCGACCTTGTTGCCGTAGTCCCGGTTCTCCGATATATCTCGGCCGAGAAAGACCATCTGCTGGGGGCTGCCAAAGGTTCTCGGACCAAGTTTTTCACTCATGCCGTAGCGGGTAACCATGGTGCGGGCAATGCCGGTTGCCTTTTCCAGGTCGTTGCTGGCGCCAGTGGTGATATCGTCAAAGGTCACCTCTTCAGCGACACGACCACCCATGGCAGCCGCCATAGTGTCCTCAAACTGCCCTTTAGTCCACAGGTGCCTGTCTTCTTCGGGCAGGAACCGCGTATGCCCACCTGTCTGACCGCGAGCAATTATTGTCACCTTGAAGGGATTGTCCGCGTTGGGAAGCACGTAGGCCACCAGGGCGTGACCGGCCTCGTGGAACGCCGTGATGCGCTTTTCTCGCTCGCTGACGACGCGGCTCTTTCGGGCCGGACCAGCAACGACTCGGTCAATTGACTCTGCGAACTCCTCGTTGGTGATAATCGTCTGGTGCCGGCGCGCAGCGAGAATGGCAGACTCGTTAATCAGGTTGGCAAGGTCAGCGCCGCTGAAGCCCATGGTCTGTTTGGCGACCGTCTCCAGGTCTACGTCGTCCGAGAGTGGCTTGCCCTTGGAATGTACTTTGAGGATCTGCTCCCGTCCGTGAACGTCAGGATTATCCAGCATGACGCGGCGGTCGAATCGGCCCGGTCTCAGGAGAGCCGGGTCCAGGATGTCCGCTCGGTTGGTGGCCGCGAGAACTATTACGTTGGTGCTTACGTCGAACCCGTCCATCTCCACGAGAATCTGGTTCAACGTCTGCTCGCGTTCGTCATGGCCTCCGCCCAGCCCAGCGCCGCGGTGTCGGCCCACTGCGTCGATCTCATCAATGAAGATGATGCATGGGGAATTACGTTTGGCCTGCTCGAAGAGGTCTCGGACGCGGGAGGCACCCACACCCACAAACATCTCTACGAATTCAGAACCTGATATCGAGAAGAAGGGTACGTTGGCCTCGCCCGCCACCGCTCTGGACAGCAGGGTCTTGCCTGTGCCGGGAGGTCCTACCAGCAGAACACCTTTCGGTATTTTGGCACCGAGACTTGTGAACCGCTCTGGAAATTGCAGAAACTCAACAATCTCTTCCAGCTCTTCTTTGGCCTCTTCCACACCTGCAACGTCGGAGAATTTCACGGAGGGACTGTTGCCCACGAACATGCGGGCACGGCTCCGACCGAAGCTGAAGGTCTGATTGCTGTTGCCCTGAGCCTGCCGCATCATGAACAGGAGTACGGCTCCGAAGAAGACCAGCGGCAGAAAGTTAATCAAAAGGCCAAACAGGCTTCCGAAGCCGCCGGAGCCCTGTATGTCTAACTGCACGTTGGTTGCCAATAGGTCTATACCGGACTCCTCCAGTATTTCCACCATGGACGAGTCAGCCTCTTTTCGAGAGGTAAATTGTTCGCCGATCGTCGTGTATATGTTGAGCTTGTCGCGATTGACCTCGATCCTGTCGACCCTGCCCGCCGCCGTCATGGTGACGACTTCGCTAATGGGGATCTCATTAGAGCCACCAAGAGGGTTTGAAAACAGGGTGAAGAAAATGGCGAGCACAGCTATGATGATCAGTAGGTATATCAAGGTGTTCCGCATGAGACGGGAGTTCATTCCACCTCCGAAGTTGCCCGCCAATCCATGAAGAAGTGGAAATTTGAGGCGGGAAAGCATGAATATATTACAATACG
>Ga0302123_10002746_pt1 | contig 11918 bp, 9 predicted proteins | sample CB21_321_MG_FD_203109 | JGI IMG/M metagenome (GOLD analysis project Ga0302123, IMG submission 203109) | Marine microbial communities from Western Arctic Ocean, Canada - CB21_32.1 | ecosystem: Environmental > Aquatic > Marine > Oceanic | place: Canada: Western Arctic Ocean | collected 2017-09-28 | reverse complement strand
GATGGCAAATTGTTTGTTGACTACATCAGCGCCCTAAAGCGAACCCGAATTCGTCACAAGCTCGAAAAAGATCAAAAGAAGACCACCTAAACTCATGCAAAAACTTCGAATCTGTTTTGCAGGTACACCTGTATTTTCTGCTGCTCATCTATCTGCAATTATTGATTCAGAACATGAAGTGGTTGCGGTGTACACGCAGCCCGATCGCCCAGCAGGTCGTGGCAAGAAACTTCAAGCTAGCCCGGTGAAAAATATGGCACTTGAAAATGGTTTACGGGTACTGCAACCGGAAAGTTTAAATGAGCAAGAACAGCGGGATGTTTTGGAGAAAATTTCTCCTGATGTGCTAGTGGTAGTTGCTTATGGCTTGATCTTACCCAAAGTGATACTAGCCATACCAAAATATGCATGTATTAATGTTCACGCTTCATTACTTCCGCGTTGGCGTGGCGCTGCACCAATTGAAAGATCATTATTAAGTGGTGACAAGGAGACAGGTGTCACTATTATGAAAATGGACGAAGGACTAGATACTGGTGAAATGTTATACAAGCGTTTTGTCAACATTTTGGACAGTGATACTCGTGTAGATCTAGAAACGAAATTGATGGCCAGTGGCTCGAAAGCCTTATTACATTGTCTTAATAACTTGACGGAAATGCTAGAAGATGCGGAAAAACAAGATGATTCTCTTAGTTGTTATGCAGATAAGCTTCTCAAGACTGAGGCCTTAATTGATTGGTCTAAACGGTCAGAATTTATTGAACGACAAATAAGAGCAGGAATTGGGAGGTCTCCAGCTTATTGCTTTCTCGATCAGAAACGATTACGAATACTCCGAGCTGACATTCCTGCTGAACAGTCTAATAATTCTGAAACGCAGTGCGGTACGATTATAGAAGTTACTAAAGATACATTTACCGTGCGATGCTTGAATTCCGCTTTGCGTATTTACACTGTTCAACTCCCAGGTAAAAATGTTACAGGGGTAGGTGATTTGCTTAATTCTAAACCTTCATTATTTGAAGTTGGGAAAACTTTCTCCGATGAGCCGGCCCTGGAACAATGATACCAACTAATATCCGCGCTATAGCAGCAATCATTCTCTCAGATTTGTTAAAGGGCAATGGTTCTTTAACTACTCATTTGAGTAAACACAAAACCTCTAAAGATTATGCGTTATTACAAGAAATTTGCTTCGGTAGTTGTCGTTGGTTTCATCTACTTGAGTTCGAATTGTCCCTGCTCTTGAAGCGCCCTCTTAAGAAGAAAGATAGCGATATTAGATGCCTGCTAATAATCGGACTTTATCAATTAAGAGAACTCAGTATTGCCGATTATGCTGCTATCAATGAAACAGTTTCTGCTATCGGTGAGCTGCATAAGCCATGGGCGAAGGGTTTGGTGAACGCTGTACTCAGAAACTATCAAAGACAGAGCGAAATGGTTAAAGACTGCGTTGCTAAGGCTGATCTATCTGTTCGAATGTCACATCCTAAATGGATCGTCGATAAACTTGCCACTCAGCAAAGCAATCATTTAGAGGAAATTCTCACTAATAATAACCAACGACCACCAATGACCCTTCGAGCAAATACTCGCAAATCTTCGCCTAGTGAAATTCAGAAGTCGTTGGAAGAAGCTGATATCCAAGCAACGTTAGGTCAAATCGCTAAAACCGCTTTAACCTTAACCAAGCCAATGTCTGTCGAAAAACTGCCCGGCTTTAATGAAGGTTTGTTGAGCGTACAAGACGAGGCTTCACAGCTCGTTCCCGATTTACTTCAATTAAAACCAGGCTTGCGTGTATTGGATGCCTGCGCAGCACCAGGCGGGAAGACCTGTCATATATTAGAAAGTGAGCGCTCACTATCGGAATGTGTGGCGGTGGACATATCCTCTGAGCGCTTAAAAAAGATTAAAGAAAACCTGTTTCGCTTGCACTTTAAGGCCACTTTGCTTAGCGCTGATGCCTCTGACACTGATAGCTGGTGGGACGGAAATGGTTTTGATCGAATTCTGCTAGACGCGCCCTGTTCTGCAACGGGTGTAATACGCCGCCATCCCGATATTAAGCTATTGCGAAAGGAATCTGACTTAAGTTCACTGCAACATTCTCAGAAATCACTTTTGGAAAACCTTTGGGCTTGTCTTAAACCTGGCGGGCTGCTTTTATATACCACTTGTTCGGTTCTCAAAGAAGAAAATCAGGACGTTGTTTCTGCGTTTCTCAAATCCACGGATAACGCTAAATATGAAGGCATAGCGGCCGATTGGGGAGTAGAATGTGACAATGGAAGACAGCTTCTGCCCAGCGCAAATACTGGCTCTGATGGTTTCTTTTTTTCCTTACTTGTAAAAAGGTAGAAAAATCCAGAATTTGGTCCGGCGAAGCAGTCAATGAGACAGGCCCCATGCAAATAATTATTCTCGGTGCAAATCAGGTTGGAAGCACCCTCGCCGAAACACTGGCGAACGAAGCCAATGACATAACTGTTGTCGATACAGACGCAGAAAAACTTCGTGAACTTAAAGACCACATCGATATCGGAACAATCACTGGCGAGGCGTCTCATCCTGACGTTTTAGAACGTGCCGGCGGTGAAGATGCCGATATGATTATCGCTGTCACAGAGAGTGATGAAATTAACATGGTCGCCTGCAGAGTCGCTTACTCTCTTTTTCAAACTCCTAAAAAAATCTGTCGAATTCAGTCTTCCTCTTATCTGGTAAGCGATAAGTTATTTGATAAAAAAAACGGCATCGCTGTTGATGTTGTTATTAGTCCAGAGCTCATAGTTTCAAGCTATATTAGTAGCCTCATCGATTTGCCTGGGTCATTGCAGGTACTTGATTTTGCCGATGGGAAAGTCCAACTCGTAGCCGTCAAAGCCTACTATGGTGGCCCTTTGGTTGGTCAAGAAATCAGATTCCTTCGCCAACATATGCCTTCAGTTGAAACTCGGGTGGCGGCGATTTTTCGCAAAGACCGGCCTATCACCCCAGAAGGATCAACAGTAATTGAAGCAGACGATGAAGTTTTTTTCGTTGCTGCCAAAAATAATATCCGCGCCTGCATGGGAGAGCTTCGCCGTTTAGACCGGCCTTACAAGCGCATAATAATTGCAGGTGGCGGAAATATCGGCTTACGTTTAGCAGAGAATATCGAGCAACGATATCAAGTAAAAATTATTGAAAGAGATCTCAAGCGCTGCGCATTTTTATCTGAACACTTAGATAAAGCGATCGTGCTCAATGGTGAGTCATCTCACCAAGAGCTACTCCTCGATGAGAACATCGAAGACACTGATGTGTTTCTCGCTCTAACCGATGATGATGAGGCGAACATCATGTCGTCTTTGCTAGCCAAACGCTTAGGCGCTAAGAAAGTTATGGCCACCATTAATAATCCTGCTTATGTGGATTTAGTTCAGGGCGGGGAGATCGATATTGCAATATCACCTCAACAGGCCACAATTGGTAGCCTTCTAACCCATGTGCGTCGTGGTGATGTAGTGAAAGTCCACTCACTTCGCCGCGGTGCGGCTGAAGCAATGGAGGCAATTGCCCATGGGGATAAAGCATCTTCGAAAGTTGTCGGTAGGGCAATAGAAGATATCGATTTGCCTGAAGGTACTACTATTGGCGCAATAGTGCGCAACGATGAAGTTTTAATCGCTCATGATGACACAGTAGTTGAGTCTGGTGATCACGTAATTTTATTCCTCGTCGACAGAAAAAAAATCCGAGAAGTTGAACGCCTTTTCCAGGTAGGCTTCAGTTTTTTCTAACCCAGTCTGCTAACGCGATAATTAAATAATGCACGCTTCAATCATAGTTAAGATTCTAGGCCTCTTACTGATGTTGTTCAGTGCGCTGAGTAATTTTCTGCCATTCGCCGTGTCTTTGGGATACAGCGATGGTATGGCAATGGTATTTGTTAATTCATTTCTCATAACATTTATTATCGGCCTGGTTTTATTTTTACCAACTGCGCGGTCAAAAACAGAACTTAGCACCAAGGATGGGTTCTTGGTAGTTACGCTTTTTTGGGCAGTTTTAGGTACTGCGGGTTGTCTGCCTTTTCTGCTTTCTACGGCACTGGAACTATCCATAACTGATGCGGTATTTGAATCCCTTTCTGGACTGACGACTACGGGCGCTACTGTAATTTCTGGATTGGATAGCCTGCCAGAATCTATATTGTTTTACCGGCAGCAATTACAGTGGCTTGGAGGTATGGGAATCATCGTTTTAGCAATGGCATTACTTCCCATGCTTGGTATTGGCGGTATGCAACTTTATCGCGCAGAGAGCCCAGGCCCAGTTAAGGACAATAAACTCGTCCCAAGATTAACGGAGACAGCAAAAGCATTGTGGTACATCTACTTAACCCTCACCATTGTGTGCGCTTTGGCTTACTGGATGGTTGGCATGGATTTATTCGATGCCATAAGTCACAGCTTTACTACTGTCGCCATCGGTGGTTTTTCTACTCACGATCAAAGCATGGGTTTCTTTGATAACTCCGCTGTCGAACTTGTCGCAATAGTATTTATGTTCATTGCGGGCATCAATTTCGCATTACACTTTACCGCTTGGCAACGTCGGGGAATAAAACACTACCTCAACGACCCGGAATTTTTATTTTATTCTTTTGTCCTTTTTTCTGTTTCTGTGGTTACAGTATTGGTTCTCTATTTTTCTGCCACTTATTCCAATGTATTCGATTCTGCTATCAAGGGTGTATTCCAGGTGGTTTCGGTGGCTACAACAACGGGGTTTACCACAGCAGACTTCAGTTCCTGGCCGTTATTTTTACCGTATATGTTGCTATATGCGGCAATCATCGGTGCATGTGCCGGGTCTACTGGTGGCGGCATGAAAGCTATCCGGATCCTGTTAATTTTCAAACAAGGTTTTCGCGAGGTGCAACGCCTAATTCATCCTAAAGCGGTTATTCCAATTAAACTCGGCAGAAACCCAGTACCAGATCGAATTATTGAGTCTGTTTGGGGCTTCTTCGCGGTTTACGTGATGGCATTTATAGCGATGCTTTTGGCGTTACTTGCCACAGGCCTCGATATCATCACAGCTTTCAGTGCGGTTGCTGCTTGTATAAACAATCTTGGGCCAGGACTGGCAAGCGTTGCAGAGACCTATGGCTACCTGCCCAACGCGGCGAAATGGATTCTTTGTTTTGCAATGTTGTTAGGTCGATTAGAAGTGTTCACTCTATTGGTTCTTTTTACTCCAATGTTTTGGAAACGCTAGATAGAATTTCTTGATCTCCCTGTTCCTTAAAATCCCAAAAAGCCTAACTAGTAAAATTTAACTTCATTAGGCTGGCGGCGAAATCTTTTATATTCCCACTGATATTGACTTATTTCGATTGCCACACACTGCTCAACCATTTGATTAACTGCAGTTGTTGACCTAATTAAGTCATGGGAGTAGATAGCTGCGTCTGCTTCCTTCACGATTATTTTGAAGCCGGCCGCATTTGGAAGTCGTAAGGAAAACCCGAAAAAGACCCTTGCTCCTGTGCGGTAAGCTAATTTACTCGCCAAGGTCATAGTGAAAGCGGGTTGCCCAAAAAAAAGAGCGTACTCTCCACCTTCCGTGGCAGGCACCTGGTCTGGTAATACACCAACTAAGCCTCCTTTGTTTAATCTGGAGAGTAATTGAGAAACCCCTTTCCTATTGGTAGGCACCAAATTAAGCCCAGCTCGCCCCCTCGCCTTCTTTATCAATCCATCCATTCGTTCCAGCTTTGTCGGTTGATACATAAAAGTGGCATCCAGCTTATTGCAGAGATAAAGAGCAAACAGTTCCCAATGACCTATATGGGGCGCAAGTAGTATTACTCCTTTGTCGCTATTGGTTGCTTCATGAAAATTTTCTACGCCCTCAGTCTGAGACACAAGGGAGAGTGTGCGCGCCACGGGAGGGATCCAAGCCTTACCCATCTCTAGTGCGGTATACGCCGTGCTTATCAAGCTTTTTTTCGCTAACGCCCGGATTTCCCCAGCACTTTTTTGTGGGAAGCAAATTTGCAAATTTGTGAGTGTTGTTGATCTTGCTCTACTAGGGATAATAAAAAGTACCGACCCCCAAATACTGCCAATAACATGCAGTACTCGGAGCGGTAAAACAGAAGTTATCCAAAGAAAGGATTTAAAGAAGAAATACTGTAGTAATTGGATGGTGAGATCTCTTTTATCTGTACGTGGAGCTATGTATGTTCGATTGAGGCTAAGTTGCTTAATTTGCGCTCCAATTGCCGTGACGAAATGGAATCACAATTTCTATAGCTAAACAATCATACTCCTAGTCGGCCTCATCTTGTGGATAAGTTATTGAGAATCGACGATAATTGCAGCCCTTTGATTTTATAGACAATTCAACATTCTCGTGAACAATACAAACCACGGTAAAACTTTTCAGGAACTAATTTTAGCCTTACAACAATTTTGGGCTGAAAAGGGGTGTGTGGTACTGCAACCCTTGGACATAGAAGTCGGTGCTGGTACGTTTCATCCGGCCACGTTCTTACGTGCTATCGGGCCTGAAAGTTGGCATACCGCATACGTTCAACCCTGCCGGCGCCCTGCTGATGGCCGTTATGGCGAGAACCCTAATCGTCTTCAGCATTATTACCAATTTCAAGTGGTCTTAAAACCTTCACCGAAAGATATTCAGGAGCTGTACCTTGAGTCCCTCAAATATTTAGGCATCGACATGGCGATTCATGATATTCGCTTTGTCGAAGATAATTGGGAATCACCTACTCTTGGTGCATGGGGCCTAGGTTGGGAAGTCTGGCTTAATGGCATGGAAGTCACTCAGTTTACTTATTTTCAACAAGTTGGTGGACTAGAGTGTTATCCGGTTAGTGGTGAAATCACCTATGGCATAGAAAGAATCGCCATGTATTTGCAGGGCGTCGATAGTATTTATGACATCGTCTGGACAGATGGCCCCAATGGTATCGTGACTTATGGCGATGTGTTTAAGCAAAACGAAATTGAAATGTCTGCCTATAATTTCGAACACGCCTCTACAGATATACTCTTTTCCTGCTTTGATGATTGCGAACAACAATGCCAGTTATTGATAGAGAAAAGCTTGCCGCTCCCAGCATACGAACAAGTATTGAAGGCGTCCCATTATTTTAATTTGTTGGATGCAAGAAAAGCCATCTCAGTAACAGAGCGCCAGCGCTTTATTCTTCGAGTTAGAACATTGGCCCGTCTGGTAGCAGAAGCCTATTTCGAAAGCCGGAAAAAATTAGCCTTCCCATTAGCTAGTGAATCTCTTCAAAAAGAATTCTTGGAAAAATAGTCAATATGGATACGCAAGAATTTTTAATCGAAATTGGCACTGAAGAGTTGCCCCCCAAAGCGCTAGGCTCACTGTCTAAAGCATTTGAGAGCGGCATCAAGGCAGGTCTAAAAAAGGAACGCCTCTCCTTCTCCTCGGCTCGGCGATTTGCCACGCCGCGGCGGTTAGCTGTTATTGTTTCGGGGTTAGTAGTCAAACAAGAAGATAAACAGATCGAAAGGATTGGCCCGGCAGTCACAGCTACCGAAGATGCTGATGGCAATCCAACTCCCGCTGCATTAGGTTTTGCGAAATCTTGTGGTATAGACCTAAAGGACTTAGCTTCAATTGAAAAAGATGGCGTGGCAAAATTATCCTTCTCATTGAATCAGCCTGGTAAAGATACCGTTAGCTTACTGCCAGGTATTGTTGAGCAATCACTGACTCAACTCCCAATACCGAAGCGAATGCGTTGGGGTAGTTCTAGAGAAGAGTTTGTTAGGCCAGTTCATTGGTTACTAATGTTGTTTGGATCTGATTTAATTGCTTGCTCGATCCTTGGGATCAATTCCCAAAACCAATCCTATGGGCATCGTTTTCATTATAACCAAGCAATCAAGATTAAGTCTCCAGCCGAGTATGAATCTTTACTCGAGAATCCGGGACATGTCATTGCAGATTTTGATCGCCGCAAAGAACTCATTCGAACGATGGTTACAGCAGAAGGGTCTAAGTTGAATGCGTCCACAGTAGTCGACGAATTGCTGCTTGATGAAGTTACTGGTTTAGTAGAATTGCCGGTAGCGCTTACTGGCAATTTTGAAGAATATTTTCTAGAAGTACCTGCGGAAGCTGTAATCCTTGCGATGAAATCACATCAAAAATACTTTTATATGATTGATGAAGAAGCCAAACTATTACCAAAGTTTATTACGGTTAGCAATATTAAAAGTAAAGATCCTCAGCAGGTCATCCAGGGAAACGAGCGTGTAATTCGACCGCGGTTGGCTGATGCGCGTTTCTTTTTTGAGACCGACAAACAATCTTCACTAGCATCAAGGCAAGAACAACTCCGTAATGTAGTGTTTCACAAAAAGTTAGGCACCGTGTACGAAAAAGCGGAGCGCGTGGCGACCTTGACAAAGTTCATTGCTAGTAAGCTAAATGCCAACGAAGATTATTGTGTAAGAGCAGCGCTTCTTTCTAAATGTGATTTAGTTACCAATATGGTGGGAGAATTTAGCGATCTTCAAGGACTTATGGGCTATTACTATGCCTTAAATGATGGAGAGCCCGAAGAAGTTGCCATCGCTATAAATGAACACTATTTACCACGATTCTCTGGCGATGCGCTGCCTAAGACAGTGACTGGTAAAATTCTCGCTCTAGCGGACAAATTAGATTCCACGGTTGGTATGTTTGTCATTAAACAGCCTCCTACTGGCTCCAAGGATCCTTTTGCGCTGCGCCGTTCCGCCATAGGAATTTTGAGAATCCTAGTTGAAGAGCAGCTGGATCTCGATATTCTAGACATTATTGATCACACAATAGCCGGCTTTGATAGTTTAGAAATTAAACCTGGCACTAGAGATTTAATTTTCGATTTTATTCTTGAACGATTTAGGAGCTGGTATTTGGAAGAAGGCGTTTCTAGTGACGTTTTTCAATCTGTCTTCAGCTTAAAACCCGCTAACCCTCTGGACTTTCACCGAAGGATCGCGGCAGTTCAACACTTTAGTAAATTGCCTGAGTCACAGGCTCTGGCCGTAGCTAACAAAAGGGTTTCTAATATCCTCGCTAAGGAGAATTTTGCCATAGAAACGCAGTCTGTTGATCCGCAGCTGCTAAGGGAAAGTGCTGAGAAATCATTATTCAAAAATATAGATAACAAGGTTTTAGAAGTGGCGCCTTTGTTTGCTTCGGGGAATTACCGTGATGGTCTGGAATCTCTGGCCGGACTTAAAGATAGTGTGGATTTGTTCTTTGACGAAGTATTAGTGATGTGTGATGACGCGAGTTTACGTAGTAACCGAATTGCCTTGCTACAACAGCTCAGATCTCTATTTCTTCAAGTGGCCGATATTTCCCATTTGGATACTTCTTAGTGCTCCACCAAATAAATCGGCGAGACTGCATGAAAGTAGTTGTCCTTGATAGAGATGGTGTAATTAACGCTGACTCGGCTGAATTTATTAAAACGGCTGATGAGTTTCAGCCTATGCCTGGTAGCATTGAGGCCATTGCTAAGCTTCATAAGAATGGGTTTAAGATATTTGTCGCCACAAATCAATCTGGCTTGGGCCGCAAATTATTTGATAAGGATACACTTACGCAAATACATCATAAGCTTTGTTCTATGGTTGAAGAAATGGGGGGCTTTATAGAAGGTATTTTTTTCTGCCCGCATTTGCCAGAAGACAATTGTGCTTGCCGCAAACCCAACACCGGTCTACTGGAGCAAATAGAATCAGAGTTCGATTGTTCTATCACTGGGAGCTATTTCGTCGGAGACAGCCTTAGGGACATTCAAGCCGCTAAGGCCTTTGGCTGTTTTCCTATCCTAGTGAGCACAGGAAACGGTGTTGTAACCCGATCCTTGCTAGGGGAAAATGGTTACGATGATGTTCGATTAGCCGTGGATCTAGCCGCAGCAGTTGACTATATTATTGAAGTAACAGATATTTAGATTTCCTTGGTATTTATTCTGTTCTTATAATTTCTATATTAGCTACATGTTGTTTACTATAGTAATTTACTTCTTCTTTATCTAGGCTCTCCCGTTTCTTATTATTAAGCTAGGTCAGTATCTTTATAGTGTAATTCGATATTGGTTTAGCTAAAACTCTGCTGTAGAGTCCGTCATGAAGCATGAGGATTAAAAAAATTTCTGGTTCAGGCTGGGGATACGCTTGCAGAATCTGGTTTATCAATCGTAGCAATCCGAGTGAGGTAAAGTTAGCTGTCGCGGCAGAAGCGTCCGTAGACCCTATAGCCCAAAATGCTGGCCAACGTGAAAGTTCGCCAAACTTCCAGACGCAATGACCGCCGTGATTAGTGAGTTAGTGGTAGGGCGGGATGCTACTAGCAAGCTCACTGGTGAAATTCGAGAGGGGATTCGTCAAGAACAGGCAATCATTCAAAAGCGACGCCCCTTATTCAGATCAATAGTTAGGTCGAGCCTTAGGTTGTAGTGACTATTCACAATCATGGCAACTAAATATCCGCTTAGATGTCCAAATTTTCTGCTGCCATAGCGTTTTCTTCAATAAACTCTCTGCGGGGTTCAACCTGGTCACCCATTAGGGTATTAAACAATTGATCGGCACCAATGGCGTCATCAATAGTGACCTGCAACATGCGGCGGGTTTCAGGATTCATGGTCGTATCCCAAAGCTGGTCGGGGTTCATTTCTCCTAGGCCTTTATAGCGCTGCAGATAGTGCCCTTTCATCGCATCATTAGTGAGCCACTCTATCGCTTCAGCAAAGCTACTAACTTCTTGAGTGCGTTCTCCCCTCTTCACAAAAGCGCCGGGCTCTATGAGCCCTTCCAAGGTTTTACCTAAATCTGCAATTGCCCGGTATTCACCAGAATGGAAGAAATCTCGGCTGAAATTATAGCTTCTTTCAAGGCCATGTAAATTCAATGTGGCCTGAGGTAAAAATAGGTGCCGCTCTAAATCTTCTGTTGTGTGCAGCGTATAGTTGGCGCTTACTCCTAATTGCGTATTTGCTAGCTTTATGGCAACTTCTTCTACCCACTGCTCTACCTTGTCCTGTGACCGCAAATCTTCTTCCGCCAAGGGGCTAGAGAAAACCATGGCTTCCAAAACTTCAGAAGGATAGAGCCGAGCCAAACGGCTAATTATTGCATATGTTTCATGGTATTTTTTCACTAGGGTTTCAAGTGAATCGTCTGCAATGCCCGGCGCGTCGCCATTTACGTGAAGGCTTGCACCTTCTAAAGCAATTTGGGTCTGATAGTTCGCCAGCTCAGTATCGTCTTTCAGATACTGTTCCTGCTTGCCTTTTCGAATCTTATAAAGCGGCGGTTGCGCGATGAAGATATGTCCACGGTCCACCAAATCCCTCATTTGCCGAAAAAAGAAGGTGAGTAACAAGGTTCTAATATGAGACCCATCAACATCCGCATCGGTCATGATGATAATGCTGTGATAACGCAGGTTGTCGGGAGAAAACTCTTCGTTGCCAATACCGCAGCCCAAAGCTTTGATAAGCGTTCCTATTTCCACAGAGCTAAGCATCTTGTCAAAGCGTGCTTTTTCAACATTTAAAATTTTACCTTTTAAGGGCAAGATAGCCTGGTTCTTTCGGTTTCGGCCCTGCTTTGCTGATCCTCCCGCTGAATCACCCTCCACTATATATATTTCAGAAAGTGCTGGGTCTTTTTCCTGACAATCTGCAAGCTTGCCTGGGAGGCCAGCAATATCAAGCGCCCCTTTACGGCGGGTCATTTCCCGCGCCTTCCTAGCTGCCTCCCTCGCTCGGGCTGCATCGATCATCTTGCCGACAATCAATTTGGCGTCTTGGGGATTCTCCATCAGATAGTCGCTGAAATTTGCAGCCATTTCCTGTT
>Ga0302123_10002745_pt1 | contig 11919 bp, 17 predicted proteins | sample CB21_321_MG_FD_203109 | JGI IMG/M metagenome (GOLD analysis project Ga0302123, IMG submission 203109) | Marine microbial communities from Western Arctic Ocean, Canada - CB21_32.1 | ecosystem: Environmental > Aquatic > Marine > Oceanic | place: Canada: Western Arctic Ocean | collected 2017-09-28 | reverse complement strand
CCAGGTTGGTTCGGCGACGCTCGTTCCCGGCAACGTCATCGACGGGCCGGGGCTGATCACCAACCACGAGAAAACTGCCGGGGTAGTGGCTGGCTCAGAGGCCGGCAGCTCGACTCTCGTAGCCACACTCGGGAGCACGGCATCGGCCAAGAACCAGTACCGGGGCGGTTACGCCTCGATCGTCCTCACCCCCGGTGGTGGGGAGACGTACCTGCTGAACAGCGAGCCTAGCGTTACCACGCACGAGGCAGTGGATTCGGCCGGCATCATCACGGCGAATCTCGCTCAGGGCGAGACGATCGTGACGGCTCTGACTGCCACGTCCGACGTGACGTGGGTGCTCAACAGGTACAAGGGCGTGGTCCAGTCGCCCGTCACCACCCTGCTCGGTGAGGCGGTTGGTGTGGCAGTGAAAGCCACAACGGCTAACCGTTACGGATGGGTCCAGACCGCTGGTGTTGCGTCGGTGCTGGCCTCGGGCACGGTCGTCGTCGGTAACACCCTCGCGCGGCTGGTCGCGGCAGCCGGTGCCGCTGGTCCGACCGCAGTCGGAACAGAGGCGTACCTCGGTCGTGTGGTCTCCGTGGGCACGACTTGGGCGACCGTCGTGCTGGACTTGGACTAGGAGGGGTTCGATGGCAATCTGCGAAGCCTGCGCTGGGACCGGACTGGAGAACAGTGAAACTCTCTGCCCGGCCTGTAACGGCACACCAGACTCATCTGACCCGGTTCACAAGTCCGCTCCTGCCCGAAAGAGGAAGGGCAAGGCTTGATGGTCCACATCATCATCAAGCGTACTGAGAGAGACCACAGGGAGGCCGCGGATCGCCGCGGCCTCTCTCGGTCCCGCTACAGCGGTATCGCTCGATCAGAGGAAGAGGCGATGGAGATCACGAAAGCCCGTGGGGGTCAGCGTGACAAGCCTCTCGCCTACGACGACGGTGGGGCTGACGAACGCCATCAGGCGCTCAAGCACGGCATCACCGAAGAGGCGTGGGCGAAGCGCGAATACCGGAGGAAGAAGAAATGAGTTCACGGGAAGTGACCTACCAGTGCCACGTCTGCACAGAGGCGGTCACTTCCCAGTGGATTCCGCAGGTGCCTGCGTGACGAAGGCGAACCCCTCTGATCACATCGCGAAGCGCATGACGCGCAAGCTGGAGGTCGTTCGGAGTGCCCCGAGGGCGATCTTCGGTGAGGGCCACTGGCAGCGAACCACCATCTCCGCCACCGAGGATGACGAGATTCGCGTGGAGTCGCAGCCGGCCGAGGCTCCTGCTGACAACCGCCCGCTTTTAATCCCCGGCAAGAACGATGAGTCCCACGTCCGCGACATCGTCGAGAAGTTCATCGAGCAAGGGCCAGAGCGCCTCACGGCGATCAAGGCGATGAACAGCACGGAGCGCGAGGTAGCAATCAACGAGCTATGGCAGGAGTACGCCGAACAGTTGCTCCTCCACCGCAAGGGGCAGTCAACAGTTGGGCTGTCGGGCCTGCATCAGCGACAGAGGAATGACGGGAGAGCAGCGCATGGTAAGTGAGCAGCTAGAGGCTGGCACGGAGATGAGCGAACTACTGGGCACGCTGCTCGATCAGGTGGACCAAGACGCGCTCTCGGCAAAGCGGCGCGACCCGGACATCCCCGAGGGGGAGATTCTCGCGGAGGTGGGCGACGAGAACAGTGGAATCACTCGCCAGCGCAAGCAGTCGTCGATGGTGTCGATGAACGGGAAGAAACTCCCCGAGCGATTCGCCGTCTACGACCGCGCCAACCGCATCCACATGGTCCCCACTGCCGCGATGATGCAGATGCTCGCCAAGCCCAACTTCCGTGCGGCCAATAAGGGGCCGTGGCCGGGCGTACCCATCCCCAAGCTCACCGACGTGTCATGCGACATCTGCAACAAGGTGCGTCGGGAAGAGGGCAACAACACGCCGCGCCGGTTCTGGAGCGAAGACCAGGTCGAACCCCACATGCGGGGGAAGCACGGTGATGAGCACGCGGCCCGTCTAGCAGCCGCCGAACGGGCCTCTCGTGAGGAGGACACGCGCCTCAATCGAGAGATGCTGGCAGCGATGATGGAGCTGATCAAACAGGGCAAGACCGAAGATGCTGACGAAATGCTTGCCAATGCTGGTATTGTAGTGGAACAGGTAAAGGGCTTAGTCACTTGCCCCGACTGCGGCAAGGCTGACCTGAGAGGCTCCACGGGGCTCGGTATGCACCAGCGCCGATGGTGCAAAAAGGGGAACTAGATGGCTGGCAGAACTCCACTAAATCACGAGGCGGTGACGGTGGCGGCGTCGGCCATCGGCTTCGACGCGACAACGGCCACAAATAACGGCATCCGCCCCAACGCTGCGCTGATCACGGTCGAGACAGCGGAGATGCGTTTCACCACTGACGGCACCACTCCAACCACGACGGTCGGGCACCTCGCGGATGCCGGCCAAGTGATTGAACTGTCCGATAGGACTGAGTGCGAGCAGTTCCGTGCCATCCGGACTGGTTCCTCGTCATCCGAGATCATGGTGACGACGTTCGCGGAGTGGGCCTTCTAATGAAGCTCTCAGCTCCAGCCGCCTCGGCGGGGACATCCTGGCCCCCGATCGCGTCGGACACCACTGAGCGGTCGACGACTGTCACATCTTCGGCGAGCCCAGCCACATTCACGACTCTGTCATTACCGTCAGTAGCAGCGTCCGTGCCGCTACTGGTGAAGGGGCTTATCCGCAAATCGGCGGGCGCGACCGAGCCATGCTACCTCGGCATCACCCTCAACAGCACGGTCATAATAGGAGTGGGTGCCTTCGCGACGTTCAGCACGGTGAATCGAGCTGAGAGCGGGCATTTCGAGATCTACATTCCGCCGCGTGTGGCTTTGTACCAAAAGAGCGCGCAGTACACGGCGACCACTCACCTCGCGAGTAGCCAAACCCCGGTTGTGTACACGGCCTTCGCCCAGGCGGCGGACTGTCCCGACGTGCTGACGGGCTTGACGCTTCTGGGCATAAGTGGCAACGCGAGCATCACGTTCGCGATCAAGGACATTAACGTTTACTCAATGGGCTAGCGGGTACGGGCTCTGCTGACCGGCACGATGCCGAAGACCTAGTAAGCGGGGCGACCGATGGCTATCACGTTCACCCTAACCCTCGACTCAGAGGTTGCAGGTTCCCTTACACTAGTGGCGGAGGCTGCTCAAGCGATTACGCTCGACAGCGAAGTCGCGCAAAGCCTGACGCTCGACATCCACCCGGATGCGTGGGAGGACTGAGCCTAAGTGCCGACGTTCCAGACCTTGCCGACCATAGTGTCAGGCGACACCTACACGGCAACATTGACGTTCACGAAGGACGGCGCCTCCTACAACACGAGCGCGCACACGGTCACGTTCAGCCTCGTAGACGGCGAGCACCCAGAGACGAAGCACGTCACCGACCACGCCGTCACCGAGGGAGCCACGAACACGCTGACCCTTTCAGCATCCGAAACCACGGCCATCCGCACTCGTTCCGACCACACGGAGTCGCTCGTCCACTATGGGGATTTCAAGACCATCGAGTCAGGCGGGGACGAGGTTCACACGGAACGCTTCTGGATACCAGTCAGGCGGAAAGTGACCTGATGCCCACCCTCGCTGACTTCCGACGTGAGATGACGAGGATTGATCCGGGGCTTGGCTCCACACACGCGATGAATGCCGCTGGGAAGCGCACCATCACGGTCAACACGCTCAAGTACGGAGCGCGCGCGTCCATCAATCGCTTCACCGAGAAGTGGATGGTCAGGGCGGATTCGGCAACTCTCCCGAATGACCGTGTGCGCCTCTCCTACGACTACGACCCCACAGCCGGGGTGATCTCCCACGAGGGGGGAGACTACTCCGACACCACCTCGACTAACGAGGTGCTGGAGCTGCTGGAGCACGAGCCCCACCTCTACGACGAGGCCATCCAAGAGTGCCTCAGAACCACGCGCTTCCGCGACATCGAGGTAATGCCGACGCACAACGCGGATAGGTACTGGCTCGACCAGTTCTCGTGGATGACCGACCCCGGCCACATCGTCCGTGTTGGCTGGAAGCAGTCCCCGGTGATGACCGGGAACCGGAACATGGAGAAGTGGAACGTCACCTCCACGGCCGGCGTGCTGGAGCCCGACCTGTGGACGCTGGGCAAGGAGTCGAGTGCCACCTACGCCCGTTCCAACATCACTCGACGTGGCGCATACAGCCTCTCGGTGACTCGGTCGGGAACCAACTGCACCTTCTCAATCACGGTCCCTGTTATGGAGACTGGAGTAGCACAGGACTCCATCCAGGGGCTCACCGCAACCGGCGTTCTCGTGTGTCGTTCGGCCGAGTCATCATCGGTAACGGTGAAGGTCGACTCACAGAGCGCATCGGGTTCCTCTCTCGCCTCGACAACCTCCTCGGCGCACACCGGGGGCGGGGCGTGGGAGGAACTCACTTCCGAGCACACTGTTAACGCTTCCGCCGAGCTACTCGTAATGACGGGCACTGTTACCGTTAATGAAGCCGCTCTCGTGGACGAGTTCTACCTGATGAAGGGCGGGCTCAACGACTCCGTTCGTCGGGACATCGCCGGGACCACATGGAACCGCTTCCCTGCCAGCTTCGAGCAGGGGCAGCCTCTTCAACTGATAGCTCCGAAGAACATCGGGCTGGGCCAGCAGATCGTCATTGAGTCTGAGCGTCCTTACACGACCTTCGACGAAACGCGCGTGCGCGCTCAGACGGCCGACCTTGACCCCCACGACGCTCCGATCCGGCTTATCGCACAGGGCGCGGTCTACCGCCTCTACGAAAAGATGGGCGAGGACGAGCAGGCCGAGAAGTGGCGTCGCCGCTATCAAGAGATGGCAGCCCGCCACCTCGCGGTGGACCGCGGGACGGACTTCGGCATCAACCTGTTCCCGGCGAATAAGATGGTACCGGCAGCAAGGATTCGATAATGGCAATCTACAAAGAGGGGCAGATCGTCACCCCGCAGCAGAACTCGCGCGAGCGCGCTGCCGCGCAGGGCACCTACGGGCTATACGCCAACGCGGGGGCGGTCACCACTTCCTCCAGCCTCACCGTCGCTGTCTCGGCCATCGCTAGTGGGGCATACGTCATCAACGACACGGTGGAGACGACTGCATACGGAGGCGGGACAATCGCCTCGGACGCCGCCGACAGCACGCACCCACGCATCGACGTGGTGATTGTCAACCAGTCAGGCACCGTCTCCATCACGAAGGGCTCCGCCGCCGCTGATCCCGAGGCGCCCGACATCGGTGCAGGGGATCTCGCGCTCGCCGAACTCTACCTCGCTAGCCAGGACACGGCCTACGCCTCATCGGACATCTTTGATATGCGCGAGATCATCGGCCAGAGGAAGGGCCGGAAGTCCACCGACGTGGTCGCTGCTACGTCCCCCGTCATCCTCGTGGACGAGTTCGCTGACATCACCGGCACGACCACCATCGCCGGTCTGCCCGCACGTGTGGCTGGCTGGGAAGTGGAGTTCCAGTTCGACGCTGCTACCCCACTCACGCACAACGGGACGAGCTTCATCCTCGACGGGGGCGTCAGCCGCACGACCGCCGCTGGGGACATCGCACGCTTCCGCTGCCTCGACGGGACGAACTGGAAAGAGACTGTCGCCCAGCCAGGCTCCACGCGGCTCGATCAGGCAGTCTCCAGCTTCGTGAAGTCTGGCCGCGGTTCCCTGCATCTCGTGGGGGCTTCGGGGGTGCAGTCCGGCGTCTTAGCCGACAACGACCTTGTCGGCCTCGGCACCGAGATCCTGATGCACGGCACCGGGACCGTCGAGGGAGCTGCAAACGCCGAGATGCCGGGTGCCTTCCAGCTCTACGTGACTGCCTCGGGCGACGACGCGGGCTTCCTGATGACGAATCAGTTGCTCCCGGCAAACGACTGGGTCATCGGTTGCCGTGTCAAGATGAATGCAAGCGCATCAGGGCAAACCTTCTTCCTCGGTCTGCACGACACCGCAGGCAACTTCACCGACAACAACAACATCCTCGGATGGCGCGTGGTCAACACAGGGAACTACATCGGCGTCTGCGACAACGGCGGCACCGAGTCCACCGTGGACAGTAGCAATAACGACACGAACGAGCACGTCCTTGAGATCCGCATTTCGGGTGGGGGAGCTTCCGTGGGCTTCTACTTCGACGGCACGCAGGTGGGGTCGGAAGTGACCAGCAACATCAGCACCAGCGCGGCCCTTATGATGTGCGGCCTCACGGGCACCGACGCCGCCAACCACTGGTTCTTCGTCTCCGACATCTACGCATACAGGGGGAACTGATGCCACTCGTTAGCTCCCGCGCGCCATACGCCCAGTTCACAGCGGGCCGGTCGGTCTCCAGTTCCGTTCACCGGGAGGACGACTCCCTTGGCGATGTGGCTGGCTTCGTGGATGAGGCTGGGCCGGGGGACACGGAGATCACGCAGGCCGAGTACGACGCAATCGTGTTGGACGTGCAGGCGTACAACGCCGCCCTCCCTCAGCCCGCTCCGCCCGACCCCCGCGACCCGCTTGAAGCGCGCTTCACCCCCGCCGAGCGCAAGGCGCTGCGAGCGTTGCTCGCATAGATGGCCGTTCAGACGGCGGCCACTCGCCTCAACGGGAGGCGGTACAGGCTCCGCACAGACGGGGGGCGGGACTACGGGCTCTCCGTCCGTTCCTCCCAGCGAGGTGACCCCGGCCGGCAAGAGGTAGCGACATGGCGGGTGGACGGCCCCGCGTTCACCTCTGATGAGGACACCTCCGCGGGCAACGGGTACCTCGGTATTGACTCAAACATCAACTCCGACTCCCGCTGGCCCGACCTACTCACCCTCGGGCCGAAGATCAATACCGTTACGCTTTCGACACACGAAGTGACGTGGACGAACTCCAAAATCGGCACGAACACGTTTACAGCCGGAGTGGGGATGCGCTACGGGGCAAGTCCTATTGTCGGGAACGCTTCAGGCATGGCGGTCATTCGTGCTTCTGACTCGACCTACGGCTATGTGAACCGTAAAGGCATCCCTGCGAAGATCGACCTCGCGGACATGACGCTCAAGCAGTCCCAGCTCGCCCTCAAGGGATTGGGCACCTCCATCACGACCACCCGTTCAGCGAATGGGACAGTGGAGGTGGTGTTCGGTGAGGAGGGGTCGGCCTATGAGACCCTTAACTCTGCTGACGTAGCTGTTCCGCCCAACACCGACATCGTCGCGGTGAACGACGCCAACCAGTACGCACGCATCGTGGACTCTGCGACAGATCGCGTTGTCGGACTGTATGACCACGTTGCCCGAGGCAACGTCCTCACCGGATCGGTCACGATGCAGTCCCCGAACTGGAACACCATCGCCACCCTCGTAGGCGTGGACCCGTTGAAGTTCACGGGGTTCGCCCTCGACGGAAGCCTCTGGGTCATTGGCACGTCCAACGGACCCTACATGCTCGATCGGGCACAGGCCGAGTTCTTCCCCCTCATCCCTGAGATTGACAACGATGAAGTGAACTCGGTGGGGATGACGACGTGGTATCCCAGGGAGATGGGCGTCATCATCCCGCTCAGGGGTGGGACACGACGGCAGCGTGGCGGGTCAGGTGACTCGTGGGGAGTCGAGACCTTCCACCGGAATACCGGGGAGGTCCAAGGCAGAGGGCTTGGGCACGCTGGGAATGAGCGGTGGCTCTACCAGACCATCTACGATGACGAGAACGACAACTCATACCTAGTTGCATGGCGCCCCCGCATGGCAGGAGACCCGCACCCGAACGTGATGCAGCCGTTCCCCATCGCCAAGTTCTCGGGCATCAAGTCCGAGTTCCTTGAGTGGCTCGGGACGGTCAACGGAGTGAGGACGAACGGCACGCTGGCTGGCGGGTCGGATGACGACATGTTCTGGATCATCGAAGGCCGTACCTCTCGGTTCATCGACGATGCCAACTACGCCTATGCCACCTCGGGCTCTGCCGACCTGACCGAGCTTCGGAGAGACCGCGGTCTCGTCAAGGATTTCGAGTACGTCGAGCTTGAGACTGCCTCATGCACGCAGAACCGCACGGTCGCGCTCTCCTTCTCGGTGGACGGCGCGGCGGCGAAGTCCGTTGATGGCTCCCTGTCCTACGGGGGATCGTTCGACTCCACCTCGGGCAGTGCGGACACGCGGAACGGGACCATCAAGTCCAACGGCTCGCAGAGAATCATGCTCATCGACGACGGGGAGAGGCCGCTGGACTGGGCCTCGGGCTACCGCATCAAGCCCACCGTCACCCTCGCATCTAACGTCTCCACCGCTGCCCCGCAGATTCTCGGTGAGATGAGGATGTATTACCGCATCCGCCCGAAGACGATCCGCGAGTGGTCGAATGTGACGTTCGACCTGACGGACCAGCCTGATGCCACGGCACGGGAGCAGATGGAGCAACTCACCGACCTCGTGGGCGCTGGCCCGATGCGGTGGGAGACACCTGACCGGGACATCATCTACGTCCGCGTGGAGTCCGTGCAGGCGGGTGAGGTGACTCAGAAGACGCGGGCTGCCGAGCTTCGCCTTGTGGAATGGTCCGTCCGATGACGATGGAGCGAGAAGAGGACCGTCGCACTGCCGATCGGAACTCACTAGCTGATCGTCAGGTCATCGAGGATCTCCAGGCCGAGAACATCGACCTCCTTCGCCGGGTGTCCACGATGGAGAACCTCATGGGGCGCTTCATCGCTGGTGGGCTCGATGCTGTGCAGTTCTCGCATCTAGATCAGCTCTACGCGGCAAAGATTCACACCCACTGATGGACCTCGCCACAGCAGGAATCACCCTTACGGCGACGCTCGCAGCCATCGCCATACTGGGGCGCATAGGCCGAGGGTGGGGGCTCGTGCGGACGCATATCACGGCTGGGGTTGTGGAGAGTCAGCAGCAGGTGGTCGAGAACCAGAATCGGATGGTCGCGAAACTGTCCCAGCTCTCCTTAGACTTCCAGCACCTCGCCGACTGCGTGAAGATTGGGCATGACGACTCAGCGCAACGCTGGACTGAGCACGGTGAACTCCACGCCGAGCGCCAGTCGGCTGGCTACTCGGCGGTCAGTCGGATGGACCGCATGGAGCTTCGGGTGCTCGAACTAGAGAAGGCGCGTGACTCGGGTCGTAGCACATGACGCGGGTCGACCTGACCACTCGCTATGTGCAGGGGCCGCAGACGGTTCAGCCCAAGCATGGGTGGGCCATTCACCACTCGGCAGGGCCGCGAACGTTCGAGACGGCGGCCGAGGAGATAGCGCACCTCGACTGGATCGACACATTCCACCGAGAGAAGCGCGGGTGGGAGACGGGAATCGCCTACCAGGAGTGCGTGTTCGAGTCGGGCAACTCGTACCGCACGGGCGACCCCGGCAGCATCCGAACACATATCAAGGACCAGAACCATCTCTACGAGGGCCTGTGCTTCATCGGGAACTTCACCGAAGTAGACACGCCCTCAGACGAGGCATTGTCCGAGGCGTGGCGCATCATCGCCGCGTCTGCGCTGCCCATCTCGGGCGGGCACAGCGAACTTGCGGTGGAGGGGCACGGGACTGCCTGCCCCGGTGGGTGGAATACCTCTCTCATCTCGGAGTCGCAGCCGCCCTTGAAGCCACCGTTCCTCACGACAGCACGCCGCTTCTCACTGGCGATGGCCGTGTTCATGCGGACGACACCAACAGCTCCCCATGACGTGCAGGAGCAGGCCGGGGAGCTGTTCGACCGCTACATCGTGCGACTGCCACGACATGACTGATGACATCGACGTGCGTATGCTACGGATGTAGTGGCGTCCGGCACTACGAACGTAGCGGACATGGGGGGAACGAAAAGATGCCGAGTCTACCGAGCGTCCCGACAGTGGCAGCAGCGAACAACATCGTCGAAGGCTCATGGACAGCGGTGGCTATCGCGGCCGGCTCAGTAACAGTGGCGGTACTCTCGTCCCTTGATGTCGACGCTGGCATCGTCGGTGCCGTGGGCGTGTTCATCACCGCCTCCGCTCGTTGGATCGGGCTACACCTGCTGCCGCACGGCTGATGCCTACTCAAGGTTGCACGACAAGTTGCGGATGCCCGTGTTCGCATCGCCTCCATCCCGTCGACTACGCCGCACAGGTGAGCGAGTTGATGAAGATGCTTACGCCGGACCTCGGCCGCCTCGTCAAGGCGCTCTAAGGGCTGAGTCAGCTAGGGGAGATACTCACGGGCGTCCTGCCGAGCGAGGTCGTCGGTGCCCTGGTGAGCATCAGTCCCTCCTCCGTCCACATGGCGGTACGCCTTGCACCTGCACGGGACGTGCCCACGCCTTGTCGGCTTCGTCCCGACGCACCGCCCTGAGCCGTCGACATGCGTCGTGTTCCTGAAGTGGTTGCACTTGCAGAGTTCCCTACTCACGGGGTGACCCGTGGGGATCTCTCACCCACTCCCACACTCGGTGCATCGGGCCGCCCTCTTCCTCGTCATGGAACGCAGCGGCTAGGAGCAGGACGGGGACAGCCCCGGTGGTGACCCCGAGGAAGAACGAAAACCCTTCAATCACTGAATCCTCCGCACTTCCCACATGCTTCGCTTCCCGCCATCGACGTAGCAGAGCATCACGCTCGGGTCTTTGCCCGTCTTCTCGGCAGCCTCCGTCACCTGCTCCCACGCTCCTGCGATGAGTTTGGGGGTGGCCTGCTGGCGGGACTTCACCTCGACGACTCGGGTGGTGGTCTGAACGTCTCCCCACGCTCCCCCCCGGTCGATGTTCCTCCAACCCCCGATGACCTTCGCCACCTCACGCTCGACCGAGGCTCCCCGAGTGCGGTTGTTCCGCCCGATCTTTTTGCGATCAGCCACGAAGGTCCACCACTTCCGCTGCCGTGTTCCCTTGGTACCGCTTCGCGTGCGTCCCGCAGTAGTTGGACTTCACTCCTGAAAACATGCGCGTGACCTCGAACGAGGCGGCGTGTAAACACGCCTTGAACTCTGAGGGCAGGGCCTCTCCCGTCTCCTTCGACTGCACCTTGATCTCGGTCTTGGCGTCGCAGTTCATGCTTCCTCCTCCAGCGCATCGATGACCCGTCGCAGTTGGAAGGCAACATTGACCCGCAGTTGAGAGGGCGTGCGGGGGTCTGCCCACTCTGGCCCGTATGTGGGCGCTGCCTTCGTCCCGTGGTGGTACTCCCACTTGTCAGTCCGTGGCCCGTAGCGCGTGAGGGCCGGCCGCACGAAGTCATCCCCCTCAATCTTCTGCCTTGTCGTCCACCCGCAGTTGATGCAGATCAACCCGAACTGGAAGTCCTCGTCGGAGATGACTCTCCCCGTCTCGCATCGAGAGCAGGCGGAGGGGTTGAGGAGGGGGACGTCGGAGCGACAGGGCCACAGTGAGAAAACGTTGCGAAGCCCCGGCCGGTGCGCTTTCCCATCCTGATTCACCCCCAACAACTCCTTGACTCCGCCCACGGACTGAATCCCATCACGGACTGCAACCTCGCAGCCACCCGGACGTTCGTCTCCATGTCGTACCGCTCGGCCCACGGCTCGTCGGTTATCCAGTGCCACGTCGAATCGATGATCTGAAAGACGCCGGCCGCCGAGGACGTGGAGTTCTGCGCCTCGGGGTTGTACGAGGATTCACAGAAGGCGATGCGCGTGGCTGTCTCTGCGTCCTCGAAGTGTCGAGCGATGGTCAGGGCAACTGGTTGGGGCGCCGAGGGTAGCGGAGGAAGCGCAGAGGCTGGACGGATCAGGCCGGCCTCACCCCCCGACACCCCAACCAGAAGACTTGACCACATGCCGATGATAGCAAACCACTCAGTCATCAGCGTGCTTCTCGCAGCGCCAGCTTGGCACGTCGCCGGCAGTCCAAGCGTAGCA
>Ga0302123_10002735_pt1 | contig 11943 bp, 10 predicted proteins | sample CB21_321_MG_FD_203109 | JGI IMG/M metagenome (GOLD analysis project Ga0302123, IMG submission 203109) | Marine microbial communities from Western Arctic Ocean, Canada - CB21_32.1 | ecosystem: Environmental > Aquatic > Marine > Oceanic | place: Canada: Western Arctic Ocean | collected 2017-09-28 | reverse complement strand
TCGCTGGACGGATTCCTGATGCCCTTTCATTCAGAGATGAGTGACGCTGTTTTCATGGGCGGCCCGGTCCTGGCCAGAACGGGCGCGTTACTCAAGGACCCGCGTTATTACGACGCTTGTTACGCTCACCTGGCATCTCTGAGGCGTATGCTGGTGCGACGCGATGGTCTTTACCGTCACTCACCGCTGGATCAAGCGGCCTGGGGACGCGGCAATGGTTTTGCGGCGATGGGCCAGGCAATGTGTCTGTCGTACTTACCCAGCAGCGGCGAGCGGTACGATGAATTGTTGTCGGCGTATCGCAACCACATTCGCTCGCTCGTTGCACGTCAGTCGGCCAGCGGTTGCTGGCACCAGGTCGTCGATCGCCACGAAAGTTACCGGGAACTCAGCTGCACCTGCATGATTAGCTTCGCTATCATTCGTGGTATCAGGCGAGGCTGGCTCAAGCCTGAGGAATACAGTACCTCAGTTCAGCGGGCCTGGCAGGCAATTCGTACACGCGTTGCACGGGACGGTACGCTCGTGGACGTTTGCACTGGCACAGGAAAGCAAAAATCGTTACGCGCGTATTACGACCGCCCAGCTATCCTGGGGAAAGATGATCGGGGCGGCGCAATGGCGTTGCTAGTGGCAACAGAGCTGGCCCTCTGGCAAAGCGAGCATAAATAATGGAACGAGTTACGACCTGGCGCGGGCGAATTCTGATGGTGGTGCTGGGTATTGCCATTGGACTTACCGCCCGCTGGATCTCAAACGCCGTCGCGGTCGATGGTGGCGACGGCCTCGATGGTCAGGGCCAGGCGACTGAACGGTTTACCTAGCGATGGAGTCGCAGCGTGCGCCACTTTCACTCCTCGCTGGCTGTCTCGACGGTTTCCGACGGTGGAACCTGGGCTTTCCGTCGCAGCCTGATATTCAGGGCCTCAACCAGTATCGAAAAAGCCATCGCGAAGTAGATATAGCCCTTGTTGATATGTGCGCCGACGCCATCGGATACAAGCACCACGCCAATCAGAATCAGGAAGCTGAGTGCCAGCATCTTGAGGGTCGGGTTTTCTTCGATGAAGTCACTGATCTTCTTGGCAAATAACAACATCACCAGCACCGCCACGACGATGGCTGTGATCATGATCCAGAGTTCTTTGGCCATACCGACGGCGGTAATCACGGAATCGAGGGAAAAGACGATATCGAGCAGCGCGATCTGGCACAGCACAGCGAAGAATCTCGGTGCCGGTTTACCGGCCGCCAACTCCGCCTCACCCTCCATAACGCCGTGGATCTCATGAACGCTTTTTCCGATCAGGAAGAGTCCACCAACCAGCAACACAATATCCCGGCCCGATATTTCGTTGATTTGCTTATGGGCATCCGCAACCAGGCTGTCTGGCAACAAGAATCCCAAGCCGATTCCCTCAAGCGTAAAGACGGCGCCGGAAATGAAGCTGTTGTCAGGGTTGGTTAGCCAGACGAGTGCCAGCAATAACAACAGTCGCGTTACCAAGGCCGCGATCAGGCCCGCGTTGCGACCAAAGTTCCGCTGCTTTTCCGGAAGTCGACCGGTGAGTACCGCGATAAACACGATGTTGTCGATGCCCAGTACGATCTCCATGGCAGTGAGTGCCATCAGGGCAAATAGCCAATGTTCCATCAACTTGTTTCCTACTGGACAAGCGTATCCCGAATCAGTTCAGGTTTTCAACCAAACCATAGCAGATAGCGATATCAGCGCAAACAACGAACGCCGCTTGTCAGCACGGGCCAGTGCCGCCAATGGCACCACAAACACAGATCGTGCATAATGCCCGTCACGAAAGCCGTCCGACCATTGCTATATCCTGAGAGTCTCCCAGATTATGCGATATTCCCTGTTTTCTACCATCACCGTGATTGTCCTCGCCACGATCCTCGCAGCAACGGCTGACACCCAGGAAGCCGAGTCAGAACTTGTCCTGCCGGGCGCTCGGCCGATGGTTATGGCCGCCAACTATCCCAGCCTGCAGGCTGCATTCGATGCGTTGCCAGAGGAAGGTGGCATGGTTGTCCTGCCGCCAGGTCATTTCGTGATCACGGAGCCAATACTGATTCACACGGCCGACACCTGCGTCATGGGCAGCGGCACAGCCACTCATATTGAGAACAGAAATGAAGAGGGCCTGGCTGCCATCATCGTTGACCACTCGGAAGCGGAAGCTGACCGAGGTGCCAATCGGCTCTGGCGAGTTCGCCTCTCCAACTTTCGCGTCACCGGCAATGAGAAGAGCGGAGCCGGTATCGAGGCCCGTTACGTCAATGAGATCCTGCTTGATACACTGACCGTCAGTTACAACGGTGGAGACGGCCTGCTGCTTGACCATTGCTATGAGGATCCGCGTATTCAGAGTTGTTTGATCACCTACAACAAGGCCACGGGCATCAACTTGCTGGGCTGCCACGACATCATTGTGTCGGCAACACAGTTCGAAGAGAACCAGGACGCGCTGCACTGTTTCGATGGCTATAACCTGACGATGACCGGCAACACGATTGACGATCACCTGGGTCACGGCGTTGTGATCGAGAATACTTACGGCAGCGTCGTCTCGGGCAACATGATTGAAGAATGCGCCGGCACAGCGATCATCATCGACCGTGATTGCTACGGAAACACGATTAGCTCCAACGTCATCGCCCACAACGGAGCGGGCATTGATATCCGCGACGGACACGGCCACGCGATATCTGCAAACACATTTACGCTGATGAAAACAGACGCCCTAATTGTTGGCCCCACGAGTGGGCGCCTGGCAATTACAGGCAACAGTTTCTGCAACAGCTATATTGGCGACGGCAGCGTACGCAGGGCTGTTGATGATCTGGAAGCGGGTGGCATCCGGCTCTCTGGTACAAGCGACATTACGCTGACTGGAAATCAGTTCTCCAGTCTTACCGGCAGTGCCGTGGCCATTACCGACGACGCGAATCGAATTGTCTTTTCGGCGAATGTGTTCACGGATGTGCCAAGTCAGCATGGCGACGCAAAGGATGGGATTGAACAAGGGAATCTCGACAGTAACGATGCTGACAAGTAACCTGTCGCAGAGGTTTTCTGACGTTGCTGAAAGGAGAGGTTGTGTTCGGACGCAAAAAAAGATTGATGGACTACGCCAACTGCGCTGGCTGAGCCGGCAAATTGCCCCAGGAGGGCATCGCACAGGTAGTGCGTGGATTGCCTCGCTTTGAACATGAAGACCTGCTTGTCGGTACGGAGGATTTCAGCGATGCCGGAGTATTTCGACTCCGTCCTGACCTCTGCATCGTCCAGTCCCTGGACTTCTTTCCGCCGCTTGTCGACGACCCTTTCATTTTTGGTCAAATCGCGGCCACGAACTCACTCAGCGACATCTACGCCATGGGCGCGATTCCCAGGACCGCGCTCAACATCGTAGGATTTCCGGATGATGAACTGGATCTGGACGTCTTGAATGCGATCCTCAAGGGCGGTGCCGAGCGGATTAAGAAAGCGGATGCGCTGCTGATAGGCGGCCATACAGTCAGGGACACAGAAATCAAATACGGCTTGTCCGTGACCGGTACGGCCGATCCCAATAATCTGCTCACGAATGCCGGCGCCAAGCCGGGCCATCTACTCTTATTGACCAAGCCGCTTGGGACTGGCTTCATTACAACCGCAAACAAGAAGGGGAAATGCCCTGAGGCAAGCTACACGGCGACCCTCGAGAGCATGATCCGGTTGAATGCAGCCGCGGGTGAGTCAGCCCTGGCGCTTGATGCCTCATCCTCAACCGACATAACGGGCTTCGGTCTGGCCGGGCATGCACGGGAAATGGCATCCGCCAGCAACGTGACGCTGGCGATCGACCTGGAGCAGCTGCCGCTCCTGCCTGAGGCGGTAGCCCTTGGTGCCAATGGTTTCCGAACGCGGGCCAGCAAATCGAACTTTGTGTTCCTGGAAGACGCGGTGAGCATCGCGCCGAACGTGGATCAAGATCTGCTCGCCATCGTTTTTGATCCCCAGACATCTGGAGGGTTATTGGTTGCACTGCCAGAGGCGAACGCCGGTGAGTTTATGGATCGATGTGAAGCGGCAGATGGTTACCGGCCTTCCGTAGTAGGGTCTGTTCAGGACTCGGCAACGACGCCGCTCGTGTTCAAATAGGGGCCAGTCAACCGTGGGGGATCTCTGGACTAAGCCCGCCGGGCGTTTTGTTATCGCCTGCGCCCTTGCTTGGGCGATTGCCAGTTGCCTGGCGACTGGTTGCCGGACCAGATCGACAGATGACGACCAAGCCACTGGCAGCTCAGGAACTGAGCACGCCTCATCTGGTACAGCCGCGTCGACCGACCCATTGCGGTCACGCTTGACTCCACTGCAATACGACGTAACGCAGAATGCCGCCACAGAACGACAATTTAGTGGTCGTTATTGGGCAACCAAAACGCCAGGCACTTACCATTGCATCGTCTGTGAAGCCCTGCTCTTCCGGTCAACAGCCAAATTCGAGTCCGGCACGGGCTGGCCCAGTTTCTTCCAGCCGGCGACTGCTGGATCGCTCGTTATGCGCGACGACAATTCTCTTGCGTCTCGGCGAACCGAAGTCCTCTGTGCCCAATGCAATGCCCACCTCGGCCACCTGTTCCCGGACGGCCCTCTCCCCACGGGGCAACGCTATTGCATGAACTCAGCAGCACTCGATCACCAGCCCATGCATGGCCCGGTGGCGGACGAGACCTCGGACGAATGACGGTTATTGTCCCTGGTACGGGATCGGATCAACCAGTCCGTTGTCGGTGAACCCTTGCCGTCGAAGCAGGCAGGCGTCGCAATGGCCGCAGCTTACGCCATCGCCGCCAGGGTCATAGCAACTGATAGTAAGCGAGTAGTCGACGCCCAGTTCGTTGCCAGCCTTAATGATCTCGGCCTTGCTGAGTGTAATCAACGGCGCGTCGATGATGACGCCGTGCTTTTCCTCGACCGCCTGTTTCGTCGCCAGGTTCGCCATCGCTTGAAAAGCAGCCAGGTATTCCGGTCGGCAATCCGGGTATCCACTGTAATCAACAGAATTAACTCCGATGAACAAATGGCTCGCGCCGCGGGTTTCCGCGACGGCCAGCCCGTAGCTGAGGAAGATGGTATTGCGCGCCGGCACATAGGTCACCGGGATGCCCTCACTAAGATCGTCCGCGGATGCATGTTTCGGGACGTCGATGTTTGCGGTTAATGCGGAACCGCCAAGCTGGCCAAGATCGATATCCACGACCAGGTGTTCAACAGCTCCCTGTCGGGCCGCAACCTGGGCAGCGCTGGTAATTTCCTGTTGATGTCGTTGGCCATAGCGGAAACTCACGGCATGACAGGCGAACCCCCGGCTGTTTGCAATAGCCAATACGGTCGCTGAATCAAGGCCCCCGCTCAAGAGCACGATACCGATCTTGTCACTCACGCTAAATTCCTTCAGAACGATGCCAATATTTGAGTCTAGCCAGCGAATGTCGGTATAAGTAGCATCGTGCGCTGCGTTGGTGATAGTTGACGGTCGCCGGATGGCTACGGTAGACTCACCCGCACCCACAGTAGGATTGTGTTGCGCAGATGACGCTGTACTACATTACAACTTTCGGAGCCTTCCGGCATGCCCTATCACTTAGTCGCTGCATTATCTGGAATGGCAATCACACTGATTTGCATCGGTGTGGGCATTGTCTTTTTCGTCTTGCTACTCGTGATGATCGCCTACAAGACCTACAACAGCCTGGTGACTGGGCAAGAACGCTACAAGAACCAGTGGGCGCAAATTGATGTCCAATTGCGGCGACGCCATGACCTGATTCCAACCCTGGTCGAAACAGTCAAGGGTTACATGGCTCACGAACGGGAGACACTCGACGCCGTTATTTCAGCTCGCAACTCATGCCAGGTCAACCTCGAGGGCCTGGACCTGACAGACCCCGCCGCCCTGCAGGGCCTGATGGGTGCTGAAAACATGCTGACGGGCGCCCTCAGCAAACTGATGGTGGTTTCTGAAGACTACCCGGACCTCAAAGCTAACGAGACGATGGCGAACCTGCAGGAAGAACTGAGTTCGACAGAAAATCGTATTTCCTTTGCACGCCAGGGATACAACGACTCGGTCCAGAACTTCAATATCATGCGCAAGCGATTCCCGGCAGTCATTTTCTCTGGCATGTTCGGCTTTTCCGCCGACGCGCCGTTCTGGGAAATTGAAGACGACAGCGTGCGTGACGCACCTGACGTCAAGTTCACCTAATCGACGCTTCCTGTTATTTACGACAATCCTCCGTCCTGACCTCGTGACTAGAAGGTCCCGCCACCATGGCGATGAACTTCTTCGACCACCAAGACCAGGCCCGAAAACAGACCGGGCGGCTCGTCTTTATCTACACCGCCGCGGTGGCCAGCCTCGTAACACTGGCCTGGCTGACCGTTGCCGCATTGACGACCCGTGGTTTCAGCCGCAGCCTGCCGATGTCCGAGTATCTCCTCCAGTTTGCGTTGGTGGCAGCGGGCGTGCTGGGCGTGATTGGGCTCGGCAGCTTCTTCAAATGGATGGCGCTACAGGCAGGTGGCTCCGCGATCGCCGAGAGTCTGGGTGGACGATTGCTGCATTCAAACACCCAGCAGCCACTTGAACGGAAGATCCTCAATATTGTTGAGGAGATGTCAATCGCATCCGGTTGCCCGATGCCAGCGGTCTACCTGCTCGAAAAGGAGGAGGGCATCAACGCATTTGCCGCCGGCTTCACGATCGAGGATGCAGCCATCGGGATCACCCGAGGCTGCGCGGAACAATTGTCACGAGACGAACTGCAGGGCGTCGTGGCGCATGAATTCAGCCACATCATCAATGGCGACATGAAATTGAACCTGCGATTGATTGGTATCCTCGCAGGCATCACGCTACTCACCTATATCGGCTATTTCATGTTTCGCAGCGCCGCTCTTATGACCCGTGGCCGCAGCAACAGTAAGGAATCCGGCGGTGCCGCAGCCGCCTTTTTCGTGATTGGACTGGTTCTGTTCCTGCTCGGTTTCCTGGGTGGCCTTGCAGCAGCCCTGATTCAGGCGGCAATTAGCCGGCAGCGTGAATTCCTGGCGGATGCTTCTGCCGTTCAATTCACGCGCAATCCCGATGGCATCGGCGGCGCGCTGAAACGCATCGGCGGATTCGCATCGGGGTCGGCAATCGAGGATCACCATGCTTCGGAGACGCGGCACATGTTCTTCTCGATGGCCATGTCGTCCTCCTTTTCCACCCACCCGCCGATCGAAGAGCGGATCAAACGTATTGACGCCAGCTGGGAACATGAACAGGCTCTGGCAGCCAGCGCAGCTGCCGGTACAGGACCTGCCGCCGGCACCGCTGGGTTCGCCGGCCAGTCCGCTGCCGCCCCGTCCCCTGCTGCAACTAAAACACCAACGCCGCCAGCCCCTCAGGCACCACCGATTGCTCCCTTGGCCGTGCCGGCCGCTGAGGATGTCGTCCAGACTGTTGGTCGGCCAACCTCCGACCATGTTGAATATGCCAGAACGATTTCTGGACAGATCCCCAACGAACTGTCGGAATTCGCTCGCGACCCCTTCTCTTCGCGTGCTGTCGTGTTTGCTCTGCTGCTTGATCGCAGCGATGACAAAGTCCGTGAACGCCAGTTTGCGACCGTCAAGAAACAGAGTCTTGACGAGGTCTTTGCCATTACCAAACAACTACAGCCAACCATTGCGGCCCTCGACCGTCGGCTTCACTTGCCGCTGGCCGAGATAACCAAGGCCGCATTGCGGGAGATGCCGCGAGACCATTACCACGCTTTCAAGGACACGGTCGCTGAACTTATTGCGGCCGACAAAAAGATCAGCTTATTTGAGTGGTGCCTGCAGCGCTCGTTGATGCATCATCTCGATGCTCACATCGATAATAAACTCGACAGAGCCAAATCGAAACAGCGACTGGGCAATCTCGCCAATGCAGCACGACTGCTGTTATCCACCATTGCCTATGCCGGTCATGCCACTGCGGAAGAAGCGGCCACGTCCTACGATCAGGCGATGAAGGGGACTGGCTTACCGTGGGCCATCCTGCCCGCCAAACAATGCTCGCTGACCACGCTTGACGCCTGCATCGATAAACTCGCCCACCTCTTGCCTCGCCACAAAGAAAAACTCGTGCAGGCCTGCGTCGCCTGTGCGTTGGCAGACGACAAGATTTCGATCAACGAAGCCGAGATGTTGCGAGCTATCACCGAGATGTTGCAGTGCCCGCTCCCACCACTCATCCCCACCACCTGATCGGTGGCGGCCTGACGTGGACTTTGATGGATCGCTGACCAATGGCGCGCAATGAACAGTTGATTCGGCAGCACAAGATACTTCAGTTTCTTGAATCTCTGCGGTACGGCGCCACACTTGAAGAGATCCGTACCTGTCTACTCGATGAGCTGGGCCTCTCGTCACTTCACCAGCGGACGGTGCGGCGGGACATCGAAGCCCTACAGCAGGCCGGTTTCGACATCCACGGCATGGATGCGGATCGGGGTCGAGTCTGGAAAGTTGGTGAAAGCGTGCGCAAGGGCTTTCAGCTGAATGCCTCGGCCACCGAGATGGTCGCCCTGTCACTCGCTCGCGACCTGCTTGTACCGCTGGCGGGAACTCCCTACTGGCAGGGAATCGAGTCGTTCTGGTCCAAGGTCATCCAACAGCTTCCGGCCAGTATTGCGGACCATTACGAACGCCACCGAAATACGCTGTTAGTGCTCGGTGCGGCCCCCAAGGACTATGCCGAAAAACTGGGTCCTCTGAAAACGTTGCAGCGGGGGATTTCCGAACACCGCCGCGTGGCAATTGAATATTCGGCGCCCAGCAAAGCGTCAGCCAGCAGGCAACTTGAGCCCTACGCCACAATCCTGTTTCTTTCCAGCATCTACATCGTGGCAGCCGATGCAGACTTGCCAGCCGACTCGAATCGACTCCGCCATTGGAAACTGGACCGGATCGAGAAGGCAGAATTGCTTGATTCCTGGTTTGATCTGCCGGACGACCTGCATACCGAACTGGCACTTACCAGCGAAGCCGGCATGTTTGCCGGAGAGCCAGCGCTCGAATACCAGATTCGTTTGCGGCCATCCACTGCTCAGCGGATCAAGGAAGACCCCTGGTCTGCCACACAGGTCCTGGAAGAACTCGATGATGGCGACTATCTGCTCACGATTAACGCCCACCATCCTGCCGAGATATTCCCCCGCGTCTTCAGTCTGGGAGCGGAGTGCGAATTGCTGGCACCGGAATCGGCCCGGCAGGAATTCAGACGAATTACCGCTTTGATGGCCGAGCTTTATGCTGAGTAAAGGCTACTCAGCAAGCCCTGCAGCAAACGCCTGCCAATCGACCGCTTGCTGACAATCGATGTCCGGCAGTTCGCAGGCAATCGACTCAAGATACTTCTGCCCGGCCCCTGTATTGAAGATCACAACCCGGTCGGATTCTACTATCCAGCCTTCCGCCGAGAGACTCTCTGCGGCGGCGATGCAGGCGGCGGTTTCGGGGCAGAAGGATATCCCTTCAAGTTGAGTCGCCTTGGAGAGCCAGGTCGGAATGGATTGCTCTGGCACGCGGCAGGCCCGTCCACCACTTTCCCGTATGGCATCAAGAATCATAAAATCACCGACAGCGGAGGGCACTCGAATTCCCCGAGCCATTGTTTCAGCACCGCTGATTGGCTCTGCGAACCGCTCTCCCGCATCGAAAGCGTTGACAATCGGATCGCAGCCGTCGGACTGCACGGCTACCATTCGCGGCAGCCGGTCATCCTGCAGCCAGCCAAGTTCCTTGAGCTCCTGGAAAGCCTTCCACATACCGATCAAACCAGTGCCACCGCCTGTCGGGTACAGAATGACATCCGGCAATTGCCATGAAAGTTGCTCGGCCAGCTCCAGGCCCATCGTCTTCTTCCCTTCGATCCGATAAGGCTCTTTCAGTGTCGAGAGGTCGAACCATTTCATCACGTCGCGGCCTTCGCCAACCAGACGTCCGCAATCATTGATCAGCCCGTTTACACGGTAAGCATGTGCTCCGGCCAGCTGGCATTCAAACTGGTTAATTGCCGGCGTATCGGCGGGCATGAAGACAAAACATTCCATTCCGGCGCGGGCCGCATAGGCCGCAGCTGCTCCGCCGGCATTCCCTGCTGTCGGCAGGGCCACGCGAGTCACACCAAAGTGAGCTGCCATGGAGACAGCCATGGCCATCCCCCGACTCTTGAAGCTGCCTGTCGGCAGTTGCGATTCGTCCTTAACAATCAATCGTGGCACACCCAGGTACTCGCCCAGACGTGGGCATCGGAGCAGCGGTGACATCCCCTCGCCGAGGCTGACAATCGCCTCCAGATCCCGTACCGGCAATAGCTCTCTGTAACGCCAGAGGCTGGCGGGTCGGGTCAGAATGTCTGCTGGAGAGACCGTTCTTTTGATTGCATCGAGATCATAGCGGACCCACAAGGGCCGACCTTTATGCAGCGTCTGCAGTTGGTCTGCCGGCAATTCGGTTCCGTCGATCGCAGCCTCGAGGTGCGTAACAAAGCATCTCCCGGTTGTCGTCTCCATCGCGTCCCTTTCCTTGCCGTTGCGTCGCCGTCTGCTAGCTGAACAGATTGCTCAATTGGGCAACAATCTTATCTCCCGCTGTCCAGCAGCCGGTAATCAACATGCCCACGGCCGACGCCCAGAGGAGCATATCCCATGACTTGCCGGGGGTCACTCGCTTGTCACCCTTGTAATAGCGGAAGTAGATGGCAGCGGCAGCCACCATCGGTAGCATAATGCCTTGCATCGTCCCGCTAAGCAGGACTGCAACGACCGGCTTAAAGCCCACGATTGAGGTGATTCCGCAAATCGCGGGCAAGATCACGCACATTCGCTTCACATTCTTGCGATAGGACTTTTCGGAATCCTCGATGAAACCGAGCGTGCGGAGTACGTCTGAGAGCACTCGGGCATTCCCGGCACTGGCAACAAAGAAGGTTGAATAGAGCACGGCAAAGGCACCAAACAGGAACAGTGATTCTGCAACCTGCCCAAAGACAGGCCGGTACATCACTCCCAGCGACCTGATCATCTCGTCGCCGGCCGGTGAAAGTTGAATACGATGCAGGATTGCCGTGCCGAGCATATAGAAGGCGATCGTGGCAAATGTGTAGATGACCATCGAACACCAAGCGTCCCAACGCAGGACCCGCATCCATCCCCGTGCCCGCGCGCCCCAGGCGTCCGTATCGTCACGCGGTCCGGTAAAACGGGCATAGCCGTGTTCCATGCACCAGTACGGATAGGCGATCAACTCAGCGGCGCCCACACCAATGATCCCGAAAGTAGCCAGGGCCGTGGCCAGGGCCTTCCACCACTCCCCTTCCGGCAAGCTAAATGTGAGTCCCGAGAGGAATTCACTACTTGTGATCCGCCAGGTATCGGCAGAACTCAGTGTCTGCAGTCCCAACACATTCACAATCGTGACCAATGTGAAGAGGCCAACAAGCGTCGTCGTAAAGGTCTGGATAAAGCTATAGCGACCAATCACAAGTAGCAGGATCGTGATGACGGTCAGCAAGGCTGTCCAGATGTTGGGATCGATCCGGTTGGTGGCCGGCTGAAATGTCAGGGCAGCAACATAGGATGAGATAAAGTCGGCCGCCTCAGGACCCAGTAAGTCAGCCGCTGCCATCACCGGGGCGCGGGCTTCGTCCCGCTTGACGACCAAGGCCTTGTTTCCTTCCGTCGCCAACTCCTCAGCTGGCATACCCGCCAACTGTACTTCCAATGCCACCCATTCTGCCAAGTCACCCCTCGGCAAGAGTTTATGGTAGATCTGATGGGACGGCGTATCGCGACTCGCTTCGGCAACCTGCTGGAGGTCCGCCTTGAGCTTCAGCAACTGCT
>Ga0302123_10002733_pt1 | contig 11953 bp, 9 predicted proteins | sample CB21_321_MG_FD_203109 | JGI IMG/M metagenome (GOLD analysis project Ga0302123, IMG submission 203109) | Marine microbial communities from Western Arctic Ocean, Canada - CB21_32.1 | ecosystem: Environmental > Aquatic > Marine > Oceanic | place: Canada: Western Arctic Ocean | collected 2017-09-28 | reverse complement strand
TAGGGATTGGACTCGCCTTTCTTGAATTTCGACGCACCGTCATCGGCCGAGGCCGAGCGCGGTGAGGGTTCAATGGCTAAATCGGGCATCAGGTTTTCACCGGCCGCGATCTTTCCGGCAATTTCCTCGACCGCGTTCTCCAGGGCCAGGAATCGCTCCGGCGTTGACGGATGGCTAGCACCGTGGTTCGACTCGATACTCCCCGGATTAACCATCGCCATGCGGCGCCAGAAATTGGGCACCTCATCGATTGGGATTCCGGCCCGCGCCATGAGGTATAAGCCGACGTAATCGGCTTCCGCTTCGAAATCTATGGAATAGGCGCCCGCGCCGATGGTCGCCCCTGCGCGCATGAAGTCACCGCCAGTATTGACCCCGGCGACCGCCGCCAGAACATCGAAAATCAATCCGACGCCGGCGCCAGCTACGGCATTGGCGCTCTTGGCTGCGATATGGCCCATGGCGTTGTGGGCAATCTCGTGACCGATCACGGCGGCCAGTTCCGTGTCGCTGGCGGCGAAGCGCATCATGCCGCTGTATAGAACCACGTTGTCGCCGTCAGCGTAGGCATTCACCAAATCGCCCATCTCCAGTTGCAGATCATAGTCGCAGGTTGCGACGCTGGTGATTGTCACGTCCCGTTCGCTCTCGCCATAGGTACGCACGGTGAGAGTCGTGGCCTGGCCGACGTCGAATTCGCGGAGGGCGGCGAACACGTCGGCCAGAGCGCCGGGCTCGGCGGGTATGGGCACGACGTCCACGGCCAATACCGCGTCGCCCAGCTTGAGGTCGGACGTCGCCGCGGGGGAGCCGTCGGCGATGCCGACCACGTGGGCCTGATTGCTGTACTGGTTCAGACGGCGGTAGGTTTCATAATAGTCGCCGCCGAAGTCTTCCGCGCTGAGCATGGAAAAGCCGAACGTCGGCCTGATACGCTCGCCGCACAGATCGACGCCGGCATGCAACATGACAAAAGCGGCGTTGTGGATACGGGCAAGATCGTTCTGGTAGCCGACAACCACGAGTTCCCGTTGCTTTTCAGCTTCACGGGCCGCGAGTTCCGGATCGACATTCTGCTGTTTGGTCGTCGGCGCGACGCAACCGGCCATGAACAGGATAATCGCGGCAACGATAAAAAGGCGCTTTCCCCCGCGCATAGCCACCCCTATTGGTTGATTAGGTTTTTACTATATAGCCGACTTTTTCGCACGCCCACAATCGCGCGTCAATAAACCCATCCCTTGGCCCGCCTAAAAGAACGCCTCGAAGATCAGCCGCAGGGCCATGCCGCGTCAGCCTTCAGTCAGAACAATCAGGGCTTCGCGGTACTTGGCGGCGGTTTTCTCGGCGATGTCAGCGGGCAGTTCGGGGCCCGGGTCCGTCTTGTCCCAGTCCAGCGTCTCCAGGTAGTCGCGAACAAACTGCTTGTCATAGCTTGGCGGGCTGGAGCCCGGCGCATATTGATCGGCCGGCCAGAAGCGCGACGAATCCGGGGTTACCACTTCATCGATCAACACCAGGGTGCCATCGTCATCGACGGCGAACTCGAACTTGGTGTCGGCAACGATAATGCCTCGGGTCTCGGCGTAGTCGCGGGCGTGTTCGTAGACCGCGATGGCCGCCTGGCTCACCCGATTGGCGAGTTCGCCGCCAATCAGATCGGCGGCTTCCTCAAAACTGATATTTTCATCATGGTCGCCCATCTCGGCTTTGGACGACGGCGTGAACAGCGGCGCCTCGAACTTGTCCGCCTGGCGCAGACCTTCGGGCAGCGCGATGCCGCAGACCGCGCCGGATTTCTGGTAGTCCTTCCAGCCCGAGCCGACGATATAGCCGCGCACGATGGCCTCGATGGGCAGCGGTTTTAGCCGGCGCACCACCATGGAGCGGCCTTCCAGCGGGGCGCGCTCGGCAGGGTCGGGCACCACATCCTCGAGGGTCACATCGCACAAGTGATTAGCGACGATATGGCCGGTTCGGGCGAACCAGAAGTTGGACAGCGCCGTCAGCACGTTGCCCTTGCCGGGGATCGGCGTCGGCAACACCACATCAAACGCCGATAATCGGTCGGACGTGACGATCAACAGGTGATCGTCGCCGGCGCCGTAGATGTCGCGCACTTTGCCACGATTAAGCAGCGGCAGGCTTTCCAGAGCGGAATTGAATAGCGCGTCGGGCATCGATATCTCCAGGAGTTCAGGTTAGGCGCAGTCTACAGAAATTCGCGCAGCGCCGCTGCAACAGTATCGGGCGCCTCGTTGAGAATCGAATGACGCAGGCCGCTCAGGATATTCAGTTGCGAATTGGGAATACGGTCATGCATCAGCCGCGCCATGCGCGGGTTCGAGCCAAGATCGTCCTCGCCGGTCATGACCAACGTCTCGGCGGTGATTTCCGGCAGGCGGTCAGCCAGATCGCTCATCGCCAGAACCCGATAGGCGGCGGCGTAGGCCTTGGGATCGTTGCGCTGGTTGGCCGCTTCGAGGCGATCGATGAGGTCAGGATTGGCAGCTTGATATGCCGGCGTGAACCAGCGGTCCATGGACTTGCGGAAGTGGGCGCCGGGGATGCCGCCCTGCACCATCTCAAGGCGCGCCTTGACCCGTTCGCGCTCTTCCTCGGTGCGCCCGGACACGGTGCTGACCAGGGCCAGCTTCTCGACCCTATCGGGATGGGCCAGAGCAAATCCCTGAGCAATCAGCCCGCCTAAGGAAAACCCCACCACATGGCCTTTAGCGATCCCCACGTGATCGAGCAGCGCCGCCAGATCGGCGACGAAATCGTCGAGGGTGTACGGCCCCGCCGGCTTGCCGGACTCACCATGGCCGCGCAGGTCGTAACGCAGGGCGCGAAAACCTTGGAGACGCTCGACCACGTCGTCCCACGACTGACGGCTTGAACCGACCCCATGGATCAAAATGACGGCCGGGCCCTCGCCGCTCACGTCGTAGCGGGTATCAAGGCCGGCGCTGTTGAGCGTCTCGCTCACCCCGCTTCCTCGAAATGAGGCATGACATCGGTGATGAACATCTCCAGGGAGCGCCGGGCAAAGTCAAAGGGGATAGCCGGCATAGCGTTGTAACAGAACTGATCGACCCCCGCTCTCTCGTACAGCCGCAGCTTCTCGACGACCTGTTCCGGCGTGCCGAACACCATTCGGTCGAGCATCACGTCGGGCTGGTTGTCGGGCTGGCCGGCGATCTCCTCGTAATCCACCGGCTCGGGAAAGCCATTGACCACGCCGCCCAGGTTGTTGAACAGGTTGGCGAAGCGCCGCCCCGACTCAACCGCCGCGGCGAGCGGCACGGCGCTGTCCTCATAGGTCGGGTAGACGCAGGCACGGCGCATCATCATGAAGCGCGGCCGCGGCACCTGGGGATTATTGGCCACCGCCTCCTCGAACTTGTCGGCAAGAATCTGGATTTCCTCGTTGGGCCGCCCCAAAGGCGTGGTCATGATATCGGCGCCCATCTTGAAGGCCCAGTCGAACGAGCCGGGATCACGGGCGGCGACCCAGATCGGCGGGTGCGGCGTCTGCACCGGCTTGGGTACCGAGGTGGCCGCGGGGAACTTCCAGTAGTGGCCGTCATGGGCGTAGTCGCCCTGCCACAAAGCCTTCACCGCCGGGGTGATTTCCTTCATGTAGGCGACGCCCTCCTGTTGGGGCATGCCATCCATGAGCCGGTCGAATTCATACTGATAGGCGCCCCGGGCGATGCCGAATTCGAGACGGCCGCCGGTCAGCAGGTCACACAACGCCGCCTCGCCGGCCAGCCTGATGGGATGCCAGTAGGGCGCCGTCACCACCGCCGTGCCGAGGCGGATGCGTTTGGTATGGGCGCCCCAGTGGGTCAGGATGGTGAACGGGTTGGGCGCCGCCGTCATTTCGATGGTGTGGTGCTCCGGCGTCCAGGCGATCTCGAAGCCGCCCTGGTCGGCCATGCGCACCAGTTCAAGAGCGTTGCTTGCCACCTCGGCCATGTCATGGGCCGGATCGAGCCGCTCCATCTGTACGGAAAGCGAAAATTTCACAGCAAACCCCTATCAACCAACAATCGCCGCGAGGGTGGCGATGGCCGATCCTAGAGCGGCGCGGAGGGAATTTCCAAGGGATTGTCGCGAGCCGGGCCAGCCGCCTGCGCGTTGACGATCAGTCCGGCAGGGTCAGCCCCCGTCGCATCGCCATGCTGGCGCCCAAAGCGGCATTGTCTTCATCGCTGAGTCGATATTCAGCCAAGGGCAGGATAGTGCCGTTTTCCCAACCCAGATGGCGCCGCTGGAAGCTATCGAAAGCGCGCGCCCGGGCGGTGAAAGCGGCCTCATCCGTGGGCCGCGACCCGCCCGCGATTCCGCGCAACGGCGCCAGCAGAGCGCCGCAATTGGCGTCATCCTCCTGGTGTTCTACATGGAGCAACACCAGCATTTCTTCGATTCGGTCGTCCGCCAGACAGCGCTTCTTGAGCAGCGGAAACAGATCCTTCTCCTCGTCGGCGATGTGCAGCGGCAGATCAACCTCGAGATGGTCGAGAATATAGCCGGCGTTTTCAGTGGCATCGTCGGCGCCCAGGTCATCGGCCAGCCGCTCGAGGGCGACGCAGGCGATACGCTGGCGACCATGTTCGGCAAAAATAAACTCGGGCGGGTGACGAAAAACCTCGGGATGGTGTCTGTCGGCGCTCATGGGACGACCTCGCGAATTCTATGATTCTTCGTTGTCTATTCCGACCCAGACCGGGACTCATTGGATTGATTTGTGTCAATCGCACGAGCACATGCAATTGATGATCGAGAATATTGTGTAAATCGCCTAAATTCACCGATCCGATGTGACAACAATAGCGCTGATAAATGACCGACAACACCGTGACCATGCGCGACATCTACCGGGCCCGCCGGCTGATCGGGCCTCTGGTGCGGCGCACGCCGCTGGCGCCGTCGCCGACCCTGTCGGCGCTGACCGGTGCAGCGGTGCATCTCAAGCTCGAGACCATGCAGGATACCGGCGCCTTCAAGATCAGGGGCGCCACCTACAAGCTCATGAGCCTGAGCGAAGCCGAGCGCGGGCGCGGCGTGGTCACGGTGTCGACCGGCAATCACGGCCGCGCCGTGGCCACCGCCGCCAAGCGCCTGGGCGTGCGTGCCGTCATCTGCATGTCGAACCTGGTGCCCGACAACAAGGTGGTGTCGATCCGCGAGCTTGGCGCCGACGTGCGCATCATCGGCCGCAGCCAGGACGAAGCCGAGGTCGAGGCCGGCCGGCTGGTCGCCGAGGACGGCCTGGTCATGGTCTCGCCGTTCGACGATCCCCACGTCATTGCCGGTCAGGGCACCATCGGCATCGAATTGCTCGAGGATCTGCCCGAGGTCGATACGGTGTTGGTGCCGTTGTCCGGCGGCGGCCTTATCGGCGGCATCGCCCTGGCCATCAAGACGGCGGCGCCCGAGGCGCGGGTCATCGGCGTCTCCATGGATCAGGGGCCGGCCATGTATGAGAGCCAGCGCGCCGGTAAGCCCGTGCCGGTCGAGGAAAAACCCAGCCTGGCCGATTGCCTGGGCGGCGGTATCGGCGAGGACAACCGCTACACTTTCGATCTGGTGCGCGACTATGTGGACGACCTGCTGGTGGTCAGCGAGGCGCAGATCGCCGAGGCCATGGCCCACGTCTTTCATCAGGAACGCCTGGTCGCCGAGGGCGGCGCCGTTGTCGGCATCGCCGCGCTGTTAAGCGGACAAGCGAACGATCTTGGCGACAACGTCGCCGTCGTGGTCAGCGGCCGCAACGTGGATATGAAAAAATTCGCCCGCATTGTCGGCGAGAAAATGTAAGAGGAAGACGAGATATGGAACGGCTTAAAACAATCAAGAACGGCGAGCGGGTCACGCCGACCTTCTCAGCCGCCGAGATGAACCGCCGGCTCGATGGCCTGCGGACCCACATGGCGGTAGCCGACATTGATGCGGCCCTGTTCACGTCCTATCACAACATCAACTATTTCAGCGACTTCCTGTACTGCTCCTTCGGCCGCGCCTACGGGCTGGTGGTAACCGGCGACGACGCCACCACCATCACCGCCAATATCGACGGCGGCCAGCCGGGCCGTCGTACCTTCGGCGACAACCTGACCTACACGGATTGGCAGCGCGACAACTACATCCACGCGGTCCAGCAACTGGCGCCCGCGCGGGGCCGCATCGGCATCGAATACGATCACCTCACCCTGCAGAACATGGACCGGCTAAAGGCCGCCCTGCCCGGTGTCGAGTTCGTCGACATCGCCGCGCCCATGATGCGCCAGCGCATGGTCAAGTCGAGCGAAGAGATCGCCGTCATCACCAACGGCGCGCGCACCGCCGACATCGGCGGCGCCGCCTGCGCCGAAGCCATCGCGGCCGGCGTCGGCGAGCACGAAGTGGCGCTGCACTCGATCCAGGCCATGGTGCGCGAGATCGCCCGGCTCTACCCCCACGGCGAACTCATGGATACCTGGACCTGGTTCCAGTCCGGCATCAACACCGACGGCGCCCACAACCCGGTGACCGCGAAGAAGATCGAGAGCGGCGATATTCTCAGCCTCAACTGCTTCCCCATGATCGCCGGTTACTACACGGCCCTGGAGCGCACCCTATTTTGCGACAGCGCCTCGGATCGCCACCTGGCGCTATGGGAGATCAACTGCCAGGTCCACCGCCGGGGCATCGAGCTGATCCGCCCCGGCGCCCGCTGCTGTGACATCGCCACCGAACTCAATGAAATCTACGCCAGCCACGGCCTGCTGGAAAATCGCACCTTCGGCTACGGCCACTCGTTCGGTGTGCTGTGCCACTACTACGGCCGCGAGGCCGGGCTCGAGCTGCGCGAGGACATCGAGACCGTGCTGGAACCCAACATGGTGATCTCCATGGAACCCATGATCATGATCCCCGAGGGCGAGCCCGGCGCCGGCGGCTACCGCGAGCACGATATCCTCGTACTCACGGGCGACGGCGCCGACAACATCACCGCTTTTCCGTTTGGTCCCGAGCACAACATCATAAAAAACTGATTGCCGCGATCACCCAATAGCGGCCATCTTGGGGCGTCGTTTGGGTGGGGAGGAAACACCATGTTGTTAATCGAATGTCCGTGGTGCGGGCCGCGCCAGGAGACTGAGTTTTCCTGCGGCGGCGAGGCCCATGTATCGCGGCCCGAGACGCCCGAGGCGACCAGCGATGCCGAATGGGCCGACTATCTGTTCATGAAGAGCAATACCAAGGGCCGCTACCGCGAGCGCTGGCACCATGTGGCCGGCTGTCGCCGCTGGTTCAACCTGGAGCGCGACACCGCGACCAATACGGTCATTGCCGTTTATCGTCCGGGCGAACAGCCTCCCGGCGGGATCTAGGACGTAGGAACCATGGAAAACCTATCGCAAGCCCGCGCCGCGGAACTTCAACGCCGCATGGTGGACGAGGGAATTGATCTGCTGCTGCTGACCGACCCGGATTCGATCTATTACGTCTCCAACTACTGGGGCGATCTCGGCGTCGAATTCGGGCGGCCCTCGATCCTCGCCGTGCCCCGGGCCGGCGACCTCACCCTGATTACCGCCTTTATGGAATTGGAAATGGCCGGGGCCATGACCTGGGTGACCGATATCCGGCCCTACAAGGACGGCGAAGGCGGCGAGTGGGCCGACCCCCTGGGCGACCTCATCGCCGGCCGCGATGCCGCGACCATCGCCGTCGAGCGCTTCCAAATCCCGGCCATGGTGTCGGAATACTTGCGCGAAGCCCTGGGCCGCGCCGACTTTACCGACGGCACCGACGTGCTGGCCGACATGCGCATGATCAAGACCCCCCGCGAGATCGAGATGATCCGCCAGGCCGGGCGGGTCGCGGTGGCCATGGGCCAGGCCGGACGCGACGCCATCGGCGAGGGCGTCCCTGAGTTCGAGGTTTCCCTCGCCTGCATTGCCGGCGGCACCCGCATGGCGGCCGAGATCATCGGCTCCGAAGATGCGGCGTCGCTCATGTCGCCCATGATCCATAACCTCCAGGTGCTCAATTCCGGCCACTTCACGTCCATGACCCATATGCACCCGACCGTGCGCAAGCTCGAGCGTTTCGATCCGATCTATCTGTGCTTCTGCCCGATTGCCCACTTCAAGCAGTTCAAGCTGGGCTTCGACCGGGAGTACTTCGTCGGTGATATTCGTGACGAGCAGGCCAGGCTCTACGAGACCAGCCTCGCCGCCCAGCGCGCCGGCATCGACGCCATGCGGCCCGGCGTCACCGCCGAAGAGGTCCACCGGGCATCCGAGGCGGTCTATCTCGATGCCGGCCTCGGCATGTCGTATCGCACCGGCCGGGCCATTGGTTACTCGTCCCTAGAAAAACCCCAGATCAAACATGGCGACAAGACCGTGCTGCAGCCCGGCATGGCCTTCGCCGTCGATGGCGGCATCACCATCCCCGGCGAATTCGGCGCCCGGGTCGGCGATACCATTCTGGTCACCGAGACCGGCACCGAATGCGTCACCGAATTTCCTCGCGATGAAATGGTGTTGTAGATAGCCATGCGTTATTCGATCTTCAATCTCGCCCGCCAGGCCACCGACTATCATGAGAACTGGCCCGAGGCATGGCGCAGCCCGGAACCCCGGGAATCCTACGATGTGGTCATCGTCGGCGGCGGCGGCCACGGTCTCGCCACAGCCTACTATCTGGCCAAGGAACACGGTATCACCAACGTGGCGGTGATTGAGAAAGGCTATATCGGCGGCGGCAACACCGGACGCAACACGACAATTATTCGCGCCGACTACCTGACCGAGGAAGCCCAGGCGCTGTTCGGCCTGTCGCTCAAACTCTACGAGGGGCTGTCCCACGACCTCAACTTCAACGTCATGCTGAGCCAGCGCGGCATGCTCAAACTGGCCCATTCGCGGTCCGACCTGCGGGGCATGCAACGGCGCAACAACGGCATCAATCTCAGTGGCCACGCCTCGGAGATGGTCGGACCCGGGCGGGTTCGCGAGCTGGTGCCTTTCGCCAATTTCTCACCGACTGCGCGCCATCCCATCCTCGGCGGCGTTTTCCAGTCGACCGCCGGCATCGCGCGCCACGACGCGGTGGCCTGGGGCTACGCCCGCGCCGCCGACCAGCGCGGCATCCATATCATCCAGAACTGCGAGGTCACCGCCATCCGCACCACCGGCGGCCAGGTCGAGGCGGTGGAGACCACGCGCGGCACCATCCGGGCCAAGAAGATCGCCCTGGTCGGGGCCGGCCATTCCGGCGTGCTGGCGGCCATGGCCGGGCTGCGCCTGCCGGTCAATACCCGACCCCTGCAAGCTTTCGTCTCCGAGCCCATGAAGCCGATCCTCAACACCGTGGTCTCGTCGGCGGCGGTGTTCTGCTACGTCAGTCAGTCGGACAAGGGCGAACTGGTCATTGGCGGTGAACTCGACGGCTTCAATTCCTACGTCCAGAGCGGCAGCCTGACCCACATCAAGAGCACCGTCGCCAATCTCATTGAGCTCTACCCGATCTTCAGCCGGCTCAAGATGATGCGCCAATGGGCCGGGCTCATCGACTACACCCCGGACGACTGCCCGATCATCGGCAAACTGCCGGTGGGCGGCTTGTTCATCGATTGCGGCTGGGGCACCGGCGGTTTCAAGGGCACGCCGGGATCCGGCTTCGTCTGCGCCCACACCATCGCCCACGACGAACCACACCCTCTGGCCGCGCCCTTCGCCTTGTCGCGGTTCGAGTCCGGGTGCCTGGTTGACGAGCAGGTATCAGCCGGAGGGTTTACCCATTGAGCCCGCAACCGTACAGACGGGCCGACGGCGGCCGCATCGACCGGAACAAGACCCTGAGCTTCACCTTCAACGGGCGGCGCTATGTGGGCCATGCCGGCGACACGCTGGCCTCGGCCCTGCTGGCCAATGGCGTGCGCCTTGTGGGGCGTAGCTTCAAGTATCACCGCCCGCGCGGCATCCTGAGCGCCGGTGCCGACGATCCCAACAGCTGGGTCCAGATCGGTGAAGGCGGCCGCGAGGTGCCCAACGTCCCGGCGACCACGGCGGAACTCCACGATGGTCTGGTGGCGCGCAGCAGTAATTGCTGGCCGTCCCTGGGTTTCGACCTGGGCGCCATAAACGACCGCCTGTCGAGACTGTTCCCCGCCGGCTTCTACTACAAGACCTTCATGTCGCCTGGCTTCCTGTGGCCGGCCTATGAGTGGGTCATCCGCCACATTGCCGGTGTCGGCACCACGCCCGAAGAACCCGACCCGGACCGCTACGACGAGCGCCACGTCCACTGTGACGTATTGGTGGTCGGCGCCGGTCCCGCCGGGCTGAGCGCCGCCCTGGCGGCGGGCCGTGCCGGCAAGCGGGTGATCCTGGCCGACGACGGACCCGAATCCGGTGGCGCCCTGCTCGGCACCCGCCAGGTGATTGCCGGGGCGCCGGCCCTGGAATGGGTGGCGAACACGATGACCGAACTCGCGGCCATGGCTGACGTCACCGTGCTGCTGCGCACCACGGTATTCGGCTACTACGCCCATAACTATCTGGCGGCGCTGGAACAGGTATCCGACCATGGCGCCAATCCTTACGCGCCGCGCGAGCGCCTGTGGCAAATTCGCGCCGGCGACGTGGTGCTGGCTACCGGCGCTCAGGAACGGCCCCTGGTGTTCGACGGCAACGACCGGCCTGGCGTTATGCTGGCCGGCGCGGCGCAAACCTACGCCAACCGCTACGGCGTGCGGACGGCCAACCGGGCCGTGGTCTTCACCAACAACGACAGCGCCTACGAAGCGGCTCTCGACCTGGCCGACGGCGGCGTTGAAATAGCCGCTATCGTCGATGTTCGCACCGCGCCCGGCGGCGATCTGACCGACCGCGTCCGCAGCCGCGGCCTCGACGTGATCGCCGACCATGCGGTTGTCACCACTACGGGCCACAAGTCTCTGACCGAGGTCGAAATCGTGCCCCTCACCGGGGGACAATCGCGGCGGATTGCCTGCGACCTGCTTTGTGTCTCTGGTGGCTGGAGTCCTCTGGTTCATCTTCACTCCCAGTCGGGCGCCGCCGTCACTTATGACCCGGTGCGCGCCTGTTTCCTGCCCGGTGAGGCGGTTCAGGCCAGTCGCTCCATCGGTGCCGCCAATGGTTCTTTCAGCCTCGCCGATTGTCTCGGTGACGAAGGGCCGGCGACCTCGACCGCAGCCGATGAAGACCCCATCGAGCCGTTTTGGGCAGCCCCGGAGCAAGGCCGTGGGGCCAAGAGTTTCGTCGACCTGTTCGGCGACGTCACCGCCGCCGACGTCCGGCTGGCGGCGCGCGAAGGCTACCGCTCGGTCGAGCATTTCAAGCGCTACACCACGGCCGGTATGGGCATCGACCAGGGCAAGACCGGCAACATCAATGCTCTCGCCCTGCTTGCCCGAGCCACCGAACGCGACATCGACGAAACCGGCACCACCACGTTCCGGCCGCCCTACACCCCGGTGACCTTCGGCGCCCTGGCGGCGCGCACGTCGGGGCCGCTTTACGACGCCCTGCGGACCACCCCCATGGACCCCTGGCATGGCGGCCACGGCGCGGTGTTCGAGGACTTCGGCATCTGGCGCCGGCCCCGCTATTACGCCACCAACGGCGCCACTGAGACCGAGGCCATCCATGCGGAGTGCCGGGCGGTACGGGGCGGCCTCGGCATGCTCGACGCTTCGACCCTGGGCAAGATCGACATTCAGGGGCCGGACGCCGCCGAGTTCCTCAACCGGGTCTACACCAATCGTTGGGATACCCTGGCAGTCGGCCGTTGCCGCTACGGCGTCATGCTCCACGAGGACGGCATGGTCTTCGACGACGGTGTCACCGCGCGGCTTGGCGCCAACCACTACGTCATGTCGACCACCACCGGCGGCGCGGCGGGTGTGTTCCACTGGCTCGATGACCTG
>Ga0302123_10002732_pt1 | contig 11955 bp, 10 predicted proteins | sample CB21_321_MG_FD_203109 | JGI IMG/M metagenome (GOLD analysis project Ga0302123, IMG submission 203109) | Marine microbial communities from Western Arctic Ocean, Canada - CB21_32.1 | ecosystem: Environmental > Aquatic > Marine > Oceanic | place: Canada: Western Arctic Ocean | collected 2017-09-28 | reverse complement strand
CCGGCTTGTCATGGAACCAGCGGCTGAACCAGTCCGTGGTAGCGAGGCGAAGCTTCATCGTCCAGGCATGCGGGTCGCCCGCTTCCTCGGTCGCGAACTTGTCGGGCACGCCGGCGATTTGATACGCCGCTTCAATCTCTTCCGCCGCTTTGTTGAAGCGTGGGTTGAAGTGCTCAATCAGCGCCAACAGCGGACGTGGCGCGATCGCTGTGTGCAGGTCGGGCAGGTCGGCGCCGTGGATTGCGGCGGGGAAGAGGTTCTGCTCCACATCGGAGGGGCCGACGGCTGTTTCGGGCTTCAGGTTCAGCGGCCAACGGTGCCCGGTGCCGCCTTCGTTGACCACCGCGCACTTCACCCGCTGATCGAGGGCGCTGACAAACAACGTGAGCGTGCCGCCGCCGGAATGCCCGGCGCAGCCGATGCGCTCCGGATCGACCTCGGGGCGCTCCGTCAAATAGTCGATGGCGCGCATGGCGTCCCAGATGCGGTATTGCGTTAGGTTCTCACCGAGCAGGATGAGGGACTGCCCGGGCATCGAGTGCTCGTAGATCGCATTGCCGACTTCGGTTTCATCCGTCGCGGGGTTCCAATAGTGCCGCCGCTCGCCTTGTCCGATGGGGTCGAACGCCAAGACGACGAACCCGGCCTTGACCAGGCTCAGGTAGGCGTACTGATAGTCGGGCTGCATGCGCGCCAAGGCGTAGTGACCGCACGGCGAGATGATACCCGGAAACGGTCCGTCGCCGGTCGTCGGGATGTACACGTTGCCCGTCACCCAGAAATTCGGGCGGCTTTGGAACATCACGTTCTCGACTCGATAGCCGTCGCGCTCGAAGCTGTCGACGATGACCGGCTCCAGTGGCGTGCGTTCGGGGTAGCCACCGATCATGTCTTCGAAGCGTGCTCGGACGAAGCTGTTGCGTGCTTCGAGGTCTTCGGGAGTCTTGATGGCCGCGCGTTGTTCGTCCCATTCGGCGTCGAGCTTTTCGAGGCGGCCGCCGAGATACGAGAGCAGCATATCCGGGTACTCGTCCGCGTAGGACGGGACGCTTGGTTGCTCGGCTCCCGTGGCGGCGCGGGCAGCCCAGGTTGCGGCGGCGGAATGGAGCAGAAAATTACGGCGAGTAGTGGAAGACATCAGCGAGGAATATTATCGTATCGACAGTGTGGCGCTTCTGTTCAATGATGAACGGGGCGGGGAACCGAGTCAAGTGGCGGCAACGAGGGCGCAAGGCCATGGAGTGGTGCGAAACTGGATATTGAACGATGAGTCAATCCGCTAGCATTCGACCCGCTGATGCCGCCGATGTGGACACTTTGCTCGTGCTATCGAAGCGTACGATCCGCGCGTGCTACAAGTCGTTTCTCGGGGACAAGCCCGTCGAGGGCTACATCGGAAGCGGCGCCGTCGAAAAGTATTACCAAGACAACCTGTCTCGCTGCTTTGTCATAGAGGACGAGGGAGGAACCGGCGGTGTTGGCGCTTACAAGGGCGCTACGGTGGACCTGATGCTGATCGACGCCGACCGGCACCGCCAAGGCCTCGGCAGACGCCTGCTCGACCACCTTGAATCGCTGCTCTTCGCCGATTCCGACGAACTAACGCTTGAGAGCTTCGCTCAGAACGACCAAGCGAACGCCTTCTACCGAGTCCGAGGTTGGACCCAGATCGACGCCTACGACGACAAGGAAACCGGTATCCCGATGGTCCTGTTGGGAAAAGAGAAGACTGGCTGATATTGACCGTAGTTCCGCCACTCGCAGTAGACTGGGATCGATCGTTCTCCTGGAGATGACATGAACCGCCGCACGCTATTCACCTCTCTTGCCGCCGCATTTTCTGCCGGCCATTTGTTCGCCGCTGACCGCAAGCGCTCCGACGCGCCGGTCATCGAATCATCCTGGGACGACTTGCTGGAGGGCGTGAACACACCCGAAGACTGGCAGCGACGCAAGAAGGTGCTGCGCGGACGGTACCTCGATCTGCTCCGCGACGAGCATAAGCCCGATAGGGCTGAACGAGCGCTACAGGTTCATGAGTCAGTCAAGGTGGATGGCCTCTACGAGCGCCGCCTTGTCAGCTACAACGTTGAATCGGACGAACGTGCCCACGCCTATCTCGGCGTGCCGTTGAAGCGTGATGGAGCTATGCCCGCCGTCGTCGCCCTTCATGGCACGTTTGAGAAAGGGAAGGAGCGTGTGGCGGGGCTTGTCGAGAATCGGAACAAGGCGTATCTCGACCATTTGTGTCGGCGCGGCTACGTCGTCATTGCGCCTGACCACTTTGTCGCCGGACACCGCGTGCCTCCCGAGGGGCCGTACGAGACAGGGCGTTTCCACGAGAAGCATCCCGAGTGGACGTCGGTTGGCAAGTTCACCTACGAGCACTCGATCGCTGTCGACGTTCTCCAAGCGATGAGCGAAGTGGACGGTGAAAAGATCGGCTGCCTCGGCCATTCCCTTGGCGGACACGGCACGATGTTTCTTGCCGCCTACGACGACCGCATCAAGGCCGCGGCCGGTAATTGCAGCGCCTCGTTCTTTCGACACAACGCGAAGGTGGAGGCGTGGTCGCGGGACCACTGGTACGTCTACTTCAAACACGTCCGGTCGGGGCTGCTCGAAGGGAAGCTGCCGCCGATCGATTTCCACGAGATCATGGCGCTGGTCGCACCGCGGGCTTTCCTTGATCTATCGGGACTCAACGACGGCGACCCGCTTACGCAGCGCCAGCGGGTCCTCATGCTGATGAAGGTGATGGACGTGTACGAGTTGGAGAAGACGCCCGACAACTTTGCGTTCTACGTGCATGGGCGGGCGCATTCGATGAAGCATGAATCGCGCGCGCTGATGTATGCCTGGATGGATTCTCATCTCAAGCCGCCCGCCGCAACGGCGACGAAGCTTGTTTCGGGGTAAAGGCGAGCGTGCTGCTACTTCACGAACTTCTGAACGCGCCAGTTTTTGATCTCGGCGACGTAGACCGAACCTTTGCTGTCTACGTCTAGATGGTGGGCGAAATCGAACTTTCCGGACGCCTTGCCGAATGACCCTAATGTGCCGAGCACCTGCCCATCAAGATTGAGCTTTGAGACCTGATTATTCAGGCCGTCGGCCATGTAGATAACATCCTCGCGTGCGTCGTAGTCGAGGCCCCATGGCGTCCCGACGTCTGTCCACTTGGCGAGAAACTTGCCTTCTGAATCAAAGACTTGCACGCGATTGTTCGAGCGATCCGCGATGTAGACACGATCCTTTGAATCGATGGCTACATCGTGCACTAGATTGAACTGGCCGTCGCCGGTTCCGGGTGATCCCCAATGCTTGATGTATTCACCCTCGGGGCTGTATTTGACGACCCGTGTGTTCTCGTAGCCGTCCGAAACATAGACATTGCCGGTGCTGTCGAACGCTACGCCGGTGGGCTTGTTGAAGGCGTACTCGTCTTCGTTCGTTCCGGGCTGTCCGCCGGCATTGCCGAGCACCATTTGGATGCGTCCGTCCTCGGAAAACTTGAGGACCATGTGAGCGCCCACGTCCACCGCCCAGATGCCGCCGTCGGGACCCACCGCGATGCCGTGCGACGAGTTGATGATGCCGTCGCCCCAGCTACGCAGCATCCGGCCGTCCTCATCGAACTGCATGATGGGGTTCTTGCCGCGATGGAAGACCCACACGTTGTCATCGCGGTCGAGTGAGACGCCGCTGGTCATACCGAAGTTCTCACCTGACGGTAGCTGTGCCCAGTCCTTGACGGCGCGGTTCGGCAGGAAGGTCTTCGGTCCGGATTGGGCCCAGAGGATGGAGAGCGCGAGAGCGGATCCGAGGAGGAAGCGAATGGCGAGTTTCATGGGGTTGAGTCTAGCAATTTCTAGTACAATCGTCACACCATGGCACGAACCAATACTCGCATTTGGGTTGGAGTTGGCCTCGCACTCGTAGCGGCGATAGCGCCTGGCACCAATGCTCAGACGACGACATCACAGAAACCCTCCCCGGAGCAAAGCTGTCGCGATCTCCTCCTATACAATCGGCTCACGCTCATCTACGCTGACACTCGTCCGGCATCAGCGGAAGGGCCGGAGCAGTGCTACGTCAAAGGCTTGATCGGGGGATCGATCACGTTTCATGCACAGCTTCCGTTTCCCGACCAGTGGAACGGCCGCCTGCTGCACCTCGGCGATGGCGGCTCTGACGGCGACCTGGACTTTGCAGATCGCTTCGTCGCCCGAGGGTATGCCACCGTCAATAGCAATACGGGACACGACGCTGGCGCCGAGGGGGGGATGTTTGGCTTTCGCAATGCGCGTGCGAGCGAAGATTTCGCTTACCGCGCGGTACACTTCACGACGAACGCGGGCAAGACTCTTATTGAGACCTATTATGGCAAGCAACAGGAGTACGCCTATCATTTCGGCTGTTCGACGGGCGGGCGTCAAGGATTAGTTGCGGCGCAGCTGTTTCCCTATGATTTCGATGGAATCATTGCAGGCGCACCGGCGACTCAGACGATGGAAAAAGCGGCTCACCGGATCAGTACGCAACAACGACTCTTCGCTGACGACTTCGGTGGAAACCTGGCCTTCGACGCGGACAAGGATGGGAAACAAGAGAGCCTGGCCAAGGTCGAGCTTCTAGCAGATACGGTTCTGGAGAAATGCGACAAGGCGGACGGCATCGAAGACGGGGTTGTAGAACCACCGCTCTGCAAATTCGACCCGGGTGCCGATTTGCCGAAGTGCCCCAAGGGACAGGACTTGGCGACCTGCTTCACTCCGAAGCAGATTGACTCCGTACGGCATTTGTACGAGGGGACTCGGAACAGTTCAGGAAAACTCGTCTACCCTGGCGCTCCTCTTGGCTCAGAGAGTTCGTGGCCCCGGGTCTACATTCCTCACATCGGCAACGGCTTTAGGCCGCGCGCGCTGGGTGGGCGCGCGCTCGCCAGCTATCTCGACCGCGAAGTACCCAAGCTCGTGCCGCCCGATCCAACTGATATTGACTACGAGTTGGTGAAAGATATCGAGTTGCCGGAGTGGGGATGGTGGGAGTTCGACATCGACGACCTGGATTCGGCGGAAATGGCCGACTCTGTACGTCTTGCACGCGGAATAGATCCGAAGCTGGATCGCTTTCTGTTTCGCCAGGGAGGCAAATTGCTGATGTATCACGGATGGGCAGATGCTCAAATCCCGCCGAAGCCGACCGTCGACTATCACGAGGCGGTCGTGTCATCTGTGTTCAACGGGAATCACGAGGAAGCGGCGAAACACATGCGGCTCTTCATGGCGCCGGGTATGGATCACTGCGGCAGAGGCCCCGGGCCGAATCAGGCCGACTACCTAGCGGCGCTGGATGGGTGGGTGACCGCCGGTGAAGCCCCCGAGACGATCGTAGCGCGTCATCTCACGGATGGAGTGGTAGACAACGAACGACCACTTTGTCCGTATCCCGAACGCGCGGTCTACGTGGGTCGAGTGGACGGCATCAACGATCCACGCAACTGGGTCGAAGAGAGTTTCCAGTGCCGCTGAAGGGAGCGCGGGCTCATCGGTACAAGGTTGTTGCTGGGAAGTGACACGTAGGGCACGGCATGCCCTGCCAGCCGCTCCTCTGGGAGTCTACACCTTCGGCAACTCGTAGCCCTTCCGATACTCGCGAGTTAGCATCTGGTTGGCCTGGGCATCGTTGGCGAAGGTCTCTTTGTCGCCGTCAAACTCAAGTCGCCGGCCGGTCCGGTACGCGATATTCCCGACGTGGCACAGCAACGACGAGTAGTGGCCCTCTTCAATATCAGCGATGAGGTCGTCGCTCTTTCGGGTCTTCACGCAGTCGATGAAGTTCTTGTAGTGACGATCGGAGTCGACCCACTTCTTGTAATACGCCGGACCTTTGGCGCCGTCTTTGTAGAAGATCGAATAGCCGTCGCGGTCGATGATCATGTAGCCTTCGTCACCGTAGAAGATGTTGTCGTTGTCGTGTCGGTGGCCCTGCATGCGGTAGGGCGTGAAGTCGCGCTGCTCGAAGACGTACAGCAGGTCGTCGTATTCCCAGGTGACGACCATGGTGTCGGGCGTCTCCTGCGAGTCGCCCTTTGAGCCGAGCTTCGCGCCGCTGCATGACACTGCTTTCGGCGCCTTCAGGTCGAGCGCCCAACGTCCGAGGTCGACTTGATGGACGCCGTCGTTCCCGAGGTCGCCTGTGCCGAAGTCCCAAGTCCAGTGCCAGGTTGCATGAAAGCGATTTCGATTGAACGGACGTTTCGGTCCCGGGCCGAGCCATAGGTCGTAGTTGACGCCCGCCGGTACCGCCTCGTCGGCGACGTGCGGGCGGGGGCGGCGACGTTGATTGTTGATCGCCTTGGCCACCATCACCTTGCCGATCGCACCCTTGCGCAGCAGCGCCCATGCCTCTTCGTAGTGCGGCGCGGCGCGCAGGTTCGTGCCGTGTTGCACGATTCGCTTGTACTTGCGGGCGGCGTTGATTGCCAGTCGGCCCTCGGCGACGTTGTGCGAACAGGGCTTTTCGACATAGACGTCTTTGCCTGCCTGACACGCCATGATGGTGGCCGGCGCGTGCCAGTGGTCCGGGGTCGCGATGGCGAGGGCATCGATACTCTTGTCGTCCAGCAGCTTGCGGAAATCCCCAACGAGCGGCGGCCGTTTGCCCTTGAGCTTTTCGATCTGTTCGCAGAGCTTGTTGCCCCGGGTCTCATCGACATCGCAAACCGCGACCAGTTCGCTTTCGTCGATGGTTGCGAAGTGATGGGCCAGCGTGCGGCCGCGTTCGCTCCCGAGGACCGCGACGTGTACCTTCTCGTTGGGCGATGCGCCGGCGCGTCCCACCGCCGCGGCACCGGCCAGGGCTGTAGAGGTTTTCAGAAGCTGCCTGCGAGTTATGGTTGATGACATGGCAATATCTCCTCGTGATGCGATTGCGTTGTTATGGGTGAAGTAGAGGCTCGACGACGCGCACGACCGCTTCGCTCATCCGTAGGAAACCGAGGTCAGTGGGGTGTGTCCCGTCCACCGTCCCCTCACCGTCGTTTCCGAGCAACTCTTCGGCCCGTATGTAGTACAGATTCTCATCGCCCGCCGCGATGCGCTTGCCGTAGATTTTCCGCAACTCAGCATTCTTACCTTGATAGGCGTTGCGGCGACTCGCGATGAAGTCACCGTTCTGGTACTCCACGTTTTCGACGAGCACGATGGGCGTCTTCGGACGCGCCTTCCGCAGCGTGTCGATGAAGGGTCCGACTCGCTCGGCCGTCAACTCCGGACTCAAGTTCGGCAGGCTATCGAGGACAAAGACCGCCGGGTCCAACTGGGCGAACAACTCCGCCACTTCGGGCTCGGAGCGGCCGTTCCCTGAGAAGCCGAGGTTGATCACGGGCCAATCGAGCTTGCGGCCCACGATCGCCGGATACGCCATGCCGGGTCGCGTCGCGCATCCGCCATGAACGATGGACGTTCCGTAGACAATCACCGGCCGAACACCTGCCGGCCGTCGTGGTCCGGGCGCGAATGACGCGCCCTCGGCAACGCCGACCTGCACGGACTCGACGCCGTTATAGAGCGGGAGGTACATCATGTATTCGCGTTCGCCGCCAGTCATCTCTTTAACGAAGGACCACTCATTCGTTGGGAACTCTGTTGGGCGCGCCGTCGCCAACCAGTGCCACTTCCCGCGGTCGCGGACATAGAGGTCGACTCCGCTTACTCCCGTCGCGGCCATATGCGGCAGAGCCAGCCGTTTGAGCTTCAACGTCCAGCGAACATCGATGCGGGGTGAGTCGGTTACGAATCGCGCCACGATCCCCGCCGAGTGTCGGCTGAGCGTCCACACCGCATCGCGAACGGTGCCCTCGGCTTGCGCCGGTAAGCGATCGAACGGGTCTTTCGTGTTCGACCACGCCTGCCCTTCGATGCGGGCTTCGCGAATCGAGCGGAACGTAAGCTGCTGCGCCTCATCTTCCTGTGCTCGAGTCGCCTGTGCCGACCACAGCGCAAACATTAGCGTTAGAACTACAATCCATCGAATCTTGATACGCACGAATCCGTTACCTCCTGGGAATGCCTGCAATTCTAAACCATCGGCGCCATGTGGAGGCGCTGGGCTATGTGCAGGGGCGGTGGCCCTGCCGAGTGATACGCTGGCAGATTCGCCGTGACCTTTACGAAAGAGCAGAAGATCTATTGCGGCCTCAATGCGGTGATCATTGTGGCCATGTGTGCGTCGGCGATCACGGCGTCGAAGATCATTCGGGTGGGCGAGTTTGTCTTCCCCTGCTCGAACATCATCTTCTCGCTGTTGTCGTTCCCGGTTACGGACATCATCTCGGAAATCTGGGGTAGTAAGGACGCTAAGCGGACGGTGTGGATCTCGTTCAGCGCGCAGGCGTTCTTCGTCCTGTTGGTCCAAGGGTCCGTCTTCTTGCCCGGCGCGTTGACGTGGGGCAACCAGGAAGCGTATCAGCTTGTACTTGGTTCGGGGCCTCGCATTGTTGTCGCCAGTATGGTGGCATTTTTCACAGCGCAGTTCTGGGACGTGGTGGTGTACGAGAAGTTGAAGTCGCTGACGAAGGGCCGCTTCATCGTCTTGCGGAACAATGTATCGACTTTCAGTAGTCAGTTGCTGAACTCGTCACTATTCATCACGATTGCTTTCTATGGTGAACAGCCGGTGGCACCGTTAATCTTTGGGTCGATCCTACTGAAGTGGGTGATTGCGGCGCTGGATACCCCGCTGGTGTATCTCGGTGTCCGGCTGATTGATCGGGCGCTGGACGGCAAGACAATGGCTTATCGGGTGGCTTGAGAGGTGGGCGTTGGTTGCGGGGCTGCAAGAAGACGGGCACTGTACTAAGCACCACCTTCTCACCTTCTTTGCTGCAACCCGGTCAAGCGGCGCGCCGTCGACTGCTCCCAGTTTTTCCTAAGCTACAATCAACAGCAAGTCTTCCACCGTGCTGATCGCTCTGCCTCCCCGCCGGCTTAAGCAAGTTCGCTGCCTCTCTTCGACCGCGAGCATGTTGTGCTATTTCGCGACGGGCATCGTCCTCGCGTTGTCCTATGCGACCGTCGCCCAGGCGGAAACACCCGCTCGCCTTCTCACCATCACATCCGAGCCGTCGTTCATGCCCGCCCAGCGCAACTGGAAGCGCTTGGGTGTAGCCGATTGGGAAATGCGTCACCTGGAACGGTTCCATCGCGGCGATGGTTACGAAGGTTGGAACATCGCCTACAAGAGTCTCGACCTCAATATGACGGGCGTGTTGACGCGCCCCTATATCCGCGAAGACGACGAAATCAAATACCCGCTCGTTGTGCTCAGCCACGGTTCCGATCGAGGCGTTGACCCTCGCTATCGCGCCGTTGCTTTGGACCTTGCCCGCCGCGGCTACGTGGTTCTGGCTCCCACGTTTCGCGGACGAGCCGGGCCCGAAGGCCGCTCCGAAGGCGTGGTCCAAATCGGCCGCAACGAAGTCATCGATCTGCTGCAGCTCGCCCAGCTTGGCCGCAAACTCGAATACGTCGACTCGCAGCGAATGGCCGTCCTCGGCGAAGGCCACGGAGCAACGGCCGCGCTCTTAGCGATCGAGCGCTCGAACGTTTTCCGTGCAGCCGTCGTCGTCTCGCCGCTTATCTTTTCCGGCATGGCCGAGTACGGCTTCGCGGGCATCAACCGCCTGGTGGAGTTGCAGGGCGAGTTGTTCGGCCGCGAGCTCTCGCGCACCGAACTTGTCCGGGAACTCTACGCACGCGAGATGCTCCGCCACGCCAAACGCATACGCACTCCGATACTGTTTATTCATACGGATGTCGACCCGAGCTACTCCGACCAGCGCCGATTCCTGAGCGTCGCGTCCGAGGCTGTGGTCAAGCCCAAGGTTCGGGAGTTTCCCGGCATGTTCCCGACATTCTTGACGGCCGCGGATGATGGAACGCGCCCGCCTCAGTGGCACGATGAGCGAGACCGCGCATGGGAAGAGATCTTCTACTTTCTCGAAGAACAAATGCCGGAACCGCCTCCCGAAAAAGACGCGAAGTAGGATTGCCGAGCATGCCACGTCCGGAACGACAGCGAGAGGGCGGTTTCGTGCGGATCATTCTGCTGTTGGCATTGCTTGCCGGGGCGATATGGGTAGGCTGCATCGTCCGCGACAAACGCCTGGCCCTATCCGATCTCGAAACTTGGTTCACTGAGCCACAGCCGATCGGACGGCAAGCGGGCGATCCACTCGCTCGCTTGGGTATCGACCCTGCTGATGTGCGCGAGGGCGACGGTGCGGACGTTCGATTCGTGGGCTTAACGAAGTATCTGAACGATGCCCACGCGGTCGTAACGCACACCGCCGACGATTCCAGCCCAAGAGTACCGGACACGATCGCCGTCCTCGATCGCTACGACATCAAGGCCACGTTCTTTATCAGCACAGCGCGCCGAGCCGATGAGTTGTGGCCGGTGCTATCACGAGCGGTGAAAAACGGGCATGAAGTTGGCTCGCATGCCCGCACACACCCCTGCCAGTTTCCGCCCGACCAATGGTTCTGCACCCTCGCGTACTCCAACGATGAGTTGATCGGATCACGCGACGACATCCTCGCGCACGTTGATCAGCCGTACGTCTGGTCCTTCGCCTACCCATGTGGACTCTGCAACGAACACGGCTTCGTAAGGGACAAGCTGCGCCACGCCGGCTATCTCGTCGCGCGCATCTATCCCGATGAGGCCAACGGCGGCCATCTCGTACCCGACATGAATACCTGGGACGACCGGCGCTACCGCGCAACCTACACACAGGCCGTGCAGAAGGACGGTGGCATCGCTCCGTCAGGCCGCACCGACGTTGCCGCGATCAACGCCAAGTTTGACGAAGTCGTTTCGGCCGGCGGCATCTACAACTTTCTGACGCATCCGAACTGGCTCGACTTTGAACCTGGCTCGTTCTACGAACAACACCTAGCCCACATTGCCCGGCGCTCCGATATCTGGTACGTCCCGATGGGGCCGCTTTACGCCTATCAGACGGTCACCGAACACACCAAGGTGCAGGCGTTGGCCGACGGCCGCTTCGCCGTGACGTACGACCTCTCGCCGGATGTATTCCCGAACAGCGTGACGATCGAGTTCGAGACCGGGGGCAGGGAAGTCAGCGTCGTGCGAACCGAGCGCGGTGATATCGCTCCCAATACTGGAGGACCAACCTACGGCTGGGATAGTGAGTTCTATCGCGTTGACGGCGACCGCCTTCTCGTGACGGTCCAGCCCAATACCGTTCTGGAGATTCCCTGATCGGTGGCGTTCAGCGGGCTGAAGACGCCATAGGCTGCTTGCCCGCCAGGCAGCGGTTGATCTTCCCCATCAGCTCACTCCACTCAAACGGTTTCGCCATGAAGTCGTCCGCGTGGGCGCTAAATGCCTTTTCAACGTCGCCCATGGTTGTTCTCGCCGTCAGCACGATGATCGGAATCGTGCGCGTGTCTTCTCGTTCTTTGAGGATGCCGCACAGTGTCAGCCCGTCGATGCCGGGCAGCATCACGTCGAGCAAAATGAGGTCCGGCAACTCGGTTGTCGCCGTCTGAAAGCCCAACTCGCCATCGGGCTCCATCAGCACTTCGTACCCTTGCATCTCGAGGCGAAAGGCTACCGGTTGGACGACATCCTCTTCGTCCTCAATGATCAGGATCCGGGTGGGTTGGGACATATCTGGCACGGCGCGTCTCCGATCACGCACGAAGCTCTCTCCGATTAGCCTTCATCCGTCATCGTTGCGGTTTCGACGGTGTTCACATCGCGCCCGGTATCCGAATCGCGAATCGGAATCACGGCAGGCGGCGGTTGCGGGTCGTGGGGACCGGTAAGGCGTTCGATGTCACCCGCGATACGATTCGCCGACTCCAGCGCATACTCCGTCGTCTCCGATAGCGGCGTCCCCATCTTGGCAAGCTTCAG
>Ga0302123_10002730_pt1 | contig 11958 bp, 7 predicted proteins | sample CB21_321_MG_FD_203109 | JGI IMG/M metagenome (GOLD analysis project Ga0302123, IMG submission 203109) | Marine microbial communities from Western Arctic Ocean, Canada - CB21_32.1 | ecosystem: Environmental > Aquatic > Marine > Oceanic | place: Canada: Western Arctic Ocean | collected 2017-09-28 | reverse complement strand
GTCCTCGGAAACACCGCCGTCAATCTCGATCCGGTAGGAAAGCTGCCGCTCTTGCCGCAGTCGGTTTAGCTCCCGAATCTTGTCCAACGTATAGGGGATGAACTTCTGTCCCCCGAACCCTGGGTTCACGCTCATCACCAATACGAAGTCCACCGAGTCCAGGATCGTATCGAGCGTGTTGACGGGCGTTGCTGGGTTCAATACAACACCCGCCGCCGCGCCGTTTTCCTTGATGAGCTGTAGTGTCCGGTCCAGGTGAGGGCACGCCTCTTGGTGGACTGAAATCATCCGCGCCCCCGACACCGCGAACTCCGGTATATAGAGGTCCGGGTTCTCGATCATCAAGTGGCAATCGAGCAGCAAGTCCGTTGCCTTCCGCAGAGATCGAACGACGGACGGGCCGATGGTGATGTTCGGCACGAAATGCCCGTCCATCACATCGACGTGAACCATCGAGACGCCGGCGCTCTCCACGGCCTCGACATCGCGGCCAAGGTGCGCGAAATCGGCGGCTAGAATCGAAGGGGCGATCTCAAACATAACGTCTGGCGGGAACCGGAAAACTACCTACTATTCTATCGCGGCGCGCTTAGCCGTCCCGGTGAATGATCCGGCAGGCGAAGAAGCCGTCTCCCGCGTCTCGTCCGGGCACCCTATCTAGATACGCATCAGATCGGAACTCGGTTCTCTCATTGAGCACTGCATCGACGACGCCGCGATTCTCTTCCTGCTCCAACGAACAGGTCGAGTAGACTAGGACGCCCCCGGGCGCGAGCGCATCAAGAGCGTTTTCGAGAATTGTTCGCTGCTTGGCCGCAAGGTCATCGAGGTCTTCCGGACGTAGACGCCACTTGATCTCCGGGTTCCCGGCTAGGGTACCCGTACCGGAACAAGGCGCATCGACGAGGACACGGTCAAATTTCTCCCGGAAGGGCAGGGAAGCAGCCGCATCGAGCACCACGCGGTCAACCCGAGTTGTCACCAGCCGTTTGAGGATGTGCAGCCGGTGCCGGTGGCGGTCGGCTGCCACGGCTTTCAACTCGGGTCCGACAAGTTCCAGCGCTTGCGAGGTCTTCCCGCCGGGGGCGGCGCATACGTCAAGAAATCGATGTCCGGCTGCTGGTTCGAGCATGGGGACGACCATCTGCGAGCCGATGTTCTGAATGCGAACTCGGCCGTGCCGCCAGCTCCTTGTCGACGCGAGCCGCCCCCGCACAAGTAAGCGTGCATACGGCAGTTCGGTCGCTTCCGTCTCGACGCCCTGGATGCGAAGCTGGTCCAGCGTCTCGTCAATCGGGTACTGCGTGTTCAGCCGCAGGTAGGTAGGGGGCTGCTTCTGGTTGGCCTCCAAGAGTTCTCTAACAGTTTGCGGGTCGTAGGCGTCACGCCAGCGGTCCACCAGCCACCGCGGATGAGCACGCTCAAGCTCTGCCTCGTCTCGTGTGCGCTCGGGCAACCGTCGAAGAACGGCGTTTACAAACCCGGCGGCGGATCGTCTTCGCGACGTCTTGACCAGTTCCACGCTCTCAGAGACCGCCGCCCGGTCGGGGATACGGTCCAAGAATCGCATCTGATAGCAAGCCATCCGCAGCGCGATCCGGACCTCTTGATCGAGTTGCTCGATGGGGTTCCGCGCCACCTGCGCGAGCATCGCGTCGATTGTTCCCTGCCAGCGCAGGCAGCCTAGGATGATCTCTTGGGCCAGCGACCGGTCGCGCTCCGCCATCGTGGCGAACAGCTCATCGGTGTGAATGACATCCGCCGCGAAGGCGTCGTTTGTTTCGACACGGACGAGGGCCTGAAAGGCCGCTCGCCGCGATTGGGATACACTGCCCGGCACCGGCTCAAGATAACAGTTCCGCCGATGTCGGTAGCCCTTTCCGGCTCGCGGGTGCTCCCCTACTGCGTGCTATAATTGCGCCTGAAACGCGCGTTTCTGGCGTCCCTCTTAGCTCCTGTTGAACCGAATGGCCGCTGAGGTCGAGATCACAGTCGCCAGCCATCCGCGTTGGCTTCGTTTGATTCGGCGAGTTATTGCCGAATACGCCGAGTTGACGGGGCTCGACGCACAGTCAGCGCGCGAGGTGATGTTAGCGGTCGACGAGGCTTCGGCCAACGTTATCAAGCATTCATATCAGGGGGATTCTGGTCAACGGCTTACCGTCGTGGCTCGATCCGTCGAAGATGGCATTGAGGTCGAGATCCAGGACAACGGCCCGGCTTTCAATCCGGTCGATCAGCCCATCCCCCCCCCTGATGAGCTACGTGTCGGTGGCCGTGGCATGTTTCTGATGCAGTCGGTCATGGATGCAATCGACTATGAACGCCGAGACGGCAAGAATTGCGTACGAATGAGGAAGCGGGTCGGGGCACACGCTGAGTGAATTTAAGCCATGGACTTGAACGTTAAGCGAACGGGAACACGGTCGGTTGTGCAGGTGGACGGCGACATCGACCTCCATTCATCCCCAGAACTGCGTGAGACCGTGCTAGACCTGTTCCGCAACAGGAAACAGGAACAGATCATTCTCAACTTGACCGGGGTTTCGTATATCGATAGCTCGGGCATCGCGAGTCTTGTGGAAGGATTGCAGGAAGCTCGCAAGATGAATGGCCGTTTCATCCTCGTCGGATTACGCGATGGACCGCGGCACGTTCTCGAGTTGACGCGCCTGCTCAATGTGTTTGAGATTGCCGAGACGGAGGAAGCCGTAACCTGAGGGGTCGGCTTTCCGGCTGGCCCGCATTCATGTCGTTCCTTGAATCTGTCGGCAGAGGTACTATCGAACGCGCCGAGTATATCGGCGGCCTCACCATCCAGTTCTACCGCGGCCTTGCTTCTAGTTGGCGGGCCAACCCCTTCACCGGTAGCCGGCTTCGCTGGCGCACGACCATCCAGCAAATGGCCATTGTTGGCGTGTACGCGCTTCCTGTCGTTTGCTTGATTGCCGCTTGCACCGGATTGATCATGGCCCTGCAAGGCGGAGCCGAGTTGAGGCGTCTTGGCGCAATGCAACTCGTGATCAACCTTGTTGCCGTTAGCATTACGCGTGAACTCGGCCCATTGATTACCGCGATTGTCGTCGTCGGCCGTTCCGGCTCGGCGTTCTCGGCCGAAATCGGCACCATGGTCGTCACCGAAGAGGTGGACGCGCTCCGCTCGATGGCGCTCGATCCTATCGAGTTCCTTCTCGTTCCCAAGTATCTTGCGATGATGGTCATGCTACCTTGCTTGACGATTGCCGCGAACGCGTCGGGCATTCTCGCGGGGGGCGTTTTCATCTTTTTCTCGCTTGATATGGGACTGCCTTTGTATCTCCGGGCCGTCATGGAAACGTTGGTCCTCCGCGACATTGTGTCGGGACTCATCAAGAGCATCGCCTTCGGGACGATCATCGTCCACGTGGGTTGTTATGAGGGCTTCAACGTTTCGGGCGGACCGGTTGGCGTTGGTCGGTCGACTACCGCCGCCGTCGTAAAATCGATCTTTCTGATTGTGCTGGCCGACTTGTTGTTTACGGCCTTCTTCTACTTCTTCTGGCGATGAGCGAATCCAAGGCACCGATTAGCCGCGCACACAGCGCCGACGGCGAGCCGATCATTTCGGTGCGCGACGTCGTCGTACGCTATGGCGACAAGACGATCCTTGACGGGGTGAATCTCGACATCCTGGCCGGTGAAACCATGGTGATCATGGGTGGTTCCGGCTCGGGCAAAAGCACCTTGCTGCGCCGCATCATGGGGCTTGAGAAACCCACTTCGGGTCATGTGATGGTTAAGGGCGTCGATATTACCGAGGCGCCGGACGAGGAAGTCAACGACATCCGTCGCATCATGGGTATCTCGTTTCAAAGCGCGGCGTTGTTCAATTCGATGACCTTGGCCGACAACGTTGCGCTGCCGCTGCGCGAACACACCAACTTGGCGGAATCGACCATCCAACTCATGACGCGGATGAAGCTCTCGCAGGTCGGTCTCGCCGAGGCGGAAGATCTCTTCCCGGCGCAGCTCTCCGGCGGCATGCGTAAGCGCGCGTCGGTGGCTCGCGCCATCGCGATGGACCCGGAGATCCTGCTATTCGACGAGCCTTCGGCCGGTCTGGACCCGATCATCGCGGCCGAAATCGACGGTCTGATCCTGCAGCTCAAGAGCGCTTTCAAAATGACGATTGTCGTCGTGACGCACGAACTCGCCAGCGCCTTTCTGATCGCCGATCGCATGTGCATGCTTCGGCATGGGAAAATTCTTGCAGTGGGTACAACTGACGAGATCCGCCAGAGCGAACACCCTCGCATCCGCCAGTTCTTGGACCGTATCCCGGACAAGGCCGCCGGCGCGCAGGATGACTACCTCAAGAAGCTTACGAGAATCTAGGACCACTCTATGAGTAATGAAGCCAAGGTCGGCGCTTTCGTCATCGTTGCATTGGTCATCTTCGTGGCGACTTTCATCTCAGTCGCCAACGTACAGTTGGCCGGCGAGAAGACTGTCTACAAGACATACTTCGATTTCGCCGGCGGATTGGAATCCGGGCATATGGTTCGCTTCGGTGGACTCAAGGCCGGCGTTGTCAGTGATATTCGACCTTGGGAAGAAGATCCGACCCGCATTGAAGTCTTGTTGGAGATGCGTGACGACGTCCCGGTCAACGCCAAGTCGGTCGCTCGCGTCGCTTCTTTGAGCGCCTTGGGGAACAACTACCTAGAAGTTTCACCGGGTGAGAACAGTGCCCGGCGCATCGAACCCGGCGGCACGATCGAGTCGACCGAAACCGTGACGCTTGACGATCTCACCAAGAAAATCTCCGATGTCACCGACACTGCGCAGGATCTGATGAGGGACGTCCAGCAGGACTTCCGAAGGATCTCCGAAGATGCGCATGTGCTGCTCACCAACCTCCAGGAGCTCACCGGCGAATCGAATCAACAGAACATCGAGAAGATGCTCAAGAACACCAACCTTCTTGTCGAGGAACTACGTCCCAAGATCGATCAGGTGACGAATGATATCTCCGAAACCCTTGAGAAGGCCCAGGGTCTGGTCGGCGAATTTGACAAGGTTGCCAAGAATGCGGACGTCACTCTCGTCAACGTGAACAAGACCGTTGAAGAAACTCGTGAGCCCCTGAAGCGCGACCTGGAAGAGCTTGAGTTGACTCTCAAGGAGGCGCGTGCGCTGCTCGACCAGATTCAAGCCCTCGTCGCGGTCAATGAACAAAACGTCAATGAGTCCATCGAGAACTTCCGCGTCGCCTCGCAGAACATCGAGGAATTGACGGACGAGTTACGTCAGCGGCCCTTCAGTCTCATCCGCGTCAAGCCCAAACCCGATCGCCAGGTCCCCGGTGGCGTGACCCGCTGAGCCAGCCTCTCGGGATCACAGCCCCGCGCGCAAGTACGCAATCACGTCGGCGAGTTCCTGGCGGGTCATCGTCTCTTCCAAGCCGTCGGGCATGAGTGAGACGGTGGACGCACGGAGTTCCTGGATGTTCTCACGCAGCACCGTAACGTCCTGCAACTCTCCGCGTAGTGTCACCGTTCCGGGCGTTTCGCCGGCAAGCATGCCGTCGTGGACGTAGCCATCGCGTGTGACGAGGATGTAGTTCGTGTAGCGCGCTTCGATGGCCCCGCTGGGTTCGAGGATGTGGCTTAGTAGTGTCTCCTTGCCACGATTGTTGACGCCGGAAAGGTTCGGCCCGACGCGGCTTCTTTCACCACGTGGCATGTGGCACTTGGCGCACTCCCGTTCAAAGACGACTTTGCCGCGGTCCGGTTCCGAGGGAAGTTCGATGACGTCTTGATGCTCGGCCAGAATAGCGGCGCGGTCTGATTCCTCGCTTTCGAAAAGCTGTTGGGCCCTTTGCTTAACGTGCTCATCCGGGTATTGCGTCAGCTTGATTCGTGTGACGGCGTCCAAGCTTTGCAGCGCGACGTCACCGGACTCGATAGCATCCAGAAGCGCCTGGGCACGGGCAGAGCGGGCCAGGAGAGCATCGGCTACGACGGTCCGAACCTTTGGTCCGTAGCCTTGCCAACTCGCGAGCAGCAATTGCGCCACGCTCGCGTCGGAAAAAGATGCGGCGGTTGAGGCAGCGGCCTGCTGCAGGTCTCCGGGGCTGGCCGTAGTCAGGATCGAACGCAACACAGGCTCCGCCGAAGCGTACGGTGCGCCACGCAGAATGTAGAGGGCGGAGACGCGCGCATCAGGGTCGAGCGACTCGTTGGATGAGTCGGAGACGGCCTTCTCGACGAGCCCAGGCAGCGAGAAATACTGTGCGACTTCGGCGGCGGCATCCTGAACGGCTGGATCGGAACTTGCCAGCATCCCGGCGACGGCCCGTTCAACCGATGACGGTGTTTTCTCGATCCGCCCTTCCAGCTTGAGCCCCTCGGCGAGCCCTTTCAGCGCCGCGGCCCGCCATGTCGGCTCGGCAAGAAGCTTGTTGGCGGATAGAGCGGCAAGCCAGCTTGCGATTGCTCCCACATCCCGCCTTGCCCCGACGACGCGGCTGAGATCGCCCAGCAGATTCGCCTTGCCGTCTGAGGGTGGGTTGAAGAAATCCTTCCGGCTACGCAACAGGTTCGTCAGGATGCGCGACGCCGCGGCGGGCGGGGCGCTCGCCAGCGCCAAGCGGAACCATTGATCGTCCGCGTATCGTGTCCCGAGCGCGGCCATGGCATCGATCGCTCGTGGGTCGTCGGCCATCTCGCCGAGCGTGAGCGCTAGTTGGATGTGGACCTGTGAGGAGTCATCGTCGACCATCGCCACGATACTCGGCGCGAGTTGGGGAAGAAACGCCTCGGCGAGTTGGAGCGCGTTCCTCCGGACTGCCCAATGGTCATCCTTCAGTCCGGCGCTTACCAAGGCTGACTTGAGGGCCGAGAGTCCTTCAAGTAACCACAGCGCATGAAGTCGACCCTGCGACGTTGCGGCTTCGGTAACCGATTGCTCCAGCAGCGCCACGGCGCTCTTGTCCTGTCTTTCGAGCAACAGGCGATGCGCTGTACGGCGGTGCCATCCGTTGTCGTGATCGAGTAGCGCAACGAGTTCGGGCGTCGAGGCTGTGCCAAGGTTTGGCTTCGGGCGTGACGCGACGGCCGGGTTGTCAGGAACGATGCGGTAGATTCTTCCGCGCGTATTTCCGGCGCGAAAGTCCATCTCGAGTCGCTCTTTCACGGCTTCGGGGATGAAGGCCGGGTGTTCCAGGTATTGCCGATAGTAATCGACAAGATAGAGGTTGCCGTCCGGTCCGTTGGCGAAGTTCACCGGGCGAAACCAGTTGTCGGTCGACGCACAGAAGTCACGACCCGCGGGCTGACGGCTTGCTGTCATCGTCGACGCACCAGGAGCAATCACATCGCGGTGAACGAGATTGCCGTTGCCATCGGTGACAAACACGTTGTTGCGGTAGTCCTTTGGGAACGTGTCGCCGGTGTAGACCGTTGCGCCGCAGGACGCCGTGAAATAGCCGCCGAGTTGCTCGATGCGACCGGGGCTCGTTTCGGCATAACGCTCTTGGCGGGCTTCGGTGCGGTCGATGCGCCACTGCTGCGGTTGGCTAATGGGGAAGATTTGCGCCGCGGGGTTGCCGTGGTCGGATATGTCTTGATCGGCGCCGGTCACCGTCAAGAAACGATTGCGCAGCAGATAGTGCGCGGGAATGACCGCTTGCCGAATGTGCAAGGTATTCTGCGAGACGTAGCGGTTCCCCCAGTCGTCGAGCGCGTGACCGAATTGTCCGTCGCCTGACGCCAGGCCTTCCTCTTCGCCGTCGGGCCGAAAGCGGAAGTCCCAGCCCCGGACCTGCATGGGCGGGCGCTCCGGATGCTTCCCTGATTGGATCTCACCGGCTTCTCCGCCGTTCAACACATAGACCCAGTTGTCGAGGCCCAGGCGTGGGTTGCTGACGCGGCCTTCGGGATTCCGCAGCCTGAAACCGGTATAGAGAAGTTCGCGGATGTCGGCTTTGTGGTCGCCGTCGGTGTCTTTGAGGTACAGAATGTCGGGCGCGGCCGTGACGATGACGCCGCCCTTCCACGGGAGAACGCCTTCCGCCGTCAGAACATGCTCGGCGAAGACGGTGCGGCGGTCGAACGCGCCGTCCCAATCCGTGTCTTCGAGATAGACGATACGGCTCAGCGGCTTCTCGCCGGCCGGCGGATCTTCCGGGTTGTCTTCGAGTTCGGCGACGTAGAGCCCGCCGTTCTCGTCGAACGCAATTTCAACCGGGTCGATCACAAGCGGCTCGGCGGCGGAGAGTTCGATGCGAAAACCGTCAATGATCTCGAAGCTTTCCAGTGCTTCGGCCGGTTCCAGCGGTTCGCTGTCGTGCCGCGCGGTGGAGCAGGCGACGCAGGAGGCAAGAAAGATAAGCGCCGCAGCGCGGAGGAGTCGGAGTCGCATGAACAGTATGAACCTACCGTCAAAGCTTAACGCTCATGGGGTTGGCAATGGCTGCGTGACTTGACCAATCCGACCGGCTCTTCGGCGGCGCCTGCCCAAACGAAGTGGTAGCAACATGCATTCTCCAAACCCGAAGGCATTACCACCACTTATAAGTGGTGGTAATGCTTAATTCGAAGTGAGCGAGAGACGAGCCCAGGCTACTACTTTGGGGGAAAGTCGGGGGCCACCAAGAGGGACTATCCCTCTTGGGGCTTGTTCCGTGCAACATCCTGCAATATTTTGCAACATGGATTGGGTCCACTTTGCCCCACTGCGGGGGACGCAAGAGTACCTAAGTAACTGATTCCAATTGAGGTCCTTGGCGGTCTTGGCCCGATGGTGGGACGCGATGGCGTGGGGGAGTCGAATCGTGGATTCGAAGCCAAGTTTCATCCGCTGATTTCGCAGACTTGCGCAGGTTTTTCTTTGCGTGCATGCAGTCCCCTGCGCCGAATTGGGTTTGCATGGTATCCGGGATGCTCGGCGGGAAATGGCGGGTTTTGTCAGCCGGAGAGAGTTTCGGATCTGTTCTCGCGAGGGGGCTATGTACCGCGAAGGTCGCTAAGGGCTGGCTTGGATGTGGCACGGTTTGTTGGTGGAGCGGCATGCGGGCCGGTTACTACGGCGATTGTAGCCCGGTGGGTGCGGTCTGGGCGGTGGGCACGGGGCGAAGTGGTTGATTCTTTGGCGGTTGTTGTTTGGCGGGACTGGTGACTGGCGGGCGGGTGGTTGGTGATTCTTGGTTCTCGCGAAGGGGCCAAGGACCGCCAAGCTCGCCATGACGACGGAATGGCTTTGGATGGCAATCCCTTGGTCATGATGGTGTGGCCTCGGTTTGGCCCGGATGCTGCTCGATCGGGGGACACCCTGGGTGGGGCACCTGGCTGGCGTAAGTTGTTGTGATCATTGGGTTGCGCCGCTGGGCTTGGTGCGTCCGACGAGGGGTCGCTGCGCCGGGGGAGATGTTGTAAGGTGCTCATTTCAAGATAGTTGAAGTCGGATTGGCATGGCGCTGGAGCGCCTATTTAGGTGACTGTCCCCCCCTTTGGCCCCCCCCTTTGGCCCTTTAGCGCTCTTTAGCGCTCCCTTGAGCGCTCCTGTAGCGCTTTAGCGCCGTGGTCAACGCAGCCTTTCTCGCCAGCAAAAGGATCTGTTCGCAGATGAAGTCGGCAGGGGGGCAACGGAAGTGTTTTATGCTTGGTGCCATGGGCGAAATACATACGGGGATCCTAGTTACCCGCAAGGCTGGCGAGTTGAACGCTTCGGTCAAGGTCAATTTCAAAGATCTATTCAAGGCACTGTCTGAGGGTGTCTTGCACGTAGGCTTCGAAAACTGGGCAGGAGCGGCTCAAAAGGCTGTGCAAGCGGTGGCGGCAATTGGGGTGAGGAAAGATCCCGGGGAACAGGCTTGGCTGTTGATTCATGCAGCACTTACACAGGCCGTGTGGGAGCTGGCTGGTGGCAACTTCGGCCTGCTGTCCAAACGCCGTGAGGACTTCGCCGATTTCTGTGACAGCATCGGCGAATCGCTCGAGGACCATCTCATCGTCATCGATGAGAAATTCTTCGAGCGGCCCGGCGAAGCGTCGTTTGTGCAGAGTTTCAGCAAGGGCTTCGAGCGCTGGTTGACCGAATGGGGATTCGATAAAGCACCGGCTCAAACGGCTGCGGCACGACTACCAAGCTACTTCACCTTTGCCCTCAACGATCGGTGGCGTGCGGCCCCGGATGATTACTCGGTTGTCCAAGAGGCTCTTGAGACACCTTTTACCAAGGCTGGGAAGCGGGAACTCGGATGGATTCGTTATGCGGCTTGGCTGAACCGTGAGGAGCCAGTTTTTGAAGAAGCCTTTAGCTTGAAGCAGATTTACGTACCGCTAAGGGGTTACTACAAGACCAAGAGTAAAGAATCGCGCGAGCTCATAAGCCCCGGCGGCATGGATGGTGACGACCATAAATCTCAGAGCATCGTTGTGGACCTCGCGGGGAGTCTCGACGCATGGCTCAAGAAGGCGGACCGGGGAGATGCGGTTCGCGTCATCACTGGGGGGCCGGGTTGCGGTAAGACGTCTTTCGCCAGACTCTTCGCAGCAAGGCACGCGGAAGAGGGGAAGATCCGCGTGTTGTTTGTGCCGCTACATCAGCTCGAACTCAGCGACAGTCTAGTAACGGCGGTTGACGGGTTTGTTCGCTACAACGAGTTTCTTGCGCACAACCCGATCAACCCGGAAGACGGTGAGCAGCGGCTGCTGCTGGTGCTGGACGGCCTCGACGAGCTGTCGAAACAAGGTGCTGTTGGCGGCCAGATTGCACACGACTTCGTGATCGAAGTTGATCGGCAGGTCACTCGATTCAACAGCTCCAAGACTCGGCTGCAGGTCCTGCTATGCGGACGCCCGGTGGCCGTACAGGAATGCGCGGCGAGCTTGCGAGAGCCCGGTCAGGTCTTGCATGTGCTGCCCTATACAGAAACCGAGGACGAAAAACATGACCGGCTTGAGGATCCGAAAGGTTTGCTCGATGGCGACAAGGGGGATCAACGCCAGGTTTGGTGGAAGCAGTACGGGCAGCTGACCGGGCGCGGGTACTCGGGCATGCCCGAGGAGTTGGCCCGTGACGAGCTAAACGAGATCTCGGCTCAGCCGTTGCTGAACTATTTGCTGGCGTTGAGTTATGTGAGGGGCGAAGTGGACTTCGGGGCACCGGAGACAAACCGAAACAAGATCTACGAAGATCTCATCGGTGCCGTGTACGACCGGAAAAAATGGGCTGGCCGGCAGCACAGGGCTCTGGAGGGGCTAAGCAATGAGGAGTTTGTACGGGTGTTGGAAGAAATCGCCCTGGCAGTCTGGCATGGCGATGGGCGGACAGCGACGATTCGGGAAATTGAAGCTCACTGTGCAGGGACGGGTGTGGGCAAGATGCTGAAGCGCTTTCAGAAGGGCGCTGAGGCAGGGGTGACACGGCTGCTGACAGCGTTTTACTTTCGCCAAGTGGGCCAGCGTGAGGAAGGGGATAGGACGTTCGAGTTTACGCATAAGAGCTTCGGGGAGTACTTGACGGCACGGCGGATCCTCCGGGCGGCGGATCGAATGAGCCGGCAACTGGCGGCGCGAGAAGACCCCGATGACGGCTGGGATGAGAGGGAAGCATTGTGTCATTGGGTCCAAGTTTGCGGACCGATGGCGGTAGACAATGACGTGAATCGGTTCTTAGGCGACGAGTCGAGAATTACGGAGGAGCGCAAGCTACGTAGTCGACATGAAATGTTTGTCGGCTTGATCAACTTTCGGCTGAGATATGGAATGCCTATCGAAAGAGTGGAGTCTCGGCCGCGCGCATTCCAGAAGGGAGCCGAGTGGTGTCGTAACGCGGACGAGGCTATGTTGGTGGTTCGGAGTTGGTGCGCTAGTGTGCTGCAGGAACACTCAGAGATCGAAACCACGAGTACTAGCTCCTTCGGAGCTTGGCTAAAGTCCATGCAAGGGCAGAGAACGGGTGACGAAAACTGTC
>Ga0302123_10002726_pt1 | contig 11979 bp, 9 predicted proteins | sample CB21_321_MG_FD_203109 | JGI IMG/M metagenome (GOLD analysis project Ga0302123, IMG submission 203109) | Marine microbial communities from Western Arctic Ocean, Canada - CB21_32.1 | ecosystem: Environmental > Aquatic > Marine > Oceanic | place: Canada: Western Arctic Ocean | collected 2017-09-28 | reverse complement strand
TGCGCGCGCTCGGTGAACAGCATCGACTCCTGGGCGTCGCGCACCATCTGCACCCCGGTGGAGATGCGCCCGTCGCTCATGTCCTGGGAGCGCTGGATGACGCCCACGCTGGTGACCGCGTCCTCGCTCTGGGTGAGCCTGACAAGGGCCTGGTAGTCTGTCTTCAGGTCCTCCGTGCGTATCCCGAGGTTGGCCCCTAACACCTCTTCGTGGAACTCTGGGTCATCGAAGCGGGCTTTCCGACGCGCCTCCCTCAAGGCCTTCTTCTTGGCGCCGAAGGCCTTTTGGGCAGCAGGGGTCTCGGTGTCTCCGAAGCTCTCAACCTCCCCTTGGAGGCGCTCGTAGCGGGCGCGCGCGGTGACCACGCTGCGTCGTCGCTGACGCAACTGCTTCGCGGCCGCGGCGTTCAACGCGATCCCGCTGTCGGTGTCGAACCGGTTCTGGGTGGATAACCCCGGGGCGTTTAAGTAGCGGCGGGCAATGGACTTACGCAGGCCCGCGACGGAGTCCGTCGGCTTGGCGGTGCCGGCCATGATCCGGTTGGTGCGGGCGTTGAAGTGGTCGAACGACTCATTGGCCAGGCGGTTCTCCGCCCAGAACGCGTGCAGATCTCCGGCGGCGCCCTGTTGCTGGCCCCAGAGAATGAGGTGGGCGTCGGACGCGTCGGTGACCACCTGCTCGCTGGCGATGTTCACGCTGGTGTCCCACGTGCGCCGGTCCACGGTGGACCTGACCCGTTGCGCGCGCCGGATGCGCTCGTGGAGCTTGTCTTTGCCCTGGACAATCAGCTCCTCTTCGACGTCCAGCCCCTGGTTCAGGTCCTGCTTGCGCTTCAGCGTCGCCGTCGGGGCGGCCAGCTCCAGATCGAAGAGTTCGCCCTCGTAGTGGCGCTCCATGGACTCGATGAAGTCGACCTGGTTGCCGCGCTGGCGGGCCTGGAGGTGGCGCACACCCAGCGTGTCGTCCATCTTCCGGGTCACCCAGTGGGCGATCTGGTTGGCGTAGGCACCCGACGCGTCGATGATCCGTTTACTGCCCGGGCGTAGCTTATCCAGCGCGCCCGCCATGCGCCCGTAGATGTTCGGGGTCGTGGCGGCCGCGTCTACCGAGAACGGCATGGTCTCCCAGTCGGGGGCGGCACCTTTTTCCAGCGCGTCCGTGATTTTCCCCGCGATCTTCGGGCCGTTCCGGGCCACCCACGGGGGCATGCTCACGCCGTCGATGTTGAACACCTCCTTCGCGCGCTCGGCCAGGCGCATTACAGACTGGGTGGTCACCGACCCGCGCTCTTGCACCTGCTGGAGGATCTGCAATGGCACCCCCATGCCGTCGGCGAGGTTCTTGGCCTCGTCGGGGCCCAGTTGACGCAGCGTGCGCTTAAACTGCCGGGTAGCGGCCGTGAAGCGCTTGGCATCCGGGGCGCCCCCTTCCAACGCAGCCCCCAATGTGCCCCTACTGTGCTCGTGGTCCATCTGGTCCAACACAGCGGCCAAGGCCCGGTAGGTTTCCTGGCGCTTGCCGACCTTTTTTGATACGCTGCCTCCGGGCGCGGCGATCTCCGCCAACACCTGGCCGACCTTTTTTCGTGCAGCGTGGACCGCGGCCGGGTCGAACCGGGCCGTGTTCCCGAGGGCCTTCCGCAAGCGGGTGTGCAGCCCAGCGTTCACGACGCCCGCGCGGATCTTCGAGCCCACCGCGGTCAAGGCCACGCCGCCCCCGACGAGAGCCGGGGCGACCCCGGCCAACGTATCGAAGGCTGCGCGGGGGTCCTGGAGGAAGTCCGAGGCCATCTCCTTCCAGCCCCGCTCCATGCGCACCTGGGCCAAGGCCACGCTCAGCCCGAAGCCAGCGGTGGGCCTCTCCAGCGGGTTCAGTCTACCCAGCGACTGGATGATGGCCTTCTCTTTCGCATGCAGCGCTTCCAGGCCGGTCTCGCCAATGAGGATGTCCGGGCCGGGGATGGACGGCAGGATCTTGGTCTCGATCGCGAACTTCTGGCCCTGCTTGAACGCTTTGTGGACCTCAGCCAGCGACAAGCCGTTGTTAATCATGCGCAGGATCGTGCCGGGGGCCATCACGTCCGAGGCGATCGTCACCGCGTTGGCCACCATGTCGTTGGGGTCGTCGGAGAACAACTGTTGCCGTAAGCTATAGGGCATGTGCCCCGCCCGCTGCGCCGAGATCAGCACCGCCCGTAGGTTCGAGAAGTCGTTCTTCAGAGGGATGACCTCCGGGGGGACGTGCTTCTCCACGATGGGGACGGGGTTGACGCCCATGCTCGTGCCCACGACGAACCGTAACGTCCCCGGCGCGGCGGCGGCGATGGTCCTGTTCGTTAGATACTCATCAACCACCTCCGAGGCCACCTGCATCACCTCGAACGAGGCCTCGGCAGTCAAGGCTACCCCGAGGTTGTGACGCATGACCCGCTGGTCGCCGGTCTTTTGCAAGAACGCCTGGCGGAAGTTGCGCCCTGGCTCGCTCGTCGCGGCGAAGAGGTTGCCCACGCCGGACTTGATCGCGGTCTCCAAATCCGTGGCGAACGAGATGGTCTCGCGCGCCTCCATGGTGATGAGTTCCTCTTCCAATGTCCGCGTCTGGGCGGCGAGGTCCTCCATCAGCGGCTCCAAGCGCTCCCTCCGGGCCTCGTTCAGTTTACTCTCGAACACAGTGGGCTCGGCGATCTGGTCCGAGCGCAGCTCGCGCAAGACTTCGTTCTTGAGCTTGGTATCGGCGATCTCGATGGCCACCCCGGGGAACTGGTGGAAGAGCATGCCCATATGGTTCAGGTCCGGGTCGCCCCCGATGCGCTTAGCCCGCGCCCGGTTGACCTGGGAGTCGAAGTGGGATGTGATCTGGCGCTCGGCGAAGTTCTTGTCGTTGATGTCACGGAACACCAAGGCCGTGCGCGACATCAAGCGGCCGGGGTTAGACAACGTGTCCACCGAGAACAATGGCTTCTCGATGAAGCTCGGGTCCTCCTGGATGGACAGCACGAACCGCAACGCGTCCTGGGGCACCGGGTTCGTCCCGTCCAAGGCCCGCCCCGAGAGCTTCAGCCGCTGGACCACCTCCGGGTCGGCGCCTGTCTCGTTCTGCAACCGGGCGTTCGACGCAATCAGTAATGAATTGAACGCCCCCTGGACGGACTCTTGGCCCCGGCGCTCGCGGATCTGGATGGCCGCGTTGACGATCTTGTCCTGCTCGGCGACGAGGACCTTACCCTTTTCGGTCAAGGTGTCCCGCGAGGCCGCGCGCGGACCGGCCCCGGTGACGGGGTCGATGTGGTTGGAGATGATCTCCATCCCCTTGGCCGTCGCCCGGGAGATGACCTGGGCGGTGTAGCTCTCCAACGCCAGCTCCGACGCGTCCGCTGCGTCCTGGGGCGTGATGTCCCCGAGCATGCCCGCGCCGACATACATTAGGCCGCCGCGGATACCCTCGATAAGGTCGTTGGACACGTTAGATGTGAACCGGCCCTCTTTGACGAACCCGTTATCAATCAGGACCTCCATGGTCCGGGCGTTGGCCCATTGCGTGACCTTCCGCGCGAAGGCCGGGGTGGGGCGGATGTCGAGGTCCTTCTTCTGCCACAACCCGATGGCGTCGTTGGCACTCTTCGGGACGTTCCATTCGGCGATGGGGCCCAAGACCTTAGACGAGGGCAGCCCGGAGGCCGGGGGGCCGATCGCCCGGTCGGCTTCCTGGACGCCCTTAGAGACCTTGCGCGACGGCCCGGCCAAGGGCACGGTGGGGACCGCGGGCGTGTTCCAGGCCCCCTTCAACGCGGCGGTGTAGGCGTCTGCTTGTTTCGATTGGTCAGGCCCACGGGGCGGGGCGTTGCCATAAGCACGATTAAAGCGATCTTCGAGAGACATAATACCTCTGCACGAGGGTTAGCGTTGGTTGAACGATCGAATAAAGTCTATACCAGCAGCCTGGGGGATCCCTTCAGCGTTGAAATACGGGGCGAGCTTGTCGATGGCGGACTCGGTAATGCGCCCGTCTTCATCGAGGAGGTCCCCCGGGAAGGTGTTGACGAAGTTGTTCATGGCGTCTGGCTTGCCGTCGCGGAGGTCGTCAATAGCGATGTCTAAAGCTTTCCCCCGCCCGCTGGCGAACAAGCTGTCGCCCCAGATATCGAGCTTCCGACCCTCGATCGTGCCCCCATTCGCGAACAACTCGTTCGTGAACGCCGGGGTCCAGACATCGGGCGCGATGTCCCGGAACTCACCCGGGGTGACCTCGGCGTCGAAGATGGGCCTGAGCGCCCCCATAGTTTTCTGGAGGGTGTCACGGCGGGTGATAACTTCAGTCAACCGTGCTTCCTTGAATCGGTTGGACACGTTCGTGAGGTTCTCAGCCGCGCGCACACTCTTTTGGGCGTTCTCAATGGCGCCGAGCAGCCCAGCCCACGACCGGACCCCTACCGCGTTCAGCCCACCCAACACTGCACCGACGTCAACCCCGGGCGGGGCCGTCTTATTGTCCAGGATGCCGATGATGGCTACATCGACGCGCTTCGTTTTCGCGTCGTTGGTGACCTTTTGGTGGGCCTCCCCCAAGCGCAACGTGTCGCTGACGGTCTGTGTCTTGACCCCGCCGCTCCGTGCTGCGGTGCGGGAGTCGGTCTCTCTGATCTGGGCCGAGACGAGGTCGAGGTCGAGCTGTATTTTAAGCTGCGCCTCGGGGGACGCAGCCTCCGCCACCTTGGCTTCGAGCTGCTTCTGTTGGACGTCCAGGAACCCTTGGCGGGCCGTGACCTCCTGCTCCCGGAGCTGGAAGGTGCGCTCTGCTTGCAGGCTCTGTTGCTTTTGCTGCTCCTCCTGGAGTTCGAGCTGCTGTCGCTTTTGGTCGTTGGCTATCAGGCCTTGCGCGGCCTGTAGGAGTTGGTTTCCGAAACCCATGTTAGCTACCAAACAGTAAAGGTGAGAAGAAGTCCTTGGCCGCTGCGTCAATGCCCGCGGGGTCGCGGTTGAACAGCGCGGGAACTGTGGAGCCGGCGCCGTCCCTAAAAGGGATCAGCCCGGCGCTCGCGAGGCCCTGTAGGTCGTCTCCGAAGAGGCTGGGGATGGCCCCGAACCTGGGGGTCTGGTTCTGCTGGGTGATCGCACCCGACACTACGCTTTGGAAGTCCTGGCCGACGCTCTGCTCCTGGCGGAAGTCGGCCGCGAACGCCGACGGCGGCGCCCGCAAGCCCTGGAGCTGGGCTCTCGTCACCGATGCCTGGATTTGGGGGTTGTTCCGTATAAAGCCCCCGGTGTCCTGGGCGCCCTGGCTCTCAGCGAATTGGCGGGCGAGGTTGTTGGAGGCCGTTCCTGGGGTCGTAAGGCGCCCCTGCTGGGCTCCTATCAATCGTGAGCCTCCCTCCAGCCGCAGATTCTGGCTGCCGCTACGGCCCCCTGCAGCGCCCACAGCGCCCGGGTCGAGGTTGGCCACGTTCTCCCGGCCCGCCTGGCCCCCGAACTGGAACTGGGTGTTCAAGGCCCCGATCTGGGACAGGGTGGCCAGTAGCTCCGGGGTCAATCTCGTCTGGTTTACATCGCCTTCCACCCCACCTATAGGGCTGACAGCCCCTTCCAGCAGCCCCTGGAGGCCGGACAAACGGTTGCCCGCGAGGAACTGGGTGCGCGTCCGGTCGACCGCGGTGTTGACCGCGCCCCCGAAGAGGCCCTTGATACCCGCACCGGACCGGACCCCCCCGACGAAGGACGACTGGGCGCCGGACAGGCTCGGGCTGCGGAACTGCTGGGCCGCGCCCGCTAAGCGGGTGGACCGGGTCCGGGAAGCGGCCTCACGGCCTTCTAAGACCCCGGGGTTGCGCTGCCGGAACAGCCTGTCTGCGTTGCGGCCTATGCCCATCAGTGGATCCCGCGGAAGCCTTGAGAGATCCTATCGAGCTGCATCTGGGACAGTTGGGGGCCTTGGGGCCCGCGCCCCAACAACCGGTCAATGGCTGCGGAGGCCTCGCCCCCGAACTGCTGCTGCAGCCCGAAGCCCGCGGCCCCACCGGAGATCGCCCCCTTTAGGGCAGACCCGAACACGTTGGGCCCGATCAGTTGGGAGCTGTCCCCGAGCCCGGACCCGCCCGTGGCTGCGGCGGTCCTCAACGGGGCCTCGAAGCCGATCACGCTCTGGCGCAACTGCTCGCCCAATTGCCCGAACTGCAATGCCTGGGGCAATAGGTCCTGGCGCAGGCTCTGGCTGAACGCCGCCAGGCCCCCGGCCTCGGCGCTGATCCCGGCCCCGCCGAAGAAGGTGCCGCGCGAGGACTGGGCCGCGCCGATCCCTTTGGCGAAGTCCTGGGCCAATGGCGAATCCGCGGCGTTTGCGAAGGTGCCTTCCAGGAACTGCCGGGCCTGCATCAGGATAGGGTCAGCGAGGATCTCTTCGACCCGGCCACCGGCGCGGCGCTGGCCCGTGGTGGGGTCGAGGAAGGTCGAGCCCTCGAAGTCCTGGCCGGCCCCGAGGACCTGGCCGGGGAGGGTCGCTTGGTCGTTGGACAGGTCAAAGCCGGCGGCTCCACCGAAGCTGCCGGTCTGGACTGTGGTCCCACCCGCGAAAGTTCGCGCGTCGGAGATCGCGGTGCGCTGGCGCCTGCGGAACCGGGCCTGCTGCTTCCGCGTCTGAGCCGCGTCGATTGCGCCGCCTGCCGCGCCGAGCCCGGCGCCTAAGAACATTCCTAAAGCCATTATGGTGTCCGATCTTGTTGGTCGCTGAAGCCGATGAAGCGGTATCTAACGTGCTGCCCCCAGTTCGACGCGGTGTCGCCGCCGAAGGAGGTGTATAACGAGTGTCCGCAGAACCCGTAGTAGGGGTGGATCGTGCCCATGCGCCCCGCGGACGCGATGACCCGGATGAGCCCGCCCTTCATGTCGGTCGAATCGCGGGAGGCGTCGACCGGGGCCGCGCCGAACCCGGACGAGGCCACGCCGGCGAACAAAGCCTCGCTGATCCCCGACGCGTTCGGGATCCACCCGAAGACGTGGCCGTCGATCCCGACGCGCACCCACGTCCCGGACTCCTGGGTCACGGGGGTGGTGGTGTTCAACGGGTAGGGCACGCCGGAGTGGACGTTGCCGATCATGCGGTTGTTGTTGCCATCGTCGAGGATGGAGTCGGTGTAGTTGACGGGGGCGACGTAGCGGTCCAGATACGGCTCGACCAACGCCCCGGGCCAGGCCGGTTCGGCTAAAAGGCACGCGGTCTCAAAGATGTCGGGCCCAACCGCGAGCCACAACGAGACCCCCGTGCCTTCGATCTCGTCGTGGTAGCAGAACATGGTCTGCTGGTCCGCGATCCACAGCATAGCCCCGGGGACTGGGGACGCCGGGGCGTTGTCCAAGCTGGTAGCTACCGTGACGGTAAGGAAGCCCGCGGACAAATCCGTGGACGAGATGGCCGACAGCGTCGCGGTGCTCCACGCGTCGAAGAGATCTTGCCGCGTTAAGGGCGTCTGGGTGAGATCGGCGATGACGTTGACAGTGGCCATTAAATTGACGCTCCCGGGCCCCAGACAGATTGGTCATACTTCCACCCGGAGGCTGTGCCGTGCATAGCTGCAGTCCCCGCGGCTGGCGCCAGCGACGTGCCTGAATGGGGGGAGATGAAGATTCCATACCAGTGTTCTTTGTTGGCGCCAAGGATAGTGTTCGAGTCGGACGACACAAACCCCCCGCTCCACGCGTTCGTGGTTGACAATACACGCACGCCGGACGGCCGCCGCAGACAGAAGTCGTAGTGGCTCTGGGTGCCGTTGACATGCATTACCGTGATCCCCCGGCCCACCAGGCGCGGGTAGGTGACCCCGGACGCCATGGTCTCGGCGTTGAACATCAGCGACTGGGACAAGGCCCCGTTGTCGGAGTTGTTGAACAGCGCGTCCCACATACTCACAGATTCGCTGGCGCCGGCTTCTAAATTCACGCCCTCAGTCTGGTTGACGTCCGCGGGGGTGGAGTTATACGGTGAGCCCGGGTGAACGGGGGAGACCTCGGGGGCGTAGGACTGCGCCCACCGGACGCTCTCAAACCCGCCGCCGGCGCGCTTGAGTTTTACGGCGCCATGGTCTGTCTCGACCCACAACGACCCCCCAGGGTCGGCCCACATCCACCCGGGGGAGGGCAAGCTGGCCGAGGTCGTCCCGGACGAGGCCCCGGACTTAATCCCCACCAACGTGGCGTCGATCTGGTCTAAGCCGATCCCGGAGACGCGCATGTTCCGCGCTTGACGTAGCAACGTCTCCCGTGTGGGGACCTCGTGGACGCCGAAGTCGTAGCCTGGGGTTATTGACAATACCATCTTACCATCCTACGTTCGCGGGGGTGGACTTCACATAGACCATCTGGACCCCATCACCATCGACCGGCCCCGAGCCCACCACGTGGGCGGCCCAGGAGTTCGAGAACCCCAAGGGGGTGTCGTCGATTAAAAACACGTCGCGTCGGACCGTGGCGTCGGTCGCGCGCATAATCCCCGGGCCGGGGCCGTCACCGGTGACCTGGGCGGGGGTGTAGCCTAACTCGACCGCGGTCGTGTAGACTCCCGCCCCGACGCTGGATGCGGACGTGACCGCGAACGTCAACGGCACCGCCTCCCTTAACACAAAGAACGGGGGCGTGGGCAACTCCTTCTCAAACCCGGCCGAGGAGATGTCGGTCGCGTTCGTCTTCATAATCATTCGGTCCCCGATCTGGACGCCCATGAACTCGGAGAACTGACCTATACCTGAGGCCTCGATCCAAACCACCGAGCCCGCTAACGCCGGGCCGGACTGGACGCGGACCACGATCTCTTTCCTGTTCGACGCCGCGACCCACAACGCCAACGACTCGCTCGCCTGCTGGGCGTCCCAAAAGTATAGGACACCCTCGCCGCGGGCGAACCACAACATCCCGGGCGTGCGCGATGCAACCTCGGGCGCGTCGGTCTGGGACACCACGAAGTTGACGTCTTCATTGTTGATGAACTCGTTGGGCCCGAAGTTGCGCACGTTCGTGTTGTTGATGAACGTGTCCAACGTCCGGTCCACGTTGATGCGGGTGCCGTCGTCGGGGAGCGGGCCTGGGTCTACGATCAGAGCCATTTGCTGCAGGCCTCGGTGTTGAGCTTATCGTCGATGAACACATACTCGTCAGCGAGAGGCTTATGGATGACCCCAGCGCAGGGCACCCCCGGCAGGCTGTGTAAAAATTCCATGTCCCGAGGTGTGAACGCCCAGCAGGAGAAGAACCAAATCTCCCCGTCTTTGGCTCGCGCTTGTAGTCCAGCCAAGGCGCCCGGGAGAAACTCCTGGGTTCCCTGCTTCACCAGCACACCGTCCAGGTCAATGAAGAAAATTCTTTTCATGCTTCGCTCTCGAAACGATCTTCCAGGAGGTGGGCGGCCACTTCACTCACGTAGACGATAGGCTGCCCGATTGCGGTCACGTCGGTGATGGTGCTCAATCGGATGTCGATGGTATACCCCGGGACCGTGTCCAAGAGGCTGAACTGTTTCTTGCGGAGGAGATCTTCAGTGTTGTCCCACGGGAGCATGTTCTCCCCGAGGACGACTGTGCCCAGCGCCCCGTCGATGGGCTCGCTGGCCAGGATTTGCCACGGACCGAGGTCGACGCGATACGCCACCTCCATCCACTGGGTCTCGGCGGACCCCACCATCATGGTGTAGTGGGACCACCGTTTCTTCCTGAACGGCTCCTGGAACATGAAGCTCCGGGACTCTTCCGTCATGATGATCGAGGTCCCGCCCGGGTCGAGGCTACCCTCGTAGCCGCGAAACAACTGGTAGACCGCGTCCCCGGCCAGGCCGGTTACGGCGCTGTCCGTGACCGCCACGTTGTTCTGGAAGTAGAGCTTGTCCTGGGACGCGAGGTTTCCGATGAACGTGTCTTTCGTTTGCCAGGTGTGCAGCGACCACGCTTTGGTGAAGAGATCATAGCGCGCGACGTGCGTGTTCTGGGTTGCCCCGTCCAATGGCAGAGAGATATGGTAGGCGTTGTCGTAGACGGAGGCCACGGCTTTGTGGGCGTGGGTGAAGTTGACCCGATCGAAGATGTCTTTGGCGGGCCACGAGATCGGCAACCCGGCGCCGGAGATCACGTCCTGCTCCGCCCGCGACATGGCCCGGACACCGTCCGCCGCTAAGAAGAACACGTCGGCGCCCTCGGCCCCGGGCACCCAGACCGCGGTCCTTGTGGCAACGCACCCCGCGCCCCGGGTCAGCAACGTGACCGAGCTGTTGATGGTGTCGATGGCGTCCGCGGCCGACGGGATCAATGCCGAGCTACTGCCCCACCGGGGGTCCAACACCGCGATCGCGGACTCTTTGAAGATCAGCAACCGGGGCGTGGCCTCGCGGGTCTGGATCAGCGCGGAGACTTCCCCGCCCACACCAGGCTCGATCAGTAAACTGTTGCCCTCGGAAAACTGCAGCCCGCCGCCGACCTCGGCCCAATACACATCCTGCTGGGCGTTGTCCGCGCCCTGGAGGCCGCCGGCCCACACCCGGTTCTGGAAGAACTCGATGCACCGGGGCTTGATCCCCGACGCGCGCGTGGACCCGTCCGTGTCGATGTCGTATTGGAACAGCTCCGACTGATCCAAGGGCCCGGACTCCCCGCGCTCGGCCTGGCACACATACAACACCCGCCCGTTGGCGCCGCGGCCCTCTTTGAACATGTGCAGGCGGTCCGCGACCATGGACTCACCGGTGGCGATCTGCGCCCACCCGGCGTTGCCTGAACTGTCGTATAGCAGGTTGCCCCAAACCCCCGCCAACCGCTGGTTACTATTCGCGAGGGTGTAGCTCCCCGCCCCTCCTGGGAGGCCCCCGGGCGCCCCGAAGGCTTTGGCCCCAGGGCGCATCTTGCGCCGGCCGGCCTCGTTGATAATCATGTTCTGGGCGAGGCGCACCTGGTTCTCCGAGAGGAGATACGACACGTCCCGGGTGTTGACGCCCTCATGGGACGACACCTGGCGCTCGCGGATTATCTCTGGGGACTTAGGGAACTCACCCATTATTTACGTGCCCATAGCTGTTCAGTGACCCGCGTAAAGGAACTCAGCCCCCGCTCCAGGTCGATGGTAGGGTTGGTGCCCCCGGTGTGCTGCTCCAAGATCACAAACTGGGCGTTCTCGTAGAGCGCCCCCAGATCGAGGACGTGCTCCGCGCCTTCAATGTCGATTTTGACCAAGTCGCACGGGCCCGCGATCGTCGCCAACTGCGCGGGGGTGATGGTGTGGGGGCGGTAGGAGCACAGGGTGCGCTGGGTAACGTCCTCGTAGACGGCCCCAACCATCCCGTCGTTGCCCGTTCGGTGCATCGCCAGGCGCTCACCGGGGTGGCTCCAGACCGCGAGCTGCAACAGCGTGAGCTTGCCTTCCAGGTTGTTCCGGGTGAAGTTGGAGACTAACCGGGCCGGGTCGAAGGGCTCCACGGCCACGACCTCGGAGCCCCATTTGTGGGCGCAGTATAGGCCCGCGACGCCCGCGTTGGCCCCCAGGTCCAAGACCTTGGTGACCGGGCGGGGGATGGCGTCCAGGTGAACAACCAATTCATGGTAGATGTAGGGCTCACAGATCGCGAGCTGGAGGCCCCGGTCGTGAACCTCGGCGCTCATACGTCCTCCAAATCGAAGTAGGTGAAATCGGGGGTGATGCTCTCAGGGTTCTCGCCGAACGTCCGTTCCTTGTTGGCCTCTTGCGCGAGGATCTCGTCGGCTTTGCCCCACGCGACCTGCGCGTTCTGGGTTTCGTTGAGGATCCAATGCAAGTCCCCGACGCCTGCCCACACCAAATAGTCGATGTTGATAGCAGGGTCCAACGCCTGTAGTTCAGAGTCAATGCGGTCCGGGGGCGTGAAGTATTCGACCAGGACCACCCGACCTGCCCCGGGGATTACGTTGAACTCGATGCGTCGGTAGGCCGGGCTCGCGTCCTGGGGCATGACCCTGGAGACTACCTTCCCGGAGATGTCGTC
>Ga0302123_10002725_pt1 | contig 11984 bp, 7 predicted proteins | sample CB21_321_MG_FD_203109 | JGI IMG/M metagenome (GOLD analysis project Ga0302123, IMG submission 203109) | Marine microbial communities from Western Arctic Ocean, Canada - CB21_32.1 | ecosystem: Environmental > Aquatic > Marine > Oceanic | place: Canada: Western Arctic Ocean | collected 2017-09-28 | reverse complement strand
CGACCTTTTCCAGAGATAAAGATTTCATGCCAATGCGTATTATTTTTATGCTTTGCAGCTGTTTTCTACTTTTGGGACTTGTAAGCCCGAAAAGTTCTGCGCATGAGGTCGATCAATACAGTCCTCCCGCGGGCCAGAGCCTGCGAGACTTGGGGACTTACTGGAACCAATTAATTTATCGGGTGTTGCTCGCTGGTATTCAACAGGCAAATCATGGTATCGAGACGACTAAAAATTCGTGGATACCTGATCCTGGGGGAAGTCGCATCGCAAACAGCCAGAGCCCTAATACTTTAGCTAAAAGCGTTCGCGCACAACTTCCGTCAGCCATGGACTTGATTGAAAACATGGAGCATAGGATTGCGGAGACAGATGGACGAGATTTGGCATCGAGGCAATTACTAGCTTATCGACCTAAGGCTACACAGAGCGTTTATCTACCCGCAACCCAAATTCGTGGCATGCGGTATTGGAATCGCTTGGTTTTCATGCGGAGTTCCACGATTAAAGTTCATGGACATTACATAGGTACCGACAAGATCGGCCACTTTTTTGCAATGGGCTACTATTATTACAATGCTTATCAGGCTGCCCAGTTGCTGGGACATACGCACGAAGAGAGCTTACAGAAAGCCAGTGATATTTGTGGATGGATTACAGAAAATAGTTTCTTGGGATTAACTTCAACGGCCATTTATTCCAATGCCGATCTAGCAGCAAATTATCTGGGTCTTAAGTTTTATCTCAATCTCTGTCAGCCGATAAAAATTGCCGGACATCTGGAACCCGCGCTCGTTATTCGTGAGGGCGACTACTGGAAAATTCGTGATGGATTGAATCAAAATTCGCCGCTGTTTTCCAAATATGTATCGGCGCATTGGGATGAAGTTTTAAATCCGTGTCACCTTGAAGTGTCGTTCCGCAATCACGCCCGCAAAGAAATTTATGCCCGCCGTGCGTTGCTCCTCGATTGGTATGCGGGGAACGATCCACGTCGGCGGACGAAAGTATATTTCGACAACATCATGGCGCATACGAGGACCTATTACGGGGAAAATTACGGCCATTCAGGAGCGGAGGCCCATCAACTCGGGATCGGCACCATCTGCTTTGAGTCCGTTGCCGAATCTCCAGCAATCGTGGTGCGTGGCAACCAACGTCAAATGACGTTCCGTAAACCTACGGCTGGCCGTAAGGTGCTGCAGACTAAGAACACGTCTCTCCGAGTGGGCGGCGACACAACACGATAAGAGTGAACTAACGCTTCGAGAACTGCGACAACTTGCGAGCACCGCGACGACCTGGTTTCTTGCGTTCCTTCATTCGGCTGTCTCTTGTCATAAGATTTGCCTCACGAAGACCTACTTCCAGCTCGGGGTTAAATTTTGCCAAGGCACGCGCGATGCCAAGTCGACACGCTCCCGATTGACCCGTTGTACCTCCACCATGAACCCGAATCACAACGTCGATCTCGCTTTTTTTCCCCGATTGTTCTAACGGTGCAATAACAGCACTGCGGTCTTGCTGACGAACAAAGTATTCTTCAAGCGGTTTTTTATTGACCAAAATGCTTCCTGAGCCCGGACGTAACCGTACACGGGCCACAGAAGATTTTCGCCGACCCGTTCCAAGGAAATCATTTGCCGCTGTGACTGCCATCTCGATAAACCTCAGTCGTTATACGGTTGGGGGTCCTGCGCCTGATGCGGATGTTCAGGACCGCTGTAAACTTTCAACTTGGAGAGCATTTGTCGCCCAAGCTTGTTTTTAGGAAGCATCCGTCGAACAGCTTCCGACAGAATTCGCTCCGGATGTCGCTCACGTCTTTCCTGAGCAGTTTCTACACGCAAGCCAGGCCAACCGGTGTATCGCGTGTATTCTTTCTGCTCCCACTTTTTTCCACTGAAATGTATTTTTTCAGCATTGACGACTACGACGCAGTCGCCCGTATCGACATGGGGCGTAAAAGTCGGTCGATGCTTTCCCATCAGCAGGGTCGCAATCTTGGTTGCCATTCTACCGACGACCTGATCTTCGGCGTCGAAGAACCACCACTGGCGCTCAACCTGTCCAGGTTTTGCCATAAAGGTTTTCATCAGATTCATCAGATTTTTTTACCCGCAAGCATTTTGTTTTGTCGGTTTGTGCCACCATCGGCGACACCCCCCTAACCCTTTTACTAAGAGAATCCTCCAAAGTAGCTTTCTTTTGGGAAATCTACAAGGTACCGCATAGCGGAGAAGTGTTGAAAAACAGGAATCCAGGTCACGGACAAAATGCGGTTTGTGGAGTCGATTTCTGGCCAGCCGATGGCCTCGCCCACCCGCTCTAGTCGGTACGCGCGGTGATGAGTAAGCTATCGGGCCTGTAGAAATATTTTATCCCTGTTTTTTAAACCTTTCTCGGTCATTGGCATGCGACTCGCGGTTCCTCTCGAAACCTATCCCGGTGAGCGTCGTGTCGCCCTGGTTCCAGCCGCCATCGGCCCGCTTAAAAAGTTAGGCTTGGAGGTGCGTATTGAGGCAGGAGCCGGGCAGCAGGCAGGCTATCCCGATCAGGCCTACGCAGAGGCGGGGGCTGAGATGGTTGCTGACCGAGAGACTCTTTTTGCTTCGGATATTATTGCTCAGGTACGGACTGCAGGTGCAAATCGCGAAGGTTTCCAAGCCGATCTGTCGCGACTCAAGCAGGGTCAGATTGTGATCGGCATGGCCGATCCATTGGGGGATGCCGCTGCGATTCAGGAGTTGGCGGCTCGCGGTGTGACGCTGTTTTCCATGGAGTTGATTCCTCGTATTTCCCGGGCCCAGAGCATGGACGTACTCTCCTCCATGGCGACCGTGGCCGGTTACCATGCGGTGCTACTTGCCGCCACAAAACTTCCAAAAATATTTCCGATGTTGATGACTGCGGCGGGAACGCTGTCTGCCGCTAAGGTTTTTATCATTGGGGGCGGCGTTGCAGGACTGCAAGCGATTGCGACTGCGCGTAGGCTGGGCGGTATCGTGAGTGCGTACGACGTGCGGCCCGCCGTGAAAGAGCAAGTCGAAAGTCTGGGCGCCAAGTTTGTCGAAATGGCACTCGAAACAGATTCAGCGGAAGGTCAGGGAGGCTATGCCAAAGCGATGGGTGAGGAGTTTTATACCAAGCAGCGTGCCCTCATGGCCGAGATAGTCGCGCAGTCAGATGTGGTGGTGACCACTGCAGCGATTCCCGGTCGACCATCTCCTCTTTTGATCACCACCGCTGCGGTCAAAGGAATGCGACCAGGCAGTATTATTGTTGATCTGGCGGCGGAGCGCGGGGGGAATTGTGAACTCTCGCAGGCAGATTCAGAGGTAGTCGACGATGGGGTCACGATTTTGGGACCGACCAATCTGCCAAGTGAGGTCCCGTATCATGCGAGTCAGATGTATGCCAAGAACATTACCAACTTTTTGCAGCATCTTGTTTCGGAGGGTCAGGCGAAATTTGATCTCAAGGACGAAATTACGCGGGAGACGATGGTCGCACGCGGTGGGGAAGTGACCAGTACTCGCCTTCGCGAAATTCTCAAGCTGCCTCCGCTCCAAGAACCAGCAGAGAGCGAAAGTGAGAAATCCGCAGATCTTCCTCCAATTTCCCTGGAGGATGGGGACACGAATTCGGACGCTTCGTAAAATTCAAACGGGAATAAATAGAAAACGGTTCATTATGGATATTGCAACACTCATTACCGGCCTGACCATTTTTGCGCTGGCCGTGTTTGTTGGGTTTGAAATCATCACAAAAATCCCCCCCACGCTGCACACGCCGTTGATGTCGGGCTCCAATGCCATCAGTGGAATCACCGTTGTGGGCGCACTGATTGCCATTGGTAGTGGGAGCAGTTCGATGGCAACCATTTTCGGTTTTATTGCCCTGGTAATGGCCACCATCAATGTGGTGGGCGGTTTTCTTGTCACCAATCGTATGCTCCAAATGTTCCGGAGGAAAAAATAATCCACCATGGAACAACAGCATTTTATTAATCTGGCTTATCTGGTGGCGGGCATTCTGTTCATTCTTGGACTCAAGGGTCTTACGCATCCTCGGACGGCTGTCCGGGGAAACTTGTTGGGCGCGTTCGGCATGCTCCTCGCCGTCGTTGCAACACTTTGCGATCACCAAGTACTCGGTTATACAACGATTGCATTGGGGATTGCCCTGGGGGCAATCGTGGGCGCCGTAATGGCGATCAAAGTACAGATGACGGCGATGCCACAGTTGGTGGCACTCTTCAACGGACTCGGTGGCGGAGCGTCCGTCTTGGTGGCGTTTGCAGCCTTGGCCCTAGGGACCGAAAGCATAATCACGAGTGTGGCAATTGTCTGTTCGGGGCTGATTGGCGCAGTTACTTTTTGGGGCAGTCTCATCGCCTTTGGCAAACTGCAGGAGCTCGATTTCCTCCGCAAGCCGATTCGCTTTTCGGGACAGCAGTGGGCAAACCTTGTGCTCGCTGCCGGGACCCTGCTACTGGGTCTCTTGGTTATTTCCTTCCCCAATCCATTCTTTTTTTTCATTTTCCTCTCGCTGGCCTCGGTACTCGGTATCACACTCGTTTTGCCTATTGGCGGAGCGGATATGCCTGTGGTGATCGCGCTGCTCAATTCGTATTCGGGGATTGCGGCCGCCGCTACCGGTTTTGTGGTTGATAACAACGTGCTGATTATCGCTGGTTCTTTGGTTGGCGCTTCGGGTGTGATCCTTACGCAAATCATGTGTAAGGCGATGAATCGCTCGCTGTTTCATGTCCTCTTTGGGGTGCTGGAGGCAGCAGGGGAAGCGGCCGATGCAGATGAAGTCTATGCCGGGAAGATTAAAAGTACCTCCGCCGACGAGGTTGCCATGCTCTTTGATAGTGCTGAACGGGTCGTGGTGGTTCCCGGTTACGGGATGGCAGTTGCCCAGGCGCAGCACGCGGTCCGCGAATTGGCGAACGACTTGGAATCGCGTGGCGTGGAGGTTGAATTTGCGATCCATCCGGTCGCTGGCCGCATGCCGGGGCACATGAACGTGCTGTTGGCCGAAGCGGAAGTGCCGTACGAAAAACTCAAAGAGATGGATGAAATCAATCCGTCTTTTGCCCAAACCGATGTGGTCCTTGTGATCGGGGCCAACGACGTGGTCAATCCTGATGCCCGCAACGATCCGGCGAGCCCGATTGCAGGGATGCCCATTCTGAATGTCGATCAGGCCCGGACAGTGGTTGTGGTCAAGCGGAGCTTAAGCCCCGGTTTTGCCGGCGTTCCGAATCCTCTGTTTGCGGCAGACAATTGCCTGATGTTCTTCGGCGATGCCAAGCAGGCGATCCTCGATTTAAATCGCGCACTCAAAGAGAGTTGACATGCGGTGTCGGCTGTCCGTAAGCAGTGTCGCCACACCCGGCGTCGTCCACAACGATTAAGCCAGGATATCGTGGAGCACGCGGGCCTCGGCTTCCACCCCCGTAAGCCGCTGCTCAAGTCCCTGAAAGGGGAACGTCAGCCGCCGGTGGTCCATCCCTAGGCAGTGCAGGATCGTGGCGTGTAGGTCGCGGATGTGAACGGGATTTTCGACGATATTGTAACCATAATCATCGGTCTTTCCATAGGTCATCCCGCCCCGGATGCCCCCACCTGCCATCCAGACGCAGAAGCAGCGAGGATGATGGTCCCGGCCATAGTCGTCTTTTTTGAGTTTTCCTTGCCCATACACAGTGCGGCCGAATTCGGTGACCCAGATCACGAGTGTGTCTTCCAGCATGCCTCGTTGTTTGAGATCGGCAATCAGTGCAGCATCGGCCTGATCGATATCGCCACATTGCCGCGCGAGGTCGGCCGGCAACACATCGTGCTGATCCCAGCCACGGTGATACAGTTGCACGAAGCGAACACCGCGTTCGAGCATCCGGCGGGCCATCAGGCAATTTGAAGCGTAGGTGCCACGTTTACGGGCCTTCTCGCCATAAAGTGTAAAGGTCGCCTCGGTCTCATCGTGCATCGATGCGAGTTCTGGAACGGACGACTGCATGCGGAACGCCAATTCATACTGGGCGATCCGCGCGAGCGTTTCGGGATCTCCCGTTTGTGCATACTGTAGGCGGTTCAATTGGGCGATACGATCGGTCAATCCTCTTCGCGCCGCATCATCGAGGTTGGCCGGATCATTGAGATAAAGGACCGGATCGCTGCTACTGCGAAATTTCACTCCCTGGAATTGGGGCTTAAGAAAACCATTTCCCCAGAGACGATGTGTTAAAGGTAGGACATCCTTGCGATGGCTGCTGCCGTTCGAAATCAAAACAACGAATGCGGGAAGCACCTGGCTCTCGCAGCCTAAACCATAACTGAGCCAAGAACCCATGCTGGGAAGTCCAGGTTGCTGCGAACCGGTCTGCACGAGTGTGGTACCGGGATCATGATTGATCGCCTCGGTATGCATCGACTGAATGACGCAAAGTTCATCGACCACCTGCGCCGTATTGGGCAGCAGACTGCTTATCCAGGTCCCAGACTTTCCAGCCTGTGCAAATTTAAAAATCGAAGGAACCACCGGCAGCCGTTTTTGATCGGCTGTCATCCGCGTGAGTCGCTGGTCACCGCGGACCGAGTCGGGAAGATCGGTTCCTGCAAATTCTTCGAGCCGTGGCTTGTGATCCCACATTTCCAGTTGCGACGGCCCACCCAATTGAAAGAGGCAGATGGCCCGCTTTGCCTTTGGTGCAAAGTGCGACAGGTGGGTTGTCTCCGGTTCTCTCTGGCTGGCGCTGGCCTGGGCTTCGAGGCCTGCCAGGGCGGCCGCACCCAGGCCGCTTGCACCTAAAAAGGTCCGCCGCGTGAGCGGGTGGATGGCTTTGGAAACGTGATCCATGGTTTTAACTCTTGGTGATCGATTCATCCAGATTCAGTAGTAGTCGCGCCACCATCGTCCAGGCGGCTAATTCTTCCGTTTTGAGTTTGTCATCCGTAATGGAATCACCAACCGCTAAGAGTCGCTGTGCAGTTTGCGGATCGCTTGCAAACGCTTTAAGCTGTTCCTGCAGTTCGTCGAGCAGTACCGCCGACTCGGCTACAGTTGGTCGCCTTCCAGTCACGATGCGAAACGCGAAGTGCATTCGATCACGATCGGAATTTCCGCCTTCTTTGATCGTTTGCTGCGCAAGTCCCCGTGCTGCCTCCACGTAGATCGGGTCGTTCAGCAGCACAAGTGCCTGAAGCGGAGTATTGGTTCTCTCCCGGCGTACCATACACGTTTCCCGATCCGGTGCGTCGAACGTGACAAGCGAGGGAGGGGGGCACGATCGTTTCCAAAAAGTGTACATGCTTCTGCGATAGAGCGCATCGCCATGATCTTGTTTGTATTCTTGCGCACCGTAGGTTTTGATTCCAAAGGACACCTCCTCCCATAAGCCATCCGGCTGATAGGGCCGCACACTCGCGCCCCCGACAGAACGTACCAGCAGTCCTCCGGCAGAAAGCGATGCATCGCGGATCATCTCCGCTTGGAGACGGAACCGCGGCCCGCGGGCGAGGAGCCGATTTTCAGGATCGCGCTGGAAAATGTCGTCCGTCAGATAACTGCTCTGGCGATACGTAGCAGAGGTGACCAACAGTCGCATCAAGTCTTTGACGTTCCATCCCGAACGAACGAATCGATCCGCCAGCCAGTCCAGCAATGCTCCATGTGACGGGAGGTCGCCTTGTGAGCCGAAATTCTCAGCGGTTTTGACGATCCCCGTGCCGAACAGCGATTGCCAAAACCGGTTGACAGTGACACGTGCCGTGAGAGGATGATTTCCGGAGACCAGCCACTGCGCAAGGGAGAGTCGATTGCCGGGCGCGTCGGCCGGTAGGGGTGGAAATGCGGCGGGGATGCCAGCCGTGACCTGCTCTCCCGGTTGATCGAAGAGCCCCCGCTTGAGCAAATAGGTATCCCGCATGGTTGCTGAATCGCGCATCACCATCGTCGAGGGAATACTGTTTTCGAAGTTATTGCGATCCCGCTCGGCTTGTTTTGTCGCCGCTTTCAACTCCTGATACGTTTTGTCCTGACTGAGAAAATGGTCCTGTAATTTTTGGTTCTGCTCATCGGTTCGCTGTTCTTGATCAATCAGAACAATGGCATCGATAACGGTGTTTTTTTCACTTTTATTTCGTGTACGTAACGTAGCCTTTTGGCTTTGTGCCCACGCTTCGGCCCGCTCAACAGCGTCACTTTGATAGGCGTCTATTTCTTTCTGTTTGGCAGCGAGTTTGTCGTTGAAATTTTTAAGTTTCGTCCGTTGCTCGGAGGAGGGGAAACGTATTAGAGGAACGGCATTGCCGATCGCTCCGTCGATACCGCGTTCAGGAACCGAATTGAAAAAAGCAAAAAATCGGTAGTAATCACGCTGCGAAAGCGGATCAAATTTATGGTCGTGGCAACGAGCACACTTGAGGGTAAGACCCATAAATATTGTGGCGGTCGTATGCACGCGATCGACCACATACTCCACACGGAATTCTTCGGCAAAAGCGCCCCCCTCAAAATTGATTCCATGATTCCGATTGAAACCACTGGCGATCCGACTGCTCTCGGTGGGTTCTCGAAGAAGGTCTCCCGCAAGTTGCTCGATGGTAAACTGATCGAAGGGCATATTGTGATTGAAGGCATCGATCACCCAGTCGCGCCATCGCCACATCTCTCGCTGTGAATCGACGTGGTAGCCATGGGTATCGGCAAATCGCGCGGCATCGAGCCAATCGATGGCCATACGTTCCCCATAATGTGGCGAGGCAAGTAGCCTTTCGACGACTTTCTCGTAGGCATCGTCGCTTTTGTCGGCGAGGAAGGCATCGATTTCTTTGAGCGTGGGTGGCAGGCCCGTCAAATCAAGTGTCACGCGGCGGAGCAAGGTTTCACGGCTTGCTTCTTTGCTGGGCAACAGTCCTTCCTCCTCAATCCTTGCAAGGACAAAGCAATCAAGCGTCCCTCGAGGCCAATCCGCTTGGGCAACTTTAGGGGGTGTCGGTACTTCGACAGGACGCAGCGACCAGAGCGTTTCCCAGTCAGCACCCTGATCGATCCAGATTTTCATTTTCTCGATTTCTTCTTCGCTCAGTTGGCGGATAGCGTCCGGGGGCGGCATCCGCATTTCTGGATCGGTTGAGGTAATCCGATGAAAGACTTCACTCTCGGTATGACTTCCAGGTAGGATTGCCGGTCTTTCTTCGCGACTGGCCAACGCACTTTGCTGCTGATCGAATCGTAAGTCAGCCTGCCGCTCTTTCCCGTCCGGTCCATGGCACTGGTAGCAGGCAGCAGAGAGGATGGGCCGGATGTGACGAGTGAAGTCGATTTCTTCTTCGGCACCCCACACAATGCCCGGTATCGCAGGTGTCAAGCAAAACAGAAACCGCAGGAAAAGTTGGATGCGGGTTGGCATGACAAACGGCCACAATAATTTTGAAACGGCATTTTACGGATGGTCTTATTGTAGCCGAAATTCCGCCTACTCGCACGTGTGGCCTGCTCGCTTAACTAGAGGACATGTTGTCGGCTATACTTTCTGTTGGACTTCTTTTGAAGGGAATGATGCAAGTGAAGCATGCTATCTTCGGTTGGCCGCACCGCGGTCCCTGTGTCGCACTCATTTTTTTTGCGATGGTCTCCGTCGCTTTGCCGCCATTCGGTTTTTCGGCTGAGTCGCTACAAAAGAGGGCTGCAGTTAGAGACGGCAATCGCCTGACCTACTTGGATGCTTTTAGCAATCCGTATTATCCGAACCTGCAATTTCCCAAACTCATCACTCCGCAGTGGGTCGGGGAGGAGGGTGTCGAGGCGGTCCTGACTCTCGGGATCGACGACATGCGGGAAGTCGAAAAGTATGAGGCCTATCTGCGACCCATCCTCCAGCGGCTCCAGGAAATTTATGGGTATTCTCCTGTGAGTATCGTGACCAATAGCATTGAGCCAGATGATCCTCATCTGCAAAAGTGGCTTGCCGAGGGCGTTACCATCGAAGCCCACACGGCTGATCATCCGTGTCCCTGCCTCTGCGATGGTGATTTCCAAAAGGCGAAGAGTACCTACGACCGGTGTGTTGATCAGATTTGTAAAATTCCCGGTAACGAGCCGGTGGCCTTTCGATTTCCCTGCTGCGATTCGCTCAACACACCCAGTCCCCGTGCGTTTGCAGAAATTATTAACTCAGTAACCCCGGAGGGAAACTTTTTACAGGCGAGCAGTTCGATCTGTGCGCCGCTGACGGCCGACGACCGGGACTTGCCCCGTAAGCTTGTGCAAAACCCAGACGGCACATCAAGGTTTTCGCCCTACTTCCCGTTTGAATTGTTCGTCAATAAGGTTGAAAACTATCCCTATCCGTTTGTAGTCGCAAAACTTTGCTGGGAGTTTCCCCTGACGACTCCGAGCGACTGGCAGGCACAAAAACGACAAAAACCCAATAATCCAAAAACAGTCGAGGACTTAAAGGCCGCGGTGGACGCGACAGTCATCAAGCGTGGCATGGCCAACATCGTGTTCCATCCCCATGGGTGGATACGGTCCGATCAGATATTGGCGGTCATAGACCATGCCATCGACCGCTGGGGAAAAAAAGTGCGTTTCCTTAATTTCTCAGAGTGCGTTGCACGGCTTACTGAAAATTTGCTTGCCGGTCAGCCCCTGCGAGCGAAAGATGGCGCTGACAACGGTGTCCGTCTTCTGGATTTGGATGACGACGGTTATCTGGATGTTGTCATCGGCAACGCTATCCTCCAGCAGACGCGGCTCTGGCGGCCAGAGCTAGCGGCGTGGGCCGAAAGTCCCTTTCCTGTTTTGCTGGTTGATTCACCGACCGCGAGTGACACAAGCGGGGGTGCAATTCTTCCACCACGTGATGCGGGGGTTCGCTTTGGCGTACTCTCCCATGATGGTGCGGCCAGTTTTTTGGTTCGCAATGAAAAGCAGGCCGGCGTTTGGCATTTTCGCAACGGGCAGTGGCAACACGACCGGGCAATGCTCGCCGGGCTTGTGCTCGATGGTGAACCGGTGATGACGGCCCGAAAGGGAGTGGATCAGGGCGTCCGTTTGCGCGATCTGGATGGAGATGGAATATGTGAAGTGATCGTTAGCAATCCCAGACAAAACGCTGTGTTTGCTTGGAATGTGGCGACTGGGCGATGGGTCTCTCAGCCCTTTGGTCTGCCGGACGATGCGCTGCTGGTCGATGATAAGGGCCGTGATGCCGGTTTGCGGCTCGTCGATGTCAATGAAGATGGCCATGCGGATGTACTCTTCTCAGATGATTACGCGTTTGGACTTTATTTATTTGATTCCATGCAAACGGGTTGGAACAAAAAGGTTTTATCTGGAGATCGCTCGGTCGAAAAAGCGATTCCGCAGATTACGAGGGCCGGTCAAAACAACGGTGCCTGGTTTGCCGAACGGCATCTCTGGATTCAAAACGAAGATACGACGCGGCTTCCGGGCGGTGTGGATCGGCGGAGTTTTTCCGAACTTCTGGGGGATCGTCCTGCGGCGCCAAAATCCCCAGACGCATCGCTGCGTAGCATCGAGGTTCCCGAAGGGTTCGAAGTCGAACTCGTCGCAGCAGAGCCACTTCTTTGTGATCCGGTTGCGTTTGATTGGGGGCCCGATGGAGCGCTGTATGTCATTGAAATGATTGATTATCCAGAGGGCCTCGATGGACAGGGCCAGGGGGGGGGTCGCTTGCGCGTCCTTCGTGATCTGGACGAAGATGGCCTTTATGATCAATCCACCGTGATGGCCGACGGACTGAACTTTCCGACGGGCGTGATGGCCTGGCGGGATGGGGTACTGATTACGGCAGCCCCCGACATTCTTTATGTCCGGGATACCGATGGGGATGATGTGGCCGATCAGCGGCAGGTTTTGTTCACCGGTTTTGGTCTCGGCAATCAGCAGCATCGGGTCAATGGGCTCGTCTATGGACCCGACCACTGGGTCTATCTGGCCAATGG
>Ga0302123_10002724_pt1 | contig 11986 bp, 10 predicted proteins | sample CB21_321_MG_FD_203109 | JGI IMG/M metagenome (GOLD analysis project Ga0302123, IMG submission 203109) | Marine microbial communities from Western Arctic Ocean, Canada - CB21_32.1 | ecosystem: Environmental > Aquatic > Marine > Oceanic | place: Canada: Western Arctic Ocean | collected 2017-09-28 | reverse complement strand
AGGTTGAGGAGCAAGAAGACTTCGATTGGTTGCGCTCAGTTGGTATCGATTTCGTGCAAGGCAATTTTATCGAGGCGCCCGCGATTTTGGGGACGACGACGACGGGTAGTTATCGAATTTTGAATTTCTAGTATCCGAGTGTCGTCTAAGCTCTGTTGCTGACTGTGCACCTGCGCAGAAACGACAGCTAGCACTCGCGCCACTCGCGTCCTTGTCCTGGTAATCATTTAGAGTCTCGTCCGTCGAGAACATCAGTGAATCAGACGGGATACCGGCAATCATCGAAAACGCCGAACCCGTTTGGGGCTGGCGGTTATTCTAATGGCAGGCAGCTGCCTTCAATACTGCCCATTTGATTCCCCTATCCGCCATTTCAGTAGCAGCGTAATTCGGATGCAAAAAAAAGGCCGCCGACTTTCGTCGTGCGGCCTTTTGATTGGCTCGTGTCAATTCAGATCAAAGCAATGGCACCATCAACAGCGCTACGATGTTAATGATCTTGATCAACGGATTGATCGCCGGGCCAGCCGTATCTTTGTACGGTTCGCCAACGGTATCGCCGGTTACTGCCGCTTTGTGAGCGTCAAGGCCCTTGCCGCCGCAATTGCCGTCTTCGATGTACTTCTTGGCGTTATCCCATGCATCACCACCGGTGGTCATGGAGTTAGCGACAAACAGGCGGGATACGATCGTGCTGAGGCGAAGGCCGCCAAGCGCCTTCGGCCCGGTTTAAAGCGATCGCTCTACTTGAGGTGGACTGCCGCGCTACAGAGAAAAAAAAGCCCGGCACATGGCCGGGCTTTTTTTGGTTCCGAAGGGCGTCGCTCCTACATGAACTTCAGCAGGATGCCGCCGTACTGTACGAAGAACGGTACGAAGACGAGCGACAGAATGGCCGATAACTTGATCAGGATATTCAGCGACGGGCCGGATGTGTCCTTCAGAGGATCGCCCACCGTATCGCCAACCACCGCCGCCTTGTGAATTTCGGTGCCCTTGCCACCGAGATTGCCAGCTTCGATGTACTTCTTCGCGTTGTCCCAGGCGCCGCCGGAGTTTGACGCCGAAATCGCGAGAACGCCGCCGGTGACCAGCGAGCCGGCCAGCAGTCCGGCCGTGGCCTGGATGCCGAACAGGAACCCGGTGGCGAGCGGTGCACCCATAATAAGGATGCCGGGCGCAACCATTTCGCGAATAGCAGCCTGTGTCGAGATCGCGACGCACCGTGCGTGGTCGGGATCGCTGGTGCCTTCCATGATGCCTGGATCCTCGCGGAACTGACGCCGCACTTCCTCGATCATCTTGAACGCGGCCGCGCCGACTGACTTCATCGTCATGGCCGAGAACAGCGCCGGCAGTACGGCACCGATGAACAGGCCGGTGAAGACCATTGGGTCGAGCAGGTTGATCGAGCCGAGAAGATCCGAGGTCGGGTCCTGTTCTTTCAGCAGCAGATCGGCGCGGGTCAGGAACGCGCCGAACAGAGCGAGCGATGTCAGAATGGCAGCGCCGATCGCGAAGCCCTTGCCGATGGCGGCTGTGGTGTTACCGGCCGAATCCAGGACGTCCGTGCGCTTTCGCACGTGTTCCGGCATGCCGGCCATCTCGGCGATTCCGCCGGCGTTGTCAGCCACCGGGCCGTAGGCGTCGATCGTCAGCGCGATGACCAGGGTGCCCAGCATACCGAGCGAGGCAATTGCTATACCGTACATGCCGGCCAGCATCCACGGAATGTAGATGGCAAGGCCGATCGCGAGATAAGGACCGACGGCGCTCTTGTAACCGAGTGCCAGTCCGAAAATGATGTTGGTCGCGGCACCGGTCTGGCAGGACTCGGCCACTTCACGAACGGGGCTGTAGGCATCTGACGTGTAGTACTCGGTGAGCAGGCCCACGACGAGGCCGGCGATTAGTCCGGTCAGGAAGCACAGGTATACGCCGAGGTAGGTATACCCGACGCCGGTGATTACGAACTCCGCCGGAATCAGCATGTCGGTCACGAAGTACATGACGACGGCCATAATTGCGCTCGATATGATCAGCATGCGTTTCAGCGCCGGGCCCACCTGGGCTTCGGTGTTGACGCGGACCATCAGCATCGTCATCAGGCTGACCGGAATGCCGATCGCCGAGATGACAATTGGATACAGCAGCGCATCGACGTTGCCGCCGAAGGCAATCGCGCTGATGACCATGGCGGCGCAGGTGCTCTCCGCACAGGAGCCGAAGAGGTCAGCGCCCATACCGGCGACGTCACCGACGTTGTCGCCAACGTTGTCAGCGATAACGGCCGGGTTACGCGGATCGTCTTCCGGAATTCCTGCCTCGACCTTGCCAACGAGGTCGGCGCCAACATCGGCTGCTTTCGTGAAGATGCCGCCGCCCACGCGCGCGAACAGCGCGATGGCGGAACCGCCAAGGCCGAAGCCGGCAATCACTTCCATCAATACGTGCGGTGGCAGATCGTCCGGCAGTACATATTTGAGGCCGAGGTAGATCAGCAGCATGCCAAGCGAGGCTAAGCTGACCAGCGCGAAGCCCATAACGGCGCCGGAGTGCAGCGCGAGATTGAACGCGCTGGAGAGCGACTGGTTGGCCGAGACCGTCGTGCGAACGTTGCCCGCGGTCGCGATCTTCATGCCAATGTAGCCACTGGCGATCGAGATGATCGCGCCGAAAATGAACGCGACGGCCGTGTAGATGCCTTCATTGACGTTCTCGGTGTGTTGATCATCGATCAGGAGGGCGATGACGATGCCGAACAGGACCATGAAGATGGCCATGAACTTGTATTCCTCCTTGAGGAACGCCATCGCTCCATCGGCGATCGCCGAATGAATCTTGCGCAGTTTGCCGCGCGTGTCGGCGTCTTCGACACCCATATCGATCGCAACGCGGCTGACCGAGCGCGAGTAGTAAAAGGCCACAACGAGTCCGAAAAGGGACAGGACCAGGATAATTGCAACTGACATATTGATTGTTACTCCGTCATTGTAGTCCGGCGGGAGAGGACTCGGCACACATGGCTGCAAGGTGCTGCACCTTAGCTATGCAGAACGCGTTCGGGATCCTCTCACCGAATGAAAATTTTCTCTTTTTTCTTGCCGACCGCGCGGTAGTAAAGATTTTTCGTCCGCAGGCCAGTCTCTAAAGCGCGCGCATCATACCACAAATTTAGTCTTTAGCCGCCTACGAACAGGCACGCTCTTAAGTGTGACGTAGTTCGGCAAGCCGTTGATATATGGAGGATAATCCTCGCCACGAATCAAGGGTTCTAGATAACGGCGGCCAGCAGCCGTAATTGAGAAGCCATCCTTGGAGATGTAGCGGCGGGGCAACATTTTTTCCTTGTTCGCAATTCGGGCCAAAGGCGCCTTTTCGATCTTCCAGCGATAGGGCTTATCAGAAACGCGTTTGATGACAGGCATGACCGCCGTTTCGCCGGCAAGCGCCATGTGGACCGCCGCCTGCCCAACAGCATAGGCCTGCTTGACATCAGTTGCGGATGCGATGTGCCGCGCAGAACGCTGCAAATAATCGGCGACTGCATAATGAAATTTGAAGCCCAGCTTGTCGCGAACCATATTGGCGACAATCGGCGCGACGCCTCCGAGCTGTGCATGGCCGAACGCATCGACGGTGCCGGCCTCTGCTAGGAATTTGCCGTTGGCATACCGCGCACCCTCGCTGACCACGATGACGCAATAGCCGTAATCTTTGACGCATGCTTTGACACGCTTCAAGAAGGCACTTTTGTTAAATGGAATTTCGGGAAACAAGATGATGTGTGGAGGTTCATGTGCCGCGCCCGAGCCTGCGAGTCCGCCTGCTGCCGCTATCCAGCCAGCGTGCCTACCCATAACTTCAAGGACGAATACCTTCGTTGAAGTTTCCGCCATTGATAAGACGTCCAATGCGGCTTCTTTTGTCGATACCGCGACATATTTGGCAACCGACCCAAAGCCAGGGCAGTTGTCGGTTATGGGCAAATCGTTGTCGACTGTTTTAGGTATTCCGAGACAGGTAACCGGGTAACCCATGCTTTTTGATATGAGGGATACCTTGTGGGCGGTATCCATTGAGTCGTTACCGCCGTTATAGAAGAAATAGGCGATGTCGTGGGCCTTAAATACCTCAATCAAACGTTCGTATTCGGCGCGATTTTCCTCGACGCCTTTGAGCTTATATCGGGCGGAGCCAAAAGCGCCGCCAGGCGTGTGTTTTAGCCCCGTGATGGTTCGCGCAGATTCGCGACTCGTATCGATCATGTTTTCGGTTAGCGCACCGATGATCCCATTTTTGCCAGCATAGACATTAGCAATACGATTCTTGTGTTTGCGAGCGGTTTCAATGACGCCGCAGGCGGAGGCGTTGATGACGGCCGTGACGCCGCCGGACTGAGCGTAAAATGCGTTCTTCTTCGACATTGGATGCGAACCTCTATCTGGCTTGAAATCGAGGGTAAGCATAGCGGAAACGGTCAGCGGGATCATCGTTCGGCGCTGCTGAGAATGACAATTGACCTCTCTGCAGTTTTCCTCTAGCTTACCGCCCGAACGGATTCCTGCATTCGCGAGTGAGTGGACAAATGCGCATTGTATTGTTGGGGGCCCCGGGCTCCGGAAAAGGCACTCAGGCCAAGATCCTGATGGCGGAGAAAAATATCCCGCAAATATCGACCGGCGACATGCTGCGCGCGGCCGTAAGCGCCGGCAGCCACTTCGGCTTGCAGGCGAAATCCACAATAGATGCCGGCAATCTTGTTTCGGATGACATAATGCTTGGCGTCATCAGTGAGCGTTTAGGCCAACCTGACGCCCAAGACGGTTTTATCCTCGACGGTTTTCCACGGACAGAGCAGCAGGCCTTCGATCTTAGCGATTTGCTTGATCAGCTTGACCAGCCGCTGGATGCGGCAGTGTTGATGGACGTCGGATTCGATATTTTGACAAAACGCCTGACCGGCCGACGCACCTGCTCGCTAACCGGCAAGCTCCTGAATATCTACTATTCGTCACAGGCAGAGCTAGATGAGTGCTTAGATGCAGGCGGCGAGCTAATTCATCGCTTGGACGACAATGAAGAGGTCATTGAAAATCGCCTCGCTGTTTATCGGCGTAAGACTGAGCCATTGGTGGACTACTTTCGATTGCGGGGTAAATTGGTGACAGTTGATGCTGATGGCACCATCGATGAAGTTTATGACCGATTTAGAAAAGAGTTAGGCATGGATGTCGGTTCTGACTAGACAATGTGGCTGGCTTTATTGCTAGTCGTTTTCCAGTAGTTCCAGCAAAGCTTGGCCGACACTTTCAAGTCGCCATCCCCTGAATACGCGAGAATTTCGCACGCCAAGCATGGCCGCCGATAGCTCTTTTTTCGGTGCGACAATCTCGGTCGCGATGCTTAGCGATTTTGCCTGCGCAGAAACCAGTTGTTGCATCGCTTTTAATAAAGTTTTTTGCTTTTCATTCGGTCGCGCCGGTGGCTTGTAGCTAGTCTCATCGTGTGTCGTTGCGGCGACGATACTCAACAATTGGTCACCTGCGCGCCGTACCGTGCTTTCAGGCATGCCGTCGATTCCCGCTAGTTGATCGCGATTCTCTGGTCCGGAAACGGCAATACCGATAAGTACTGCATCCCGCATGATCCACTGTCGTGGCCGATTGCTGCGAATTGCTTCGTGTTCCCGCCAGGCTGTGATCTGTACAGCGAGCGCGCGCGCGCGGCCCTGCAAATTACTCGCAGCCTTTAAGCGGCTAACGGAGCCCTCCGGATCCAGATCGTATAAATCAATGTCAAGTAGGTCGGCAGAGTCTTCGCTCGCCCAGGAAATGCGCCCCAATTCTGTAAGCCTTTCTGTTAACAGGTCGGCAGCCGGCAACAGGTATTCGACGTCCTCGGTCGCGTATTTCAAAACGGCATCCGACAGTGGTCGCTTCGACCAATCCGCGCGCGTATGCGATTTCTCCAATTCGACGCCGAATAATTCTTTGACGAGCCCCGCGTAGCCGATTTGCGGTTGATAGCCGAGTAGGGCAGCTGCGATTTGTGTGTCAAAAAGGGAACTGGGCATCCGGCCGCAACTCTGATAAACGACCTCTATGTCCTGTCTGCCGGAATGGAGAACCCAGGCAGGTCTGGTTATGGTCTGCCAAATGTCGTCGCGACGCGCATCGTCGGCAGCATCGAGAGTCAACGGGTCCGCACAAACAAAAGTCTTTCTTGCGGCAACCTGGACCAAGCACAGCTGCGAGAAAAATGTTTTCTCACGCATGAACTCTGTATCGACACCAATCCGTTCTTCGTCTGCGAGCAGCGATTGAAGGCTTCTGTCCGTTGCCAAATCGACAAGTTCGTACTCAGACATTTTGAATTTGACTGCGGGCTTCGGTTGCGGATATTAACGTGAGATGATGTCGATTCAGCATTGCCCTATTGTGACAGAACACTGCAACATCTTCTCAGAACATTTATCGAAATAACGCTTTTGCGGCAAGGGCCGCAAGACGTCCCTTCGCGATCCGTTGTCCTGGTTGTTGCGATCGGCTTGTTGTTGTTTGCCTTTCTTTCTACTGCCGTTGCGATGCCGGAAACGGTAAGCGGCAATATCGCGATTTCGTTTTTCGTTTCTGTGCTCAGCTACGTTGTGTACTGGCTCGTGCTGTTGGCGACAGGCTTTGGTCGTCGGCTAGTGCCAACGATTGCGTCAATTATGGCCTGCGGCTCCATACTGACTATTTTGCACGTGGTTGTGTTCGTCGTAATGCGCCAATTTACGAGCGACGTCGTCACCGATACGGTGGCGTGGCTAATATTGATCTGGGCTATACCGGTCAAAGGCAACATCATTGCTCGATCGATAGAGCAGCATTGGTTCGCCGGCATTGCCATCGCCATGACGATATTTGTGATGCAAAATATCACCTATATCATCCTCGTCAATCTGTAGGAATCTGGACCCCCAAGCAATGCACATTCATATCATCGGAATTTGCGGCACCTTCATGGGTGGAATTGCGGCATTGGCACGCGCTGCTGGCCACAAGGTCACCGGCTGCGATGCGAACGTCTATCCACCGATGAGCACACAACTTAACGACTTAGGCATCGGCATCATCGAAGGCTACGATCTGTCGCAGTTGGACGAAGTTCCCGACTACGTTGTCATCGGCAACGCCATGAGTCGTGGCAACGCCATGGTCGAAGCGGTTCTTGACCGGCGTATACCGTACTGTTCCGGCCCGCAATGGCTGTCCGAGCACGTATTGCACAAACGGCACGTTTTGGCTGTGTCCGGAACGCATGGAAAAACAACCACGGCGAGTTTGCTCGCGTGGATTTTGCAGGATGCAGGACTAGAGCCCGGATTCCTGATCGGTGGCATTCCAGTCAATTTCGATGTTTCAGCGCGATTTGGTGAATCGAAATTCTTTGTTGTTGAGGCGGACGAATACGACACTGCGTTTTTCGATAAGCGTGCCAAGTTTGTTCACTATCGACCGCAAACATTGGTGATCAATAATTTGGAATTCGATCACGCGGATATTTACACGGACCTCGATGCAATCCTGTGGCAGTTTCATCAGCTTATGCGAACGGTGCCTGGAAATGGGAAAGTCATTATTAATGGTGACGACAAAAATGTCGTGCGCATAATCGAGCAAGGATGTTGGTCTTCAGTTGAGCGATTCAGTACTACGCAGGATGCGGAATGGTCCGCTCAATTTTCTGACAAAGGTGAGCGGCGCCTGAGTATTGCCAGGGATTCGGGGCAAACCGCCGAAACGACCTGGAAACTAGGCGGTGAACACAATTTGCAGAACGCGCTGGCGGCAGTTGCAGCTGCACAGTCAGCAGGCGTAGATTTCGCGCGCGCAGTCGATGCGTTGGCAAGATTTGAAGGCGTTAAAAGACGGATGGAGCGTACCGCTACCGTTTCGGATATTGCCATTTATGATGATTTTGCACACCATCCAACTGCTATCAAGAGCACCATCGCAGGTGTTAAGAAACGCTATCCGGGCCATCGCGTAATCGTCGCGTTGGAACCGCGCTCGAACACCATGAAGATGGGTATTCACGACGACACCTTGGCCGATTCATTGGCTGCTGCAGATTTGGTTTTGGTATATCGCCCCAGCGATTCGAATGAACAGTTCGATTCGATATTCACATCGCTGGGCAGCCGCGTGACGGTGTTCGGTGATTACGATTCACTTGTCGCCAATCTTTGCTCCACTTTGAAGGCAGGCGACCAAATGATCTTCATGAGCAACGGAGGCTTCGGCGCATCGCGACAGAAGTTGACGATGGCGTTGCAAAACAAGCGTCTCAGCTAGCGCGAAGACGCACTAGAATTGGTTATGGAAATTCCACTCTTTCCTTTGAATACGGTTCTATACCCTGACGGTCCCTTGCCGTTGCGCATTTTTGAACAGCGCTATCTGGATATGATCAGCCGTTGCATGAAGGAGGAGATTCCGTTCGGTGTAGCCCTCATAAAAGAAGGGGCGGAAGTGGGGCTGGCCAAGGTGCATGACACTGGCACGCTCGCATCAATTGCCGACTGGTATCAGGGTAGCGATGGATTACTCGGCATCACCGCGATTGGGCAGCAACGCTTTAAAATTAACTCCAGCCAACGGCAGGCCGATGGTTTGATGATTGCCGATGTCAACCAATTGCCTAGTGAGCTAGAAGTACAACTGCCGGACGCTTACTCACCTTTAGCGGATATCTTAACGGGCGTACTTGACGATCTCGGTCGTTTGTACGAACAGCTGGAGAAACGCTATGCGGACGCGAGTTGGGTGAGTTTTCGATTCGCCGAAATACTGCCGATCACGCCAGAACAAAAACAATTGTTGTTGGAGTGTGATGATCCGTTACAGCGGCTGGATGAAATACGTGCTGTATTAGAGTCAGTACGATCTGCGAAGTAACATTCTGTATTGGGGTCAGAGTAGTACTCTGACCCCAATCGCTACTATCGCTAGGCAAGCGTCGCCATCGTCTGTCGTGCTGCATCCAATGTCTTGGCAATTTCCTCATCACCGTGCGCGGAGGAAATAAAACCCACTTCAAATGCCGATGGCGCCAAATAAATGCCGCGCTCGAGCATGCCGTGGAAGAATTTCTTGAAACGTTCGATATCGGCGGCTGCGACTTGTTCGTAGCTTGATACAGAATCGTCTTCGCTGAACACAAAGCCAAACATTCCGCCTTGTGATTCGACTGCCAATGGGACGCCTGCGTCTACAGCAATTGATTTCAGTCCAGCGATCAACGAGCTTGTCTTATCGGATAGCGCGGAAAAAAAGTTGGGTTCCTCAATTTGTTCAAGTGTCGCGAGGCCTGCCGCCATCGCCAATGGGTTTCCGGACAATGTGCCCGCTTGATAAACCGGTCCGTCTGGCGCCAGACTTGCCATGATGTCTGCGCGACCGCCAAAGGCAGCCGCCGGAAGTCCGCCACCGACAACTTTTCCAATAGTTGTAAGGTCTGGCTTGATGTCATAGAGCGCTTGGGCACCACCCAGTGCGACTCGAAAACCTGTCATCACCTCGTCGAATATCAGCACACATCCTGCATCTGTGCAGCGCCTAGAGAGAGAGGCTAGGAAATCCTCAATTGGCATGATCATGTTCATGTTGCCGGCAATCGGTTCGACAATGACGCAGGCAATTTGCTCGCCAATGTCGTCAAACACCTTGTCGATTGCGTCGATGTCATTGTAGGGCAGCGTAATTGTGTGCTCGGCCAGTCCGGCCGGTATGCCAGGAGAACTGGGAACCCCCAGGGTCAGGGCGCCAGATCCGGCCTTGATTAACAGGGAATCTGAATGACCGTGATAGCAGCCTTCAAATTTGATGATTTTGTCTCGGCTGGTAAAACCACGTGCGAGGCGAATCGCACTCATCGTTGCCTCCGTCCCGGAGCTGACCATCCTCACGCGCTCAATCGATGGCATCAGGTCGCGAACCTTTTCCGCCAGTCGCGTTTCGATTAGGGAAGGCGCGCCAAAGCTCATGCCGTCCGCCGCCGTGCGGATTACGGCTTCAAGGACGGCTGGATGCGAATGGCCGAGAATCATCGGGCCCCACGAACCTACGTAATCGATGAGTTGACGGCCATCTTCTGTTTCCAGCCATGCGCCGTTGGCACGTTTCATGAAGACAGGTTCGCCGCCGACCCCTGCGAAGGCGCGCACTGGCGAATTAACGCCGCCAGCGATGACTTGTTTTGCGTCAGTAAAGTGACTCATACCTACTCCAGTTGAGGAGGGTGAATGCTACCGCTTTTTAGTGATTGACAGCTAGGCCGAATATCGCACGAGCAACGGTGGTAGGACGCTGAAACAACGATCAATAGATTTCCTAAAGAGCGTGTATCGATGTGTGCCATGAGAGTTTTGGTCCCGGCCACTAATCAAAACTCGAGCTAGGCGCGGGTACTTTGAGATCGAATTATCGCTGTCGTTAGTTCGCAGCTTGATGCATTTGCGTCACCGTGTGCCCGCGTGCTGACAGCAAATTCGGTACACCGCCCGCCCCAATTAAATGCAAAGTGCCGACGATAATTAGATAATCATCGCCGTCATCAAGAAGCGCTTCGATCTGCTGCGCCCACGTGTTATTTCGATTGACGACAATCACTTGGTTGAGTTCCGGGTATTGCTCCATCTTGCGCAGTACGCCTTCTTCCATGAACCGAACGTCGCCAATCTTCCACGCATCAATCATGTCGTCCATCATTTCAGGTAATTCTGGGCCTTCTGCCAGTGCCTGCAGAAACATTTCTTGCTGTGCTTGTGCGGACAAGCCATCTAAAAATCCAAGTTGTTGACGCATCGTTTCGAAGCCCTCGATTTCTTTGCCGTCGCCGGTTGCGCGTTCCAGGAAATGCGACTCGACGCCAAGCGAGGGATCAAAGCCCATCCGCATCAACAACATCATTTCGACATTCATCGCAGCGAACCAAGGCTCCGCGCGATCGAGGAGATGCAACGGAATGTCGGCTAGTTCGGCAAGCGCGGTGGCTTCAGCGTAGATCTCGGGCCCCAGCAAATCGCTCAACTTGCCACCGTTCTCGATCAAGCCTAGTTCGTTCGTCATTTTTTGGGTTGCGACCGGATCGATGTCATCCATGTCGAGTTCCATGATTAATGTTTCGGCCTCGTCATAGGCAACATAAATGGCCTTGGGTAATGGGTGATCTTTTTCGCGAAGTAAGTGAATAGAGCCCAGCAGGAAGATGCGATTTCGTTCCCCCTCGATTTCCCACAATGGTAGTGCTTGTTCCGCTGCTGAAACGGTAGGTGCCGCGACAATTAACAACGCAATCAGGGCGCTTACCAACCAACCGCTCTGACTATTCATTATGTATTTTCCGTTACCCAAACCAGTTCTGTTGAGACCGTGCCATCGGCAGACAATTCAATGCGTCGGTATGCGGGCGGTTTATCGTCAAGCGCAAACTCATCGCTGCCAGGCATGAATTGCCGGCACGTCGACGGCGTCCCGATGATTTGTGTGCCCTCATACATAGCGCTAAAAGTCTGATGAACGTGACCAAACAAGGTGAGCCGGACATTTCCTGACGCCGCGATCAGATCTAAAAATTCTGCGCCATTGCGAAGCCCGACCTCATCCAGCCACTTACTCTGCATTGGCAGTGGCGGGTGATGCAGACAAACGGCGACGTGAGATGCGGATGTTTGGTGCAGAATATCGGCCAATCTCTGCATCTCGCTGTCGCGTATAAATCCTCCGGCGTCGTCGTCAATGCAGCTGTCGATGCCAATCAGCAGCCAGTCGCCTGCGTCCATAGTGTCGCAATAGGAAAATGGCGCTACACTCAGCGCACTTTCCATCATCGGTCGAACATCGTGATTGCCCGGCACGCAAACAACTGGCAACCCCAACGGACTCAATAATTCTTTGAACCGTTCGTAGGCGTCGGCAGTGTCATCCTGGACGACATC